>Ga0209573_1003465_pt1 | contig 17290 bp, 13 predicted proteins | sample TNRBio252014_DNA_FD_185870 | JGI IMG/M metagenome (GOLD analysis project Ga0209573, IMG submission 185870) | Wastewater treatment Type I Accumulibacter community from EBPR Bioreactor in Madison, WI, USA - TNR Reactor_6/25/2014_ DNA (SPAdes)... | ecosystem: Engineered > Bioreactor > EBPR >...
TTGAGCCGGGGCAGGCTGTAAACGGCGTGGATTTCCCGCTCCCGGTCGTAAGGCATCGATCCATAGACGCCGCCCAGGCAGATCACGCGCTTTACGCCCAATTGCTCGACGGCGTCCAGCCAGAGGTCAGCGTAAAGTTCGGCGTTCAGGTGCGGCTCGTCGCCCAGGAAGACCACGACACCCTTGTTGCCGCTGCGCCAATAGTAGAACTCGTTGCTGCGCGTCTCGTGGGTCTTGACCAGGCCATCCTCCAGTTCCACGTCAGGACGCAAGAAGTGGTGGGTGCCCGGTACCTGGAAAAGGTAGAAGTCGGTCGGCTTGAGCACGCCGATGCGCGCGGCTCCGGTCAGCTCGATCAAGTAGCGGGTCAGCCCGGAAGACATGTTGCCCGCGTCGGCCCATTGTCGCCAGCCGGCCAGCAGGGTGGTGTCCTCGCTGTCGGGAAGCTGCCAAAGTTGTACGTGATCGTCCATGATTTGCACCAGCTCTGTAAGTCTAGGTTCCTTGCCCAGGTTTGGGCGGCCGGTCAATGGCTGCCAGCTCGCGCGCCTTGGTCCAGGTGGATACGGCGAAGATCACGACCAGGATCAGAGCGATCAGCGCCACCGGGATGTCGTAGAGAGTGAACTGGCCGAAGGGCAGGTTGACGGTGCGCACGCCAAAAAAGAACATGGCTGTATTGAGCGCCACCAGGATCACCCGCACCTCGGTCGGCCCCAACTTGCTGTATGAGATCTGGAAAACGCCGTCGACGAAGGTGCGCACGTAGACGAAGACCGAAAGCATCAGATAGCCGATCAGCGCCAATGCGGCCACGTTGAAGGTAACGTAGATCGAAAGTCCCAGTCCCAGCACAATCAGCGTCTCGGTAAAGGCGTCCACGGTGTGGTCAATGAAGAAGCCATACTTGGGGCGCTGGATCTTGCGGTAGCGGGCCAGGGTGCCGTCCAGGCTGTCGCCGTACCAGTTGATCAGAAAGCCCAAGCTGGCCAGCCAGAGGAACGCGGGATGGATGGCGGTGGCCAGATAGCTGAGGAAGATCAGCAGCGCGCCGGCCACGCCGATGGCGGTCAACTTGTCGGGAGTCATCCAGGCTGGCGCGTGGGCGGCCAGCCACTGCAAGGCGGGCCGTTCAATGGGGCCCAGCAAGATGTCGTTGACGCGTTTATGGTCTTGGGGTGCAGTCATGGGCGGCATATCCTGTGGTGGGCTTATCCAGCCGTCGGGTGCGAGCATGTCGATTTCGACACTTGCACCTGCGCCGCGCTTTGCGAAGCACCCCGGAGTGGGCCGGCGCAAGTGCAGGTGTACGGCGGCCTGCTCAATCGACGTGCTCGCACCCGGCGGCTGAGTAGTTGCATTGGCTGTAGTTTATCATCGTCTGCTGTTCTGCGCAATGTCGTAACCCGTGCGTGCGCGATCGATCGCCTGAACAGAAAGGGGATTGTTGCTTACTTGACAAATATACTGAGCGCGCTTAATATTTAAGCTGTCTTAACTATTTAGGATGGTTAACTATGACAGGTTCTTTACAATTCAACCAGGTACTGCGGCAGTGGACCGAGGTCTTCATGGGGCGCTCGATGCGCGACTTCGGCGCGTACATGCGCAACCACGGCCTGTCTATGCCGCAGGTCTTGTTGCTGTATCGGCTCTACTACCAGGGCCAGTGCGGCGTGAGCGATATCGCCGATCATCTTGCCGTGACCAACGCGGCCGCCAGTCAAACAATCGAACGGCTGGTGCAGCAGGGCCTGCTGGATCGCAGCGAGGATCCCAACGACCGGCGCGCCAAGCAGATCGCCCTGTCGCCGGCTGGCCGCGCTTTGATGCAGGAGAGTATCGAGGCGCGCGTGCGCTGGATGGCCGAGCTGACGACAGTGCTGTCGCCGGAGGAGCAGGATACGATCGTCGCAGCCCTGGATGCCCTGACCAGCGCTGCGATACGGCTTGACCCGCACAGCCAGGTCTTTGAGACTGTGCAGTGATCGTGACAGTGAACTAACCAGTCGGGGGCGGCGAGCGCTGATCTCGATACGCAGATTAGTCGATCAGCGAGCGTTGCCGATGACTGGCCACTGATATTGAAAGGAGGCATTGACTTTGCAAGCACAAACCCAACCCCGCGCGCGCGGGCGCGGCGGCATGAACCGCGGCGCCCTGGGGCGGGCCATTCGCTATCTGGCTAACTATCGCGGGCAGGCGATATTGCCTTACGCCTTTCTGGTGATAGCCGTCTTGTCGCAGTTGGCCGTCCCGAAGCTGCTGGGCAACCTGATCGACGCGATCACCGGCGGTGTGATTGCCCAGAACGTGGTGCCAAACCTGGATAAGGTGCCCAACCAGTTCCTGCCGCAGTTGTTCGAGCAACTGGGCTACACGCCCGAAAAGCTGGCAGACCTATACGCCAACGCCGAGCGCATGCTGCTCACAGCGGCCATCGCAATTGTCATCTTTGCGGTGGTGCGCGGGCTGTTCGCGTTCCTTTATACCTACCTGGCCGAGCGCAACTCGCAGGGCATCGCCTTCGACATGCGCAATGACCTGTTCTCCAAGATCTCTAAGCTCTCCTTTTCTTATCATGACCGCAACCAGACCGGCCAGTTGATGATCCGCGCCACCGACGATGTGGAGAAGGTGCGCTTGTTCATCGGCCAAGGCCTGTTGCAGGCGGTGGGCGCCTTCGTGCTGCTCATCGGCACGCTGATCATCCTGCTGACCACCAATCCCCAGTTGACCCTGGTGGTGCTGCCGATCCTGCCGCTGGCCTTGATCATTTTCATGGTCTTCGGCGCCATCAGCCAGCCCCTCTTCGTCAAGGTGCAGCAGCGCATTTCGGCGCTGAACACGGTCTTGCAGGAGAACCTGGCCGGCATCAAGGTGGTTAAGGCCTTTACCCGCGAGAAGAGCGAAGAGCAGAAGTTTGGCGTCGCGGCCGACGCGTTGATGAAGCAGCAAGTGGCCGTGGCGCGCGTCTTTTCCTTCCTCTTCCCGCTGGTTTTCCTGATCGCCAACGTCGGCCAGGCGCTGGTGCTCTACTTCGGCGGCCGGCAGATCATCAACAACACGCTGACCCTGGGGCAGTACCAGGAATTCAGCCTCTACCTGATCTTCATCTTCTTCCCGCTGGCCCAGCTCGGCTTCATCATCTCGCAGATGTCGCAAGCGTCGGCTTCCGCCGGCCGCATCTTCGAAATCCTTGACGCCAAGAGCGACGTGGAGGACAAGCCCAACGCAGAGACGCTGCCGCCGGTCCAGGGCCGCGTCGCCTTCGACAACGTCACCTTCCGCTACTTCGGCGGCGGCGATCCGGTGCTGTCCGAGGTGAGCTTCGAGGCCGAGCCGGGCCAGACCGTGGCCCTGCTGGGCGCGACCGGCTCCGGCAAGACCACGATCATCAACTTGATCCCGCGCTTCTACGACCCCAGCGAGGGCCGCGTGCTGATCGACGGCCACGATCTGCGCGACGTGACGCTGGAATCGCTGCGCTCGCAGATCGGCATCGTGCTGCAAGAGACGACTTTGTTCTCCGGCACGATCCGTGACAACATCGCCTTCGGCAAGCCCGGCGCCTCACAGGAAGAGGTCGAGGCGGCCGCCAAGGCTGCTGCGGCGCATGACTTCATCATGTCCTTCCCGCTGGGCTACGATACCCCGGTGGGTGAGCGGGGCACGACCCTCAGCGGCGGCCAGAAGCAGCGCGTCGCCATCGCCCGCGCCGTGCTGTTGGACCCACGCCTGCTGATCCTGGACGACTCGACCAGCGCCGTGGACCTGGAGACCGAGTACCACATCCAGAAGGCGCTGGACCAGTTGATGCAGGGCCGCACCAGTTTCGTCATCGCCCAGCGCATCAGCACGGTGATGCACGCCGACCAGATCCTGGTGCTGGATAAGGGACGCGTCGTGGCCCGCGGCAAGCACGCCGATCTGATGGAGAGTAGCGAGCTTTACGCCGAGATCTATACCTCGCAATTGGTGAGCGATGTGGAACTCGAGGAGGAGGTGGCCTGATGTTTGGTGGACCTAGTGGTATGGCCCGCATGATGGGCCAGGACAATCTCAAACCCAAAAACACACGCCAGACGCTGGGGCGTTTGGGTCGTTACTTCAGACCGTATTGGCTGGTCCTGCTGATCGTGGCCGTCTTGCTGGTCAGCTCGACCTGGGCGCAGGTCAAGATCCCGGAGCTGTTGGGCGCGACCGTAGACTGTTATCTGATCTCAGTGTCGCCGGCGACTACGGGCGAGCTGGGCGCAGGCATGCCCTCTTTCCTGGGCGACGGCGCTCAACAGGCTGGCCAGCAGCGCTGTACGTTGGAGAGCGATCCTACCAGGCTGACGACCGAGCAGCGGCTGGCCGGGCTAGGACGCATGGCGCTGATCATTCTGGCACTCTACGTCTTCATCTCGCTGTCGACCGGCGTGCAGTTCTACTTGATGACCTGGTCGGGCCAGCACGTGCTGCGCAACCTGCGCAACCATCTCTTCGACCAGATGCACCGTCTGTCGCTCGGCTACTACGCCGAGCACGAGGCCGGCGACCTGATGAGCCGCATCACCAACGACACCGAAACCATCTCGCAGGCCATCAACTTCGCCCTCTTGCAGGTGATCGGCGGCGCGCTGCTGCTGGTGTGGATCGGCTATACCATGCTGACCTTAAGCGTTCCCTACGCGCTGATCAGCCTGGTGGCGGTGCCGGCCATGCTGTTGGTGACCTTCTGGCTCTCCAGCCAGGCGCGCAGGGCCTTTCGCAAGGCCCGCCAGGACCTGGGCAACGTCAACGCCGAGCTGCAAGAGAGCATCTCCTCAGTGCGCGAGGTGCAGGCCTTCGGCCGCGAGCAGGAGAATATCGAGCAGTTCATGGTCACCAACGCCGCCAACCGCGACGCCAACGTCAAGGCCGTGAGCTACACCAGCGCCCTGGCCCCCTCGCTCGAGGCGTTGGGCTACGCTGCGCTGGCCGTCGTGGCGGCCGTGGGCGGCCTGGCGCTGCTGCGCAACCAGACGCTGTTCGGCACCACGGTCTCGGTCGGCCTGGTGATCACCTTCATCACCTACGTGCAGCGCTTCAACCAGCCGATCCAGCAGATCGCCATCCTCTGGACCAACATCCAGAACGCCATCGCCGGCATGGAGCGTATCTTCAGCCTGATGGACGAGGTGCCGTCGGTGCAGGATGCACCCAACGCCCAGGCCATGCCCCCCATCGTCGGCCGCGTCGAGTTCAAGGACGTCCACGCCGAGTATAAGCAGGACGTCTCGGTGCTGAACGGCATTAACTTCACGGCCGAGCCGGGCAAGACCATCGCCATCGTCGGCCCCACCGGCGCGGGCAAGACCACCATCATCAACCTGATCCCGCGCTTCTGGGATGTGGCCAGCGGCGAGCTGCTGATCGACGGCATCGACGTGCGCGCTGTGACGGCCGAGTCGCTGCGCCAACAGATCGGCATCGTCTTGCAGGACTCCTTCCTCTTCAGCACCACGGTGATGGAGAACATCCGCTTCGGCCGGCCCGACGCCACGGACGAAGAGGTGATCGCCGCGGCCAAGCTGGCCAGCGTGGACACCTTTGTCGAGCGCCTGTCCGACGGCTACAACACCGTGCTGGGCGAGCGGGGCAGCGGCCTCAGCCAGGGCCAGCGCCAGTTAATCAGCATCGCCCGCGCGGCTGTGGCGAACCCGGCCATCCTGATCCTGGACGAGGCTACCTCCAGCGTGGACACCCGCACCGAGCGGCTGATCCAGAAGGCGCTCAACGAGCTGCTCAAGGGGCGCACCAGCTTCGTCATCGCCCACCGGCTGAGCACCATCCGCAGCGCCGACGAGGTGCTGGTGCTGGACCAGGGTCGCATCGTCGAGCGCGGCCGGCACGAGGAACTGCTGGCGCAGAAGGGCTTCTACTACCAGCTCTATATGAGCCAGTTCCGCCGCCAGGCCGAGATCGACGCCCTGACCGCCTCCGCCGCGCCGTCGCCGGGTGGGAATGGGTATACGCAGATGGCGGCTGTGCCGGCGTAGTCCATCGCGTGCACAGCGTGTAAATGCCCTGGATCGGTTGAGACCGGTTCAGGGCATTTGTGCGCCCGGTGCCGTAGATTTCGTTTGACCAATAATTTCTACTTACCTCACCCTCATCGAAATTCTCGGCGCTGGCCTCTTCTTGCCACCGTTCTGCCGTGGGGTGACGTGCCCCAGCAGCTAATGAGGAGGATGCAGCCCCAGCGCAATCCAATAGCGGCGCATCTGCACCAGCACGGGGCGGTTCATGCGCAACAACGCGACCGTGGCGCGACCGGCCGGCGTCAGCCCGATCAGCGCGGCGCCGTCTTCGCTCCATGTGAAGTGGTCGCCCCAAGCTTGAACTTATGGATGGAAGAGAGGCGTTTCCTCCCCGCTCAGCGGATCCAGCGCCGTCTGTCTGATACCTTTCTGCCGGTTGCAGGTCGGGCAACTGAAGCACAGGTTGTCGGCAGTTGTCCCGCCCTCAGCCGACAGCGGTACGATGTGGTCGATCTCAAAAGTCACACCCAGCAGCGCCTCTGCGCTGCGACAGTAGGCGCAGAGGCCGCCGGCTTGGCTCAGTACCTGCCCACGGGGCTGCCGGGATGTACTGGCTCACTCAAGCAGCTCCCCAGACTGTTGGGTCAGGTGCAAGGTGTACTGGGCGCGGGCCTTCAGCAAGCCGACCTGATCCACCTGGGCCAGTAGCTCGTCCAGTGCAGCCTCTTCCTTCTGATCAAGAGCGCCGACCCGGTTCTTTTCTAACAACGCCTGAAGGCTCGCCTGTTTGCCCGGTGCAACGACGGCTTCTGCCAGGGCGCTCAGCTCGCCAATGCTCATGCCTGGCAAGGGTTCCAGAACCGCCGTGCTTGCAGGGCTTACTTTCTTACGCGGCTGTGGCTTCACGCTGCGCAACAGCGCTGTCGCCAGCTCAACCTGGGCATCGCGAGGCAGCCGGTGCGCAGCGTTCAAGACATCTCCATACGATACCACTGTCATGAACACACCTCCGTGCCTCTCTGATTGAATTCTAACTACAACCCTCGAACCTGTCAAAGGAGCTTCATCTTGGCCCGTAAACTAGATCACATCCTCCGCCTAACACCCTCGCCTCTCGGCAACAGCTTCCTGTGCCAGCCAACGGGCGCGATGGCGTGCGGCGATGGCAGCGCCGGTACGCACACGGCGCGCATTCAGGATGAGCTGGCCGATGCCTTGCGAGGTCTCGTTCAGGCCAGGAACTCCAGGTAGTTCGCCCGGTGCACCAGATGCACGAGGCTGCCTGGGTAGGTTTGGGCGAACAGCGCGGGCGGCTGCCAGCGCTGCTCGCTCCACTTACACTCGTAGGCGACCAGACGTCCACCCTCCTCTTCGATGTAGTCCAGCTCGTAGCGGTCATGGGTACGCCAGAAGTACAGATTGACGTTGCGGCGCTGGTTGGCGTTGGCTTTGACGCGCTCGCTGATGAAGAAGTTCTCCCACAGCGCGCCCACATCCTGGCGCAGGTCCAACGTGTTGAAGTTGTTGATCAGGGCATTGCGCACCCCCAGATCGTAGAAGTAGATCTTGCGCAGCTTGCCCAACTCTTTGCGCAGGTTGCGGCTGAGGGGAGGCAAGTGAAAGAGCACGAAGGCCTTCTCCAGCAGGTCCACGTAGCGGGCAACAGTGCTCTTGTCCAGACCGAGCAGGCTGCCCACTTCGTTGTACGACACTTCACTGCCGATCTGCAGCGCCAAGGCCTGCAAAAGTCGACGCAACATGTCGGGATTCTTGATCGTCTGGTACTCCAGCACATCGCGGTACAGATAGCTGTTGGCAATCTCCGTGATGGCGGCGGCGGGATCGTCGCTGGTGATCACACCCGGATAGGCGCCGTAGCGCAGCCGACGTTCCAACAGCCGATGCGCCTCGAGCGTGCTTTCCTGGGTGAGCAGCTCGGCCGCCGACAGCGGAAGCAGCCGGAACTCGATTTTGCGCCCTGTCAGTGGTTCGACGATCTCGTTGGAGAGCGTGAAGGAGGAAGAGCCGGTGGCGATGACCTGAATGCCGGGGAAATTGTCGACGAGCAGCTTGAGCGTCAGGCCGATATTGCGCACCCGCTGGGCCTCGTCGATGACCACTAGTGTCCGCGCGCCGATCAGCGCTCGCAGCTCCGTCGACGTTCGCTCAGTCAACGAGCTGCGGATGTCGGGCTCGTCGCAGTTGAGATAGAGGGCGTTCTCCGGCTGGTTGCGTAGTATTGCCTGGCACAAGGTAGTCTTCCCGACCTGCCGCGCGCCATAGATTACGATCACTTTGCCTTTGAACAGCGCCGCCTCAACTGCGGGCTGGATGGCGCGTGCGTAGTCGTTCATCTCAATTCTCCTAAAACAGGTGATCTTAGTCGCCTATTTTAGTATGATTTAGGTGAATTGTCAAAGAGCATCATCCACCACCCGCGAGAAGTCCGGCTGCCGGCGCTCGAAGAAGGCGGTCATGGCCTCGCGGGCCTCGGGGGAGCCCAGGCGGGCGATGAAGATCTCACCCTCGGCGCTCATGGCCTGGCGCACGGCCTCGGCCGGCCAACGCTTCATCAACTGCTTGCTCAGGCGCACGGCCGTGGGCGGCTTGGCGGCCAGCACCTGCGCCTTGTGCAGCACGTAGGCGTCCAGCTCGCTGTCGGCCCGCAAGCCGTTGACCAGCCCCACGGCCTGCGCGGTCTCGGCGTCGAAGGTCTCGCCCAGCAAGAGCAGCTCGGCCGCGCGGCGGTGGCCCATCAACTGCGGCAGAATGAAGCTGGATGCGGCCTCCGGGGTCAGGCCCAAATTGACGAAGGGGACCTGAAAGCGCGCGCTGGGGCCGGCCCAGACCAGGTCACAGTGCAGCAGCATGGTCACGCCGATGCCGACGGCCACGCCATGCACGGCCGCCAGCAGCGGCTTTTTTGCGGCGATCAAGGTCTTGAGGAAGCGGAAGACCGGGCTGTCCTCGCCGCTGGGCGGGTTTTGGAGAAAGTCGCCCAGGTCGTTGCCGGCCGTGAAGCAGCTCTCCGCGCCGGCGAAGAGGATCACCCGCACGGCCGGGTCGGCCTCGGCCGCCAGCAGCGCTTCCGTCATGGCGTCGTACATGGCCAGGGTCAGCGCGTTCTTCTTGTCGGGCCGGTTGATCTGGATGCGCAGCACGGCGTCGTGGGTGGTGGTAAGGATGTGTTGGGACATGGGTTTTCTCCGGAGATTTGACAAAGCCAGTGGTTTCTCTGGGCGCAGGCAGTGCTTTCGAAAGCGAACAGTGGGACGCTGATTGACACTGATTTGCGCTGATCAGAGGAAAGATTGGCAAGTTTTTGCTTTCCGATCTGCGTCTATCTGCGTTGATCCGCGTCCGTTTGTCTGCCTTCGTCAGCAGAAGTCGGAGTTAGTCTCGCTTGAGCACCATCAGTGTAGCGTCGTCGAACCAGGGGCCGCGGCCGACGAAGCTGCGCTGCGCCTGGACGATGGCCGTTACCATGCCTTCGGCCGATGCGCTGCGGTGCCGTTCGACGACGTCCCGCAGCCGCTCCTCGCCGAAGAACTCGTCAGTCTCGCTCAGCGCATCGCTGACGCCGTCCGAGTAGATCACCAGGGTGTCGCCGGGCTCCACCGGCACGGTTACAGCTTCCCACTCGCCTCCATCCATCACGCCCAGCACCATGCCGGTACGCTTGAGCCGTTCGGTGTCGGCTGAGCCGTGGTTGCGCAGCAAATAGGGTGGATTGTGGCCGGCGTTGGCGTAGGTCATGGCGCCGGCGTAGGGATCGATAACGCCGTAGAAGACGCTGACAAATAGCCCCGACTGGGTGTCGGCCAGGATGCGGCGGTTGGCCACCCGTAGCACGTAGTCGGGCCGGCCGTGGTACTCGTAGGCGTAGGTGCGCAGCAGCGTGCGGGCCAGGGCCATGACCAGCGCCGCGCCCATGCCCTTGTCCGAGACGTCGGCCACTAGCAAGCCTAGCTTGCCGTTGGGCAGGGGAAAGGCATCGTAGAAGTCGCCTGAGGTCTCGCGCGCCGGCTGCAGGGCGGCTGCCAGTTGCCAGCCGGGCAGGCTGGGCAGGCTGGTGGGCAGGAAGGTGGCCTGGATCTGCCCGGCCATCGCCAACTCCTGCGCCACCATCTGGTGTTGTAGGTCGCGCTGGTAGGCTTCGACGCTGTGCAGAGCCGATGCGATCTGCGCGGCCAGGGTCTGCGAGGAGGGCTGCAGGTCGGCAGCCAGGTCCTCGAAGACATTGGTCTCCTGCACCAGGCAGATGCCGCCCAGCGGCTGGCCATCGTCGTTGGAGAGGATCGGGCAGAGCACGATGCGGTTGCGGGCCGGCCGGCTGTCCCAGGGCGGCGTCTGGCGCGCGCTGATGTCCTGGTAGACGCCGTGCGCGGCCAGCCACTCCCAGACAACTTCAGACGGTGCGGCCTGACTCTCAGGCAGGCGTAGCAGCGTCTGGCCCGACAACAACCGAATCTCGATCTGCCGGTAGCGGAACATGGCCGGGATGTACTCGCCCAGCAGTTGGGGCAAATTGAACGCACCGGGCGGTGCGGCGATGATGGCCCGACCCAGACGCTCCAATTGTGTCACTTCGCGTGAGTGCTGTTGGCTGAGCATAGCCGCTTTGCTCAACCGTCGCGCCAGCAGGCTAACCAGGTGAACGCCCAGCATGAAGAAGAGGAAGGCCCAGACCCCATTCTGCGAGTAGAGCGCGGCGGCCATGATGCCGAAGCAAGCCGAGATTTGCGTAATCAGGAAGAATCTGAGCGTCAGCCAGCGGCGGTGCGGCGTTTCGGGTAGGCTGAACACGGCCAGGGAGCGCGCCTGGATAGCCATCAGCAGGTATAGGCAGGCCATCTGGCAGGCCAGAAATACCACCACCGCCAGAATAGCCGGCCACGTCGCCTGCCAGGACAGGTTGGGCAACGGGATGACGCCGCCGGCCAGCCGATAGACCAGCAGCGCCAGCAGCATGGTCAGCACGATTCCCCAGACGTTGTATAGCCAATTGCGCGCGAGGGTCCAGTATTGCGGCGTGGTCTGGGCGCGGCGCAGGCGGGGGAGGTAGAACAGGGTTTCCAGGGCCAACAACAGCCAGACCGTGTTGGGGCCGAATAGCAGCAGGGCCGAGAAGGCCAACACCGGCAGCAAGGTGGCGCTGGCAAAGCTATACTCTCCGGCGCGCGTGCCGATGGTCTGGAAGAAACCAATGCGCATCAGGCTGACACCCAGCGCCAGGATCAGCAGCGCGGCAGGCCACTGGCTGCGCATCATGGCGGGATCGGAGACAACCGCCAGTACGGCCAGGCCGATCACGGCCAGGGGCAGGCTGAGCGCCACCAGCGCGATGTCTGCGATCAGGCGCGCACGCTCGTGGTCTGTCAACTGCTCAAAGGGAGGCCAGCGGCGGTGAACGAAGCGCAGCAGGGAGCTGATCATGGCTGATATAGTACCGCCTTTGCGGGCTTGTGTCAACCGGCTGGCGGCCACATGGGATCATCGGCTAATTTGCCGGCAGGGAGTAGTTGGCGTAGAATAAAAAACCGACCGGTTGGTATGTTTTGGAGGCCAAGATGTCCACACAACAGCGCAGCGAAGAGACTCGATCACGCATCTTGCAGGCCGCCCTCGGCTGTTTTTCCGAGCGCGGCTATGACGGTACTGGCGTGGCCGAAATCTGCCAGCGGGCCGGGGTCAGCAAAGGCGCGTTCTACCATCACTTTGCCAGCAAGCAGGCGCTGTTCGTCGCCCTGCTCGCCCAGTGGCTGGCTGTCCTGGACGACCAGGCGGCTGTGCAGCGCGCGCCGGGCGCCACCGCGCCGCAGGCTTTGCAGGCCATGGTCGCCCTCTTGCAGCAGGTGTTTCGCGACGCCAGCGGCCGGCTGACCATGTTTCTGGAGTTCTGGCGCCAGGCCGCGCGCGACGAGGCAATCTGGCAGGCGACGATGGCGCCCTTCGATCGCTACCACGCGCTGCTGGCCGGCATCGTGCGTGCGGGCATTGCCGAGGGATCGCTGCGGCCGTGCGATCCCGACAATGCGGCGCGTGTCATTGTTTCCATGGCCGTGGGCATGGTCCTGCAGAGCGCGCTCGATCCGACCGGGAGCGATTGGCAGCAGGCTGCCCAGGCTGGGATGGACCTGTTGTTAGCTGGGTTGGTCAGGAGAGCGCCATGAAAGTATTGCTTACAGGCGCGTTTGGCAACATCGGTTTGCACACGCTGCGAGAACTGCTGGCGCAGGGGCACGCCGTCCGCTGCTTCGACGTGGCCAGCAAGGAAAACAAGCGGCAGGCCCGGCAGATGGCCGGCTGTTGTGACGTGGTGTGGGGCGACCTGCGCCGGCCGGAGGATGTAGCGCGTGCCGTGCGCGGTCAGGATGCGATCGTGCATCTAGCCTTTGTCATCCCCAAGCTGTCGATGACGGGCGTCGGTAGCGAAGACCGCCCTGACTTCGCGCGCGAGGTGAATGTGGGAGGCACGCTCAATCTGCTGGCGGCGGCCAAGGCCAGTCCCCGTTCGCCCAGCATCATCTTTGCCTCTTCGCTGCACGTGTTCGGCCGCACGCACCATTTGCCGCCGCCGCGGCGCGTAACCGATCCTGTCCAGCCGGTGGAGCACTACGCCTGGCACAAGGTGGCCTGTGAGGAGATGGTCAAGGGCGCCGGCTTGCGCTGGGCCATTCTGCGCCTGGGCGCTTCCATGCCGATCCGGCTGATCGTCGATGCGGGCGTGTTCGACGTGCCGCTGGACAACCGCATCGAGTATGTGCATGGGCAGGATGTGGCGCTGGCAATGGCCAATACGCTCCAGACTGAAGCGGCCTGGGGCAAGACCTGGCTGATCGGCGGCGGGCCGGCTTGCCAGTTGCTCTACCGGGACATGGCGACACAGGTGCTGGAGGCATTCGGCGTTGGCATGTTGCCCGATTGGGCCTTCCGCACCACCCCGTTCAGCACCGATTGGCTGGACACCAGCGAGAGCCAGCAGGTGTTGCGCTTCCAGCGCCACACGTTGCAGGACTACGTGGCTGACGTCAAGGCGGCCCTGGGTCCGAAACGGCAGGCCGTGATCGCGCTGCGGCCCCTGATTCGCCGGCGCCTGCTGCGGCTTTCGCCTAACTACGCCCAGCACATGGTCGAGACCAGGCATCTGGCCGCGGGCGCACCGGCCTGAAATAGAACAGGCGTCCCGCCGCCTTGGCGACGGCTGGACGCCTGTTTAAGCTTGATGATCGGTTTGGCGCGGAGCTGATCACTCGCTGGTCATGATGAACAGCGGCTTCATGGCAAAGCGGCGGTAGTGCGGCCGATAGCGCTCGGTGTTGTAGAAGCGCTCGATGTCTACCACCTTCTTGCTGCTGGTGACCACCTCGATCGGCACGTCGTCGTAGCGGCCGTTCTTGAGCACCACCAGCCGGCCGTGCATGCCGTTTAGGATCAGGTCCAGCGCCAGGTTGCCGTACGCCATGGGCACGATGGAGTCGATCGCGTCGGGGTCGCCGCCGCGCACCAGGTAACCCAGCCGTTGGTTGATGACGTTGATCGGCTTGCCGCCGTTGTAGGAGGCCGAACGAGCTTGCAACTCCTGGGAGATCAGGTCGCCAACGCCTCCCAGTTTTTTGTGGCCGTAAGCGTCTGTGGTCTGGCTCTGGAAGATCATCTCGCCGCCCTCGAACATGGCGCCCTCCGAGACCATCACGATCGAGTACTTGCTGGGGTTGTGATTGCGATCTTTCACCATCAGCTCAGTCAATAGCTCGATGTCAAAGCGGTGCTCCGGAATCACGCAGCGGTTGGCAGCGCCGGCCATGGTGGGCAGCATGGCTGTGAAACCGGCGTAGCGGCCGAAGACCTCCAGCACCAGGAAACGTTCATGCGAGCCGGCCGAGGTGCGCAGGTTGTTGGTCAGGGCAATCGTGCGCGACACGCAGGTGCTGAAGCCGATGCAGTAGTCGGTGCCCGGCACGTCGTTGTCCATGGTCTTGGGGATGGCCACGACCTTGAAGCCCTGCTGCGCCAGATGGACGCCGTAGCTCAAGGTGTCGTCGCCGCCGATGGGGATCATGTAGTCGATGCCCAGCCAGTCCAGGTTAGCCAGCACCTCGGGCGTCAGGTCGTTGACCTTGTCGGTGTATTTGTCGCGCAGGTGCAGCGGCACATCGTCGGCCTTGACTGTGCTGGGACGGGTGCGGGAGGAATGCAGGAAGGTGCCGCCGGTGCGGCCGGCGCGGTTGACGACCTCTTCCGTCAGCACCTGAAAGTTTTCGTGGTTGTCATAATCCTTCTCGCGCACAATTTCGATTGCGCCCTTCCAGCCGCGGCGGATGCCGATCACCTGATAGCCCTCGCGCAGCGCGCGGATGGTGACCGCGCGGATGGCTGGGTTCAGACCAGGCACGTCGCCGCCGCCGGTCAGGATGCCGATGGTGCCCTTGTGGGTTTTCACGCTTGCCATTGATGAACCTCCAAACAGTGTTGATATCAGCCGCCGCCAGTGCGGCCGGGCATACCGGCGCCACGTGGGACGGCACAATGAACTTGCCAAAACAGGCGCATGATACCATCAGGCAGGCAAAACGGCAACATGCGCGGCCGGCCTGCGCTTTTGAGGTTGCAGTCTTGCAGGCGTACAATGCGAAGCCATGTCCGATCCACTGCTGCTAGCCCTCGCCGTTGTCGCCATTATCTTCTTTGCCTCATTCACCCAAAGCGTCGTCGGCTTTGGCACGGCCATGGTGGGCATGCCGCTGATGGTCGGCGTGCTGGGCATTGCCATCTCGGCGCCGCTGGTCGCCATGGTGGGCCTGACGTTGGAGGTGGTGATGGTGCTTAACTACCGCCAGAGCGTCAGCCTCGCCGTCATGTGGCGCCTGATCGCCGCCGCCGTGGTGGGCATTCCCCTGGGCATCTACGCGGTGCGCCGCATCGACGAGGAGACCGTGCTGACGGTGCTGGGGGTGGTGATCGCCGGCTACGCCATCTACGGTCTGCTGCGCCTGCGCCTGCCTGAGCTGCGCAGCCAACTATGGGCCTACGGCGCGGGCTTTCTGTCCGGCATCCTCGGCGGCGCCTACAACACAGCCGGCCCGCCGGTGGTCATCTACGGTCACTGCAAACGCTGGCCGCCCGAGGAGTTCCGCGGCAATCTGCAGGGCTTCTTCCTGGTTATCGATGTGCTGGTAGTGGCAAACCATGCGATCTTGGGCAACGTCACCCCGGAGGTCTGGCGCACCTACCTGATCGCGCTGGCCCCGCTCCTGCTCGGCTTCGTGATCGGCACCCGCCTGGCCACGCGCATCAACCCCGATCTGTACAGCCGGATTGTGTTGGTGATGCTGGTGATCCTGGGGGTGCGGTTGATCCTATGACGCCGCCGTGCATGCACTGAAGGCGGGACACAGAGAGCACAGAGAAGGCACAGAGGGCGCAGAGAAGAGTGTCTGCTTGGCCTTGTGTGTGGGTCCTGAAGGCAGGACGCAGAGGACGCAGAGAAGAGGGCTGTTGGCCTTGGTTCCGTAGCTGCCTGTTGCGATCCCCTCTGCGATCTCTGTGTCTCCTCTGTGAACTCTGTGTCCCCTCCCTTGGCCTTGGCCCAGTTCAGGCGGCGTTCTCACAGCTTTCCGTAGGCTCGATCCAACACCTCCACCGTGTGAAAGATGGCCAGCGGCCGGCCAAGGCGTTGCAGGTGGGCCGCGATCTGGGTCAGGCAGCCGATGTTGCCGGTGATGATGGCGTCGGCGCCGGTGGCCAGGATGTTGCGGGCTTTGCGTTCCCCCAGTTGGCCAGCGATCTCCGGCTGCTCCAGGTTGTAGGTACCGGCCGACCCACAGCACAGCTCGCCCTCGGGGATCTCCAGCAGCGTCAGGTTGGGGATCGCACTCAGCAGCGCGCGCGGCTCGCTGCGCACCCCCTGAGCGTTGGCCAGGTGGCAGGCGTCGTGGTAGGCTACAGTTAACGGCTGGGCCAGCGGCGGCGGCGCGTCCAGCCCCAGCCGGCTGAGGAAGACGCTGATATCCAGCACCCTCTCGGCAAAGACTATGGCCTCTTGCTCCTCAGCCAGCCCCTTGAACAGCGCCGGGTACTCGTGCATGCCCGACCCGCAGCCGGCCGCATTGGTGACGACCGCGTCTACGTCGGCCGGAAACAGCCGCAGGTTGGCCCGCGCCAGATCGCGCGCCTGGCCGGCCGCGCCGATGTGCATCGACAGCGCGCCGCAGCAGCCCTGGCCCTGGGGGATGATCACCTCGACGCCGTTGCGGCTGAGCACGCGCAGCGTGGCCCAGTTAATCTCTGGCGCCAGCGCCTGCTGCACACATCCCACCAGCAATGCGACCCGCGCCCGCCGTGCGCCTTGTGCTGGATAGAAATAAGGTAACGGAGCGGCCTTGGCCAGCTCGTCGGGCAGCAGATCGACCATCGCGCCCAGGTCGCTCGGCAGCACGCCAGCCAGCCGCTTGCCCAGCCGGCCTGCCGCGGCCGCGGCGCGGAAGCGGCCGGCGTAGGGCAGCGTCTCGCGGATCAGCCGCCGCTGCGCCTTCTGCGCGGCCGGCCGATCCGTCCGCCGCGGCTCGGCGTAGGCGCGGAAGCCGGCCAGCAGCTCGCCATAGGCCACGCCCGATGGGCAGGCCGGCACGCAGCCCACGCAGCCCAGGCAGCGGTCGATGTAGGGCATGGCCTCCTCCAGCGTCAGGTTGCCCTCCAGCGTCTCCTTCATCAGGAAGATGCGGCCGCGCGGCGAGTTCATCTCCTCGCCCAGCAGGCGGTAGGTGGGGCAGGCGGGCAGGCAGAAGCCGCAGTGGACGCAGGTCTGCACCGCGTGGGCCATGATCTCGCCCTGCGGGCCGAGCGATTCGACGGGGATGCTGTGCTGCATGAGGAGCCTCGGAAATGGTTAATGGTGAACGGTCAATGGTTAATTGGTGAACTGGTGAATGGTGAATTGGTGAACTGGTGAACTGGTGAATGGTGAACTGGTGAATGGTGAATTGGTGAACTGGTGAATGGTGAATTGGTGAACTGGTGAATGGTGAACTGGTGAATGGTGAATTGGTGAATTGGTGAATGGTGAATGGTGAATTGGTGAATGGTGAATGGTGAATTGGTGAATGGTGAATGGTCAATGCCGGTTTCACGATCATTCGCTGTTCTTCACACCCAGCGGCTGTGGTAATCCGGCCGTCCGATCACCGCCATCCGTTGTCTTTCATCCGCTGTGGCATTCCGGCTGTCCGACCGCCGCCATCCGTTGTCTTTCATCCGCTGTGGTATTCCGGCTGTCCGACCGC
>Ga0209573_1003466_pt1 | contig 17289 bp, 9 predicted proteins | sample TNRBio252014_DNA_FD_185870 | JGI IMG/M metagenome (GOLD analysis project Ga0209573, IMG submission 185870) | Wastewater treatment Type I Accumulibacter community from EBPR Bioreactor in Madison, WI, USA - TNR Reactor_6/25/2014_ DNA (SPAdes)... | ecosystem: Engineered > Bioreactor > EBPR >...
CAGGTGGGCGCTGCACCATCACGACCGCCGACAGCTGTGTCGACGGCCCGGCGACCAAGCTCATCGAAGGCCGCCCCGTGACCCGTGCCTGCTGGTCCTATGAACGCACCCTGACCTGCACCTCGGGTGCCCCGGTCGACGAGTGCGCAGCGCTGGTCAGCAGCGGCTGCACCCCGGCCAGCAGCACCTGCAAGCAGATGAATGTCGGTAGCGGGCTGTGCGAGATTGCCCAGGACACCTATACCTGCCCGGTCGCCGCGCAGACCACAACCACCGCCTCGAACTGCCCGGCCAACGTCTATTGCCTGGGTACGAACTGCTTCAACACCAGTTACACCAACGATGCCGACTTCGCCCGTTCGATGTCCATGATGGAAGCCGGACGCGAAGCTGGCGTGTATCTCGACACGAGCAAAATGCAAGTCTTCAAGGGAGAAGGCAATCGCTGCCGCCACCGCCTGCTGAAGAACTGCTGCAGTTCCGACTCGGCTGGCGCCGGCATGACCAATCAGAGCCTGTTCGGTACCGGTTCGAAATTGGTCTACGACGTGCTGATGAATTCCCAGAACCGCGAGTTCCTTTACCAGGGCATGCAGGCCTTGCTGCTCGGCGGCGGTTTCAGCGGCAGTTTCACCACCTATGGCATCACTGTCGCGGTCAATGGCACAGCACTGCCGGCCAGCTCGGCCGTTCTCTATTCCGGTGAAAGCCTGGTCGTCGCCTTCGACCCCTGGTCGCTGGTCATCGCGGTGGTGATCTACATCATCATGTCGATGTCGTCCTGCAACGAGGAGGAAGGCAAGCTCGCCATGAAGGAAGGCGCCGGTTTGTGCCATACCGTCGGCACCTGGTGCTCCTCCTGCATCCGCATTTTCGGCAAGTGCGTCTCCTGTATCGAACACAGCACCGGCAAGTGCTGCTTCAACAGCAAACTGGCCCGCATCGTCAATGAGCAGGGCCGTGTGCAGGTCGGCAAGGGCTGGGGCTCCGGGGAAAGCCCCGACTGCTCGGGGTTCACCATCGCCCAACTCCAAAGCCTCGACTTTGCGGCGATGGACCTCACCGAGTTCTACGCCTCCATCGTCCCGACGCTGCCCAATGCCGGCGCGCTCCAGGGCAGCAATGCCGCCCGCCTGACAACCTGCTACTACGGACGGGGGAAGTGCCAATGAAGATAGCATACGCCGCTGCCTTGCTCACCGGATTTGCATCGCTCGTCCTCGCCGACGAGGTGCCCAGAGCCTCGGTCTCGGATCCGCGACCGGTGATGTTGGCCGCCCTCCAATCAGTCAATGGCGAGGCCCACGCCATCCTCAGCGGCGAGATTGCCGAGGCCCTCACCCAGCGCTTTGCTGCTACCTCGCCGATCTACATCGATGTCACGACCGAGAAGCGCTACGCCCAGGCCGGTTGTGCCCGCTTGAATGTCAGGTTCTGGCAGGACGGGGTTCTGCTGCCCGGTGCGTCGAGCCCGCGCCGCCAGACCATGGATTTCGGCATCAACTACTGCCTCGATGGCCGGCCACCGCAATCCCTGAAGTAGCTCATTCATGAATAGCCGCAACCGCCTCGCCCTCCCGCTGCTGCTGACCTTCGCCGTGATGCTCGGCAGCCATGGTGCAGCGGCCCAGGATGCTGCTTCCCGCTACTGGGTGGACAGTTGGCGCGGCTGGCATTTCTATGAAGGGCCGGCACCCGAGGAACACGAACAACCATTGCTACCAGGCAAGACCACTGCGACTGCGCCGCCAGCCCAACCGCCGCGGGCACCGGAACTGGTCGAATTCGAACGCCTCCAGAAAACCCTGGAAGAGACGCGCAACATCGCCATCATGCGACCGAGCGAAGCCAATGTCCGGCGCTACATGGAACTGGAGTCCCAGGTTGTCGCCCGCGCTTCCTTCTTTGCGGATGTCGCGCAGCGCGTTGCCTGGGCTACACCGCAACTGGACCCAACCCTGCAGGGCCGCCCGGTCAATGCCAAGGCCCTGGAGGTTTTCGACCAAGCCGAACTGGTGGATCGCTCGCGCGCCATTGCCGATCTGGGCAAGGATCACGTGCTGTTCTTCTTCTACCGCTCGGACTGCCCGTATTGCCATGCCTTCGCGCCGATATTGGCCGCCTTCCAGGCCCGACACGGCATCCAGGTCGTCGCCATCAGCGTGGACGGTGGACTGCTGCCGAGTTTCCCCAATGCCCGCCCGGACAACGGCATTGCCACCGCCCTGAAGGTCAGCCAGGTGCCCGCTGTTTTTCTGGCTCAACCCTTCACTGGAAAGATATCTCCCATCGGCTTTGGGGTGCTCTCGGAATCCCAATTGCTTGAGCGCATCGCCACTGTGTCCGCTCCACAAGCCAAGGCCATGCTGCCTACAACCACGCAAGGTCTCGCCCTACCCCTGGAGGCGCCATGAAAGATTGCGATCATCCCCATTTCCGGCGTAGTGCTGCCGCTATCCTGGCGCTGCTGCTGGCGATCCCGTCCTTCGAGCTACAGGCCGGCGACCTCAACAGCGAAGTGAACAACATGTTCAACAATCTAGGTGCCATTGGCAACTACACCGCCCCCGGTGCCTTCCGTGGCCAGACCTTCAATACCTACACCGGCGGTAACTTGATGATGCGCTCGCCGAACAAGGTTTATCAGCTGGCCGCCATCCAGTTCCCCAGCGCCAAGGCCGGCTGCGGCGGCATCGACGTCTTTGGTGGTTCCTTCTCGCACATTTCGGCAACCGAGTTCAAGAACATGCTGAAGAACATCACGGCGGCGCTGCCGGGGATCGCTTTTCAGCTCGCCCTGGAAGCGGTATCGCCCCTGCTCGGCGGGCTGACCAAGTGGGCCAAGGGGCTGGAGACCTGGATCAACAATGCCCGGATCAATTCCTGCGAAACCGCCAAGGCCATTGTCAGCACGGCGGCCGAATCGATTGGCTACAGTTCGCAGGAGACCTGTGCCGATCTGGCCATCGAGATGGGCATGGAAAGCGACCGCGATGCGGCGCGTCGACGCTGTGCGACGGATCGGCCCAGCATTTTGTCGTCAGCACGTTCTTCGGTCGACCCGAAGGTGAAAAACAAGGCACCTTTCGTCGGCAACCTGACTTGGAAAGCATTGCAGTACACCGGTGCCTATTTGGATGATCAAGAGCGCGAACTGATCATGAGTCTGGTCGGCACGGTCATTTATTACCCGGAAGAATCGGCCCGCGACCCCGAGCCGATTGCCCCGACGCTGACCTCGATCAGCCAGTTGCTCTACGGCCAGGGTGCGGCCGCTGGTACGGATGTCGTGCAGCATGTCTTGAAGTGCAACGACTACAGCAATTGCGACGTCGTCACCTTGAACACTTCGTACACCCACACGCCATTTACCGCCAAGGTCGAAGCGATCATGCGCTCTATTGCCGAGAAGATCACGACACGCACCGCCATCCCCAATAACTCGACCGAGGTCGGCTTCGTCAACCAGACCACCGAGCCGGTCTACAAGATGTTGTCGATCGGTACCAGCATCCCGGGATCGGGTTTGGCCGACAGCCTGATCGCCCAGTATCGCGACGTGATTGCCGCCGACTATGCCTATGTCTTCCTCGAACGCAATCTGCGTCTGGGTATGGCCGCGCTGGACAAGAACTACACCCTGCAGCAGTCGCAACGTGAGCAGGCCAACCAGGTCCGGCTGCGGGCGCAGGCCATGCTCATGCAACTCTCCCAGGAAAAGAACCTGCTCTATCAGAAGGTCGGCTCCTTCCGGGCGGTATCGAACCACCTGGAACAACTCGAACGCCAGTTGCGCTCCAGCATGCCGCAACACGTGATGGACATGCTCGGCCAGCAGGCCGCTTACCTGTCGCAGTAGAGACGATGCGATAGAGCGACAGGAGAAAGCGCCATGTGGGAAATCTACGCTTACCAGAACGCCGACAGCCTGTTCGGCGTTTTCAATGCCGCGGCGACGATTCACGCCTCGGGCGACTACGCCGCTGCCTTGGCAGCCGTGGCCTTCTGCGGCTTTGTGGCGGCCCTGATTGCCTATGCCTTCGCTCCTGAGAAGTTGCAGGGTTGGAAGTGGCTGGGCACTGTTGTTCTGGTCTTCTCGGTGCTGATTGTTCCCAAGGTCACGGTGGGCATCGTGGACAAGACCGGCGGTTCTGCCGTCAAAGTCGTCGGCAACGTGCCCTTCGGGGTGGCCGCGCTGGGCGGCATCACCAGCACCATCGGCAATACGCTGACCAGTTTGTTCGAAACAGCCTTCCAGGTTATCCCGGGCGCGGGAGCACTCCCGGTCGAATTGAGCTACCAGCAGAATGGACTGATGTTCGGTAACCGGATGATCCGCGAGACCGGCAACGTGGTGTTTCAGGATCCAGCTTTCCGCACGGACCTGATCAACTTCATCCACAACTGCACGACCTATGACCTGATCGACGGCACGCTCGATCCGGCAGTTTTTTCTGCATCGGACGATGTCTGGCCGCTGATGGCTTCACCCAATCCGGCACGCTTCAGTACGCTGACCGGCGCTGGCGGCAGTGTCGGCGTCGATACCTGCCCCAATGTCTATCTGAGCCTCAATGGCCGCTTGCCGGCCCAAATCAGCCGCATCCAGGGGCGCCTGGCCTTTCAGCTCAATCCGACCTTGCCCGGCGCTGCCGCTGCAGCGGCCATCGCCGGGCAAATCCAGCAGGCCTATCTCAAGAACAGCATCGCCACCGCCGCGGCAACGGCGGCCGATCTCATCCGGCAGAACGCCATGCTCAACGCGCTTGAGGACACCAGCAAGATCGTCGGTCAGAAGGTCAATGATCCGGCGGCGATGGTGTTGGCGGTCGGCCGCGCTCAGGCGGTCGCCCAGCAGAATGCCTCTTGGCTCAATTACGGCAAGGTGGCCGAGCAGGCCTTGCCCGTTTTTAGAAACGTGGTCGAGGCGGTAACCTACGCGATGTTCCCGCTCTTTGTGCTGTTGCTCCTGCTCACCAGCGGACGGGAGACGATGATGGCCTTCAAAGGCTACTCGGCCGTGCTGATATGGATCCAGCTCTGGCCACCCCTCTACGCCATTCTCAATTACATGGCCTCGATCTATGCGGCTTACGATCTCGCCGCGGCGGCCGACCTCGGAACGGGGGGCAAATCGCTGGCTTTGCAGACTGCTTCGACGATCTATTCGCGAGCGATCTCGGGCGAGGCCGTCGTCGGTTACCTCGCCATCAGCATTCCTTTCATAGCGTGGGCCGCCCTGAAGCGCATGGAAAATTTCGGAACTGCGCTGGTCGGTGGCTTGTCGGGACTACAAGGAATGATCTCGGGCGGCACCTCGGCCGCCACCGTTGGTAACGTCTCAATGGGGAATGTCGGTATGGACCAGATGCAACTGGCACCCAACCGTACCTCGGCGTTCATGAGCAGTTGGCAAAACGACCTGAGCGGGAACACCTTCTCATCGAATGCGCTGACCGGACGTAATGCCGTTAGCCTGCTGCGGAATCAGGGGTTTGCTTCGCGAATGGTGTCGATGCGGGTATCGGAGCAGGATGTGGTTCAGGCAAGTCGGCAAGCCGACGCCGCACGAAACGAAGCTGTCGCAGCCAGCACTGAGCGCGCGGCCGTACTATCGGAAGCATTCTCACGCGGCCTGACCAACTTGCACTCATCGCGCAGGAGCAGTGGCTCCACGTCCAGCAGTTTTGAGCAGGTGGGCGAAACACTGAACAGGCTGGATCAGATATCAAAGAGCGTGGCCGATAGCACCGGACTGTCACAGTCTCAAGTTGCCAGTATCGCGTTTGGAGCAGCCGGCCACCTGGGATTAACCGCCGGCGCAGTTGGAGGTCGGCTGAACGCCAGCGCGGACAAAAGCTACCTGTCTGGCTTATCGGCACTGGAACAAAAGGTTCTGGGCAGCATGAGCAACGAACAGTTGGCAGAGTTCAAACAGTTCGGCGATAGGGTGTCGCGCGACGCGAGCTTCATGAGCACGATAGCCAATGATTCGCGCGAAGCGCACGACATGACTGCTCGCCTAGCTTCCACGCATGCTCGATCGGAGCGCGCTGAGGCGAGTCTCGCTGAGCGTACTGCCTTCGCGGAGCGCGTATCTGCTGCCCGCGAAAAGGGAGAAACCATTTCCATCGACATAGCTCAGGACCCGCACAACCTGGAGATGTTCATGCGTTATGCTGAGCACTACGGCGGCAACAGCGCCGCAGCCCATGCGCTGATGGAATCAGAATTGGCGCGACAATCTCTTCGCCCGAATCGAGTGTTCTCCGACGGGACTGCATTACCGGCCTCCTTTGGCGATATCCGGGACCAGCATTTGCTTCAACGAGGCGATGCTGCCCTTACGCCCGATATAGCCAAGCTGCACCAATCCAACCGAGAACAAACATCACGGTTTGGAAACGCCAAGCCGTCGCAGGAAACTGCCCCAATGGTGTCGCCTGCCCGAGAAGAGGTTCGTACCACAGGCAATAGAATACGATCGGATGCAGAATCGAGCCGCACAAGCTTTGACGCCAAGACTGAGATCATCAAGACCGATGACGGAGCGCTTGCATCGAAGAAATCGCTGCTGGTGCAGTCAGGTAAGCAGGTCGGAAAGGACGCTGGAGCGACACTCGACAACGCAAAGGATGTAGTGAATGACTTGTTGCGAAAGTAGTCAGTCGAGCCTATCCGGGTCGAACATGTGCTTGTCGGGTTCAGCTTCAGATGGCTTCATGAATGGAGGATGGCCTTTGTCACGCCAGTAGTTCGCAGCTATATCCTTCGGCGTGGTGCCCATCCCGGGGAGCGGATTCGCGTCCCATTCAGGGGGCTGCCGCCCCTTCCTACCAATACTAGCCAGCGCCCCGCCAATGGGCGCTCCGAAAAGTGCGCCGACGCCTATCATCACAAGGCGGGTTCCCCAATCGGTATTCGCAGCAGCGATCAAGCCGATCAGCGCGCCCAACGCGATGAAAACCATGAAGATGAGTTTTCTCATTTACGGCCTCCTAGCTTTCAGCCTACATCGGACCGTACAGATTTCAACGACTCAGCCTGATTCTGACTTGCATTGCCACAGCCAAGGCTGAGGCTGGAGGAAGAATCCTCATATCATATCCATTGGATAAGGAAAGGCACGAACCTACACCACCTTCCCAGTGCGTAGGGGTACCACTTTGGCCCCGGCAATCCATCCAGCAACCATGTCGGCCCAGCTTTGCAGCATTTCACAGCGCTGCTCGGCGTACTCAGCCTTGTTATAGACGGCGCGCACGCCTCGCTGCTCGTGTGCCAAGCACTTCTCGATCCAGTCGGTATTAAAACCCGCCTCATGCAAAAGCGTCGAGCCTGTCCGCCGCAGGTCATGAACGCAGAAATGCGGTAGTTCATGGCCCTCCTTTTGGGCTTTTTCGACGACAGCGGCAATCACTCGATTGAGGGTCGCATCGCTCATTGGCTTATCGGTCTCGTATCGGCCGGGGAGCAGGTACGGGCTGCTGCCCGCGCACGTCTTGAGCCCTACCAGCAGATCGAGCGCTTGCTGGCTCAGGTAGACCACGTGCGGCCGACGGGCCTTCATGCGTTCGGCTGGGACCGTCCAAGTGGCCGCCTCAAAGTCAACTTCTTTCCACGTCGCTTGAAGCAGTTCCCCCTTGCGGCACATGCTCAGGAGGATGAACTTGAGCGCCAGCTTGAGGGTGGGCAGCGTCCCGACGGTATCCAGGACAGTGAAGAAAGTCCTGATCTCGCCCGGCGTCAGTGCCCGCTCACGCGGCTTGAACGTCGCGATGGCCGAGGCTTTCACATTCTCGGCCGGGTTTTCGATCTTGAGGCCACGCGCCATGGCGTGACGGTAAACTTGCTGGATGATTTCGCGGGCATGCACCGCCGTCGCCGGCGCTCCCCGCTCCTTGATCTTCTCGCACAATTCGAACACCTGGCTGGACGTGATTTCTTCGAGCTTGCGTTTGCCTAACTTGGGCAGTACGTCACGGTCGAGAATGCTTTTGCGCATCGCTACTGTACTGTCGGCCAAGCCAGCGTCGCGCAGCCAAATTTCGGCAAACGCATTGAAGGTGCCCGATTCCCGCAATTCCCGTTTACCGTCAGCCTTGTCTCGCGCCGGCGACTCCCCGCGGCTGACGGCATTCTTCGCCCGCGCGAGAAGCTCGCGCGCATCCGCCAGAGACAAGGGATCGCCGTACTTGATGGTCTCAGGGTCACGCTTGGGCTGGCTAGCTTGGAACTCGTCGAACTGGCCCAAGCTAAGAGTTTCTCGCCGGCCCGCCAAGCGGTAGTCGTAGCGGAAAGTCACGGTGCCCTTTGGCGAAACCACTACGTACATGCCGTCACGGTCTGGAATCTTGTAAGCCTTTTCCTGGGGCTTTAGGTTTTTCAGCTTCATGTCGCTCAGGGCCATCACCTTGTCCTCCACGGGGTTCGCGTTTACCGTCAGCGCATCAAGACGGTAAACGGATAACTGATCAGCACACCCCAAACTATACCGTCATTTTTACCGTTGAAAAGTGTGGGATTTGTATGCACGTCATGGGACGACAAAAACACAAAGGCCCTTGAAAATCAAGGGCCTCTTTGGGTTGGCGGGTCGTTGTGGGACCCTGTGAAACGCTACCGAATCATTCCCACTCGATTGTCAATAGCATTCTCCATCCTCAGTGTTCATGCCACTTTCCGTGGACTCATACTTCTTGATACCGTCGCCGATACCGTCAAACTCTCTTGCCTTGGGACCGCTGCCTGTAGACAGGTCTCACGAGGCTTCATACTGTCTCAGGCGCACCCAGTGACAAGGGTTGGTTAGCCTCGCATGAAAGATGATCCGGAACACAACGAGAAGTTGAATATTATGCCAGAGGCTGGGTCGTCGACCAGGACAAGATCTGGCTCTCCGACTGGGGCAGAAATGCCCTACTCCGCTTCGATCCGTTGATCGAAAGGTTTGAGAGTTTTCCGTCGAGCCGCCCGAACGCCGGCGTGCGGCAACTGGCGGGCCCGTCGGGTGAGGTATGGGGCGCCGAATCGGGTAATGACGGGCTGGTGCGGATCAGAGTCGGCTCCGGTCCCGGATGCCGGCGGGCGACGCACAATCGCCTGGCTGCGTGGCCGCACCGCTTGTCTGACGCTTCGATGGCTTCTGGAAAATATCGGCACGAGCGGCACCGCCCCGGGGTGGCCGGCACCGGCTAAGTTGGCCCGCGCGCGGGTGGGCCGCATCTTCCGCATACCATCCTTTGGTTGATGCCAAAGCGGACTATGCTGTAGCCATCGAGGGTACTGCAATAGTAGGAGGCCCCGCTTTACGTTTCTTCGCCGTATCAGCACTGCGCTTCTCCGTCTGCGCACGCCAGTTTTCCAGCGCCATGATGTCGGCAAGCAGTTCTTCAGGCTCGGGGAAAGCCACCCCACCCATCAGTGCCTTGTCGTGCGCATAGTTCGAGCACTTCGTCATGCCCGCATCCACCTGGGCGTAATCGTTGTCGTCGACAATGACCTCAGCCAGTCGTTGCGTTTCAACGCCTTTTCGGAAACGCAGGATGACCCTGCGTAGCAGTACCTCTTCTACAGCGCGCTCCCACGCCATACGCAGGTGGAAGTATGCATCGATGGTTTGCTTTCGGTGCTCCTGGTCCTCGCCGTCTTTATATAGCTTGGAAATGAGCTGATGCTGGGCCTTGAGCGCACCGATTCGCTTGCTCGCATTCTTACCTTCGAACGGCAGGTCCGGATCAGCGACACCGAACCCCTCGGTTCGCCTGGTAAGGCTTTGTGTGTTGATCGGCACGCCAGCAGCCTCGGCTTCTTCTGCGAGGATGCAGAGAAAATAGATATCGTGGGTAAACACGATCACTTGGCGCTGCGCGGCTTCCTGCGCCAAGCGCTTGGCCACCCGTTCTCGGCGGCGATGATCGAGGGAAGATACTGGGTCATCGAACACGATTCCGCCTTTACCACCGATCAAACCAACCTCCGCGAGGAAGGAGCCGATCGCAATAGCGCGCTGTTCCCCCTCACTCAGTATGTCGCCGGGACTGCGACTCTGCGGCAGTTCGAGCTTCAGCTTGTGCAAGGCCTTGCCCTTGTCCGAGCGGCTCTGTAGCGAAACACGAAGCGTGCCGACTCCCAGCGCCTTGAATTCGCGGTTAAGCGCTTCGGCGAGTTCCTTCGATACGACCTTTTCTGCCAGTTCCGAAGCCTTCAGCGAAATAGCGTTAGTCTTGATGGCGGACAGACACTGCGCGAGTTTGGCTTGATGGCCGAGTTTGGCCACTGCAGTGATGACTGCGTCCTTACGCTGAGCAAGTTGCATACGCGCATCGAGTTCGGCGAACTGCTTCTGCAAAGCTGCGCGCACCTTTTCATCAGAGGCTTTCTCCAGGGTTTCCGCTTCACCATTCAGCTTGTCGGCCAATACCTGAAGCCGAGGCGCCGGATTGTTCAATTCCTGCGTCAGTTCGTCCCATTGGTGTGTGGTTACCGCCGTCTTGATTGCATCCTGCCTGACAGTCAGTGCCTGTTCGAAAGTTCGCGTATCGACCGCGAGTTGCGGCTCCAACGCTTCAATTTCACTGTACGTCACGTCGTCGAGGTTCAACGTCAGGACATGTGCGGCCAAGGGCTTGTATTCGGTATGCAACGCGATACGCCGCGCCTGCGAGGTCTTTTCTGCCTCTTCCTGGATGAAGGCCTCGAAGCGCAAGAGGCGCGCGGCCCCTTCGGCCAGCGGCTGCTGACACAGCGGACAAGGTGCATCAGCCCCTAGTTCGGGGAAAACCTTGCCCGGATGTGATTCGATGGCAAACTTGCGGGCAGCATCAAACAATTCCCGCCATGCTTCACCGCCGGTACCAGGCAACAGATTCTCGCCGTCCTTGAACTGCTTGGCCGCCAGTGTGGCTGCCGCCTGTGCCGTGCGATAGCTATTTGCCAGACCGTGCATCTTGTTCACTACGGCCAGGTCCACCAGCGCACCCTTGCTGGCTGCGTTCGTTGCGACGGCTGCGATGCGACGTGCTCGCAAGCGCAACTGGATAGCTTTTTCCTTTGGATTGTGCTCTTTGAGGCTCTTGCCCAACTCCAGATGCTTGGCAACTTCTTCCTGCGTTAATGTCGCCAATGCTTCAATCTGGGCTTTCGTCGTCTTCGCGGATAGTGCGGCGATCAACTTCCCCACTGGGGTGTCACCCTGTAGTGTCGCGAATGCAGAGAGGTCAGCGGCCGACTGGGAATGCTCGGTGTCGATCAACGACTTCAGTTGCTTGCAGACCTTCGCCAATCCCTCGAAGACATCAAGCCCGTAAGGCACATAGGAAAAATCATCTTCGCTGTCGAGATAAGCCCGTGCGCAACGGGAATCGAAGATCGCGAGCGACGACAGGTCGGGCGGTGCCACCTTACCATGAGTCCACTGCACATCCTGATTAACACCGTTTACCACTATTTCGAAGGAAGCCTCGGCCGCTCCAGCCTTACCAGCCGGCAAATAGGCGTTCGGGTGGATAGCTTCCATCTGATCGCGAGCACGACAGGCCCGCTTGAGCACACGCGAGTAGCCTGATTTCCCCGAACCGTTGTCGCCGTAGATAACTGTCAATCCTCCTGCGCCGAACGAAAGGTACTGGTTTTCGGCGATCGCATTGACGTGCCGCAGATTCTTCATGGCCCGCAGTTCGACATGCGTCGATGCCTTCACTGGCGCAGGGATCTGGTCGGCCGCGAGGGGTTTTGGTGTGCGGTTTTTAGGGTCGGGTATGCCGTGTGCCATTTTCAGCAGCGCGTACAGATCATCCAGATCATCAGCGTTTAGCGTCTGCTTCGCCAGCAGGCGTGCAGCAGCATCGCTCTGCCATGCAGGCACCCCCTGTGTCCAGCCGAGTATTTCCTGCAGTATCGACATAGTGCTCCCCTTTGTGTTCTTGTTTGCCGTCTTTTTGCTCAGCCTGGCCGGCCTATCACCGCCACGGTCGTTGCCATACGCCAGCCGACCCCCGCTTGGCTATGAGTTCCGCGTTGCGTGCCCCCGTGTGGGCATTCAGCTCTGCCACAATCATCTTGCCAATGCGCTGCTGCAGGTATTCGCATATGGCGTCGAATTTCTCTGACGACAGCAACTTTCCGTGAGACTCCGAACCAATTTTCGAGGTTTTGAAGGATGACAGCATAGTTGAATTTCTTGTATGGGTCATATCCTTGGGCGCGATTCCTGGTACCGCTTGATCAGGTACTGCACATTTCGGCTCAGTTCCTGATCGGCACCGATGGCTGCATAGCCTGGTGATCTCGGGTGCATCGACTGCCATGGTTACCCTGTAGCGCTACCAGATGTGGCTACTGTGCATCCAGTGCCTTATTTGCTTGGCACACCGTGCCCAAGCCGCCGAGACTAATTGATGACCTCCGCAAAGCGGGCCTCAGAGTGTTCGTTTGAGTTGAAGGCTTGGGACTAGCTGAGATTCTTGTAAGATTCTTGGCGCGGAATGCATACATCGTACGCTGCCGGGTCGCCGACAGCGCAACAAGGAGGGAATCCCCCGTGAAATTCATCCATGCAGCAGATCTGCATGTAGACAGTCCGCTACGCGGCCTGGACATCTATGATGGTGCTCCCGTGGCGCGCCTGCGCGGCGCTTCACGCCAGGCGCTGATTGCTTTAGTCGAACTCGCCCTTGAGCAGCAGGTAGCGATGGTCTTGCTCGCCGGAGACATTTACGACGGCAACTGGGCCGACTTTCGCACGGGCCTGTTCTTCCGCGAACAGATGCTGCGTCTGCGGCGCTCTGGCATCCTGGTTTTTATGGTCAAGGGCAACCACGACGCGGAAAGCCAGATTACGAAACAGCTACCCGAAGTCGAAGGCGTCCACGTCTTTAGCGCTTACAAGAGCGAAACGATCGACATGGAGGCACTCGGTGTCGCAGTCCACGGGCGGAGCTTCCCGCATCGCGCGGTGCCGGAGGACTTGGTGCCCCTCTATCCAGATCCGCTGCCGGGACGCTTCAACATCGGCCTTCTACATACGAGCCTGACTGGGCGCGAGGGCCACGACTCGTACGCGCCCACTTCCGTCGAGGTGCTGTGCGACAAGGGCTACGACTATTTCGCGCTGGGCCACGTGCATGCGCGCGAGGTGGTCCGACCGTCTGATCCCCGCATCGTATTTCCGGGTAACCTGCAGGGGCGCCATGCGAAAGAGACCGGTCCGAAGGGCTGCGAGTTAGTCACGGTCGAGGGCGGCGTCATCACTGCGGCCGAGTTTGTTCCCTTGGAGGTGGTGCGTTGGCATCAGTTGCGCCTCGATGTATCGGGGCTCAGTTCCGTCGACGCTTTGGCAAGGCACTTCGTGGGCCAAGCGAACGAACTCGTCGCCGATGCCCGGGACCGTCTCCACGCTGTGCGCCTCGTCATCCAAGGGGAGTCGGCGCTGCACAGACTGGAGGCGGAGCAACCCGGCTCGATCGCGGCGGCGATCCAGGCGGCAACTCAGGACCTGGCAGATGCTGACATCTGGATCGAGCAAATCCGCCTCGACCTGCAGTCGCCCTTGGATCGCACTGCCATGGCCGGGCGCGCCGATGCGGTTGGCGAAGTCGTGCGGCTGGTTGACGCAGTCAGCACGGACGAGGGGCAACTCAAGGCTTGGTTCACACAGCAGTTGGGCGAGATGAAGGACCTTCCGGGCGCGCTCGCTGACGTCGACCCGATGACATTCAACGTCGCCACGATGCGCGCGTTTCTCGCGGACGCCGAAGCAACGGTGCTTGCTCAGATCTCCGGTATCACGACCGAAGGAGGCACCCCATGAAGCTGCGCCGCCTGCACTTGAAGGCTTTTGGCCCTTTCACCGACCGAGTGCTTGACTTTGGCACGGCCGAGCAAAGACTTGTGCTCGTGCATGGCGCCAATGAAGCAGGCAAGTCATCCACCTTGCGCGCCATCTCTGATTTGCGATTCGGGATACCTTTGCACAGCAATGACAACTTCATACACGCTCACCCGGACATGCGGGTGGGTGGTGAGTTCGTTGATCGCCAGGGCAACGAGTATTCGCTGATACGCCGCAAGGGTCGCGGTACAACGCTCTGCTTCGCCAACTTCGACCAGGAGGACTTGGCCTTTGATACGCCCGTTCCAACAGATGTCGAGATTCTGCTGAACGGCGGACTTCGCAAGGAAGAGTACGAGTCAATGTTCGGACTCGACCACCGCCGGCTGCGAGAAGGTGGTCAGGCGCTCCTGAAAGGCGAAGGTGACGTGGGGGCAGCCCTCTTCGAAGCGAGTGCTGGTATTCGCAGCATCCCACAGATCCTTGAGCGTCTGGACGCTTCAGCGCGCAAGTTCTTCATGCCCGGCGCGCGCGGAAAGAACGCACGCATCAACGAAGCGATGAAGGCGTACGAAGAACGCCATGGCGAGTACAAGCAGGCCCTGGTGAGACCGGCGCACTGGGCCGATATCTTCAAGAAACATCAGGTGGCCGCTGCCGCAGTCGCCCAGCTAGATGCACGCCGTGGAGAGCTGAATGTCAAGTTACTTCTAATTAAGGAACTGCGCGCCGTGGCACCGGTAATCAGCACGCTGCAGCATGCGTTGCGGATCCTGGAGGACCTGAAGTTGGTGCCACTCCTGTCGCTAGCCGCGGCCACCGAGCGGGCCGCCGCCGAGTCCGGCCTAGCGGATGCGCAGCATAATGCCAGGCTGGCCTCGGCAGACGCTGTGCGCCAGCAACAGCGGCTCGACGAACTCAAACAGGACGGGGCGATCCTGGACGTCGCACCGGCTGTCAAGCGACTCGCGGCCTCCGCGGAGTCGATCGATCAGCATCGCCGCGATTTGATTGACGCCACTGGCGACGTGGCTACGGAAACGGAACAGGTCGTCCGGCTCGCAGCAAGAATCGACGCGTCGCGATCCGCTGAGGCGGTCGGCGAACGCGCACCTGCGAGAACAGAACGAGTCAGTATCGAGCAGCTTCTGCATGCCGTAGAACTCGCCGAGCAGGCGCTTGAGCAGCACCAGGAATCCGGGCGCCAGAGCATAGACGCCGAGGAATCCACGGCCGAGGCACTCCCATCGCCGGAATCGAGAACGCTGCTCCGCATCTCCCAGACCGAACTCGCGCGCAGCGATTCAGATCTCAAGCGTCTGGCGATGCTACCCGGTGAAATCAAGGCCGCGCGACGCGCGGTGGCCAACGGGTTCGAAGCCGTCGGTTTGGCGGATGAAGCGGCCCTACGCAGGGTGCAACCACGGCTGAACGCGCAAATCGACGTCGCGATGAAGCAAGGAAATGCCTCCGCGACACGGCGCGATGAGCTCGAAAAACGAATCGACCAGATTTCCGAGGCACTGCGCGATGAGCTCAGCCAGCGCGATCGCCTGCTTGCAAAAGGTGAGGTCCCGATGCGGGACGATGTCGAGAAGGCGCGCTCGCATCGGGACACCGAGTGGGCGCTGGTGCGCGGAATCTACATTGACGGCACGAGTTCTCCCACCGATGCTCTCACCAGCGAAAAGCCGCTCCCGGCGGCTTACGAGGACGCGGTAATTCAGGCCGATCGCCTGGTCGACGAACTGGCCAGTGACACCGAACGTGCGGCGGCACTGCAGTCGAGCAAGCGGGCAATCGAGACCTGGGAGAAGGATTGCAGCGAACTCAAGCACCAACTCGAAGAACTCGACCGGGACGAAGAGACCCGGCAAGCGACTTGGCATCAGACGCTTGCTGCGGCAAATCTGCCTGCCCTGTCGCCGGCAGCGTTGCGCGACTGGCAGGCCCTGTTGCCCGCCGCTCGGACGGCGTGCGAGGCGCTGCAGTCGAAGCTCGACGAGTTCGAGCAGGTTCAAGCCACTGAGCAGGCGCTCGCCAGCCAATTGCGCGCAGCGATCGTCGCTACCGGCCGCGCCATGCCTGCGGGAGAGGCGCGGCTCAGTACGCTGGCGGCGACGGCGTCGGAAGTCGATGCCGAGATCAAGCAGCGCGAAACGGCGATAAACCAGGCCGCTGGCAAGCGCCTCGAACGCGAACGGCAGCTCCTGCAGCGGGCCGCCCGCGAAGACGAGTTAACCCACTCCCTGTGCATTGCCAAGGATGCCTTAAAGCCCGCCTTCGCCGGCTTGCTCCTGCCCGAAGATACGACGGTCGCGGTCGCCTGGGCGCGCATGCGCGAATTTGAAGACCTTCTGGACGCCAAGGACAGGCTCGCTTCGGCTCAAGCCAAGGAGCGCCGGGCGAACCAAGCGCTTTCACTCCTTGAGGACGCCGCCAAGGCCATCTGGCAGGTGCTTGGTGGATCCAAACCTCTCGATTTTCGTTTGTACATCGAGCAGGTCTCCGCGCGTCTAATCTCTGCCGAGGAAATCCAGACAGAGCGCACGCTGGCGCAGCAAGCGCTGGAGGCTGCCCAGAAAACGCAGCGCGAACACGAGGACACGGGTGCGCGTCACCAGCAAGTCTTGTCAACCCTGTGCCTCGCCGCCGGCGTCGACTCAGCAAATCACCTTCCGGAAGCCGAAGAGCAGTCACGGCGCAAGCGGGATGCACAAAGCGAGGTCGATCGCTCGAGCTCGCACTTGGCGCAGGCATCACGGCGCTCGGTAGACGAACTGCGCACCCTACTGGCCGACTATGATGCGGCGCGTATGGATGCCGACGAGACGAACTTCTCGGAAGAGCTGAACCAACTCGAACTGCGTCTGCGGTCGGCCCGCGAGTGTGAGGAGTTGGCCCGGCGCGCCCTGGAGGCCATCGACGGCTCCGACACGGCCGTCGCAGCGCGCGAGGACATGGAACGAGCGGCCGCCAGCGTACGTGCCAACATGTCCCCTTGGATTCGTTCGCGGCTCGCGCATGCGCTTCTCGCCGAAGCGCTCAAACGGTTTCGCGATCGGGCTCAGGGGCCAATGCTGACTGCAGCATCGAGTTACTTTAACCGAATGACGCGCGGCGAGTTTGTGCGGCTGATCAGCGACGACTCCGACAAGGAGCCGGCCCTGCTTGCCGAACGCAGTAGTGGCTCGCGAATCCGCGTCGAGGAGATGAGCGAGGGTACCCTTGACCAGCTCTACCTAGCGCTACGGCTGGCTGCCTTGGATCTTCGGCGCGCTGCCGGCATCGACCTACCAGTCATCCTTGACGACGTCCTAATGACCTCGGACGATGATCGCTCCGGAGCCATTCTGGAGGCGTTGGCTGATTTCGCTGGCGAGAACCAAGTGCTGGTATTCACACACCACCGGCATATGGTTGAGTTGGCGCAGCGTCATGTGCCGGCCGAGAATCTT
>Ga0209573_1003467_pt1 | contig 17269 bp, 13 predicted proteins | sample TNRBio252014_DNA_FD_185870 | JGI IMG/M metagenome (GOLD analysis project Ga0209573, IMG submission 185870) | Wastewater treatment Type I Accumulibacter community from EBPR Bioreactor in Madison, WI, USA - TNR Reactor_6/25/2014_ DNA (SPAdes)... | ecosystem: Engineered > Bioreactor > EBPR >...
AAGGTGTCGACGAAGGTGTAGAGCATGCCGCTGGCGATCTGCTCGGGCACCTGGTCGGGCACGCAGGTGTTGCCGTCGACCACCCACTGCGTCAGCGTCGGCCGGCAGGCCAGCGGTGCCGGGGCGTTGCAGGTGGCAGCGCCGACCCGCGTCAGCGTGCCGTCGTTGCACGACCAGCTGGCGCTGCCGGAAGTGCCCGCGCTGTCGCTGAACAGCCGCGTGACGCCGGAGGCAATGGACTTCGGCTCCGACGGGTCGGGCGTGCAGGTGTTGCCGCCAATCGTCCATTGCAGTGCACTGGTGTCGCAGCTGCGCGGCGCGGCGGTCGTGCACAGCGCCGTCCCCACCGCCGACAGCGTGCCGTCGCTGCAACGGAAGGCGGCATTGCCGGTGGTCGGCCCGGACAGGTCGACGAAGGTCGTCGTCGCCCCCGAGGCCACGCGGGTCGGCTGGCCGGCATTGGGCGTGCAGACGCTGCTGCCGACGGTCCACGACGAAGGGGCGTCACAGTCGCGCGGCGGCTCGCCGCACAGCGAGGGCATGACCAGGCAGCTGAACTCGCCGAGCGTGCCGACGAACAGCAGCATGCCGCCACTGATCGGCCCCTGCACGTAGATGTCCTGCCCGGCCAGCGCGACATGGTTGCCCGACTCCGGGTAGTAGCGGTAGGTGTAGGGGCCGAGTTGCAGCGACGTGCGTGCCGACGGGAAGAACTGCGAGTAGGCGACCTGCGCCCAGTCGAACAGCTCGTCGGCCGTCACCAGGCGCGACGGCGCGGTGGCCAGCGCCCGCTTGCGTGGCGTCGCCCCGCCGCCGCCCAGGCCGGTGAAGCGGCGTACGCAATGGCCGCCCACCTCCTGGTAGCTCAGCAAGGCCGCCGTGGCAGGCCCGGACGCGCGGCACCAGGAAGGATCGACCCGCACCGAGGTCGGGGCGTCCAGGCGGTGGGCCGTCTCGGGCTCGTGGTCGGCACTGCACGACACCAGGGCCAGCATGGCACCGACCGACAGGGCGCGCAGCAAGGGGGGAAGTTGAAGAAAGTTCATGCAGCCTCCGCCTTTTGCGCGCTTGCCCCTGCGCCCCGCCACGCCGGGCTTGGCGCGATGCCGGGGTCGGGCCTATTCTGCGGCCCGTGAAGCCCGCGCTCAAGCCTTCTCCCGGTAACCGAATGCAGCCCCCACCGCAGGCCCTGCCTCGTGCGCGGCGGGCCGCGGCGCTGCTGCTGGGCCTGCTGCTGGCGCTGCTGCCCTGGTCGCCGCCCGCCACCGGGCAGGCCGGCGGCCCGGGCGCCGAACGCATCGCGCTGGTGGTGGGCAATGCGGCCTATCGCGACCAGCCCCTGCCCAACCCGCACAACGACGCCCGTGCCGTGGCCACGCTGCTCGAGCGCGCGGGCTTCAAGGTCGAGTTGCAGACCGACGTGCGACGGCAGGACCTGCAGCGTGCGATCGAAGGCTTCGGCGAACGCCTGCGACGCGACACGGTGCGCATGGCCGTCTTCTACTACGCCGGCCACGGTTTCCAGCTCGACTGGCGCAACTACCTGGTGCCGGTGGACGCGCGCGTCGACAAGGCAGCCGACGTGACGCGTCAGACGGTCGACATCAGCGAGCTGCTGCGCCGCATGCAGGCGCGCAGCGGGCGCAGCCACCTGGTCATCCTCGACGCCTGCCGGGACGACCCTTTCGGCGGCGGCTGGCGGCCGCCGCTGCGAGGGTTGAGCCCGTTCGACGCGCCGGCCGGCAGCCTGCTCGCCTACTCGACCGCGCCGGGCCAGGTCGCCTACGACGGCCGCGAGGGCGGCAACGGGCTCTACACGCACCACCTGGTTCGCGAGCTGGCGGTGCCCGACGCCAGCGTCGAGGACGCCTTCAAGCGCGTCCGCCTGAACGTGCGCCTGGCCTCGCGCGGGCGCCAGGTGCCCTGGGAGATGGGCTCCCTGGAGGAGAACCTGGTGCTGTTCCCGCAGTCGCGCGAACGCGCGGCGGCCAGCGAGGCCGAACTCGAGGCGCGCTTCGAGCGCGAGCTGGCCGCCTGGAACGAAGTCCGCCGCAGCGACAGCGTGACCCGGTTGGCCGAATTCCTGCGCGCCCACCCCTCGGGCCACAGCAGCGAGCTGGCGCAGGCCCGGCTGAACCGGCTGCTGGCCGACGAACTGCGCAAGGCCGCGGCGGCGACATCGGAAGTGGCGCGCCGGCGCGAGGCCGACGCGCTGGCCGACCAGCTGCACGCGCAGGCGTCCACGCCGGCAGCCCCCACGGCCACGGCCGCCGTGGCGGCACCCCCACCCGCCGCGGCGCCACCCCTGCCGCCCGCGACGCCCGCCGCCCGGCCGCCGGTTCCGGCGCCGCTGCAGGCCACGGCCAGCGAGCCCGCGCTGCCGCCGCTGGCCCTGGCTGCCCTGCCGCTGGCGCTGGCGCCGACACCGCAGTTCAGCGGCCAGCAAGAGCACCGCCGCGACTTCCGCGTCGGCGACCGCTACGTGCACCGCGTCGTCGACGGGCGCGGCCAGGAACTGCGCCGATTCACCTTGCAGGTCAGCGCCGTCGACGCCCTCGCCGACCGGGTGGAATTCAACGGCGGCGAGTTCGTCGCCGACCTGATGGGCAACATCAGCGCCAATCCACGCGGCGCGATGAGCACGCCGCGGCAGTTCTACCCGGCGGAGTTCGCGCTCGGCCGCAAGTGGCGCACCGAGTTCAAGCAGGCGCGCACCAGCGGCTGGACCTACCACTTCCGCTACGACCTGAAGGTGGCCGCGCGCGAGACCATCACCGTGCCGGCCGGCACCTTCGACACCTGGCGCATCGAGGCGCACGGCTTCAACGTCGGCCTGGCCGCGCACATCCGGCGCACCTTCTGGGTGGCCCCCGGCGTCGCTGCCGACATCGCCCACGAGACCACGGTGCGGCTGCGCAACGGCGTGGTCGAGCAGGACGACCGCCAGGAGCTGGTCGAGCTGCCGCGTCGACCGCCGGGCGGCTGACCCACAATCGCGCACCAGGAGGTGCACCCCATGTCATCCGGCCGTATCCTCGTCGCCCAGGGCGGCGGCCCCACCGCGGTCATCAACCAGTCGCTGGTCGGCGTCGTGCTCGAAGCGCGGCGGCTGGGCGAGGTCTCGCGCGTCTACGGGGCGCGGCATGGCGTGCGCGGCATCGTCGACGAGGACTTCGTCGACCTGACGCAGGAGACCAGCCACAACCTCGAGCTGGTGGCCGACACGCCGGGCTCGGCGCTCGGCTCGACACGCGACAAGCCCGACCTGAAGTACTGCCAGGCCATCTTCGAGGTGCTGCGCGCGCATGCCATCGAGCACTTCTTCTACATCGGCGGCAACGACTCGGCCGACACTGTGCGCATCGTCGCCGAGCAGGCACGGGCGGCCGGCTACCCGCTGCGCTCCATCCACATCCCCAAGACCATCGACAACGACCTGGTCGGCAACGACCACACGCCGGGCTTCCCGTCGGCCGCGCGCTTCGTCGCGCAGGCCTTCGCCGGCGCCAACCTCGACAACGCGGCGCTGCCGGGCGTCTACGTCGGCGTCGTGATGGGGCGGCACGCCGGCTTCCTGACCGCCGCCTCGGCGCTGGGCAAGAAGTTCCCCGACGACGGCCCGCACCTGATCTACCTGCCCGAGCGCACCTTCGAGATCGACCGCTTCCTGGCCGACGTGAAGGCCACCTACGATCGCCACCGGCGCTGCGTGATCGCGGTCTCCGAAGGCATACACGACGCCTCGGGCACGCCCATCCTGGCCAGGCTGGCCAAGGACCTGGAGCACGACGCGCATGGCAACGTGCAGCTCTCGGGCAGCGGCGCGCTGGCCGACCTGCTGTGCGAGGAGGTCAAGGCCAGGCTGGGCATCAAGCGCGTGCGCGGCGACACCTTCGGCTACCTGCAGCGCAGCTTCATCGGCTGCGTCAGCGACGTCGACCAGCGCGAGGCGCGCGAGGTCGGCGAGAAGGCGGTGCAGTTCGCCTTCTGGGGCGACCGCGACGGCTCGGTGCAGATCCGCCGCACAGGCTTCTACTCGGTCGACTACGAGCTCGCGGCGCTGCAAGCCGTGGCCGGCCGCACGCGCACGATGGAGGACGAGTTCATCGCCCCGTCGGGCACCGACATCACCGACGCCTTCCGCCTGTACCTGCGCCCGCTGCTCGGCTCGGGCATGCCCGACGCCTTCCGCCTGCGCGGCGCCAGGGTGCCCAAGGTGCTCGCGCGCGGCTGAGCGGGCGCCCGGGCTGGACATGCCCCCTGGTCCCGAGCAGCAGGCCCGCGCGTGCATCGACGCGCTGCTGTCGGCCGCCGGCTGGGTGCTGCAGGACGCGGCAGACATCAACCGCCACGCGGCCGAGGGCGTGGCGGTGCGCGAGTTTCAGTTGCCCGGCGGCCCCTGCGACTACCTGCTGTTCGTCGCCGGCAGGGCCTGCGGCGTGATCGAGGCCAAGAAGGCCGGCGTCACGCTCAGCGGCGTGGCCGAGCAGGCGGGCCGCTACCTGGTGAGCCTGCCGCCCCACCTGGCGCGCTGGGCCGACACGCTGGTGTTCGACTACGAGAGCACCGGCGACGAAACCTACTTCCGCGACGCCCGCGACCCCACGCCCCGCTCGCGCCGCGTGTTCGCCTTCCACCAGCCGGCCACGCTGCACGCCTGGCCGAAGGAGCCCGGCGCGCTGCGCGCTCGGCTGCAGAAGATGCCACCACTGGAAGCCACCGGCCTGCGCCAGTGCCAGGTCGACGCCATCACCGGCCTGGAAGCCTCGCTCGCCGCCGACCGCCCGCGCTCGCTCATCCAGATCATCCAGATGGCCACCGGCGCCGGCAAGACCTTCACCGCCTGCAACTTCAGCTGGCGGCTGCTGAAGCACGCCAGGGCACGCCGCATCCTGTTCCTGGTGGACCGCAACAACCTGGGCGACCAGACGCTCAAGGAGTACCAGAACTTCCACCCGCCCGGCGCCGCCGGCCAGCTCCTCCCTCAGGACACAAGCGACGAACCCGCCTCGGCCCTGCTGGCCCGCCTGGCCGCGCAGGCGACTGAGGCTCCCGCCGCCCCACGCCGCCGTGGCCGGCCAGCGGGCCGGCGCTTATCACAGCCCAATCCGGAAGTGGCCGAATAGTCCAGGTGCAACAAGCACTTGGCATCACATCCGGCAAGCGCTCAGGTGCCGCCGGGCACCCACAGCACCACCCGACCGGGCGCCTTCGGGTTGCCGGTGAGCTCCTTCGGCGTCGGGCGCTGCACCTTGGCGATGTAGGGCGGTGCGTGTGCGGTCACGAAGGCCTCGATGCACGGCAGCGTCTGCACGAACCACTCGGCCAGCTGCGGGTACGGCGCCTGGCCCTGCACCACCAGCAGCGCCACGCCGTGCCGCATCACCGCCGCCCGTTCGTTGGGCTTGTAGCGGATGCGCTCGTCGTGCGTCAGCACCACCCAGCCGCGCCGCCCCACTTCGGGCAGCCATTCCTCGTCGGGTGTCGAGGGCAGGAAGTGGTCGGCATGACGCTCCACCTGGAGCCCCGCCTCACGAAGGCGGGCCGGGAACTGCTTGCCCAGGTCCCGGTCAGTGAAGAAGACGCGGGACAAGACCTGTGGCGTTGCAGGTGGGCGCCTCAGGCCGCGCGCTCGTACAGCGCCGCCTGTTCGATGTCGGCCGGCGTCACGTCGTAATCGGCGGCTAGGTCGGCCACCGACTCACCCGCGTCCAGCCGCTCGGCGATGGCGTGAGTGGACACACCTTGCGTCACCAGCACCGGCCGGCCGAAGGCGATGTGGGCGTCGATGGCGATGGGCCGGCGCGAATCGAGCGTAGCCGTGGGGAACGGGTACAGGCGCACGGGGAACTTCCACTCGTCCCACTCCACACGCGCCAGGTGGTCTTCCAACGCCTTGCGAATGGCGATCTGGCCTGAATTGGAGAGCTCGACAAGTTGGCCGTAGTGGTCGAGCAGCACCTTGCCGCCGTGCGTGCGCAGGTCTTCGCGGAGCAGCAGGCGGTCGATCTTCAGCTTGCGCTCGGCAAACGCGATGGAATCGCGCAAGTCCTTGATCGAGACACCGTGCTCGGTGCGCAGCGCGCGCAGCACGTGCGCCTCGATCAGGTTGAAGAAAGAGAGCAGCGGGGGCCTGGGCTGGGCCGGGGTGATGAGCGCCTTGAAGCGCCCCTGGCCTTCGGCGACCGGATAGGCGCGACCGACAACCCAGGTGCGCAGCGTCGCCTGCGGCAACTTGAGGTAGCGCGCAGCTTCGGCCAGGGTGTAGGCACCCTGGTGGCGGATGTCGTTCTTGCTGAAGGTGGGCATGTCGGTGCAGGCGGCTCCGAATTGTCTGCCCAAGTGTCAAGCTGGCCAAGCAGGGATGTCATCATCCCGCCGCCTCTTTGAAGCTTTGTGTTAGTTTTCCTGAGCCCCGGAAAACAAGCCCTCGGCCGCCAAAAAGTCGTTGCCTGACAAGGACTTGGCCGGACGTTTGTTTTCTTCCTGTGGCCTCGCCAGCCCTTCCCCCCCAATGACCACCGACCACACCGCCCTCGTCTCCAAGGTCTGGAACTACGCCCACGTGCTGCGCGACCAGGGCATCGCCTAAGGCGACTACGTCGAGCAGATCACCTACCTGCTGTTCCTGAAGATGGACCAGGAGCGCAGCGCGCTGCTGGGCGAGCCAAGCAGCATCCCCGAGGCCTGGCGCTGGGAGCGCCTGGCGCCGTTGGCCGGCGACGAGCTGGAGCTGCGCTACCGCCACATTCTGGAGAACCTGTCGCGCGAGGGCGGGCTCATCGGCACCATCTTCCGCGGCGCGCAGAACAAGCTCACCGACCCGGCCAAGCTCAAGCGCGTGGTCTCGCTGATCGACGCCGAAACCTGGATCGGCATCGGCGTGGACGTGAAGGGCGCCATCTACGAAGGCCTGCTCGAACGCAACGCCGCCGAGGTGAAGAGCGGCGCCGGCCAGTACTTCACGCCGCGCCCGCTGATCCAGGCCATGGTGCACGTGCTCGACCCGCAGGTGGGCGAGACGGTGCACGACCCTGCCTGCGGCACCGGCGGCTTCCTGCTCGCGGCCTACGAGTACCTGAAGCGCCCCGACGCGCCCAAGATGGACCGCACCCAGCAGCGCCGGCTGCGCGAGGCCACCTTCAGCGGCGTGGACATCGTCGACGAGGTGGTGCGCCTGGCGGCGATGAACCTGTACCTGCACGGCATAGCCGCCGAGCAAGGTGGCGCGAGCCCCATCCGCGCCGCCGATGCGCTGGCCGTGGAGCCGAACGAACGCTACGACCTCATCCTCACCAACCCGCCCTTCGGCAAGAAGAGCAGCTACCGCGTGGTGGGCGAAGACGGCGAGATGGACTCCGAGCGCGAGGACTACGAGCGCGGTGACTTCAAGTTCACCACTGGCAACAAGCAGCTGAACTTCATGCAGCACATCATGACGGTGATGGCCAGCCACGGCCGCGCTGGCGTGGTGCTGCCCGACAACGTGCTGTTCGAGGCCGGCAGCGCCGGCGAGGGCATCCGCCGCCGGCTGCTGGAGACCTTTGACTTCCACACGCTGCTGCGCCTGCCCACCGGCATCTTCTACAAGCCCGGTGTGAAGGCCAATGTGCTGTTCTTCGACAAGCGCCCGCCGCGTGCCGACGGGGTGCCGAACACGCTGGCGCTGTGGATCTACGACCTGCGCACCAACTGCCACTTCACGCTGAAGAAGAACCCGCTGGCAGCGGGTGACCTGCAGGTTTTCGTGGCCTGCTACCGCACGGGTGCACGCGAACAGCGGCAGGAGACCGAGCGCTTCAGGCGCTTTGGCGTGAACGAGCTGTTGGCCCGCGACAAGCTCAACCTCGACATCTTCTGGCTCAAGGACGAGAGCCTCGACGACGTGGACAGCCTGCCCGCGCCCGACGTGATCGCGGCGGAAGTCGTGGAGAACCTGCAAGCGGCGCTGGAGGCGTTTCAGACCGTGGCCGACGAGTTGGCCGTCAGGCGCTGAGGCGCGAAACATCGGCCCGCGTCGCGCCCCGCGGCAAGGGCCGAAGCCTTGACGCATGGTGTCAATAGCGACGCCATCTTGCGCATGGCCGACATCGGCAGGACCTCGGCCAGATGCAGGTTTCGCCCACCGGCGTGCGCTTTGCCGATCTGGCCAAGGTCTGCGAGCACTTCTCCGGCCCGCCCAGGCCATCGGGTTCCAGTCATGCGGTGTTCAAGACAGCGTGGCCGGGCGACCCGCGGGTCAACATCCAGACCGACAAGGGCAAGGCCAGGGCCCACCAGGTGCGCCAGGTGCTGGCGGCCATCGGCAAGTTGAAGGGGCATCGTCAAGCCGCTGCTGGACAAGCTGCCCGAGGTCCTGACACCCCTGCAGAAGGCCAGCAAGGACCACCACCTGATCTCGTCACTGTCCGGCAAGGCCATCCGGAACGCTGGAACCCGGCAGGCGCCGCAGTGGGTGTTGAACGAACAAAGCAAACAGTGACGAACAACGACTGCGACATCCCGGCCGAGAGAAAGTCGTGGACTGACAACAAGATGGCTTTGTTGGGGTCGAGCGGAGAGTGCCAACGACCCACAAAGCTCACACCCCGCTACACGGCGATCTCCGACCGGCCTCACAGCAGCCCATCGCCGTAGCCGCTTGTTTTCTGCTGCTGTGGAAAACAAACCGGTCTTCACGAAGAAACTCAATCAAGACAACAACTTGGCTGCGCCGTTGTGATCTCCGGGGCCCTTCCGGCCCTTGCACCCCCCATGAGGCACCGACCACAGCGCCCTCGTCAGCAAGGTCTGGAGATACGCCCACGTGCTGCGCGACCAGGGCATCGGCTACGGCGACCACGTCGAGCAGATCAGCTGCCTGCTGTTCCCGAAGATGGACCACGAGCACAGCGCGCTGCCGGGCGGGCCGGGCAGCACCCCCGAAGCCTGGCGCCGGGAGCGCCTGGCGCCGCCGGCAGGGCGGCATCCACGAAGGCCTGCTCGAACGCAACGCCGCCGCGGTGAAGAGCGGCGCCGCCTACAAGGGCTTGATCAAGGCCAGCACTTCCCGGAACCGGGGGTGCCGGCAGTCGCGTAGCCACTCGAAGGCGACCATCTCGGCGCTGACGATGTGCGCCCCGGCGGCGGCCAGGCGCTGCATGGCCAGTGCCTGCTCGGTGGGGCGTCGCGACGCGCAGGCGTCGGCCACCACCCAGCAGCGCAGCCCGGCGCCGAGCGCGCCCAGCGTCGTCTGCAGCAGGCACACATGGGCCTCGCAGCCGGCCAGCACCACGTCGCGCGGCAGCGCGCCGGTGCCGGCGCGCAACGCGTCGAGCAGGCCGTCGCGGCAGGCGTCGAAGGCGGTCTTGGCGACCACGCTGTCGCACAGCGCGCGCAGCGACTCGACCAGCGGCCCGAGCGCCGCCGGCTGCTGCTCGCTGCCCACGATGTCGACATCCAGCAGCCGCGCGACCTGCGCCAGCCGCAGCGCCTGCGCCAGCGCCTCGCCGCCCCCCGACAAAGCCGGCAGCAGGCGGGCTTGGTAGTCCACCAGCACCAGGGCGCTGTGGTCGAGGTCCGGGGTCATGGTCACGGCGGCGATGCTAGTGCAGACGGGCGGCGAAGCGCGCCGGCTACCCGCCGACGACGCCCAGGCCCAGCAGCAGGCAGGCCACGGCGCCCATGAGGATCACCGAGTAGACCACCACGCTGGCGGGGGAGCGCTCGAGAACGGCCTTCGAGGGCTCGTCCGGCGCATGCCAGACCGGCACTTCCAGGCCCACCGGGTAACGCGCGACGATCCGTGCCGCGCGCTCCTGGCGCGCATGGCTCAGGTCGTCGCTCGAGCGCAGGGTGTTTCCGCGATAGCGGCGCCCGTGCACGCGGTACTCGTACTCGATTTCGGCGCGATACAAGGTCCTCGCCCGGTCCAGGAACGGGGTCACGTGCGAGGGCGTTCCGGTCGCCACGATCCGTCCGGTCGCCCGGATGTACTTGCGCTCGGCCAGGAACTGCGCGAGCGCTGCGCGCCACAGGCCCAGCGAGACCCCGACGGCGATCGACGCCGCCACCACGAGCACAGCGCGTTCCGGCCTTTCGATGTGGTGGGCGACTCGCCGGGGCAGATCGGTGAGCGCAAACACCACGATCAAGGGGCCGCCCACGAAGAAACCGAGCAGCCACAGCGCGCCCGTCAGGAACCCGGGCGGCAGGTCGCGCTCGAGGACGGCACGTGACGGTTGCGCGGGATCGAAGTAGACGTCGACCTCACGGCCGGCGGCATAACGCTCCATTGCGGTCTCGACCGCGATGTTGCCGGCGTTCTCGGCAATCGAGATGCGGTCGCCGCGCAAGCGGCGCGCGCCGACCGTGTACTCGAAGACGACGCTCGGCACGTTCTCGACCACCGGTCTGCCTGACACCCCGGTGCGCCGCACCGATGCGGGCTTCGACACGATGACCCGGCCCCGGGTCTTGGCCCAGCGCTGCGCCGCGGCGTACTGGCCAAGCTTCACCAGGGTCGCGACCGCCGCGACGACGCCGGGCAGGAACATCAGCACCGCCGCGATGTCCCAGAACGAATCGCTGACAGCGAATCCCATGGCAGCAGGAAGCCGCGCGGTCTGGCGAGGCCGTTGTTGTCGACGCCCGGAAGGAGCGTAGCAAACCTGGCAGGTGCCCGGCCACGCGGGCCGCCTGGCTGCAGATCGGCACCACCGCTGCCGCCGCGGCGCGCCCGGGCACGGAACTTGCGCCTCGCCCGGCATGAGCGACCCCCAGGATGCCACCCACCCGGCCTGCCTGCGTGTGCTGCTGGTCGACGACGGTGCCCACCGGGTCAGCCTGATCCGTGACGAGCTGACGCGGCTGGGGCACCTGGTGGTGGGCGTGGTGGACCAGGCCCTGCCGCTGCACGACTGCGTCGTGCGGCTGGAGCCGGATGTGGTGATCGTCGACGCCGAGTCGCCCAGCCGGGACACGCTGGAGAACCTGGCCGCGGTCAGCTCGACCCGCCCGCGCCCGGTGGTGGTGTTCGCCGAGGATGCGAGTCACGAGCCCATGCAGCAGGCCTTGCAGGCCGGGGTCAGCGCCTACGTGATCGCCGGGCTGGACCCGGCGCGCCTGATGCCCGTGCTGCAGGTGGCGATCGCCCGCTTCGAGCAGGACCGCCAGCTCAGGGCTCAGCTCGACAGCGCACAGACCCGGCTCGCCGAGCGCAAGCTGATCGAGCGCGCGAAGGGCTTGTTGATGGACGAGGTCGGGCTCGGCGAGGAGCAGGCCTACCGGCACCTGCGCAAGCTGGCCATGGACCGCGGCCAGACGCTGGCGCAGGTGGCCGAGCGTGTGCTGCGCTCGCGTCACCTGCTCGACCCCACGGCTTGAGCGCGCCGGCGCACAGCACCGTGCTGCGCCGCACCAAGGAGAGGCGATCGATGCCCACCGCGGCGCCCGAGTGGTGCACCGCGGCGGCCTGACCGCGCGTTGCGGGTCCTCCCGAGCTGGCACGCCGCTTGCGTTATGCCCGGCAGGGTCCGTGCGCAATGGCGTGCGCGGGCCACTGGTCCAGGACAACGGCGTCCGACCCGCAGGCAGGCTTGCCAAGAGCCCGCCGTGCAGTCGTGACGCCGTTTTCGTTTCGCTTCACCACGGGAGTTCCGCCATGTCCGATCGCGAGGGTCCGATGAGCAAGCCGCGCAGACAGTTCATCCAGGGGTCGGCCGCGCTGGCCGCAAGCAGCGCCGTCCACGCCGGCGCCTGGGCCGCCGGCAGCGACGCACCGGAGAAGAAGGAAGTCCGCATCGGCTTCATCCCGCTGACCGACTGCGCCAGCGTGGTCATGGCGGCGGTGAACAGGTTCGACGAGAAGCACGGCGTCAGGATCATCCCCACCAAGGAGGCCAGCTGGGCCGCCGTGCGCGACAAGCTGGTCAATGGCGAGCTCGACATGGCCCATGTGCTGTACGGCCTGGTGTACGGCGTGCACCTGGGCATCGCCGGCCCCAGGAAGGACATGGCGGTGCTGATGACCATCAACCACAACGGTCAAGGCCTCACGCTGTCGAGGAAGCTGGCCGACAAGGGTGCCGTCGACGTCTCCAGCCTGGCCAAGGTGATGGCCAGCGAGAAGCGCGAGTACACCTTTGCGCAGACGTTTCCGACCGGCACTCACGCGATGTGGCTGTACTACTGGCTGGCCTCGGCGGGCATCAACCCGCTGCGGGATGCCAAGGTCATCACGGTGCCGCCGCCGCAGATGGTGGCCAACATGCGCGTGGGCAACATGGACGGCTTCAGCGTCGGCGAGCCCTGGAACCACCGCGCCATCATCGACGGCATCGGCATCACCGCCGCCACCTCGCAGGACGTCTGGAGGGACCATCCGGAAAAGGTGCTCGGCACGACCGGCGACTTCGCCCGCAGGAACCCCCACACCTGCCGCGCGGTGATCGCCGCCGTGCTCGAGGCCGGCCGCTGGATCGACAGCGGGCTGTCCAACAAGAGCAGGATGGCCGAGGTGATCGCCGACAAGGCCTACGTCAACACCAGTGTCGACGCCATCAACCAGCGCATCCTGGGCCGCTACCAGAACGGGCTGGGCAGAACCTGGGACGACCCCCACCACATGAAGTTCTTCGCCGACGGGTCGGTGAACTTCCCGTACCTGAGCGATGGCATGTGGTTCCTGACCCAGCACAAGCGCTGGGGCCTGCTGAAGGACCACCCCGACTACCTGAAGGTGGCGCGCGAGGTCAACCAGATCGAGCTCTACAGGCAAGGCGCCGCTGCCGCCAAGGTGGCGCTGCCCAAGAGCGACATGCGCACGAGCAAGCTGATGGACGGCGTGGTCTGGGACGGCAAGGACCCGGCCCGGTACGCCGACGGCTTCAAGCTGCGCGCCGGCCCGGCCGCCTGAACGGGAGCCATCACCATGGTCTCAGCCGTGTTCCATGACCCTCGCGGCGCCGCGCGCGCCGTGGCCGCAGCGCCACCCGAGGCAGCGGCCAGAACAGCGCCCAGATCGGCGCCTGAAACAGCGCCGGAAGCGGCACCGGGCCCCGACGCCGCCAGCGCGGTGCGCGGGCCCGGGCCCGCGCGCGACCCCATCGACTGGCGCGGCCTGGCCGCGCGGTTGCTGCCTGCACTGGCCGGCCTGGGGCTGCTGCTCGGCGTGTGGGCGCTGACGACGCAGAGAGGAGGCGCCTTCCCGACGCCTGCGGCCACCTTCGACGCGGCCTGGAAACTGTTCGCCGACCCGTTCTACCGCAACGGGCCCAACGACCAGGGCATCGGCTGGAACGTGCTGGCCTCGCTGCAGCGCGTCGGCCTGGGCTTCGGGCTGGCGGCGCTGGTGGGCATTCCGCTGGGCTTCCTGATCGGGCGCTTCGCCACCCTCAACCGGATGGTCAGCCCGCTCATCAGCCTGCTCAAGCCGGTGTCGCCTCTGGCCTGGCTGCCGATAGGCCTGCTGGTCTTCAAGTCCGCCAACCCGGCGGCCATCTGGACCATCTTCATCTGCAGCATCTGGCCGATGGTGGTCAATACCGCCGTGGGCGTCCAGAAAGTGCCGCAGGACTACCTGAACGTGGCACGCGTGCTCAACCTCAGCGAGTGGCACATCGCCACGCGCATCCTGCTGCCGGCCGTCATGCCCTACCTGCTGACCGGCGTTCGCCTGTCGGTGGGCACGGCCTGGCTGGTGATCGTGGCCGCCGAGATGCTGACCGGAGGCGTGGGCATAGGCTTCTGGGTCTGGGACGAGTGGAACAACCTCAACGTCGCGCACATCCTGGTCGCCATCTTCGTCATCGGCTTCGTCGGGCTGCTGCTGGAATGGACGCTGCTCGCGCTGGCCCGCCGCTGGGAGCACTCCACATGAAGCCCATGCTGTCGATCGCCGACGTGGGCATGACCTTCGCCACCCGGCGCGGCCCCTTCGTGGCGCTGCGCGACATCACGCTGCAGGTGCTGCGTGGCGAGTTCGTGGCGCTGATCGGGCACAGCGGCTGCGGCAAGAGCACGCTGCTGAACCTGGTGGCCGGGCTGACCACGCCCACCGCCGGCGTGCTGCTGCTCGACGACCGCGAGCTCAAGGGCCCCGGCCCCGACCGCGGGGTGGTGTTCCAGAACCACTCGCTGCTGCCCTGGCTCAGCTGCCTGGGCAACGTGCTGCTGGCGGTGGAACGTGTGTTCGGCGCCACCGAGGGCAAGGCGCGGCTGAAGGAACGCGCGCTGGCCGCACTCGACCTGGTGGGCCTGGCCCATGCCCGTGACAAGCACCCGCACGAGATCAGCGGCGGCATGAAGCAGCGCGTGGGCATCGCCCGAGCCCTGGCCATGGAGCCCAAGATGCTGCTGATGGACGAGCCCTTCGGTGCGCTGGACGCGCTCACCCGCGCCAGGCTGCAGGACGAGCTGATGAAGATCGTGGCGCGCACCGGCGCCACGGTGATGATGGTCACGCACGACGTCGACGAGGCGGTGCTGCTGTCCGACCGCATCGTCATGCTCACCAACGGCCCGGCGGCCACCATCGGCGAGGTGCTGACGGTGCCGCTGCCGCCAGTGCGCGAAGCGCCGCGCAACCGGCTGCAGATGGCGCACCACAGCGGCTACCTGCATGCCCGCGAAGGCGTGCTGGAGTTCCTGTACCGGAAGCAGGCCCACGTGGAACCGGAGGCCGCATGAAGGACGACCTGCGCACACTGACGCGGCAGCGCCTGGTGGTGGTGGGCAACGGCATGGCCGGCATCCGCACGCTGGAAGAGCTGCTGAAGATCGCCCCCGGCCTGTACGACATCACCGTGTTCGGTGCCGAGCCGCACCCCAACTACAACCGCATCCTGCTGTCCCCGGTGCTGGCCGGCGAGCAGACGGTGGAGCAGATCATCCTCAACCCCTGGAGCTGGTATGCCGAGCACGGCATCACGCTGCACAGCGGCCGGGTGGTGACCGCCATCGACCGCGTGCGGCGCGTGGTGCGCAGCGCCGACGGCCTGGAGGCCGGCTACGACCGGCTGCTGCTGGCCACCGGCTCGCTGCCGTTCATGCTGCCGGTGCCGGGGCGCGAGCTGCGCGGCGTGGTGGCCTACCGCGACATTGCCGACACCCAGGCCATGATCGAGGCCGCGGCGCGCCACACGCACGCGGTGGTGATCGGCGGCGGGCTGCTGGGCCTGGAGGCCGCCAACGGCCTGCGGGCGCGCGGCATGCATGTCAGCGTGGTGCACCTGATGCCCTGGCTGATGGAGCGCCAGCTCGACGAGACTGCCGCCGGGCTGCTGCAGCGCTCGCTCGAGCAGCGCGGCCTGCACTTCGAACTGCAGGCGCACACCGACTCGCTGCTGGGCGACGCCGCCGGCCGCGTGTGCGCCGTGCGGCTGAAAGACGGCCGCGAACTGCCGGCGCAGCTGGTGGTGATGGCCGCCGGCATCCGCCCCCACACGGCGCTGGCCGAAAGTGCCGGGCTGCTGTGCCAGCGCGGCGTGGTGGTCGACGACACGCTGCAGACCGTGACCGACCCGCGCATCTACGCGGTGGGCGAATGCGCCTCGCACCGGGGTGTGGCCTACGGGCTGGTGGCGCCGCTGTTCGAGCAGGGCAAGGTCTGCGCCACCCACCTGGCGCAGTTCGGCATCGGCCGCTACAGCGGCAGCCAGGTCAGCACCAAGCTCAAGGTCACGGGCATAGACCTGTTCAGCGCCGGCAACTTCCAGGGCGGTGAAGGTTGCGAGGACATCGTGCTGTCCGACCCCGTGGGCGGCGTCTACAAGAAGCTGGTCATCCAGGGCAACAAGCTGGTCGGCGCCTGCCTGTACGGCGATACCGTGGACGGCAGCTGGTACTTCAAGCTGATGCGCGAACGGCGCAGCGTCGGCGACATCCGCGACAAGCTGATGTTCGGCCAGAACTTCACCGTCAGCAACATCGGCGACGTCGGTCACCAGGGCCACGCCAGGGCCGCCGCGATGGCCGACGACGACGAGGTCTGCGGCTGCAACGGCGTGAGCAAGGGCGCGATCTGCAAGGCCATCAAGGACAAGGGCCTGTTCACGCTGGACGAGGTGCGCAAGCACACCAAGGCCAGCGCCAGCTGCGGCAGCTGCACCGGGCTGGTCGAACAGCTGCTGATGTTCACCGCCGGCGGCGACTACTCGGCCGCGCCCGGGCTCAAGGCCATGTGCGGCTGCACCGAGCTCGGCCACCAGGCGGTGCGCGACGCCATCCGCGAGCGGCGGCTGCTCACCATCGCCGACGTGCAGTCCACCCTGGGCTGGCGCACCCCCGACGGCTGCGCCAGCTGCCGGCCGGCCCTCAACTACTACCTCGTCAGCACCTGGCCCAAGGAGGCGCAGGACGACCCGCAGAGCCGCTTCGTCAACGAGCGCAGCCACGCCAACATCCAGAAGGACGGGCGCTACAGCGTGGTGCCTCGCATGTGGGGCGGCGAAACCAGCGCCGCCGAGCTGCGCCGCATCGCCGACGCGGTGGACAAGTACCGCATCCCTACCGTCAAGGTCACCGGCGGCCAGCGCATCGACCTGCTGGGCGTGAGCAAGGAGGACCTGCCCGGCGTCTGGCGCGACATCGGCATGCCCAGTGGTCATGCCTACGCCAAGGCGCTGCGCACGGTCAAGACCTGCGTGGGCAGCGAGTGGTGCCGCTTCGGCACGCAGGACAGCACGCAGATGGGCAAGGACCTCGAGCGCGCGCTGTGGCGCATGGCGGCGCCGCACAAGGTCAAGCTGGCGGTCAGCGGCTGCCCGCGCAACTGCGCCGAGGCCGGCATCAAGGACGTGGGCGTGATCGGCGTCGACTCGGGCTGGGAGCTCTACGTCGCCGGCAACGGAGGCATCAAGACCGAGGTCGCACAGTTCCTGGTCAAGGTCGGCACGCCGGCCGAGGTGCTGGAACACGCCGGCGCCTTCCTGCAGCTGTACCGGCTGGAAGGCTGGTACCTCGAGCGCACGGTGCACTACGTGGGCCGCGTCGGGCTGGACCATGTCAAGCGCCGGATCGTCGACGACGCGCCCGGTCGGCGCGCGCTGTGGGAAGCGCTGCAGTTCGCGCTCGACGGCGAGCCCGATCCCTGGTTCGAGTTCGACAAGGCGCGGGTCGACCTGCGCCAGTTCCAGGCCTTGGCTGCCAGCGCCGAAAAGGAGTCGGCATGAGCGCGCCGGGCCGCTCCCAAGCGCTCATACCGCAGCCCCTTCGGGGCGAAGGTACCCCAGTGCACGCGCCGGGCCGCTCCCAAGCGCTCATACCGCAGCCCCTTCGGGGCGAAGGTACC
>Ga0209573_1003468_pt1 | contig 17268 bp, 16 predicted proteins | sample TNRBio252014_DNA_FD_185870 | JGI IMG/M metagenome (GOLD analysis project Ga0209573, IMG submission 185870) | Wastewater treatment Type I Accumulibacter community from EBPR Bioreactor in Madison, WI, USA - TNR Reactor_6/25/2014_ DNA (SPAdes)... | ecosystem: Engineered > Bioreactor > EBPR >...
GTAGACGCTTGAGTTCTTGGATGAGTCTGGTGAGATCGGCGACCTTGCGAGCTGATTTAGGGTCTAGGCCTCGAGCTCGCCGCTCGATCTCTTCAAGGGCATTGATCGTGTTTGTAACCCGGTTGATGCCGGAATTGATTTGCTCCAAGGCCTTAAGATTGTCTTTCGAGGCCCCGACGATCTCGGCAAGATGACTGATCTCTTGGACCTGTCCGGCAATAATCTTCGCAAGTGCAAAGTTCTCTTCTCCGAAGAGCGCAAATGCAGATTGAGTGAAACCAAAGGCCATCAGAAGAACGGCTCTACGCATGGAGCACCGCCTGCTCGTTGATGAGGTCTTCTCGTAGATTGTCAGTCCTTAGAAGTGCGTGTTCCTCTGGCGTCGGGTAGAGCCTTCCAAGTTTGGACTGGAAGGGCATCTTAATGAGGCACTCGGAATATTCTCCCTTTCGTTGCTGAAGAAAGCGCACCAGAGCGGTTTCGGTGTCGTTCAGGCCTAGACGATTTTTATGCGCCGAGAGATCTTCACCCTGACGCAAAAGCACACAGATTGGCGCATTTTGGATGATGGCCTGTCCTGATCCCGTGCTGTCTTGAACTAGATCCCCGATGCTTTGGGTGATAGCGACGGCGGCACCGTTGAGTTTGCGAAACTCACGGAAGGCCCGTTGAACGAGTTCGGGTTCCTTTTGCATGAACTGCCAACACTCATCAAGCACCACATAGACTGGATGCAGGGACCTGCGTCTGCGGAGGTAGGCTTCGATTTCTTCAAGAAGGAGTTTGAAAGCTCGTTCTTTGTCTCGAAGATTCAGCTCCGAGAGCTCCACACCATGTAAAGTTTGAACCTGGCCTAGAGAGCTGAGAATCCCGCTTAGCGAGGATTCAAGCTCGGAGAAATCCTCGGGCTCCAGATAGGACCCGCCTAGTGAACGAACAAGGCGCTTAAAGGACCGGTTATGGTCGACAAAAAGAACGGAGATCTTGCTGCCGCTCTCGATGAGCCGTTTGAGCATAAGGCCGGTGAAGAAGCTCTTACCGCTTCCTGACGCGCCAACGACAAGCCAATGTAGAGCTTGGAGTCGTTTGTCCTCGGGGTCCATATAGCAGGCGAGACCTCTGCGGCTGCTGAGGATCGCGCGAGACTCTTCCCAAGGGTCAAATATTGTGGGGATAAGATCCGCTACTGTGACGGTTCTTAGTGTCATCACCCGGTGCAGGCGCCCTCGAAGACGAAATGCCGAAGAGAGGGGGAGGTCGAGCTTTTGTTCCTGCAAAAAGATTCTCTCGTCAGGCATTGGCCCTGCGGGAGGAAGAATCAAGATCATCGAGAAGTCGCAAATTTGCTCCTCGCCTCGAAGGACTCCTTCGAGCACTTGGCTGGATTCCTCAAAGGTAAGTTCTTCATCGACGCTTGATTGATTGTTCAGGTTTGAAGAACGCTTTCTAGCCCCCGCAAGTTGATCCTGCGCTCGCTTTTGATCAATCCCTGTGACGTTTATGACGAGCTTAAAGGGTGAGCGAAGTTTGGAGAGTTCAAAGAAAATCCACTTTGGATCGGTATGCGAAGGAGTCGAGGTAAGGGAGAAAACTCTTTCATCCGCTTCTAGGAAGCCTCCTAGGACATCATGAACAGACTCGTTCTTCCCAATACGCTGATGCGACGGGATGATCTTCTGTATCTTTAGGCCTGCTTGAGTGCAGTGGCAGAAGAGGCTCAGGCTCTCCTTGGGTTTCAGTTCCTTGAGAATGCACTCCAGGTCGTTCTTCAGAACAAGTTGCTCATCTTCAGTGAGGGAGTCTGGCGAATGAACGTCGATCAGCGCGGGATCGAGTTTCGGTGAACTCGTTCTAGCGCCCTTCTTGGCGAGTAATTGCTCAAGGAGGAAGTATCCTTTCTCTTCCCAGCCAAGATTTGCAAATCGAGCGAGGAGTCGAAGGGCGATATATCCAGCTGCGACCACACCAAGAGACACGTAGACTTTGATGCGCCCAAAGGGACCAAGGGCTTGGATCACTCCGGTAAGAAATGCCAGCCCAAGAAGACCTTGGACAGGTACTCCCATCACAAGAGGTCGTTTGAGTAAGTTTTTACAGGTAGCTTCACGATAGTTTCTCATGCTTTCCCCTTCAATGAGCTCAGCGGATCTTGTCCGCGAGCCATCCCCAAACAGCGTTGATTCCCATGAGGGAAACGACAGCCACGGCAACGCGCACGGTGTTCCGGCCAGCATTGGGATCGTTCTGAATATGTTCAAAAATGTTTTTGCCAAGGTAGCCCAGGGCAAGGATGGGAAGGATGCGTCCAACAAACCCATTTACGAGGGATTGGAGCGTTCCTTCAAAAGAGGCCGCACGGGCCCATTCTGGGAGCAGTGCTGCGCCCAGTACGAGGACATAAAATGTACGTTGCACGAGATTCTTCCTTTTTAGTCAAAGAGCTCCCACCGGAGAGAACTCTCGAGATGAGAGCCCTCTCCGTAGGAGAAATATTATTTGACCGGAGAATCGAACTTAGGCAGAGTTCCTGCATCTAAGCTCTGATCGGTTTAGAGGTCTCACAAAAGTCCTGGGCCGCAATCCTAAACTTTTGAGAAACCTGATTCCGGTCCGGGCTTTTTTATTTTCTCGAACATCGTCGAGAACACAAAAGTCCCAAATCAAGACTTCATTTTAATTTGTGTGAGATGAGATATTAAGATTCCCCCATTCTTCCGCCAAGAAGACGCTTCCCACCTCGATCATTTTTCGAGACGGCAGGCGAATTTGAATTTGGATGCTGGAACGTTAAACCAGCAACGAGTCAGAAATGTTCGAGGTAGGCGGGTTCACAGAATCACCCAACTCGTCGGAGCTCAATCCGTTTCCGCCATGTCCACCCGTAGGGGAACGAGTCGCGTCCTTCCCATTTGAGCCATGTCCATATGCGAGAGTGGAACGAACGCCAACACCGCCGCCATCAAAACCAGTATCGGTTCCGGTTCCTCCGGCCTTTGGCTCAGTTCCATCGCCACCAAGGTTCCAGGTGCCTCCAGTTCCAACGCCGCCGCCTGTTGTGGTTTCGCTTAAACCGGCAGCTGAGGTTTTTCCAGTTCCACCGTGACCGTTCGCGTGAGCGGCAGAACCCGCCGTGATCGCAACAATCATAAAAATCTTTGTCATCATTTTCATAAATATCTCCTGTCGATAGGCAATACCTAGTTGGCGGAACGATGTGGAATCAAGAGAAAATATTCAAATTGCGTACAATCTTTAATTCAGATATTGAGAATTTACCTTATGAACACCCGTAAAAAACTCGCGTTGGCAGAAATCATTCGAGAATCTAGGCAGTCTAAATACAAGACGGCAAAGGACTTTTGGTCTGATAACCAAGACGCACTCGGCGCGAGCTATACACACTACGCAGCTGTCGAAACGGGTACAAAACTCCCTGATATTGAACTCGCAATATCCATTGCGAAGATTCTGAAACTTGATCTTAGGCTCATTTGCCACGTTTGGGCCAAGGATCAGATGCCTGATGCGGAGACGAAAGCCTTCTTCGAGCCTATTCCTGGCTTTGAGGTGCAGGGTGTGCCTTCAACTCTGAAGATGAATCTTGATGAATTCTTCGTCTTCACCGAAGCGCATCTTCCCGTGTTTGAGAAGCATCCGCAAGCTTGGGGCATGCTAACGTTCATTCTCGCATTTTCTGATGTGAATCCCCCAACGGAAAAACAACTCTCAGAGCTTTTTGAGTTATCAAGTAAACAGGTCAAAGAGATTGTGGAATTCTTCCGCAACGAGGGCATAGTTTTTTCAAACAACGGGAAACTCATCACGAAGCGCCGTTACTTCCATCTGCCCAATACACCTGACTTCAAGAAGGTGCGCGATAGAAACTTCCTGAGTATTTCGCAGGATCTGATAAAAAAGATCACAACTAACGACCTGAAGGAAAAAGAAGCGTTTAGAACAACCTATCTCCGCCGGATCACTCGTGTTCAAGCTCAAGAGATCAGCAGACATATTGACGATCTCGTCGGCCACTTCGGAAATCTTCCCGATGCGGGTTCCGAGTTCTATGGACTCACGATAGCATTTGGTTCGCGTATGAAGTTCGGCGGAAAGAATTCTGAATGATACGCGTGAGATTGCTCTTCGGAGCGCTTGGGTTTCTCCTGGCTGGTTACTACGCTACATGGCAGGTTGATTTACTTGGACGCGGCTACGACCTCACACAAATCGCTTCTCTTGTCGCCCTAGGCAACCTGCTTTCGCTCATGCTTGACGTCCCTTCCAGTCTCCTTGGAGATAGGATTGGGCATAAGAAGACCGTTGCGGCAGGTATGGCGATCTACGCACTCAGCTTTGTATTTCCCGCATCGTCTACCTCGGCATTTGCTCTGGCAGCAGCCGTTATTGGAATTGCTGTTGGAGATGCCCTCATTGAGGGAGCGCTCGAGTCTTGGGTCGCCGATGTCCAGCGAGTGGAGAAGGGTGCTGTCACGAACAGGCAGTACATGACTCTCGACCAGTATCAGCGGGGAGGCATGATTCTTGGTGCACTTGCCGTCCCAGGATTGATTTCGTTGATGGGACAGCCTGCCCGCGCGTCCTGGCTCATCTATGTAGGGGTTGCAGTTGCGGTTCTGATCCTCACCCTTTCGATTCCTAAAGGCCACGAGACAAAAACGCCCCCGGCCAGCACGTCACGTTTCCGCTCATTAGGAGTGGCTCTCAAACGCCCCGCGCTTCGCTGGGTGCTATTGGCTGTCTTTATGTACGGCTTGAGTGATGGAACTGTTCAAATTGGATTCTGGCCACGATTGAAAGAATTAGGCATATCTGATGCGGCTATACTCGGAGCAGTTCAGGCCTCGATGAGTCTTGCTCGGCTGTTCGGCTTGCAGATTTGGAAAAAGTCTCGTTTGGCAGAGTCTCCTGCTGCACCAAGTGTGGCGTTGATCGTATCTGGCCTCGTTTTCGTGTTCTTTGCATACGCCTCCAATGTGTGGCTTGCGATTGTCTTGTGGCTTTTAAGAATCGCTATCTTGTCGGCATATTTTTCGACTCTTAGGGCTTGGCTTCAACGCGAGTTCGCAGATAGTCCTTGGAGAGCGACTCTTGCGAGCTCTATTGGAGTCGCCGCTCAAATGGGGGTTCTGCTAATCACCGGTGCTGTTGGGGTAGCGCTACTGCCAAATGATCTTTCCTTGATAGGTGCCTGTGGTGGAACGCTCACTATTTTATCGGGAGTTGTGCTGATGTTGGCTGGGAGAAGAGCTTCCACTATCGCTAGTGAAGCGGCCGAGAGCACGAGAAAGTGATTTGCCCTGACGGGCAGTAAATCACCTCGAAGCCTTTACGGTTTTCGTGGGAACCGCGCTCCGATGACTCTTACCAACGATTGACTAATTGCCTACACGATTATCAATGCCCTTGTTGAGCGGTCCGAAAGTACGGCGAATATAAGAAGCGCAGTCCTCTCCATCTCGGTAGTCCTTCTCGTTAGAGAACTTTGCGCATGCGGGACCTCTGGAGCTGGACGGGGTGCTTGCACACGCAGAAAGAACTAAGGCCAAGATTGATAAAGAGATATAGCCCATAAAACCTCCTAACAAATTGCACAGAAATGTGACAAGGATGTGGAATTTATCTGACTCATTGGCGGAAAAATTGTCACAAAATGAGAAATTCATTCCGGGCCATCGATTGTGAGTGTTCCGGGATGATCTTTGGGAAATAGTTTAAAGATTGAGCTGGGTGCAGAAACGATGGAGAACACCAGCTGCACAAAAATCTCCGATACACTGCGAGTTCGAAGCGCGTGCACAAGCATCAGCAAATGAACCTCGGTATGCTCTTGCCAATAAGGTTGAGACAGTTTGTGAGCGGCTTGAAGTTGCTTCCAACGTTCCGTGACTAAAATTTCTGGGTCACTCACCCGTAAGCGAGCAATCAATTTCACAACTTCGTCACGATCGCTCATACGAATATAGTAGTGGGAGAGTTAATTGCGCGCCAGGGTGGCGAATGTCTGGGTCGAAGTATTGGTTAATATTGAAAAATCAGTCCTTTAATTCCCTTTACAGGGGTGCTATACAGACAGCGTGGGATTCCTTAAGTCCATTTTTCTTTCTGTGATCGTTGGGGCCATGAGCCTCTCCAGCATGCACGCCCACGCTACACCCGATTTCTCTTCATTCGGCATGGAGTCGCACTCCTGTGCGGACGATAACGGATGCCTTACCCACTCGTCTGTTCAAGATACCGACAACTCATCCGTACCTGGCGATTCACATTCTGGTCATGTGCATTTTTGCACCTCTTGCCCGGTATTGTTTGAATCTCGTGTTGAGTTCAAAGACTTGCCTACTCTCGTAACGGCGGCTTTGTACTTTTATGAATCCCACCTGACGGGTTCAGACTTTCAGCTCTCTCTCTTTCGCCCTCCGCGCGCGTAGTTCCTTTTCGCTGGGCCTCTCCGACACTTAGCCACCTTTAATCGGGGTGCTCTGATTAGTTCACAGATCTGTGAATCTGATCTCACTGAAGTCTCGGCAGCTCGCGAAACTCCCCTAATAAATTAACCCCATCATACAAGGAGTAACGCAAATGAATCTTAGAATTTTTATATCTACAATTAGAGCCGGTGCATTGGCCATAGGGATTCTTGTTGCTGCAACTGCTTCCGCGCAGTCCACGCAGTTCGGACGCTACGTTGGCACACTTAAACACAACCGTCTGGGAAAAGAGCAACTTGCTAAACTCGACTTTGTCGTGTCCCGCAATCAAGGAAACGAAATCGATTTGAAGGCCGTCCTCACGCTCCACTTCGGTGACTTTAGAAGCGGCGAGTACATCTCTTATCACTTCGACAAAGTGAACTTTAATCTCATCTCAGGCGCCTTATCGTTTGATACGGCCGAAGAAGATGCGACCATTGTTACTACCCGTTTCAATAACGGTGAGCTGATCGCAAAGCTACGGTCGGCGAGCGGAGGACAAATCGGTGAACTCTCCCTTAAGCTGAATGGTGAAGCTACTCCTCAGTTAGGGTTGATTGAGCCCCTCAACGGCGAATACTCGGGCACTTGCGATGGCAAGCAGAAGGTTCTCCAGATCCACACGCTGCGCTCCACGGGAGATAGCTCGCGAGTTGGCTCTCCGTTTGCTGCAAACGAAATTCGCGCGCAGATTGGTACTCTGGACGACAGGCAGTGTGGCGATAGATTCCGTACCCGTGCTTGCGCTGGAGATAACTTCAATCAAGGTGCTTACAACTTCTACAAAGGCGAACTCGAACTCGTCGGTCGCTTAACTAACATGGACTGCAAAGTGAATGGAAACACCATCAACTGCGGCGATTCCTGCACTCTAACCCGAACCTCAAGCGAAACTCGGTCGCGCGTCTTTGCTCCGCCCACCGCCGCGCCCGCGTTTGTTCGTCCTGCAGCTCAAGGAGCGGCACCGACTAACGCCAACTCGCAACTCGCCGGCAATTACGTTGGATACGTCCACAACGAGTACCTGAACTTATATCAGCCTATCGAAATCGATGTGGCCACTTACCAGGCCAACGAGAACGGCGAATCGAACCTTAAAATCTCGGCTTTAGCCAAGCTCATCTTCGGTCAGGGTGATGATCACGAATCGATTTCCTACCGATTCGAGCCTCGCGATTTTCCCAATCCTCTTCTCAAACCGCAGTTTGTCCTCAGTCGTCTCGAAGATGATGTGGATGCATTCCTCAAAGTCACCTCCCTCCAAAATGGAGTGATTAAGGGAGAATGGTATTCACTTCTCTTCGGCCGCGTCGGGGCTTTCGAAGCCAGCATCGATGGAGTTACGAAACTCGAGTTAGGCGCGGAACTAGTTAAGCCCGTAACTGCTGAATACAACTTCGAAGACTTCAAACTTAACCTACGGGTATTTGCCGGTACGGCGCCCCCCAACACTGAGAACCCTTTCTACCCTCTCCAACTTGGCGGCAATATGTGGTTCGAAAGTATGGCTAAAGAGTCTGTCTCCGGTGGTAGCTATGACTTTTACACGGGTCGTCTCAGTATCATTTACGGAGAGGAACGCCTTTTCAGCTCCAAGAAACTTAACACTGGAGACCTTCAAGCGGTCATGACCTCAAAGGGATACGGCACGATCATGCCGATCTACGAATCTCCACGACTCTTCAAAGCTTCAAAATAAAAAAGGATATTAACAATGCAACTTTTTTCCAGAATCACCAAAACAGCTTCCCTCTTCCTCAGCCTAGCGCTGGTTCCTCTCGCGAATGCACAAACGGACTCTATCCAGGGTACCTACCGGGCAGTTCTTAAGCATGAAGCCCGAAATGAAGGCGATCAACCTTATCACCAGTACGCCACTGTAACTCTCCGCACGGTAAACACGGGTGGAAACCTGAAGATCTCTGCAAGTGTGCGTATGATCTTTGGCGACTGGAACTCAAATGAATTTTTGACCTATGAGTATGCAGATGTTCCTATGAATCTGCTCACTCGCCAGATTAGTCTTCGTAAAGACGACAATGACGTCAGCTTCATCGGAATTCTAAAGAATGGGACAATTGCTGGCGATTGGTATTCTTCAAGCGTCGGTCGTGTCGGAGGTTTTGCTGCCGCGAAGGCATCTGTTCCCCCTGTTGATCAAGAGTCCTTGTTAGTGAAAACCGTGACCGGTCATTACCGTGGAACCCTGACCAATACTCACCCTGAATCCAATCTCCCAGAACGGATGAGTATGTCGCTTGTTACCACGCAAACATCGAATGACAGCGGTGTCGTTGATCTCAAAATCTCGGGCAATCTGCGTTTTTACCTCAGTGACTTTGGGTCGGGAGAGTTCGTCGAGAGCGCAATTTCCGAAGCTCAGTTTAACTTTTATAACCGCTATCTCACCATCAAAACGTCGGAATACGGAATTACGCTCAAAGGAACTCTCGACCCGTCTGGAAGCTTCACGGCCGACGTCTTCGCCGACGGCCTGGGACGTGTAGGCATCGTAAAACTGGAGTCGGTTCAATGATTACCTTTAGAAGGTCCGGAGGTATTCTTGCTGCGTGTGGGCTGTTCCTGGCAGTGGGATGTAGCCAGCAACGACCCAGCGAACGAGATATCAATCGTCAGCTGGCTATTAGCCGTTCAGAAGTCAAGCGAGCCGAACTTAATGAGGTCGCGGGACGTTATGCCGGAACGCTCAGGAGTGGTGATACCTACGAACAAAGTGTGATCCTGGTTCTCCAGGTGCGAGATGTTCCCGAGGAGAATCCTACTGAAGGAATGGATCCGGTCACCGTCCCAAAACTTGTCGGGTATCTTCGTTTTCTTTATGGCAATGAAGATAATGGCGAGTATTCAGATGCTCCGGTTCGTGATGCCGAATATTACGCCGGTCGGAAATTGCTGAACGTGGTGGTCACTCATTCCCAATTTCAAGATCTTATTCTCAATTTGACTGCCCAACCTCGAGCGGCAACTGGTACGTGGAGCGCCGCAGCCGTTGGTGTCTCGGGCACTGCGCAGTTCACGTTAGAGAGCGGAAACTAAATTATGAGATTCGGACAATGCTCTCTTCTGGCCCTATCGGCGGCACTCTTGAGTGGAAATGTCATTGCTCAAACTGAGCCGGCACCTGGGGCCTCCACTTCGAAGCCCACATCCGTTAAATCGGATGATGCCGGAATCGCTGTCGACGAGTCAAATTTTAAGGCGATCTTCGATCAAACCCTCGATGAAGTTGATACGGCAGCAAAGACTGGATCTAGTCGGCTGAACATTGAAGTAAATGCTTCGTACGTCTCGATCTCTAAGCTGGAATTGTCTAACGCCTTCTTTACTGTTGATTACGCAAAGGAACTGAAATCAATTCCTTCACTTCAGTTCGTTGGCTCCAAGAAGTACGCTGTTGGCCGTTGGGGACTAGAACCTTCATTTAGCATGGGATACGGAACTCGAGCGGCATCGCTTCAAGTAAGATCGCCTCAGAATACGCTACTCACTGACTACATCAGTGTGCACTGGATTCCTCTGAGTGCAGGCCTGCGCACCAGTCACGCTATCCCCGGCCTTAAGGTGTTAACAGCGTTCCTCACGCCCGCCATTGGCTCGCAGTACATCTATCAGAGTGGCCAGCTCGACGGCATCGACCAGGGTTTCTGGATTCCTTATGTGGCTATCCGTAGCGGACTTAGTTTGTTTGAACGTGATCGACTCGTACCTAGCTCGAGCGCATGGTTCGACGGTATCGCATTATCCGGAACCCTCTTCCGTGGACTTTCTTCGACGAAACCGATGTTGGCGTGGTCCTTGGACTTGGGCCTTCGCGTTCTTCTTTAAGTTCTAAGATTTTGGAACAAACAGAGGCTAAAACAACATGTTAGATCTCATCATCAAGTTAGCTCTCAAATTCCGGCTCGTTGTTGTCGCACTAGTTGCCCTTGTCGTCGTCTGGGGTGGGGCCGCCTTGCTAAGCCTACCGATTGACGTTTTCCCAGATTTAAATCGGCCCACAGTGACAATCATGACCGAAGCGGGTGGGATGGCGCCAGAGGAAGTGGAGACCCTCGTTACGCTTCCCCTCGAAGCCAACCTCAACGGATTGCCCGGTGTGCAGCGCATTCGCTCTTCGTCGGGGGTCGGTCTCTCTGTCGTTTATGTGGAGTTCGACTGGGGCACCGACATCTTCCGCAATCGGCAGCTCGTAGCGGAAAAGCTCGTCATCGCCGCGGAACATTTTCCGGAGGGTATTCAGCCCGTCATGGGACCCATCAGCTCTATTATGGGGCAGATCCAAACCGTAGCTCTTTCTTCGACGAATCCAGACCTCACGCCGATGGACCTACGCACCATTGCCGAGTGGACGGTCCGACCTAAACTTCTCACGATCCCTGGTATCGCTCAGGTCGTCTCAATTGGCGGCGGCCTCAAACAGTATCAAATCCTTTTCTCAGGAACGAAAGTCAAAAGCTATCTACTCGCGCTTGAAGACCTGGATGAATATCTTGGTCACGTTGGGGTCAATACGACCGGTGGCTTCCTTGATTACGACAACAAAGAGTTTCTGGTGCGAAATATCGGTGCCGTTCAGAGCATCGAAGACATCGAAAACACGGTGATCGGCAATCACCTCGGTCGTCCGGTCCTCATCAAGGATGTTGCAGAAGTTAGAATTGGTCCTCGACTCAAGCGTGGCGACGGTTCGTTTATGGGTAAACCCGCCGTCATCATGTCGATTCAAAAACAACCCGGCATGGATACGGTGGGGCTTACGAATCAAGTCGACAAAGCCATTGAAGAGATTCGTGGGACCTTACCTAAAGGTGTCGAAATCAATCCGGACATTTTTCGCCAGGCAGACTTCATCGAAGTCTCTATTGCAGGAGTCAAAGGCAAGCTGAAGTATGGAAGTATCTTAGTCACGATTATCCTTCTCGTGTTCCTTGCGAACTTCCGCATGACTGCAATCACTCTTACCGCGATCCCGCTGTCCTTCCTCGTTACAGCAATTGTCTTTAAGATATTTGACCTTTCCGTAAATACGATGACTCTAGGGGGACTTGCAATTGCGGTCGGCGAAGTTGTCGATGATGCAATCGTCGATGTGGAAAACGTATTCCGGCGCCTGAAAGAAAATCGCGAAGCAGGCAAAAAACGGAATATCCTGAAGATCATTTTCGAAGCCTCGAGTGAGGTCCGTAACTCAATCGTTCTGGCTACGGTCATCATCGGCCTCGTGTTTATCCCACTCTTCGCTCTCGAGGGACTTGAGGGTAAACTCTTCACCCCGCTTGCCATCGCTTACTGTACCGCCTTAGTCGCTTCCCTCGTCGTATCTCTCACCGTTACGCCAGTACTCTGCTCCTTCATGTTCAAAAATGCTGAGTTCAAAGAGCATGAAGAAACCAAGGTCGTTAAGAAGCTCAAGAATTTGGACCGGAAGGTTCTCGACTGGGCGCTCGATCATCCTAAGAAAGTCCTGTGGAGCGCATTCGCGATGTTCTTGGGTTCTCTGGCGCTGCTTCCATTTATGGGAAAAGACTTTCTACCCAAGTTCAACGAAGGTACGGCTCTAGTTTCCGTGATTACCGTTCCTGGCACTTCACTGGAAGAATCGAATCGAGTTGGAACTCTCGCTGAGACCCTCATCATGAAGACACCCGAAGTTAAATTCGTCTCACGCCGGACAGGTCGCGCCGAGCTTGATGAACACGCCGAGGGCGTTAACGTGTCTGAAATGGATGTATCGTTCAAGGAGGGTTCCGAGCGAAGTCGCGATCAGATTCTCGATGAAATGCGCGAGAATCTTGAGCAGATCCCCAACGTAGCCGCTAATATCGGCCAACCCATCTCTCACAAACTCGATCATTTACTTTCGGGCGTTAACGCACAGCTTGCGATCAAAGTTTTCGGCACCGATTTGGCGACGCTTCGAACGACGGCCGCACAGATCAAAGAGTCAATTCAAGGCATTGAAGGCCTCGTCGATCTTAACGTGGAACAACAAGCCCTCATCCCTCAGGTGAAGATTCAGCTTCTACGCGAGGAAACCAAGAAGTACGGCCTCAACGTAGGGGAAGTCTCAAAGATGCTCGAACTCGCGTTCGGTGGAAAGATCGTTTCGCAGGTGATCGAAAACCAACGCGTCTTCGATGTTTTCTACCGATTCGATGATGAGTCGCGCGGTAATCTTGAACTTATGAAAAAGACCCCGTTTAAAACGATGCCCGACGGGACAAGAGTGACTTTGGAAATGATCGCTGACGTTTACCAATCGACAGGCCCTAACCAAGTCAACCGCGAGAATGGAATGAGACGAATCGTAGTCTTCGGTAACGTAGCGGACCGCGATCTTGGGAGTGTGGTCGAACAAATTCAGACAACGATCAAAGAGAAAGTTGAACTTCCAGAGGGGTATTACATCTCCTACGGAGGTCAGTTCGAAGCCCAGAAGTCGGCGACTCGTAAAATCCTACTTTACAGTATTGTCAGCATTCTCGGCATTGCGTTTGTGCTCTTTGCGCACTTCAAGTCGACCATGATCACAGCCCAGATTATGCTGACCGTACCTCTGGCTTTCATGGGCGGTCTCTATTCGCTGTTCATCATCGACCGAGTGTTCTCGGTTGCTAGCTTGATTGGTCTAGTCACCCTCTGCGGTATCGCCAGTCGAAACGGCATTATGATGATCTCGCACTACCTGCACCTCATGAAGCACGAGGGTGAAAAGTTCACGAAGGAAATGATTATCCGTGGTTCACTCGAACGGCTCATCCCCGTTCTGATGACCGCGCTCACGGCTGCCCTGGGTCTTATGCCGCTGGTGTTTGCCAAGGGCCAGCCAGGGAGTGAAATCCTGCACCCCGTAGCCGTCGTTATCGTCGGAGGACTCCTAAGTTCGACGATCCTAGATTTCATTGTAACGCCTACGGCGTTCTATGCCTTCGCTCGCAAAGCGTCGGAAAAAAATGTTCTGGAACCAACTAACGAAGATGAAGAAGAGGAAGTTTAAACATGAAAAATTCAGCAACTAAAATTGGATTTGCAGTCATTATGGCTCTTTCCGCCACGGCTTTTGCGGGCGATGGACACGATCACGGAGTCCCTGGCGCTATCGCGGCTCCTAAAGGTGGAGAAATCAAACCGGCAGTCGGGAGCTACTTCGAGCTTATCAAAGGCACTGGCTCGGTAAAGATCTATGCCTACGATGGCAAACTCAAACCATTGGCGCTCGATCTGGTCACGGACATCGAAGGCACAGTCAAAATTCCTCGGGGGGCAACAAGCAAAGTTGCCGTAGAAAAGAAGGCGGATCATTTCCTGATTAATTTTGATGCTGGCAAATCTCACCGTTTCGAATTGACCATGAAATTCAAGATCAAAGGCGAAGCAGACTCGGTCACCTACAACGTAGAGAAAAACTAGGAACTTGATATGTGGCATCTTCGACGCTTGTGTTTTGCATCTGTGTGCCTGGTCTCGGTTGTGGGTCAGGCTCAAGAACCTACACCAAAGTACATCAGCGTCGAAGACGCCAAGAATTACGCTATTCGTAACAATTTCGGAATCCAGGCTCTTAAAGCCGAGGTAACTGCTCAGGACGCCGCTGTAGCCGTCTCGCGCTCGTCATTGTTGCCCACCATCGGTATCGCTGGCGGAGTAGATGTTGAGGGGAGTGCGGGTCAACGTGAGACAGCGCCGCTCAGTTACGTCTATGGACGTATGAACCTATTCAACGGTTTCGCTGATCACAATGAACAACGCAAGAATGTTGCACTCAAGGAAATATCGGAAAGTCGTTATCGGCAGGCAGTGACGGAACTCAAGCTCGAAGTTGAGAAATTCTTTTATAACTACCTGCTCAAGAAACAGTTCATTCAGTTTTATGATGAAGCACTTGCCTTGAATGAGAAGCACCTCAGTGCGGTTCGTAGGCGTAAAGCATCGGGACTTGTCTCTGATTCTGACCTCATGGATTTCGAACTTCGAAAGTCTTTCCTTAATTCCGAGATCACGAAGACACGCCAAGAGCTCGCTGAGATTAAGTTGAATCTCGTTCGCACCATGGGTCCCGAACTTGGCTTGGCATTCGAACCTAAAGGCTCGCTGCCTCATTGGCATTTGGAAGGCAACGTCGATTCTTATTTGTCTCAAGTCAAAGAATACAGCGAGGCAATAGCACAAGCAGGACTTACGTTTGAGACGGCCTTGGCCCAGCTAAACGCGGCAAGGTCGGGCTGGTTCCCTAAAATCGATGTTGAAGCACGTTTTGGGGCTCTTCCCTTAGACGAGCGCTTTAATGACAATGCAACGAGCTATTCTGCTGGAGTTGTGGCGAGCTGGGATCTGTTTTCGGGATTTCAAACTACTGCGCAGACCCGCAAGGCGGAAGCTGAACTTCTCCGTGAAGAGCTTATGGCTAAACAGACCCTTCTGACCGTCATGGCGGGAGTCGAAACGTCTATTCGTAAGCTTCAATCGATCACGACTCGTGTCGATCAGGAACGGGACAACGAGGGGCGCGCCCAGCGTCTCTACAAATCCACTTTGGCAGAATTTGGTCGAGGGGTAAAAAACGGAGCTGACATGAAAGCCGCCGAGGAATCTTGGCTCGAAGCGAAGACTCGTCGGGCCGAGCTCATCAGCGAATTCATAACGACCCGGATCGAGATTGAAAGGACTTACGGGATTCCAGTGAAAGTCACCCAAATGGACGAACACCATAAATAGGAGTATCGAATGTCTCCGCTTAAGAAAGGGGATGAATAGTGTCAGCCTCATGTTGTGATGATACCAATCTTAGTCCCCTACTAAAAAGAGCCAGATGGGCTCTATGGTTTGCATTGATCGTCAATGCCACAATGTTTTTTGTGGAGTTGAGCGCAAGTTTTGCAGCTAACTCGGAATCTCTAAAGGCTGACGCACTTGATTTTTTGGCAGATACCATCAGCTATGTCGTTACCCTCTTTGTGCTGAATCGGTCGGAAGTGGCTCGTAACAAATCAGCCGCTTTTAAGGGCTGGCTTATGCTCGCCATGGGAACCTGGGTCCTCAGTCGCGCGCTTTACAAAGTCTGGGCTGGAGTAGTGCCCGAAGCTGAAGTGATGGGGCTAGTTGGATTCGTGGCTCTTATCGCAAACCTATCCGTCGCATTTTTACTATTCAGATTTCGCGGTCGCGACATGAACATGCAGTCAGTGTGGCTTTGTTCGAGAAATGATGCTTTCGCCAATGTAGCGGTTATGCTTGCTGCGGGTGGGGTATGGGCAACGGCCACTCGCTGGCCGGACTTGATTGTCGCAGCAATAATCTCCTTTTTAAACGTGTCTGCGGGCTACCACGTGCTTAAGAGTCTCAAGCAGAACGCGCAGGTCAAGCAGTGCTGTGGTTAAAGCAAAAGGCTCACAATGTGCATTTGGAGCTGCTTCCGCCGTTCTGTAACTACGGCCTCCGAGTGCGGCTACGCAGAGACCCTTCCATCAGTCCCTAGCAAGTTTCCGTCACGATAGGCTTTCAATTCCGATGTAGAGCATGCTCGAAGCTCATACCGATGTGGTTCGTGCTGCCTCTTCGGTCCATCGAGCTTGGTCTTTGCTAAAGCGACGCAGGGCTACCGTCAGCCACACAATTGCCACAGACGCCAGTGCACCCACGGCGGTCGCAATCGCATTTATTGTTGTTGAATTTGAGGTGACCCACTCGCGCATCGCCGTAACTATTTCCCTTCAAAGGACTCGCGGTGGTCTTTGGAAAGAAATGAAAGTTTCATCTCACCGGTTGTTCCACGGTCAGTCCAGTACTTCCCAGTGAGTTTTCTCGTTGGCTTTGTAGCAATCTCAAGAGAGCAAGCCCCATCGTGGGCTTTACTCCGATGCTGGACGGTCGGCTTGGGTGAGTTTGAGTAGGTAAACTCTAGAATCTTGAGAGCTCCGTCCGGGGCCGACTGAATCGTCACCGCACGACTCCAACTCGTCGACTCGCCCGTTCTCAGTACGCAGCTTGTTTTGAACAACGATTGCCGCACGATGAAGAAGGCCTTGATGGGGCCCGGTGACTTTCCCGTCTGATGGTTTTCCCAAGTCGTTACGAGTTCGGTTTTCCAAGTGCCGTTAAGATTTGGAACTAAGACAAGCCAACCTTGAAGCCACGGCAGCTTCCAGAGCCATTGAGTAAATATAACTGAGAAGGTTCCAACATATCCCGCCGCTGCCGGGATTTCCCTCACGGCCTCCCAAGGATCAACGATCCCCTTGATAGCCAAAATGGCGATCCAAATGATGACCGTTAATCCAGCGATACCTGGGACCGCTGTCTTTAGGTTCAAACAGTTTTGCATCAGGAGTTGCTCAACTCTGCATATTGGAGCAAATCCCAAAAAAAGTTCGATGCGTCGATTCGCTTCAGGTCGCTCGCAAATATTGGCTTGATTTCGTCGATCTCGGTCCAAGACGAGCATCTTGAGGCATCATAGGTCTTGAACCAAATCTGTTTTGCGACACCCTTTACATCGTCATAGAGATCGTCGTTTCCGTACCAGTGGTTTTCGAGATTGTAGGCGAAGCACGCGATCTGGAACGAGGAGACTTTCTTCGCAGACGCGTAGCCTTTTTCCTCCATCTCGTACCGGAGGCCCTTCAGCACTCGCACAACTTTCTTGTAGCGGCGCTTAGTGTCCTCGTTCTTGGCCCGGCCATTGGCGAGTGTGTGCTCGGGCCAATTGATCACGTACTCACCGGAGTCGGTTACAAAGGAAATACCCGACATGTAATTT
>Ga0209573_1003469_pt1 | contig 17265 bp, 14 predicted proteins | sample TNRBio252014_DNA_FD_185870 | JGI IMG/M metagenome (GOLD analysis project Ga0209573, IMG submission 185870) | Wastewater treatment Type I Accumulibacter community from EBPR Bioreactor in Madison, WI, USA - TNR Reactor_6/25/2014_ DNA (SPAdes)... | ecosystem: Engineered > Bioreactor > EBPR >...
TCGCGTCATCGACAGAAGTGCCACCTCTGACCGATCGAGCAGGGCGATGGCCGCCTCGCGGGTGACCGTCGGGAAGCACTCAAGGAACTCATCCAAGGTATAATTCGACTCCAGGTATTGGAACAAGGTCTGCACCGGAACGCGGGTTCCACGGAAAACCGGTGTCCCGCCGAGAATCCCGGAATCGACAGTGATGAGATCGGAGGAGTTCACGGAGAAAGCGTAGGCGGATTTCAACACGGGTGCAACCCGCCCTTCCAAAGATTCTCCGGCCCGAGGAAACCCGTGACCGGTGATCCCATTCCCCCCCGCTCAACTCATCCGCACCATGTCCTTCACGAGCTGGCAATAGAGATACACAAGACCCCGCCACGAATAGCGGAAGGTGCCGGCGGCTTCGCCGGGTTTAATGAGGCCGGCGTCGAGATTGTGGCGGATCTGGCGGCCGGTCTCCTGCTCGATGAGACCGGCAAGCTGCTCGGGATCCTCGGCGATGAAGTCTTCGGGGACGAAGGCGAGGCCTTCCATCCAGTAGCGGTGCGTCTCGAGCAGCGCGGCGAAGGAATCGCAGTCGGGCGCCTGACGCAGACTGACCTCGGGCGCGGTCTTCATCGGGCTGCTGAAGGGCAGATTGCTGGTGCGGTAGGTCGTGCCGCGCGGATGGCGCGAGGTGAGGGTGAGGGCGACCCAGGACATGCCGTCCTGCTCGGTCAGGCAGATGGCGGCCTGCTCGCGGGACTCGGCATGATAGAAGAGCCGGTAAAACTGGTGCATGCCATCCCAGTCCCAACCGGTGTCGGCGGCATACTCGAAACCCTCGGCCTCGATCTCTTCGGTGAGTTCCTTGAGCTCGGGGAAGCGCGAGTTTCCCGGAGGCGCCTCGCGCTCGAGTACTTTTCCGATGGGCAAACGCAGCCGCCTGATGCGGGTGAGCAGCTCGACCCAGGGGAGGAGGAACCAGAGCAGCACGCCGACCACCCCGGCCGCGATGCTGTCGGTGAAAAAGAAGAAGGCGAGGAAAGTCGCTCCGAGAATGCCGAGCGCGCCCACCTTGCGGAGGATTCGCAGCCCGGAGGTGCGCAGGGCGAAGGAGAGGACGAGCACGCCCGCGACGATGAGGAGATTGGTCATCAAATCACCCTCACGCTACCTTCTTCCGAATCGGGGAGAAAGGAGAAAATAAAACGCCCGCCGTGAACGGGCGGACGCGAGTGCGTCACTCCGGGCTCGTGATTCCAAGCCCGGTAGCGCGAACGATCACTGGGCTTCGAAGGAGTCGAGAACGGCTTGGGCCGCTTCGCGACCTTCTTCATCACCGACCGGAAGAATGCCCCAGAATTCGGCCATGGAACCGTTTTCCAGGAAGAGGAAGGCGATCGTGAAGACGACGGCTTCACCGCTTTCCTTTTCGACTCCCTTGCCCGGCACGGAGATGAAGGGCATGCCCTCGCGTTCGCCTTCGGTGGGTTCGCCGAGTTCGACGCCCTTGTAATATTCATCGAGCCATTCGGCCCCGGTGGTGATGGCTTCCTCGACAACGGCGGCGGCTTCGTCGCCGTCGGTGATTTCCATGGCGCGGAACCAGAGCTCGACCGCGGAGGGGCTGGAAACGAGGAAATAATCGTCCTCCGCTTCGGCCGGAGTGAGCTCCCAGTCGTCGGGCACGGTGATGGCGAAGATCGCCGCGTCAGCGGTGGGGTAGGCGATCGTCGTATCCGCGAAAGCGGAGCCGGTGAAGAGGAGGGCGATGGTCGCGAGAATGGCGTTTTTGAGCATGGAGGTAGGAGGGTGGGAAGATGCGAGTCCGCATTAAGCGAGCCGCGACGTTTCACAAGCGATATGTGTGCCAGTCGCCGGGATTTGGACGGGCAGGCCGCTCCGTCACTTCTTCTTCCGGAAGATCGCGACGTGGCGGTCCATCGATTTGCCGGGCGTGATGAGCTCGCGCGTTTCCTCGTTGAACTCGGTGCGGACGAGCTCGCCGCCCAGCTTCTGGATGGCCTCGAGGGCGAGGGCGTGTTCCTTGTCGAAGTAACTCGTGATGACGAGGCGTCCCTCGTCGCCGACTTTCTCGAGCGCCTGATCGAAGATCTCCTCCCAGTCGCGGGGGCCGTTCCAGTAGTTCTGATGGCGCAGAAAAACGAGGTCGAACTCCTCGCCCATCTCGGCGTGGTCCTTCAGTTTTGTCGCGTCGCCGGTGAGAAATTCAAACTCACGCCGTCCCCGCTCGTCGCGCGGTCCCTGGCGTTTGCCGAACTTCCTCGCGGCGTCTGCGATCTCGCGGGCGCGGACGTCGATGCCGGTGAGCTTCACCGAGGCTTCGGGCGCGCCCTTCAGCTCGGCGACAAAATCCCCGAGCACCTCGGCCTCGCGGCAGTCGCCGCAGGCGATGTCGAGCACGCGGATCTCCTCGGCACCGGGACGCGGTTTGGCGCTGCGCTCGAGACGGCGTTTCACCGCCTCGAGGTCATGTCCCGCGACCTTGCGGAGCATGCGGCGGAGGCGCTTCAGGTCCTCCTCGTTCGCGCTCTGGATCTTTTCCGACATTCCCGCCAATTCACTCGGCCTTGTGATGGGCCTGGTAATGCTCGCGGAGCAGGTCGCGTCCGAAGTCGCCCTCGAAGTCGCGCCAGACGGCGTGGACGTGATTCGCCCCGTTCTGGGTGTTCGCGTATTCGAGGAGGAAGGTCGGGCCCTGCACGCGGTAATAATGCGGATCTCCCTTTTGAATGCCGCCGAGCCAGGCGAAGACGATCTTGTCGAGCCCGGTCTTCTCGATTGCAGCGAGTTCGTCGTCAGCGACGTCGGGTTTGACGCGGCGGATGTAGACATCCATCAGCTCCTTGAGATTCTTCTGCTGTTCGGCGTTGAGATCACTGTAGGCGATGCCTTCGCCTCCGAGCGGACCGACCTTGGTCTCCGCGGCGGTGAGGATGTCTTCGGGAGCCTTGTCGCCGGTGACGGCCTTGGCCTTCTGGGCGTCGTCGAGCGATTGGACGAGGCGGCGGGCGACGTCCTCTTCTCCGGCGAGGACACGCAGTCCGGCACGGGGCCCTTCGCGCACTTCACCGGGATTCGAGGCAAAGAAATTCGGGGTCGCGGCGACGACCTTGCCGTCGGCGATGGTGAAATTCTGCGCGAGGTGGTGTCCCTCCCAACGCCAACCCCATGCCTTCGAGCCGGGCTCGCCGAAGATGGAGATGTAATACATGAGGGTGTCGCGCTTCGGAGCCTGGTTCTCAAGTTCCCAGAGGACCTGTTCGAGGCTCATGATTTCAAGGGCGGTAGTGAAGCCGCGGTGGCTCAGGGCGGTGCTGAGGAGGGCGTAGGCGAGGTGGCGCTGGTCGGGGCGCATGTTCTTCAGGGTGAGACCGCCGCGCATGCCGTCGCCTTCGAAGGGCTTGGGGATGAAATGCCAGTTTTCCCGCTCCGCGTCGGTGAGTTCGTAGGTCATCTTCGCCTTTTGGTCGTCGGTCAGGCTCGCGAGGAGGACCTTCGCCGCGTCGGCCATTTCGGCGGCGGACTCGTGGGCGCGCAGACTCGCGGCGGGGAACGCCACGGCCAAAGCGGCGGCGAGGGAGAGGAAAAGGGGGATTCGCTTCATAGTGGCCGGTAGTTAGCCAAGGAATCCGCCAAAGGGCAAGGGCGCAATCGATGCGCCCTCGCGGATGGCACGTGGTCCCTCGCCCGGCGGGAGCCGGGCAAGGTCGGACTTGTGGAGAGGGTTTACCCCTTGGTGAAATTCAGGCCGGGATCGCCATCGGGGGCGCCCACGAGGATGAATTTCATTTTGGCATCGCCTTCCATGCTGACGGCGGAGACCATTTGCGAATCGTCGGTCGAGAGGACGAGCAGTCCCTTGTCGTTCAATCCATAGGTCCCTTTCATCACGCTGGTGTTCTCGGTGCCGGTGCAACTCCAGGAGAAATCCCCGCCCGGATTCATCGTGAAGACGATTTTGCCGGCGGGGCTGTCGGTGCTCCAGCTCCCGACGAGTTTCTCCGCGGGGACGGGATCCGGACGGGACACCGGAGCGTCCGCGACGGCACCGGCATCGGGCACGGAGTCGGCGGTGAGGGCGGCGAGCTGCCGCGAGATGCTGTCGGCGGGCTGCAGTTTCGCGGCGGTGGCGAATTCCACGCCCGCGTTGGCCATGTGGCCGCAGACGAGGTAGTGGTAACCGAGGAGGAAATGCGCGTCGGCCGCATTGGGCGATGCCTGGGTGTAGGCTTCGAGCTTCGCGAGTTGGTTGGTGTAGGCGCCGGGGTCGCCGTAGAACCCGCTCATGGTTTCCCAGCTCCAGCCTGGGCCGGAGGCGAGGACGGGATTGAGGACGCCCGCCGCATCGCCGTACTTTCCGAGGGCGAAAAGGACGAGGGCGCGATACTCGTGCAGGGTGACGTCGCCGGGATTGGCGGCGATGGCCTCATCCGCGGCGGCCGCTGCGGCGAGGTAATCGCCCGCGGCAAAGGCGGTGCGGGAGCGCGCCAGGGCGTCGTCGGATTTCTCCTCGGCGGCGGCGGCGACCGCCTCATCTCCGGGAGGATTCGCGGCGGCGGCCACGGAGATCGGCTGGGTGTAGGTGACGTAGGTGTTCTGCACGACCGGCGCGGGATACGGATTCTGGTAGGAATGGTAGCCCATGTCGTAGATCAGGTTGCCGAGGCTCCAGACCCCGATGCCCCACATGAAGCCGGTGGCGAAATCGTTGTCGTCGTGGAACCACCAGTGGCGGTGGTAGTAGCCGCTGTTCCAACCGTAGCCCCAGTGTCCGTGGTGCCAGCCGTGGTAGTTCGCCGCCCCCCACCAGGGGCGCGCGCCCCAGTAGTTGGGACGGCAGGCGAAGTTGTTGTTGTAGCGGAAGTTGTTGTTGACCCTGACATTGACGTTGTTTCCGCTGATGTTGACGTTGTTGCCCCAGACGCTGTTGTTGCCGCCCCAGCGGTTGGCGTCCCAGTCGCGTCGATCGACCGGGCGGGTGGCGGGACGGTTGAGCCCCTGATTCCGGCCACCGACATTGACATTACCGATGTTGACCTGGTCGCCGCCGATATTGGGTCGGTTGCCGATGTTGATGTCGCCGCGATCGACGATGCTGGGTCGGTTGCCGCCGCCGGGCCGGTCGGGCAGATTCGGACGCTGTCCGGAACCGGCGCCGATGCCGGGGAGGCTGGGGCGGTTTCCGATCTCGCCGGGAAGCGTCGTGGGACGGTTCCCGCCGTAACCGGGCAGATTCGGCCGGCCCTTGTCGGGGCGATCCGGGTAGGTGACCATGCCGGGCAAGGTGGAGGGACGATTGGCCACCGGGCGATCCACGGAGGGGCGTTTGTCAGGGAGACGATCGGCGGCATTGCCACCACCGGGGAGATTGGGGCGGACCTCGCCCCCGCCTCCGGGACGATCGGGCAGGTTCGGTCTCGCGCCTCCGCCACCTCCCGGGCGATCGGGTAGATTTGGTTTCGCGTTTCCGCCACCTCCCGGGGGATCGGGCAGGTTCGGTTTCGCGTTTCCACCACCGCCACCTCCCGGGCGATCGGGCAGGTTGGGGCGGGATTCGGGCATCGCGGGCCGCGTCGACGGTTTCTGCACGGAAGGCCGCTGGGGTTCCGGACGATTGACTTCCGGACGGGCCGCGGGCTTCGGCGTCGGCCGGGAGGGCGCGCTGGCTTGGGGGCGCGAGGCCGGCTTGGGCTGAGGCTTTGAGGCGGGTCGTTTCACCTCGGAGCCGGTCATGGGGCTGCGTTTGGGTGCCGACATCTGCGGGCGTCCCCCGCCGCCACCGCCACGGGATCCTCCGCCACCGCCGCCGCGCAGATCGCGGGCTCCGGCCTCGGGAGTGACCAAGGCGAGTCCAAGAAGAAAGGTCAGGAACAAGGTTGGATTTTTCATCGTGAGTCGTGGGTCGGAGTTTTTCAATTGGCGGACGGTTCGGGTGCCTGGCGAACGATGCGGAGCAGATTGTCGGGCTGGACTTCGCCATCGACGACGCGGTGGGTGGCGGTCCAAAGGAGCGTATTGGGCCCCTCCGTCGTCAGGGACTGGCTGGCTCCGAGGATTTCGCCATCTCCGGTCGTGCCTTCGCTGCGGATGAGCCACCCGTCCTCCGTCGGCGTCCAGATTCCCTCGGAGACTCCGCCCTCGGCATCGAAGATCCAGGAAACGATCGATTGTTTGGCGGCGTCCCAACTGATGCGGATGGTGCCGGGCTGCGGCTCGCCATCGGCCGTGGTGGTGAGCATTTCGCCGGTGATGAAATTCCCGGTCTCGTCCCATCCGAAGGCGAGGTCGAGGCGGACGCCTTCATTCAGCGTGGTCCAGTCTCCGTTGATCGTCGCCGCTAGATCGGCGAGGCGGCCGGCATCTTCGGTGACGTCCCGCAGACTTCGGGTGCTGGCGATCTGCCAGGCCTGATCGCCGTTTTTCATCAAGACGGCGGTGTAGGCGGTGGACCGGGGCGGAGCGTCGCCCTCCGCATCAGTGAAATGGGCGGTGCCGTCCTCGATCGCCAGATTGGGAGCCACGAGCCGCACCGAATCGACCTCGATGGCGAGGGAGGGCACGTTTTCCCCGGCAAAAAGTCCGGCGTAATGGGCGGCGATCTGCTCGCGTCCGGAGATGATCGACCCGTCGCCGTCATCGGAGATTTCGCCATTCTCGAGGAAGAGTTTGGCGATGGCTTCGGAGTCTTTCGCGTTGAAGGCGATCACGAAATCGGCGGCGGCTTGCTCGAGTCCGGCGATTTCGGGTGAGGGTTCCTCGGCTCGCAGGGCGAGTGGCGGAACGGGCAGGCTCAAGGCCAGCAAGAGGATCAAAGAGGGTCTCATGGTGGTAGATACAGGGTGTGTTCTGGGAATTCAGCGAGGGAAAAGGAAGGTGACGGACGCACGGTCGCCCCAGGCGGAAACGCGATCTGGGCCATCGATGGGCAGGATGGAAATGGTTTTCAGGAGTGGGAGGGAACGGCTGGGGAAAGGGACGACGGATCCCGCTGGGATTCCATCGCGGCGAGGATTTCGGACGAGCCCGTGCCCCATTTCGAGATGCATTTCATCATCGTGGGGACCGGGACATCAACGGGATGGACGCGCTCGGAGGGCATGATGAGGATGGACCCCGCCATGGGTGTGGGCACGGAGGGAACAAAGACGGTGGAGCGTCCGCCCTCGTGGGTCTCGATGAGAAAGGCGGGAGTGAGACAGCCGTCCTCGATCTCGATGAGGGCAGGTTTGAAGCCTTCCTCCGACTCGAAATCGGCGACCTGTTTGGCGATGTTCCGCAGGGAGGGGTATCCGGGAATCCTCGCTAGGATGGTTTGCTCGATGAAGCGCCCCGCCACCTTCCCGAAAGCGGTGTGGAAGAGCAGACCGACCGCAAAACACGTCAGCAGAAAAAGCAGGATGGACCAGGGCAACGGATGATTGACCCCGTCCGGCATCGTCACAGTGATCGGCATCACGAGTCCCTTGAGATGCAGCAGCACCTTGAGAAAGAGAAGGGTGGCCAACCACGCGGGAAAGACGATCAGAATCCCGGTGACGAGGACGGATTTCAGCGAAAGGAGGAAGGCTTTCACGGCTTGCTTGCTTTCGGAAATCCGATTATTTCAAGTCGACCTTCACCGTATCGATCTTCCCTTCGAACTTGAAGGGTCGGCGTTCGGCGTAGTCGCGCGAGACGAGCGAGCCGAGATCGATCCCGACATCGAAGCTCTCGCTCGCGGTAAAAGCGGCGGGCACCGTCATTTGGGGTCTGGTTCGGGCGACTTCCTTGCCATCGACGGTGAGGACGATGTCGGCGGGTGCGCCGGGTTTCGGGGCTTTGAGCGTGGTCGTGACGACGACAGTGTGTTTGCCCGGCGCGATCTTCTCCACCGACTTCGCGATCGAGCGGTCGATGATCATAAGGTTGTATTCAAAGACGAGGTGGCCCTCGTCCATGTAGCAGGTGAGACCGCCGCCGGAGCCACCCATCGCGTAGAGTACGCCGCTGGCATTCTCGCCGCATTCCATGTCGATCGTAACCGTGTTGTTCGTATTCCCCACCGCCGGAGCGGTGAACTCGGGCATTCGTGTGGTGGTCTCGTCGAAGGTCCAGCTCGTGTAGGGTGTCTTGATCCGATCCTCGGGATGAAGGCGCAGCCAGATGCCGGCACCGATGGGGAATGCTTTGTTCGCCTCCGCCTGCGCGAGGAAGAGCTGTTTCATTTCCTCGGTTTTCTCCGGCATCTCCTTGGCAAGGTCGTGCATTTGGGAGAAATCCTTCGTGAGATCGTAGAGTTCCCACACGGCCTTGCTGGAATCCCACTGGTCGAGTCCGGGTTGGGCGTTCAGCCAAGGGCTGAGCGGGCCGAAGGTGCAGGCATACCAGCCATCCTGATAGATTCCGTCGCTGCCGTTGTTGTCGAAGTACTGGACGTGTTTGTTTTCCGGTGCCTTTGCATCGCTGAAGGAGGCAGCCATGCTCACCCCGTCGATGGGATCCTGAGGAAAACCGTTGACCGACTCCGGTGCCTTGATGCCGATGAGGTCGTAAAGAGTAGGGGCGATGTCGTTGACGTGGTGAAACTGCGAGCGCGGCGTTTTGTCCGCCTTGATCTTTTTCGGCCAGGACACGACGAGCGGATTGCGCGTGCCGCCGAAATGGGCGGCAACCAGCTTTGTCGACCGGAAGGGCGTGCTGCCCGCCCAGGCCCAGCTCGCGTGATAGAGCGGATCGGTCAACGGACCGCCGAGGGCTTTCAGCCCGCCAAGTTCGTCGAGAGCCTTGATCTGTTGACCGATGGTGTTGGGGATCTGGTTCTGTGCGAGCAGCTCGCTGATGGAGCCATTCTGACCCTCGGCTGAGGAACCGTTGTCGCCCCAGACATAGAAGATAATGGTGTTGTCCCGCTGGCCGGTCTCGTCGAGGAAATCCACGAGCTTGCCGACCTGGGCGTCGGTGTGTTCGACAAAGCCCGCATAGAGTTCCATCAGGCGGGTTTGGAAGGCGCGCTCGGAATCCGGGATGTCGGCCCAGGCGGTCATGGTCTTGTCGCGCGGCGTGAGTTCAGTGTCGGCGGGGATCCAGCCGAGCGCTTTTTGCCGCGCGAAGATCTCCTCCCGGAGCTTGTCCCAGCCTTGGTCGAACTTGCCCTTGTATTTGTCAGCCCATTCCGCGTTGACGTGGAGCGGCCCGTGGACACCGCCAGGCGCCCAATACATGAAAAACGGTTTGTCCGGTGAGAAGGCACGATGCTTTTTCAGCCAAGTGATCCCTTTCTCCGCCAGGTCGTCGGTAAGGTGATAGGTCTCGTCGTGCGGCGGCTCGATGGCGGTGGTGTTTTCCACGAGGCGGGGTTCCCACTGCGAGGTCTCGCCCGCGAGGAAGCCGTAGAAGTATTCGAATCCATAACCCGTGGGCCAGTAGGTGAAGGGCCCCATCGCGGTGGTCTGGTTGGCGGGGGTGTTGTGCCACTTGCCGAAGGCGGAAGTTTTGTAGCCGTAGTTTTTCAGGACTTCGGCAATGGTCGCCGAGGTCTTCGGCATGACTCCGGTGTAGCCGTCCCAATCGACCGCGCGTTCGGCGATGGTGCCGTTGCCGACCCGCTGGTGATTGCGTCCGGTGAGAAGTGAGGCGCGCGTGGGCGAACAGATGGAAGTGGTGTGGAAGCGGTTGTAGCGGATCCCTTCTTCTGCGAGGCGCGAAAGGGTCGGCGTGTGGGCAAAACCACCGAAGGTGTCCGGCACACCGAAGCCCGCATCGTCAATCAATACGATTAGCACGTTCGGCGCGTCCGCCGGGAGACGGTCGGGCTCGACTCGCCGCTTGTGCACGGATTCCTGCAAGGTCGCCCCCGCGACGCTGGCAGAGGGCGTCGGCGGGAAGGGAAGTGCCGAGCCGTCTTCGGGCGTGGCCGCAAGGGCCGGAAGCCCCGCGCACATCAGCAAGGGAAGTAAAAATCGTATCCTCATTTTCTGGATCTTGGATCTTGGAATCAAGTGAAACGGGTGCTGGATTTGCTCGTCGGAATTCTCCTTCCACCGCCGCGTTGGGGCGTATGCCAGGAGGTGTTAAACGGACTTCTTCGGGTTTCCCGCCATGAGCGGATAAATGATCCCGGCGAGCGCTGCTCCGGCGATGGGGGCGAGCCAGAACATCCACAATTGGGCGAGGGCCCAACCTCCGACAAAGAGTGCGGGACCCGTGCTGCGGGCCGGATTGACGGAGAGGTTCGTTACCGGAATTCCGATCAAATGGATCAAGGTCAGGCCAAGTCCGATCGCGATCGGGGCGAAGCCCTGTGGCGCGCGGTTGTCCGTCGCCCCTAGAATGATCATCAGGAAAAAGAAGGTGAGAACGACCTCGGCGACCAACGCGGACCACATGGAATATCCGCCCGGGGAATGCTCCCCGTATCCGTTGGAGGCGAATCCCGCGGCAAGGGAGAATCCGTCCTGACCGCTCGCGATCACATAGAGAACCCCTGCTCCGGCGGCTGCGCCAAGGACCTGGGCAACGATGTATCCGGGCAATTCGGATGCCTTGAACCGGCCTCCGATACAAAGACCGATGGAAACGGCGGGATTCAAATGGCAGCCGGAAATGTGGCCGATGGCGTAGGCCATCGTCAATACGGTGAGACCGAAGGCGAGCGAGACACCCGCGAGACCGATGCCCAGATTGACGGGCGTCGCCCCCTCCATCGCAAGGAATTTTGCGGCAAGGACTGCGCTTCCGCATCCGCCGAAGGTGAGCCAGAAGGTGCCGAAAAATTCAGCGATGAGTTTGTTTTTCATGGAATCGTTAGGGCGTGGGATGGGGTGGTTTGAATGGGTGGATGGGAGCCGAAAAACCTATTTCTTCAGATACTCGATGTGGGTGGCGCCGATGGTGCCGTTGAACGAAAACGGGGCTTCGTCGAAGTAGTCGAGCGACACGGGCGAATCCAGATCGGTGCCAATATCGAAGGTCGCGTTGCTGGTGAAGTGCAGCGACATGGCGGCCGGCACGCGGCCCTGCGCGACTTCCTCTCCGTTCACTTTCAGCGCCACATCCATGGGACCGCCGATCTTCGCGGCCAGTTTGGATTCCACCTCCACCTTCACTTTGCCCGTCGGCAGTTTGCTCTTCGACTTCAGTTTGGTGCGCTGCACCTCGAAGAGATTGAATTCGTAGCAGAGGAAGCCGTCCCTCATATAGCAGGTGATCCCGCCCGAAAATCCCGCCAGCGCGTAAAGCACGCCATTCGCGTCGGCGGGCACGTCCACCTCCATCGTCACGAGGCTGTCCACCTTGCCGAGCTTCGGCGCGGCGGATTCGGGCATGCGCGTGATGGGCGCGTCGAAGGTCCATTCCGTGAGCGGCGAGGCCGGCGCGTCTTCCGGGTGAAACAGGGCGGTGGACCACAGCCCGCCACCGATCGGCAGATTCTTGTTCTTCGTGGATTCGACGAGGAAGAGCAACTTCATCTCCTCGAGCTTCTTCGGGTTCGCAGCGGCGAGGTCGTTGGCCTGGCTCCAGTCCTCGTCGAAGTTGTAGAGTTCCCATTTGTCTGTCAGAGGGGACCATTCCTTCACGCCTTTTGGTATGCCACCGACCCATGGTTCACGTGGTCCGGGTGCACTGGCGAACCAGCCGTCGTGATAGATGCCGCGGCTGGCCATGATGTCGAAGAACTGCGTCTTGCGCGTGCCGGGTGCGCTCGCATCCCCGAACGCATAGGCCATGCTGACGCCGTCGAAGGAATCCTGCTCGAATCCGTTCACGATCTTGGGTGGTGTGATCTTGGTGAGCTCATAGATCGTCGGCACGATGTCGATGACGTGGTGGAACTGTGGACGCGCCGCCGGATCGGCCTTGATGCCCTTCGGCCACGAGACGGCCATCGGCTGGCGGGTGCCGCCAAAGTGAGCGCCGACGAGCTTGGTGGACTTGTAGGGCGTGCTGCCCGCCCAGGCCCATCCGGCGTGATACATGTTGTCCGTCTTCGGACCGCCGAGGGCATCAAGGCCGCCCAGCTCCTCCAGCGCCGTGAGGTGCTGCGAGATCTTCGTCGGGATGCCGTTTTGCGCGAGCTGTTCACTGATGGTTCCGTAGAGGCCTTCGGAGGAAGAACCGTTGTCTCCCCAGATGTAAAAGATGAGGGTGTTGTCGAGTTTGCCCTGCTTCTCGATCTCGTCGATGACCCGCCCGGCGTTGTAATCGGCGTGCTCGGTAAACCCGGCGAAAACTTCCATGAGACGGCGTTGGAAGGGCTTCTCGTCCTCGGGAATCGAATCCCACGAGGCCATCGACTCGGGGCGGGGGGTGAGCTGCGCGTTCTCCGGGATCCAGCCCTTGGCCTTCGCCCTCGCGAAGACGCGCTCGCGATACTTGTCCCAGCCGTCGTCGAACTTGCCCTTGTACTTGTCGGCCCACTCCTTCATGATCTGGTGCGGACCATGCGACGCGCCCGGTGCCCAGTACATGAAGAAGGGTTTGTCGGGTGCGTAGGCCTTCTGCTCACGCAGCCAGGTAATCGCATCCGAGGCGATGTCGTCGGTGAGGTGGTAGCCCTTGGGAAGATGATCGGTGACGGCGTTGGTGTTGCGCGTCAGGGTCGGCTCGTACTGCGAGGCCTCTCCTGCGAGAAATCCGTAAAAGTACTCGAAGCCGTAGCCGATCGGCCAGTATTCGAAGGGACCCTTGTTTGTGATCTGTTCCTCCGGCGTGTTGTGCCACTTGCCCCAACATCCGGTATTGTAGCCATAGTTCTTGAGCACTTCGGCCACCGTCGCCGAAGTCTTCGGGATGACGCCGCTGAAGCCGTCGAAGTCATTCGCGATTGCCGCGATTTGGCCGTTGCCAATCCGGGTGTGATTTCGTCCGCAGAGCAGCGCGGCCCGCGTTGGCGAGCACATCGCGGTGGAGTGAAATCGGTTGAAGGAAACGCCCATTTTCGCAACCCGGTCCAGAGTCGGCGTGTTGATTTCGCCGCCGTAGGTCGAGGGTGTGCCAGGTCCGACATCGTCCATGAGGATGATGAGGATGTTCGGCGCTCCGTCAGCCAGACGCTTCGATTCGACGCGTTTCTTGTAGGTGGAATCCTGAATCGTCAGCCCCGGAGTGGAGCCGGAGGGAGCGGGCGGGAAGGGCAGGATTTCCTGTGCTCTGAGACTTGGAGCAAGCAAAGCCGCCGCCGCAGAAAGGACAGGAAGCATGAGAAGCTTGGCGATCGTGTTCGTTTTCATTTTCCCGTTGAAATTCAGTCTGGTGTTGTTGGTTCTGCGCCGGCTCATTTTGGGAAGAGCATCTTCATTGTAAAACGGATCGTGTCTTCGGGACCGACGGTCTCGTCGGCAAAGTCGTGTTCATACTGCAAACTGAATTGAACCGGAAAATCGCCGATCTTCTGGAGTTTCGAGATTTTGGCCCCGAGGGGCAGACTGCTCCAGCGGTCCGCCTCCCAATCCCAGGCAAAACTCATCTCGGAGCTGCCGACGGACCATCCGTTGCCGAGACCGTAGTTGACGATGGGTTGGATGACACTGGCATTGACATTTTCGCCGCCGATGTTGAACAGGTTCTGGTTGAAAAGGCCCCAGATCAGCTTGTCCTGACGGGCGGTGAATCCGATTGCCGGACCCAGCGCCCACTCGTTCACCCCGCGATCCTCGCCGCCGGTTGGCAGCAGCGCGACCGGCCCCAGCCCCCAGCGACCCCAGTCCTCGTTGAAAACGATCAGGTCGAAGAGGGTGACGTCGGACAATCCGGCGTCGAGCAAGGGGTGATCGGTGAGGAAGGGAATCGTCGCGCGGAAAATGTGGCTCACCTCCCCGGTGTGGAAGGGAATGACGGGGCGCAGAACAACGGTGTTTGCACTCTCGTCCCCCGGCAGATCGTAGAACGATGCATTGTACAAGTCGGCGATCTGCAGCGACATCAGCGAGGCGGTCGGGTCCTCCGCCGCCTGACCGAGGGATTGCCCTTCGGATTCGCTTTCCTGGGCGATGCCTGTGCCCGCGAAAAGACCGAGCACGGTGAGAACGACCACTAGCAGAGCGTCAGCACTCAAGTGGCAGGCAGACGTCGGTTGATCCGTCGAGTCAAGGAGCGGGGCCGCCCCCGGCCCCGTTCGGACGTCCCTCGACCCTCGCCGGGGCCGAGGGCGGCCCCGCTCCTTGTGATCAGACAGGCTCCATCCACCCATTGAGCGCTGACGCTCTGCTACTTTGGGTCGATACATTTTCATCGGACGGGAATGAGGACGGCACGAGCGCTTGGCACGGGCTGGTCCGGCTCAGAATTTGAAGAGCACCTTCAGCCAGACGTAGTCGCCCTCGAGGCGGTTCTTTGTCTCCATCTCGTGCAGCCATTTCAGCTCCGCAACAAAGTCGGTGTCGCCGATTTTTCCAGCGTAGGACACGGCCGGGCCGAGGCCAGCAGTGCGGCCCTCGAAGTCGCCAAGGAAGGCCCCCGGACCACGGTCACCTGTGACCTGCTCGTACCAGAAGGCGTTCACCCCGACTCCCGCGAACCCCTTTCCGAGCGGGAAATGCTGGGCGAGGACCCCGTCGAGATGTACCTGCGTGCCCGTCTCGTAGTTCGTGTCCGGGTTTTCCGAGTTGAAGGTGGCACCGCCGAAGAGCGAGGCCTCGATCCCGTTCTCCTTGCCGAAATACATCAGTCCGATCGTCGGCTCGTAGGACCAGTAGTTCTTCCCGGCATTGGCGAGCTGCCCCACCTCGTAGGCACCGGTGGGTGCATAGATTCCGAAACGGCCGTTGAGATTGAAATCCTCGCTGAACTGGTAGTTGAACATCGCCGGCATGATCACCATGTCGCCGAGGGCGTCGATCGCGTCCGATCGCTCAAAGGGGCCCACCTGGGCCTTCACATCGACCGAGACCGTCGGGACCGTCACGCTGAAGGCATAGCCGAGCTTGTCGTCGCCGAGATCCCAGGGAGTGCGCCACAGCATCGTCAGACCGTGCGCCCACGAGCTGGCCTCGGCTCCCGCCGCGTTGAGCCCGGCGATGGGCAGCGGACCACCGGTGACGTCGATCTCTCCCGAGTAATAGAGCATGTTGTAGCGCGTCACGAAGGTCTCTTCCGTCGGCACTCCGTCGGCGAAGCTCGACATCGAGCCGGGGATGTAGTGGCCACTACCCCCTTCTTCGGCTCGTCCGGTAAACGTGGAGGCCGTCAGGACGGCAACTAACAGGGTGCGGGTTCGTGAGTGCATTTGGACGTGATTTCTTTTGGTGCGGAGGGTATGAGCAGTTTGTTACAAGATGGCGGCATTCAGCTTTTTGCCCTGCCGGTCAAGATCGGGTGATCGTCCTTTCGCTTTTGCTGATTTCAGCTTGTTTATCCCAAGAGTGTCCGGCCTAGGAAGCGGGTTTTTGCTTTTTGTATGACACGGTGTTTGTTCTCCAAAACGAATTTTCCGCCGCGCAGGTGCAGATTGCGCAAAAAACACCCATGCCATCACCGATCATCAGAGGCGATTGGTCCGTAAAGGAAGTCGAGTCCTATCAGGCCCTGACCGCTTCGGCTTGGGAGACGAGTCACGAGCAGCTGAGTCCGGGATCCTTCGATGCCCGGCTTCATTTCGCCGCGACGCCGACAACGGTGGTCTATCACGAGAGATTCGGTGCCGCCTGTCGGATTCAGGGTGCCTTGAGGCCGGGTCTGGTGGGAGTGGCGGTGCCGGGGCCGGCGACTCGGGAGCGTGGCCGCTGGTGGGGCGGCGAATATCCGACGGGTGCGATTCCATACGGCTCCGGCGCTTGCGAAATCGATATGGTCTTCTCCAGCGGTTACGACAACATGGTCGCACTTCTCGAGGAGGAACAATTTCGCCATCAGTTTGAAATCCTCGCCGGTCACGCGCCCGATTTCCTGGATCAGGAGGGAAATTTCGTCGCGGTCAGGCCCGGTGGGATGGAACTCATGAGCCGGCAGTTCCACTCACTGATCAATGAAGAGGATTCAGGCATCCTGTCGCCCGGGACTTCGGAGCTTGAGAAGCGGGTCGTGGAGGTAGTGGTCGATGCCCTCGCAAGCCCGGTCCGGATTTGGTTGTCACGCTCGCAAAACCGCGGGCTCGTCTATCGTGCCCTCGTCCTTGCCAGTGCCTCCGATTACTCGTTATCCGTGACTGATCTTTGTCTCCAACTCCGGTCGAGCAAGAGGACCCTCGAATACGCCTTTGGCGATTGCCTCGGAATGCCCCCTTCCACCTTTTTCAGGCTCCGGCGTCTCAATCTTTGTCGGGCGCTCCTTTCTGCCTCCGACCCTGCGGTGACGACGGTGAAGGGGATCATCGGCGGGTTTGGTTTTCGGGATTCCGGACGCTTCGCTGCCAATTACCGGAGCCACTTCGGGGAGTTTCCGTCCGATACCTTGCGCCGTCCTGCGAGGGCATTCGCGCCGGCGTTCCAACTGCGCTTTTGAGAGATGAATTTGAATACTGGTGTGTCGTCGCCTCCTATCCATCTTTTGAAGCCAAACGACTGGTCACGTTTCCAAGGTCCGAGTCACCACGTTCACAAAATCTCCCGGATTCCCCCCCCGAAATCGACCTCGAGCCGCTTGTGCCCCGGCACTTCGAGAAGATGTGGATGCAATCCCATCTGGTGCAGCAGGGTGGCGTGGAGATCGGTCACGTAATGCGGGTCCCCGAAGTCAGCGCCCGCGTGCAAGCCGCTTACGACAGTTGGGCCGCCAACCGTCCCGAGCGGCTCTGGGGTGGTGAGACAAACGACGCTTCTCCTCCGAAGCAAAATGCCAAACGCAAAGCCGTCAGCAAATGAAGCCCATCACTCTCCTCGCGCCCCAGTGCGTCTTTTGCAGTTCGTCCCCCGCCGCCGAAATCCCCCCCTCCGATCCTGGGCCTTCGGCGGGAAGGGAGACGAGGGGATGAAAAAGGGAATTCCTTGCAATCAATGATTCTTTTCTCAAATCAGGCGTCTTTCTCCTTCGCGATCGCCGGATAGACGAGTCCGGCGAGAGCGGCACCAATCAGCGGGGCGATCCAGAAGAGCCAGAGCTGCGCGAGCGCCCAGCCTCCGACGAAGACGGCGGGACCGGTGCTGCGGGCGGGATTGACCGAGAGATTCGTCACCGGGATGCCGATGAGGTGGATGAGAGTGAGGCCGAGACCGATCGCGATCGGGGCGAAGCCTTGCGGGGCGCGTTTGTCGGTCGCGCCGAGGATGATGAGGAGGAAGAAGAAGGTCAGGACGATCTCCGCGACGAGGGCCGAGACCATCGAATAACCGCCGGGGGAATGTTCCCCGAAGC
>Ga0209573_1003470_pt1 | contig 17264 bp, 13 predicted proteins | sample TNRBio252014_DNA_FD_185870 | JGI IMG/M metagenome (GOLD analysis project Ga0209573, IMG submission 185870) | Wastewater treatment Type I Accumulibacter community from EBPR Bioreactor in Madison, WI, USA - TNR Reactor_6/25/2014_ DNA (SPAdes)... | ecosystem: Engineered > Bioreactor > EBPR >...
GCGTTTCGCAGTACTCCGGCAGATAGCGGCCGGCCTGACGCATCAGCCAGACCGGCGTCTGCTCGGTCGGCTGCCGGCGCAGGGCGCGGAGGAAGCTGTCGTTGCTGGGTCGGGTCAATGTCGGCTCCACGGCTCAGGGATTGGGTTGCAAACTCAGGATGATCCGCCGTTCTGCGGCTACTTGCGCCAGAACGCCGGCGTCAGGACCACCAGCAGGGTGAAAATCTCGAGGCGGCCGAGAAGCATCGCAATGGTACACACCCAGGTCTGAAAATCGGTGAGGCCGGCAAAATTGTTCGCCGGGCCGACCTCGCCAAGCCCCGGACCGGTATTGTTGATGCTGGCGACGACCGCCGTTACTGCGGTGATGATCTCGAGACCGGAGAACGAGAGCAACAGGGTCATCGAAACGATGCACACCATGTAGATGAAGCCGAAGGCGAGCACGGCGAAGAGGATGTTCGGCGGCACGACGCTGTTGCCGATCTTGATCGGGTGCACGGCGTTCGGATGCATCGCGCGCGCCAGTTCGCGATACACCTGCTTGTAGAGGACGATGGCCCGGATCATCTTGATGCCGCCGCCGGTGGAACCGGCGCTGGTGGCGAAACTGGACAGGAACAGCATCCACAGCGGCGCGAAGAACGGCCAGAGCGCATAATCGGTACTGGCAAAACCGGTGGTGGTGGCGATCGAAACGACGTTGAACGCCGAGTAGCGCAGGGCCTCGACGAAGGTGGGATAGACCTCGTGCACATCGAGGAAGACGGCGATGCCAATGACGCTGCCGATGGTCACCAGCAGGAACCAGCCGGCTTCGGGGTCGGCGGCGTACGGGCGGAACGAGCGCTGCGAGATGACGAGGAAGTGGGTGGCGAAGTTGCAGCCGGCAATCAGCATGAAGGCGATGCTGACCGCCTCGATCGCTGGCGAATCGAAGAAGCCGAAACTCGCGTCGTGGCTCGAGAAGCCGCCCAGCCCCATGGTCGCGAACATGTGCATGATGGCGTCGAGCCCGGTCATTCCCGCCCAGTAATAGCCCAGCGCGCACGCGATCGAGATCAGCACATAGACGAACCACAGCCCCTTGGCCGTCTCGGCCATGCGCGGCGTCATCTTCGAATCCTTCATCGGCCCCGGGGTCTCGGCCTTGAACATCTGCCGGCCGCCGATTCCCAACAGCGGCAGGATGGCGACGGCGAGGACGATCAACCCCATGCCACCCAGCCAGACGAGCTGAGTGCGCCAGAAGTTGATCGACACCGGCAGATCGTCGAGACCGACGAAGACCGTCGCGCCGGTTGTCGTCAGCCCCGAAACCGCCTCGAAATAGGCGTCGGTGAAGCTGGCATCGAGTTGCAGCACCAGCGGCAGCGCAGCATAGACGGGCAGGACGGTCCATACCAGGGCGACCATCAGGAAGCCGTCACGGATCGTCAGGTCGCGCACTTCACGGCGCGTCACCCACCACAATCCGAAACCGGTGCCGACGGTCAGCAGGAAAGCCTCATCGAAAGCGCTCTCGGCACCATCGTGCATGAACCAGGAGAGCAGCAACGGAACCAGCATCGTCATGCCGAACATGAGGATGACCAGCGAGAGCACCCGCACCACCGGGTAATAGCGTTGCATGGCGCCTTGCCTCAGAAGAAGTGGAAGCCGACGGCGAAGAGCTTCTCGACCTGCTTGACCACCTTCTTGTCGAGGCAGAAGACGATCACGTGGTCATTGGTTTCGACGACCACGTCCTTGTGCGCGATCAGCACGCGGCCTTTCTGCTTCTTCTTCGCCAGTCCGAGGTAGCCGACGTCGCGGTTGCGGTCGAGATCGCGGACGATGGCAGCGATGAAGGCACCATGAATCTGCGGCAACTCGTCGATTCGCCGGCCGACGACCTTCGACGTCTTGCGATCCCCGTGTGCGACGACCTCGAGCGCTTCGGCAGCGCCACGTCGCAGGCTGTGCACCTGCGCCACATCGCCCTGCCGGACATAGGTCAGCAGTGAACCGATCGACACCTGCGCCGGCGAGATGGCGATGTCGATCGGCCCCCCCTGTACCAGTTCGGCGTAGGCACGACGATTGATCAGCGCCAGCACACGGGCGCAGCCCATTCGCTTCGCCAGTGAGGCGGCCATGATGTTGTCTTCGTCGTCGTTGGTCAGCGCGAGGAACAGATCCATCGCGTCGATCGCCTCCTGCTGCAACAGTTCCTCGTCCGTGGCATCACCGCTGAGCACCAGAGCCGACTTCAGAACGCCGGCGACGTGTTCGGCGCGCCGCCGATCCACCTCGATCACCTTCACCTGGCAACGCGCCTGCAGCGCTTCCGCCACGCGCAGCCCGATGTTGCCACCGCCGGCGATCATCACCCGTTGCACCGGCTCGACCGAACGGCGCAGCTCGCGCATCACGGCCCGGATGTGCTCCTCGGCGGCAAGCAGGAAGACCTCGTCGCCGTCTTCAATCACCGTCTCGCCGGTCGGCGTGATGGCGCCGTCGCGGCGGTAGACGGCGGCGATGCGACCATCGATCTCCGCTGGCAGATGGCCACGCATCTCCTTGATCGGACTGCCGACGAGGAGGCCGCCCGCGTAGGCGCGCACGCCCACCAGGACCACCGAACCACCGGCAAAACTGAGCACCTGCAGCGCTTCCGGGAAGTCGACCAGGCGCGCGATGTACTCGGTGATGACCTTCTCCGGCACCAGTGCGTAATCGACGGCGAAGTTCTCCGGCGCCAGCAGCGTTTCGCTGTCGACGAAGTCGCTGGCACGCAAGCGGGCGATTCGCGAGGGAACATGGAAGACGCTGTGCGCCACCTTGCACGCGACCAGATTCGTCTGATCGCTCTGGGTGACGGCGATCAGCAGATCGGCGTCATCGACGCCGGCGCTCGCCAGCACCGAAGGATGCGCCGCGTTACCGTGCACCGTCTGGATGTCGAGGCGATCCTGCAGGTAGGCAAGGCGGTCCTGGTCGCTGTCGACCATGGTGATGTCGTTGTTCTCGGAAGCCAGACTTTCGGCAACACTGGCCCCGACCTGTCCGGCACCCAGGATCACGATACGCATGGTGTTTCATCTCCCCGACACGCGGACGCCGCACGGCCAACCTCAATCGCGTTCGTCGCCGCGCCGGCCGATGTTGAGACCCAGCTGCTTCAACTTGCGGTAGAGGTGCGTCCGTTCGAGACCGGTCTTCTCCGCCAAACGCGTCATGCTACCGCGTTCTCCGGTCAGATGGTACTCGAAATACATCTTCTCGAAGGCTTCGCGCGCCTCGCGCAACGGCTGGTCGAAGAAGCTTGCCGGCAAGGCCTGCGCGACCCCGTTCTCTGCCACCTCGGTCTGCAGGATGCGGGTCACGTCGTCGGCGCTGATTTCCTCGTCGAGCGCTGACAGGGCAAGGTTGCGCACCGTGCCGAGCAGCTCGGCCCATTCACCGTGCCAGCGGTGCAGACGGAGCGCATTCTGCGCACCGCTGGAGAAGTGGCGCAACGGCACTTCTCCACGCTCGGCCAGATGCGCCAGCAGCAGCGAAGCGATCTCCGGAACATCGTCGGCGTGCCCCGAGATCTGCGGCAGCGCCACCCACACTTCACCCAAGCGACCCACCAGCGCCGCATCCCAGCCCGACTCGACGAGTGCCGCCAGTGGCCGGCTGGAAGCAGCCACCAGTTGCAGGTTGAGTCGCTCCAGTCGCTCGAGGGCAAACGCCAGGCTCATCTGTTGCAGCTTGCCGAGGTGCGCCAGATCGGCGATGAAGAGGATGCCGCCGCTGGCTTTCTGCAGCATCTCCTGCGTCAGCGCCGAACTGGCCGTCGACAGATCGAGCCAGGGGGTCAGCGGCGTCTGCAGGGTGCGGGCACAGATCTCGGCAATCGCCCCCGAGGCGCTCTTCAGCAGCAGCACCGACGTCTTCGCCGCTGCCTGCTCGAGGCGGCGCTTGAGGTCCTTGAGAAGCGGCGAGTGGGCAAAAGCATCGAGGGTGAGCGGCTTCTTGACCAGCAGCGTCTCGTGTTTGAGCGCCTTCTTGACGGTGAGCAGCAGCTTCTGCAGCGCGATCGGCTTCTCGAGGAAATCGGTGGCGCCGATGCGCGTCGCCTCGACCGCCGAATCGATCGTGCCGTGACCCGACATCATCACCACCGGCATCGTCAGCAGGCCGCCGGCCGACCACTCCTTGAGCAGCGAGATGCCGTCGGTATCCGGCATCCAGATGTCGAGGAGAACGAGGTCCGGACGCCTTTCGGCACGCAGCCTGCGCGCCGCTGCGGCATTCTCTGCCAGCCATACCGAGTGGCCTTCGTCGGCCAGGATCTCGGACAGGAGTTCTCGAATACCCATTTCGTCGTCGACGATCAGTACTTGCGCCATGGTCAGGTCCCGGAAGGAGTCTTTTTGGAACGGCTGTCGGAGTTCGGCTGCGAAGCAAGTGGCAGACTGATGCTGACCTCCGCGCCGACCGGCTGACGGTTGTTGATGGTGATGCGCCCATGATGCTCATCGACGATCTTCTTGACGATCGCCAGGCCCAGTCCGGTGCCACGGGCCTTGGTGGTGACGTAGGGCTCGAAGACGCGTGCGATGATCTCGGGCGGAAATCCAGGGCCATGGTCCTTCACCACAAGCTCCGCCACGTTCTCCGCACAGCGGGTGACAATGACGATGCATGGTGCCACCGCCCCCTCCTGCGCGTCCTCGGCGTTGCGCAGGAGGTTGTGAATGATCTGCCGCAACTGGGTGGCGTCACCGAGGACCAACGGCAACCTGGCGGCGAGCTTGCGCTTGATCTGGACGCGCGAGGTCTCATAGAGGCCAAGGACCTCGGCGATCAGTGCGTTCAGGTCGACCGCTGCCAGATCCGGTGCCGGCAACCGCGCATAGTCGCTGAAATCGTTGACCATGCGCTTCATCGCCTGTACCTGGGTGATGATCGTTCGCGTCGCACGGTCGAGCATCTCGGCGTCGGCACCGCTCAGGTGATCGGCAAGCTTCATCTGCAGCCGTTCGGCGGAGAGCTGGATCGGCGTCAGCGGGTTCTTGATCTCGTGCGCCAGACGACGTGCCACCTCACCCCAGGCCGCACTGCGCTGCGCGGCGATCAGTCGCGTGACATCGTCGAAGACGACGACGTAGCCGCCGTGCGATTCGGCGGGCAGTTCGGTTCCACGCAGGAGGAGAATCTGCGGCAGACCACCCGCGTGATCGAGTTCGATCTCCTCCTGCCATTCGCGGCGCTCGAGGTGAACGAACGCACTGTTGATCGCTTTGCCGAGCACCTGTTGGCGCGGCCAGAGGTCCGTCGGCTGGCCAAGCAGGCCTTCGAAATCGTCAGCCAGAATGTTCAGCGCGCCCTGATTGACGGTTCGCAGCACCAGACGCCGGTCGAAAACGAGGACGCCGGCAGAAAGGTTGGCGAGGATCGATTCGAGGTAGGCACGCGCAGCCTCCAGTTCGCTCCGATGGCGTTCATTGTCGCGGCGCACCTCGTCGAGTTGGCTGGTCATCTGCTTGAACGAGCGGGTCAGGATACCCAGTTCGTCGCGGCTGTAGACTGCCTGGCGCGGCGTGTAGTCGCCAGCAGCCACGGCCTGGGTACCCTCGGCGAGGATCGACAGCGGCGCCGACAGGCGACGGGCAAGAACGAAGGCGAGGGCGATGGCCGTGAAGAGTGCCAGCAGCACGGTCAGCGTCAGGGTCATGGCATAGATGCGCGTCAGGCCTTCGCGACCCAGCGACAGCTCCTGATAATCCGCGTAGACCGTCTGCACCCGGTCGGCGTTGACCGCCAGAGCACCTGGCACCGGGTCGATGAGCTGCAGCAGGCGGGTTTCGACGCCGAGGCCGGCCGGCATGACGGCAATCAGGACGCGCAGCTTGAGATCCTTCTCGCCGCTGCCCTCGATGACCGCATAGCGTCGCTCCTTGCGCGCCAGGAGCAGTTGTTCATCGCCTGGCTGCGACGGCAACAGCGTCGCCAGATCGCCGGTCGCCGTCGCCAGCAGTTCGCCGCTGGTCGAGAAGAGGGCCGCCGACTGCACCCCGTGCTGCTCACGCAACCGGTTCAGGTCGAGCCGTCGTTGTGCTTCCGAACGCTCGGCAAGTTCGAGCGCCATGATCTGCCCCTTCGCCGTCAGGTCTTCGAGCAACGAATCGAGCGCGCTGCGGCCGAGGTTGAGACCGGCCTCGAGCGCCTTTTCGACGCGGACGTCGAACCAGGTCTCGATGCTCTTGGTCACGAACTGGACCGAAACGGCATAGATCAGTACCCCGGGCAGAACCGCCATCAGGCCGAACATGAGCATCAGGCGCAGCTTGAGACGTGAGCCGAAGACCTGCGCCCGGTGCTCCCGCCAGAGGACATGCAACTGCCAGGCGATCAGCGCCAGCAGCGAAAGCGCGACGATGGCGTTGAGGCCGAGCAACCACGGATAGTGGCTGGCGAAGAGCGCCGTGTTGGCACTCGCCGAGGCAAGCAGAAAGAGCAGGATGCCGCCAAAGGAGGCGGCGGCAACGATCAGGCTTTTCATCTGCTGTCGGGAACGACCGCGGATGACGGTACCGTGGCCGCCGCCGGTACGACGGACTCGGCCGGGCTGAAAATCCAGCGCGCCCAGTCCGATGACAGGTTCCAGTCGCGGTTGGCAAGCGCGTTGACCTGGAAGGTCTTCGGCATCTGGCTCAAATCGAGGCGCATGCGAACGGCTGCCTGGTAACTCTCACCAGGCCTGACTGCACCCCGTTCGAGGACCAGCCAGTTGCGCAGGCGCGACAGTATCCGCTGTGCGTCATCGAGCGAAGCGAAGCTCTGGTGCAGGGCGCCGCTCGACAGGCGGTACTGGCGGGTCAGCGCGTGATACGAGAGCTGGAACGTCTGGCTGCGACTGATGACCTGCTCGTCGAGCCAGTACCATCGCGCTCGGGTCAGCTCGAAATCGACGACGAAGTAGAGGGTGACGCCGCGTGCTATGGCATCGTCGAGGCGAGCGTTGAGGTTGATGTTGAAGTCCGCTGACAGCACATGGCCTTCGTCGCCGGGTGCAAGCGTCGGATTGCGGACACTGATGTCGACAGCCAGGCTGCTGGACGGTCCCGATAGAAGCAGCAGACCGAAAAGGCAGCAGCTAAGCAGCTTTCTCCAGTAGCGCATAATAGAATCCGTCATGTTCTTCTTCGGGCAGGAGTCGTTCTTCGATCAGGCGCCTGGCAGCGGGTTGGCGAAAGAGAAAGGCATCGATCTGCGCGGCATTCTCTTCCGCGAACAGTGAGCAGGTCGCGTAGAGCATTCTTCCGCCCGCCTTCAGCAGTGGCCACAGGGCGTCGATGATCTCCCGCTGCAGGTGAACGAAACGCCTGATGTCGCTCTCGCGGCGCAGGTACTTGATGTCCGGGTGCCGGCGCACGACACCCGAAGACGAACAGGGCACATCGGCAAGGATGGCATCGAAGGGTCGCCCGTCCCACCAGTCGGCGGTCCTTCGACAGTCCGCCAGCACCACCGTCGCCGACAGACGCAGGCGACGCAGGTTGTCCCGGATCTTTCGCACCCGGCTCTCCTCGACGTCCAGCGCCAGCAGCTCGATGTCGGCCAGTTCCAGCAGATGACAGGTCTTGCCTCCCGGCGCCGCACAGGCATCGAGCACGCGTTGGCCCGCGCGCGGCGCCAGCAGTTCGGCGGCACGCTGCGCACCGGCATCCTGGATCGACACCAGGCCGTCGGCAAAACCCGGGAGTGCGTCCACGGCAACGGCACGGGCAAGTACCAACGACGCAACGCCAACCGGTCGCGCGAGAAGACCTGCGCTCTGCAACCGCCGGCCGTACTCCGCGACGGAGGTGCGCCGCTGATTGACGCGCAGGGTCATCGGCGGCTGCCGGTTGGCGAAGGCAACGATCTGCTGCCAGCAATCGGGGTAGCCACGGCGAAGTCGCTTCAACCACCACGCCGGGTGTTGATGCCGCGCCTCGTCGTCGTCGAGCAGCGCTCGCTCGAGCGCTTCGCGCTGCCGCAGATAGTTGCGCAAGACCCCGTTGACGAGTCCCTTGAAAGCGCCCCCCGCGACTTCGGCAGCCGCAGCCACCGCCTGGTCGACGACGACGTAGGCGGTCTCCGGTCGACACTGCAGGCGATACAGCGCCGCCAGCAGAAGCGCCTCCGCCTCAGGATGCGGCAACGACCTGGCGAGCAGACGCCGCAGGACGAACTCGCCGCAGCCGTAGCGCCGCAATGTCGCGTAGACAGCATCCTGCGCCTCGGCACGCGCGGGAGCCGGTTCATCCGCAAGGAGCAGCAAGGCCTGCGTCAGGCTCTGTCCGGCGCGCACGGCAGCAAGGATGCGGGCTGCCAGCAGCAGGCTGCAGGCCAACGAATCGGGTGGCAGCCGACCGGGCTGGCCGGCCGATGTCCCGCTGCCAACTCGCTGGGCGCGCGACGACGGGGCGGATGGTGGTGATGGCAAGCGCAGGTTTTCCATCGACGGTCGAAAGTGCGGCGAGTTTAGCACGATGGGGGAAGCTGGCGAGGCAGGCACCGAGGGTTGATAATGCAGGCATGCTCCGAACATCAGCCAAGGCCATCCTGCTGCTCCTGCTGCTCGGCCTCGCGCCGGCTGCGGCGGCCTGGAACGCCGCCGGCCATCGCCTCAGTGCGATGATTGCCTGGGAAAACCTCGACCCCGCCAGCCGACTGGTGGTGACGGCGATCCTGCGCGAGCATCCCGATTGCGACCGCTGGCTGGCGCGCAGCAAGAGCGGCGATCCGGGTCAAGGGGCGTTTGTCGAAGCCTCGACCTGGCCCGACGACATTCGCCGCGACCGGCGCTTCTATACCGCCGGCAGCGAGGAGCCGACGCCAACGCTGCCCGGATTTCCGGACATGGAGCGACGGCTGGACTGGCACTATGTTGATCGGCCACTCCACGCGGTCGCGAACATCGGCACGCCGGCAGGTGCAATCGAGCGGCAGATCGACAGGCTCGCAAGGGCGGTCGGCAGCCCGAGGGCCACTCCCGCGGAGCGTGCCTATGCCTTGCCGTGGCTCATTCACCTCGTTGCGGACGCGCACCAACCGTTGCACGCGGCCAGCCGCTACTCGGCTGACGGCCGGAGCGACCAGGGCGGCAATGCGGTCAACGTCGTCAATCCGTTCAACTCCCGTCACCCGGAGACTACCCTGCACCGCTACTGGGATGATCTGCCGGGCCCACCGTGGCTGCGCGACAGCCGCCTGGCGGCCGCAGTCAGCGGCCTCAGCGCCCGCTACCCGGCGCCCCGGAGGGCGACGACAGCGGCGCAGTGGCTCGACGAAAGCTGGCGCCTGGCGCGTGATCACGCTTACCCGCCAGGCGGCGATGAGGTACCGACGATCAGTCCCGATTTTCACCAACAGGCGTTGGAGATCGCCAATCGGCGCGTTACCGAAGCCGGCTACCGCCTCGCCGCATTGCTGCGGACCTTGCTGGCGAGCGGCGGCGCGCCGGGCGCCAACGCACCGGAGCAGCCGGCACCGCGTTCTGTTTCACGTGAAACACGAGGCAGCGGCCACTGACGACCAGAGCAGCCTGCCCGTCCCGGGAGCGGCAGCCAGCCGCCTTCAGCCAGTCGCCACGGCGCAACGGGAGCCCGCTGCTACCGCGGTGCCGTTGAGGAATTCGGCCACCGACAACCTTCGACCACCCGCCTGTTGCACCTCGTTCACACACAGGGCCCCTTCACCACAGGCAATCAGCAAGCCGTCTTGGGCAGCGCCGAGGATCAGGCCGGGTGAACCGCTGCCGACAACCGGACGCGCCGCCCAGACCTTCAGCACCTTGCCGTTCAGCACGCAGCTTGCCCCCGGATGCGGATTGAAGGCCCGCACCTGCAGTGCGAGCTGCGCGGCAGCCAGGCGCCAGTCGAGTGCCGCCTCAGCCTTGCCGATCTTGGCAGCGTGCGTGATCCCGCTCTCCGGCTGCGGCCAGCCGGGTAACGGCAATCGATCGAGCACCTCGACCACCAGTTTGGCGCCCTGCTCCGCCAGTCTGTCGTGCAGTGAAGCGGCCGTGTCATCATTGCGAATCGTTTGCCCCGCCGAGAGCAGCACCGGCCCACTGTCGAGCCCGGCGTCCATCTGCATGATGCTGATGCCGGTTTGGTGATCACCAGCCAGTATTGCCCGCTGGATCGGTGCCGCGCCACGCCAGCGTGGCAGCAGCGAGGCGTGGATGTTGATGCAGCCCCAGCGCGGCAGATCAAGAATGGCCTGCGGCAGGATCAGGCCGTAAGCGGCGACGATCAGGGCTTCCAGCCGGCTGGCACGAATCTCTTCCTGGACGACTGCGTCGCGCAGGGTCGTTGGCTGCAGCAGCCGGAGTCCGGCTGCCTGCGCCAGTTGCTTCACCGGCGAAGGGCGTAGAGCCAAGCCACGCCCCGCCGCGCGGTCCGGCTGTGTCAGGACCAGTTCGACCTCGTGGCCGGCCGCCAGCAGGGCACGCAGAGCAACCGCCGCGAACTCCGGTGTCCCGGCGAAACCCAGCCTCATGCAGTGATCCGCGCCTGTTTGGCCAGCTTGCTGCGGATGCGCAACTGCTTCAGCTGTGACAGGTGCTCGACGAACACCCGACCCTGCAGGTGGTCTATCTCGTGCTGCAGGCAGACGGCCAGCAGACCGCTGGCCTCGACCGTCTGCTCGTGGCCGTCGAGATCCAGGTAGCGGACCACCACGTGCTCCGCCCGCTCAACCCTGTCGTAGATGCCGGGTACCGACAGACAGCCCTCCTCGCACTTCTGCGAGCCCTCCTGCGCTGCGATCTCCGGGTTGATCAGGACGAGCAACTGGTCCCTGGTTTCGGAGGCATCGACGACGATCAGTCGCAGATGCACATCCACCTGTGTCGCCGCCAGACCGATTCCCGGTGCCTCGTACATCGTCTCGGCCATGTCGCGCGCCAGTTGGCGAATGCGGTCATCGATCCGCGCCACCGGCGCGGCAACCTTTTTCAGACGGGGGTCAGGAAAACGAAGTATCGGCAGTAAAGACATAAAAAGCTTGATCGAATAAGTAACTACGTGCAGAATTTAAGGCAGTGTCTCGACAATGCCGGCATCCGTGAATCGCACGCACCGGAGGCTTGGCAGCAGGGCTGCCGAATCGATACGCTCCGACAGGAGCCTCGACCCTGAGTTCCCCCGAGAGTGCGGCTACACGTACGAGGATAACACGATGATCCGCTTCCTGTTCGCCTTCATCCTGGCCACGCTCGGCGGGATTTCCGGCGCTGCCGGCCAGGACCTGGGGTTGGCCGGCGGGGCTCCCGAAAGACACATCGTCGTCCCGGGAGACACGCTTTGGGGAATCTCCGGCAAGTTCCTCAAGAACCCGTGGGAGTGGCCGCTGATCTGGCGCATGAACCGCGCCGAGATTCGCAATCCGCACCTCATCTACCCGGGAGACGTCATCGTCCTCGAACGGCACGCCGACGGCAAACCATGGCTGCGCCTGCAGAGCGCCCGGCTGCTGCCACGGATCTACGCCGAAGGGATCGACCCGGGCGTGCCGCCGATCCCTCCGAACGAGATCCGCCCGTTCCTTTCCGAACCGCTGATTGTCGACAAGGACGGGCTGACGAACGCTGCGCGCATCGTCGCCCTGCCGCCGGATCGCATCTTCCTCAGCCGTGGCGACCGCGCCTATGTCGCCGATGCCGACCCCGCACAGCGCGGCTGGCAGATCTACCGTCAGGGCAAGCCATTGGTCGATCCGGAAAGCAACGAGGTTCTCGGCTACCAGGCCTACTATCTCGGCACCGCCCGCCAGATCGAGCCCGGCAATCCGGCCACCTTCGAGATACTGACGTCGAAGGAGGAGATCGGACGTGGCGACCGCCTGCTGCCGGTGGTACGCCCCGACCTGGTTCCCTATGTCCCGCACAAACCGGATTTCCGGGTTGATGGCCGCGTGATATCGGTCTACGGTGGTGTCGATGCCGCTGGTCGGGGGTCCATCGTCGCCATCAACCGCGGCCGTGCCGACGGTATGGAGATCGGCCACGTCCTTGCCCTCGAGCGCAATCGCACCATCGTCGAGCGAGACGAATACGACGCGACCGTCGTCATCCCGATTCCCCCGGAGCGGGTGGGCCTGCTGTTCGTCTTCCGCACCTTTCAAAGAATCTCCTACGGCCTCGTCGTGCAAGCCATCGGTACCGTCGAGGTCAACGACTTCGCCCGCGTCCCGTAACGATGAGAGCAGGGGCAGCCGAGCTGCTGCCGTGGCTGCGCCTGACCCTGACCCCCGGAATTGGCGGCGAGACGCAGCGCAAGCTGCTGCGCGCCTTCGGCCCGCCGGACGCGATCTTCAATGCTGGCCGGCCGGCATTGGTGGCGGTGGTCGGCAATCGCGCCGCCAGCCTGCTTCTCGACCAAGACCACGCCGCAGTCCTCGAGCACGCCCTCGCCTGGGCGGCAGTGCCGGCGCAACACCTGGTCTCTCTGGCCGATCCCGAGTACCCGCAGTCCCTCCTGCAGACTCCGGATCCACCAACCCTGCTCTATGTTCTCGGCCGCCTCGAACTCCTCAACTCGCCGGCGCTGGCAATCGTCGGTAGCCGCAATCCGACGCCACAGGGGCTCGGCAACGCCGAGCGCTTCGCCGCGGCGCTGGCCGACGCCGGGCTGACCATCGCCAGCGGCCTCGCCCTCGGCATCGATGCCGGCGCCCACCGGGGCGCGCTGGCACGATCCGGCAGCACCGTGGCTTTCGTCGGTACCGGTATCGACCGCGTGTACCCGGCCAGCAACCGCGAACTGGCGCGGGAGATCAGCCGCGGCGGTGCGATCGTTTCCGAGTTCGCCCTCGGGACACCACCACTGGCAGCCAACTTCCCGCGCCGCAACCGGTTGATCGCCGGCTTCTCGCGCGGTACCCTGGTGATCGAGGCAACCGTAGACAGTGGTTCGCTGATCACCGCCCGCATCGCTTCCGAACAGGGACGGGAGGTATTCGCCATCCCGGGATCGATTCACTCGCCGCAGTCGCGCGGCTGCCACCGGTTGATCAAGGAGGGCGCGAAGCTCGTCGAGACCGTCGCCGACATCCTCGAAGAACTGCGCTGGAGCACAACGACCGGCGGACCCCCGACACCAACGGCGGTACCGGATGCGAGCCTCGATGCGGCGACCGATGCCGGGCGCCTCCTGCAGTCCTTCGGTTTCGATCCGTTCAGCCTCGACGAAGTCGTCACGCGCCTGGGCCTCACCGCCGACCGTGCCGCAGTGCTCCTGCTCGAACTCGAACTGCAGGGCAATATCGCCAGCATGCCGGGCGGTCGTTACCAGCGGCTGCCGACGCCATCGACGAACGGCAGCCCGTAGAACCGCAGCGCAGGCTGCTGCCGCAGCATTGCGGTTGCCGGCGACAGAGTCCCCTCGGGGGTAGCCCGGGGGCTGTGGGCCCGCCTCATCGACGCTGCTGGCAGGCTCCCTGGCCGTCACGGCGCCGGCCGCCGCTGGCCGCGGCCGCGGGGTTGCTTGCCAAGCCCGGCGAACTCCTCTTATCATCGTCCGCAAGCGCTCTGCTGCGGAGCACCCCGCGACCCCACCCTCGCCCCCCTGTGCGGCTGACAAAGACCCCATGAGCAAGAAACTGATCATTACCGAGAAACCGTCCGTCGCCGCCGACCTCGCACGCGCGCTGGGTGGTTTCGTTCGCCATGAGGACTACTTCGAGAGCGAGGATTATGTTCTCTCTTCGGCCATAGGCCACCTGCTCGAGCTGGCCTGCCCCGCTGAGTACGAGGTCAAGCGTGGCAAGTGGTCCTTCGCTCACCTGCCGGTGATACCCCCTCATTTCGCGCTGCAGCCGATCGCCAAGACCGAGGCCCGCCTCAAGCTGCTGCTTCGCCTCATCAAGCGCAAGGACGTGCTCAGTCTGGTAAACGCCTGCGACGCCGGTCGTGAAGGCGAGTTGATCTTCAACTACATCAGCCGGCATGCTGGCGCCGGCAAGCCCGTCGAACGGCTGTGGCTGCAGTCGATGACGCCGCAGGCCATCCGGGATGGCTTCACCCGGCTGCGCAGCGGCAGTGAGATGCATGGCCTCGCGCAGGCCGCGGTCTGTCGTTCCGAGTCCGACTGGCTGGTGGGGATCAATGGCACCCGGGCGATGACGGCATTCAACTCAAAGAGTGGCGGCTTCCACCTGACCACCGTCGGTCGCGTGCAGACGCCCACGCTGGCGCTGATCGTCGACCGTGAAGACCGCATCCGCAAGTTCAAGCCGCGCTCCTACTGGGAGTTGGAGGGTCTCTTCGCCTGCGCCGCCGGACACTACCGGGGCAAGTGGTTCGACGAGAAGTTTCAGGGCAAGGATGACGATGAACACGCCCGTGCCGACCGCCTCTGGGACGAGGAACGGGCAGCCGCGCTACAACAGCAGTGCCTTGGCAAGCCGGGTACGGTCAGCGAGGAATCGAAGGCATCGAGCCAGCTCTCACCCCTGCTCTATGACCTCACCAGTCTGCAACGCGAGGCCAACAGCCGCTTCGGCTTCTCCGCCAAGGCAACCCTCGGGTTGGCGCAGGCCCTGTACGAGAAACACAAGGTGCTCACCTATCCGCGTACCGACTCGCGCGCCTTGCCCGAGGACTACCGGCCGACGGTGGCGAGCACACTGGCGATGCTCGCCGGCGAGGCGGGCGTCAAGACGCTCGAAGAAGGCCTGCTCGCACGCTATGCGCCCTTTGCGCAGATGATCCTCGAGCGTCACTGGGTGCAGCCCAACAAGCGTATTTTCAATGACGCCAAGGTCTCCGACCACTTCGCGATCATTCCGACGCTGCAGGCGCCGAAGCACCTTTCCGAGCCTGAGTCCAAACTCTACGACATGGTCGTCAAGAGGTTCCTCGCCGTCTTCCATCCCGCCGCCGAATACCTGATCACGACCCGCATCACCCGCGTCACCGGTGAGCCCTTCAAGACCGAAGGCCGCGTGCTCGTCAATGCGGGCTGGCAGGCCGTCTATGGCCGCGAGGCGCAGGAAGGTGAAGAAGGCAACCTCGTCGCTGTCGCTGCCGGAGAAAGGGTGCACACCGAGGATGTGCTGATCGCCGCGCAGCAGACCAGACCACCGGCGCGCTACTCCGAGGCGACCCTACTGACCGCCATGGAGGGTGCGGGCAAGGCCATGGATGACGAGGAATTGCGCGCTGCCATGGCCGGCCGCGGGCTCGGCACTCCGGCGACCCGCGCCCAGATCATCGAGAACCTGCTGGCCGAGCAGTATCTTCTGCGTGAGGGTCGCGAATTGCTCCCCACGGCCAAGGCCTTTTCGCTGATGACCCTGCTCAACGGGCTGGGCATCCCGGAACTCACCGCACCGGAACTGACCGGTGACTGGGAGTGGAAGCTGGCACGAATGGAGCGTGGCGAGATGTCGCGCGACGACTTCATGAGGGAAATCGCCGACATGACCCGGCGCATCGTCGATCGCGCGCGCAGTTACGACAGTGACAGCATCCCCGGTGACTTCGGCGAACTGGCGACTCCCTGCCCCAAGTGCGGCAAGGTCATCAAGGAAACCTACAAGAAGTTCCAGTGCCAGGGTTGTGATTTTTCGCTCTGGAAGATCGTCGCCGGGCGGCAATTCGAAGCGCGCGAGATCGAGGAGTTGCTTGGGCAACGCCGGATCGGCCCGTTGACCGGCTTTCGCAACAAGCTCGGGCGCCCGTTCAGCGCCATCATCCAGCTCAACGAGGACAATGCCCCGGTCTTCGATTTCGGCCAGGGTAGCGCCAGCGACGACGGTAGCGCCGAAGAGCCAGACTTCTCGGAGAGCGAAGCGCTCGGTAGCTGCCCGAAGTGTGGCGCGCGCGTCTTTCGCCACGGCATGGCATACGTCTGCGAAAGGTCCGTCACCGACGGCCGAACCTGCGACTTCCGCTCCGGTACCGTCATCCTGCAGCAGCCGATCGAGCCGGAGCAGATGCGCCGGCTCCTCGCCGACGGCCGCAGCGAACTGCTGCGTGGATTTGTCTCGGCCCGCACCCGCCGCAAGTTCTCCGCCTACCTAGTCCGTGCCGCCGACGGAAAGATCGGTTTCGAGTTCGAGAAGCGCGAACCGAAGCCGACGGCCACCAAGGCACGCGCCGCTGCGGCGAAGCCTGCCGCTGCGGCAAACGTCGTCGCGCCTGCGGCGCCGTCGGCACGGCGGCGCAAGGCAGCCGGCTGAACGACCAGCCGGCTACGCCGGCCAGCGGCCTGTTCCACGTGAAACAGGGACACCCAGAGACTCGTCGCCGACGCAGCGCCTGACACAGACCAAGCGCGTCGCCGGGTGACGGCTGGCGCGGCAACGATCAGGCGATGAGCACCCCGGGCGGTGGGGAATCGACGATCGCCGCGCGCAGGACATCGATCGCCTGCGGCCTGGGAAAAGTCGCCCGCCATGCGATCACCACCTTTCGCACCGGCGCCGGATCGCTGAACTGGCGCACGCTCAGCAGCGAATCCTCGCGCGGCCACGAAGCCGCTGCCGAAGCAGGAACGACCGAAATCCCGGCGCCGCTGGCAATCATGTAGCGTACCGTCTCCAGCGAGCTGCCTTCGAGCGATCCCTCTGTCCCACCCGGCGCCGACAGTTGCGGGCAGGCCTGCACCACTTGGTCGCGAAAGCAGTTGCCATTGCCCAGCAACAAGAGGTTCTCGGCCGCCACCTGCCGGGGGTCGACCCGTTTCTGCTGCGCCAGAGGATGCTGGCGTGGCATCACGACACAGAAAGGCTCCTCGTAAACCACTCGCGATACGACTCCCGGCTCAGCGAACGGCAGGGCAACGACGATCACATCGAGATCACCCCGCCGCAACTGACCCGCCAGATTGACGGTGAAGTTCTCCTGCAGGTAAAGCGGCATCCGCGGCGCCCGCGCGTGCAGGGCAGGAATCAGCCGTGGCAGCAGATAAGGTGCGATCGTATAGATCGCGCCCAGCCGCAAGGGCCCGAGCAATGGATCCTTTCCCTGCGCCACGATCTCCTTCAGTCTCGCCGCCTCTTCGAGCACCCGCTCCGCCTGCTGTGCGATCTGCTCGCCCATCATCGTCAGGCGCACATCGGCCGAGGAACGTTCGAAAAGCACGACGCCGTAGCGCTGCTCGACCTTCTTCACGGCCACCGACAACGTCGGCTGACTGACATGGCATTTTTCGGCCGCATGCCCGAAGTGCCGCTCGCGCGCCAGCGCCACGATGTAGCGCAGTTCGGTCAGGGTCATCGCCAGCTCCGCTCGC
>Ga0209573_1003471_pt1 | contig 17248 bp, 19 predicted proteins | sample TNRBio252014_DNA_FD_185870 | JGI IMG/M metagenome (GOLD analysis project Ga0209573, IMG submission 185870) | Wastewater treatment Type I Accumulibacter community from EBPR Bioreactor in Madison, WI, USA - TNR Reactor_6/25/2014_ DNA (SPAdes)... | ecosystem: Engineered > Bioreactor > EBPR >...
GGACCGCCGGGAACCGCCGACTCGAAATCGCCGCCTTGAATGCCGCCGGCGCTGCTTTTCGTGACCGCAGCCACCTTCACCGCGCCACCAGATTGCAGACCGTGATCTTTGAGAAAGACCTCCAGCGGCACGAAATCACCGGAGACCGGCTCCAGCCACTCGATGCGCCGGTCGGCGCGTGAAACACGAAACAGGCCGATCATCGGGCTGACATCCGGCTCGTAGCCCGAGTCTGCCGAATGGGTCTCCCGCACGGACAGCTCCGACCAGCCCTCCGCGTCATACGGCTCCGCGCTCAGCATCATGCCCACGCCACGCGGCATGGCTTGTCGCAATTCGATGATCCACGGCTGCTTTTGAAACCACGAGGTCATTTCCACCATGTCCGCTGGCACGGCTGGCGTGGTTGGAACTGCGGGCGTGATGGGTGCTGTGGCCGCGCCTGATGGCGGAGCTGGTTTGGGATCTGGCCTGAACCAGCCCGTCAGCCGCTCGCGCTGGCTGTAACCTGCAAAACCCAGTGCTCCGGCCACGATGGCCGCGATGATTGACAACCACAGCTTGCCTCCGCCTGCTTTCGCTGGAGGTGAGGTCGTGTTTGCCACGGGTGGCGGTGGTGCTGTCACCGCGTTGCCGCATTGCTCGCAAAAACGCACGCCCTCGGCCAGCGCGGCACCGCATTTCGCGCAGCAGGTCTGGTTCGTCGGCGTGCTCATGGGGTGATGATCTCCACCTGCAATCCGTCGTTCGAGACCTGCACTTCCACGACTGGAGTGCCGTTGAGAATGGCCGCTTCTGCCTTGGCCCCGCCGATCACGCGCAGCGGCATCCCCGCCATGCCCTCGCGGTTCTCCGCCGTGGGGAAAAACACATCCACATCGTCCTCGGTGTCGCGGTGCGTGCCGCGATGCACGTTCGCCCGGTCCTGGCGCAGCACGTCCAGCACCTTCTTGAGCGGCGCGCCGGCGGAGTTCGCATGATCCCGGGCGCTGAGCCTCGCACGATAGGCATCCGGCCGCACGCCCGCCGGTTCATCGCCACTGCCCAGCGCGGCCGGCGGCTCGATCCAGCGCACCAGATCAAAACCGTCTCCCTTCGTTGAGAGCACGGCGATGGCCGTCATCAGGCTGCCATTCTCCGGCAGGCTCACCAGCTTCACCACCCAGCCGCCCTCCGCGCTCGTGCCGATCCATTTCTCCACCCAGTAGGACGAGGTGGAAGGCTCATCCGTCCAGCGAAACGCCGCGCCCTTCTGTCCTTTGCCCACCAGCGATCTCGATTGTCGGGGTTCGAACGCCGTCCCGGTCCATTGCAGCATCCGAAACGTCGTGGGAGACACATCACTCTGCGGCGCGGGCACCAGCAGCTCCACAGTGCCGTCACGATCAATGTCCGCCGCAAACTGCGGCAGGCTGATGCCAAAGTCCCATTCGCCGAAGGCCAGTGGATGGCTCACATCCAGCACCTCCGGGCTCCGCCACAGCACGCTCCCGCGCGAGTCCTTCACCAGGATCTGGTGGAAGGTTCCCAGTTGATCATCCGCGCCCAGTTTCCGCCGCGAGATTTGCTCTGCCACGCCATCGCCGTTCAAATCTACCTGCAGGATCAGCGGTTCTTCAGGGAAATCCTCGCTGTGGAGATTCGAGGCAGGTGACAGCATTGCCGCCAAGACGAGAACCAGGCGCGGGAAGGTCGGGATTTTCATGGTTTGATCCTACAGGATTGGCTTCGTTGTCTCCACCCGGCTCTTGGGCACTCCCGGTCGTTTCTTGCCCCTGCCAGCTCAGTCGTACATGACCGTTCGCTTGGCTTTCAGCGATGCCTTGCCGCACTTTGGACAGTGCTTCAGCTCCTCGATCTGCACGATCCTCACAAACGGCTCCTGGCAGGTCTTGCAGCGGAAAAGCTCCCGGACACGGCCGGTGATCGCATCCCAGAACCTCGTCGGCGCGGCTTTCGGCTTTTCGCCGCGCGGCCAGGTGACAGACACGCTCTTGGCGCATTTCGTGCAATAGCCCGAGGCCTCCTCAAACATACGCCCGCCACCGATTCCGATCGAGGTGGTGAAACCACACTTCGCATCCTCGCAACGGACAGCATACCCGGTTCCGGCGCTGGCGGAACCCAGCATCGAGAGAAGCAGCGAAAAGCAGAGAAGTCTCATGAGGCCAGCTTACGCGTCGCCCAGGATTTTCTCGCTGGCCTTGATCGCTCATTCCTTGCGCTTCCCTCACTCCGGCAGCTTGTCGAAATGAAACTGGCAGCAGCCGAGATCGAGCGTCTTCGCGTTGTTTGACAGCTTTTCTCGAAACGCGGCGGCGAGGGCGTAGATGCGCTGCTGGCCCTGCTTTTCAACTTCGAGCAGACCGGCCTCTTTGAGCACGCGGAGGTGCTTCGAGACGTTGTAGGGCGTGACGTGGAGCGTGTCGCACAGCTCGGTCACGGGTTTGGCTCCGGCGATGAGCTGGCGCACGAGGCGCAGCCGGGTCGGCTCACCGAGGGCGCGCATGGCGCTGAGGCAGTCGAATGATTTGCGTCCGGGCATGCGGAGGGAATACAGCGCGGAGGATTTTTGTGCAAGAAAGGCAATTGGTGCTTGTTTATTTGCCACATCTGGCAAATACAAAAACTGAATGTCTCAACGCGCACGCTACATCATGATCGGCGGCTTCCTCGGAGCCGGCAAAACCACCACCGTCGGTCGTCTTGCGAAACATCTCAGCGATCAGGGTCTCAAAGTCGGCCTCATCACGAATGACCAAGCCGGCGGCCTCGTGGACACCAAGCTGCTGCGCGGCCAAGGTTATGCCACGGAGGAAATCGCGGGTGGCTGCTTCTGCTGCCGCTTTAACACGCTGGTGGATGCAGCGAGCAAGCTCACGAACGACTCCAAGCCCGATGTCTTCATCGCCGAGCCGGTGGGGAGTTGCACGGATCTCGTGGCGACGGTGACGTATCCGCTGCGCCGCATGTATGGCGATTCCTTCACCATCGCGCCACTCAGCGTGCTGGTGGACCCGATCCGCGCACGGCGTGTGTTTGGTCTCGATGCAGGCGGCACGTTTTCGGCGAAGGTGGCCTACATCTTCAAGAAGCAGCTCGAAGAAGCCGACATCATCGTCATCAGCAAAAGCGATCTCATCGACGAAACGCAGCGCGAAGAGCTACGGGCCGTTTTGACGAAGGAATTCCCGCTCGCCAAGGTCGTCACAGCCTCGCCGCGTCAGGAAACCGGTCTGGACGAGCTTTTCGCCAGCCTCATGACCGACGAGCAAGCCCGCCGCAATCCGATGGCGGTCGATTACGAAGTGTATGCCGATGGCGAGGCGCTGCTCGGCTGGTTGAATGCCACGGTGACGTTGAAGTCGGATGACGAGTTCGACGCGAACGACTTCCTCAAAAAGCTCGCCACGCATGTTCAAGGCCGGTTGCAGCTCGCAGGCGTCGAGATCGCTCACTTTAAGATGACCTTCAGTCCTGACGACGGCATCGCGGGCGAACTGGCGAGCATCAACCTCGTGCGCAGCGACTACGTGGCCGAACTCGGTATGGAACTCGACGAACCGTCCACCGGCGGCCAGCTCATCGTCAATCTGCGTGCCGAGGCTGATCCGGCGGCGCTCATGGACGCCGTGAAAGCAGGCTTGAGCGAAGTCGCGGCGAGTTTCTTTGGTTTGCAGGCCACGCTGGATCACGAGGAGCACTTCCGTCCCGGCAAACCGACGCCGACGCATCGCGACGGCGAACTGGTGATGGAAACCAAGGGCGGCTGCATCCCCGGCAGCGGTTGCTGCTAAGCGTTGAACACGAATGAATCTCATGCAGCCGAGCTTTGATCTTATATTTGCCAATCGGGACAAATAATAACCGCCGACTCCTTCATGCTCACACTCATTGTCATCGCCGTCGTGATCGTTGCCTATGCCAACGGTGCCAACTCCAGCTTCAAGGGTGTGGCGGCGTTGTATGGCAGCGGCACGACGAGTTTTCGCACGGCAGTGAACTGGGCGACGATCACGACGGCGGCAGGCTGTGTCGCGGCCATGCTGATGGGGGCGGCGTTGTTGAAGGCGTTCTCCGGCAAAGGACTTGTGCCGGATGCGTTGATTGATCAGCCGTTGTTTTTGCTGGCGGTGGCGTTGGGCGCGGGTGGGACGGGTGTGCTTGCCACACGGCTTGGTTTTCCCGTTTCGACAACGCATGCACTCACCGGCGGGCTGCTGGGTGCGGGATTGATGGCTGATGCGCGCGGCGTGAATTTTAGCAAGCTGGTGGAGACCTTTGCGCGGCCGTTGCTGCTGAGTCCGCTGATTGCTGTCGTGGTAGGAGCGGTGATTTATCTCGTGCTGAAGTCCATGCGGCTCGCGCCGGATCATCGGACGCGCACATTGGATGCGCTGCACTTTTTGAGCGCGGGCGCGGTGTGTTTTGCGCGGGGATTGAATGATGCGCCGAAGATGGCGGCGCTGTTGCTGGGCGTGGGCTGGTTGCATGGCTCGGCGGGCAGCCTCATGATCGGCGTGGCCATGGCAGCAGGCGGTTTGCTCAGCGCACGACGGGTGGCGGAGACGTTGTCACACAAGATCACGGACATGAATCCGGGCCAGGGCTTCGCGGCGAATCTCGCCACGGCGCTGCTGGTCACGACGGCGAGTTATCACGGCCTGCCGGTGTCCACGACGCATGTCTCTGTCGGTGCGCTGCTCGGCATCGGCATTACCACGCGGCAGGCGAAGTGGCACACGGTTATTCCGGTGCTGACGGCCTGGATTGTCACGGTGCCCTGTGCCGCGCTGCTCGGGGCCATCGCTTATGCGGTGGGTCGCAGATTGACTTGAATTTTCCCATGAAACACACAACGCGCCTCCTCACACTCGCCGCCTGCGCGGCAGTCTCCTCGGCCTTCGGCACACCGACCGGCCTTAACAACATCCCCACGGCCGACACCGTGCCGCACCGCACCGTCGCGGTGCAGTACTTCAGCAGCTTCGGCGGTGCGAACCAGTTTGGCACCAGCGAGGCGGGCAAATCCGGCCACTGGATGGGCTTCAAGACGGGTTGGGACTTTGAGCCGGTGCATGTCGAATGGGGCATGGACAGCCCGCTCGGCACCGGTGTGAGCGGCCCGCTGATGTTTCAGACCAAGGCGCGCATTTCGCCTTGGGAGGACGGCATGTTCGCCCTCGGCGTCGCGGGCATCGCACTCACCGATGTCAGCCGCGCGGGCGATCCTTTCAGCTACGCGATGCTGGCGCATGACTTTGGCTTCGCACGTCTTCATGCCGGTTACGGCTATCAGACGAATGGCAGCAGCTACCTCTTCGGCATCGACCGCACCTGGAAGCTCTTTGACCGCAACTTCAACCTCAACGCCGACCTCGCCCAGACACGCGACCAGCGCGGCCTCATCACTGCCGTCGGCGCCAAGTATGACCTCAGCAAGCACATCGTCCTCGAAACCTGGGCCAACTTTCCCGACCGCGATGCCGTGAGCCTCATCGCGAAGATCAACTTCGTCTTCACCTTCTAACTCAGCCTCGTTTCAAGTTTCACGTTCCAAGAGGCGTGATCTTGAAACTTGGAACCTGAAACCTTCCCCATCCTCAACCCATGAAAACACGCATCCTCGCCCTTCTGTTCTTCTCCACCGCCTTGCATGCCGAAATCGGCCTCATCTCGCCTGCCGAGGCCAAAAAGCTCATCGAGAACCCCGACGCCTCGCAGCGTCCCATCGTGCTCGACACGCGTGGCGGCTACAAAGACTACTTCCGCGGCCATTTGCCCACCGCGCACCACATCAACTTCGACACGCTGCGCGGCACGAACGAGGCCGTGCCCGTTCAATACCTGCCGGATGACATAACCAAGGCGCTGCTCGTCCGCGCCGGAGTCGATCAGGACCGCCTGCACCTCGTTTATGCCACGGGCGACAAACTCCCCAACGACGAAATCCTCAGCACCAGCATGGTCGTGTATGTGCTGGAGAAATTCGGCGTGCAAAACATCCGCGTCGTCGATGGCGGTCTCGCAGGCTGGGTGAAGGCCGGATTTCAGCCTGCGAAGGATTACTTTGGCAATCCAGCCGGCAAACTGCCGGAGAAGGGCAATGCCAGCATCGGCGTCGATGTGAAAATCGTGCAGGCGCACGTCGGCAAACCCGGCAACCTGCTCGTCGACGCCCGTCCGCTGAATGAATTCCAGGGCAACGACGACGTTTGGCTGCGCAAAGGTCACATCCCCGGTGCCATCAGCTTTCACTGGGCCCGTCTGATGGAGTCCGACAACACGCACCAGTTCAAACCGCACGCCGACATGAAGGCGGAGCTCGAAGGCGCGGGCATCACGCCGGACAAAAACATCATCTGCTACTGCGGCACCTCGCGTGAAGGCAGCCTCATCTACTTCACCCTGAAGTACGTCCTCAAATATCCCAGCGTCCGCCTCTACGAAGGCTCATGGAAGGAATACGTCTGGCTCGACGGCCAATCCCTCCCTGCCGAGACGGGCGGCAAGGCAGCTGGGAAGTAATTTCTTTTCGTATGGCGTGTGATTTGAAGTCTGCGTCGCCGCCTGCCGGTGGGGGTGCGGTTTTCGTTCGATGGAGGGCCAACCATCGAGTTTGTCCTTTTGTGTCGAACAGCTTTTGGCCGATGTTCCTGCAGTAGTTGATGACGGGCCTGTGGAGCCGTCTAGGGTCGTTCGAGAGCTGCCTCACGGCCGCCAGGCCTTGCTCCAGAGCACATAAGTCTCGTGCATGGCCTGGCGCTCCAGCGGCGTCCACTCGGCGGTGCGTTCATTGAGCGATTTGTACTCGCCCAGGCGCGGATCTTTCTCGACGGCCTTCGCGTAGTTCTCCAGCGCCCGCTTCGTGTCGCTCGTGCCCCAGTAGCCGAGCACCAGCGAGTAATAGTCGTAATGAGCACCGTGGTCGCTGAGCTTCGCCGATGCTTCAAATTCGCGCACGGCATCGGCGTAGTCGCCCATGTTGAAATAGGCCCAGCCCGCGCGGTTGCGCATCGGTGCGTCGTCCTGCAGTTCGACCGCCTTCTTCAAATCCTTCCGCGCCTCCTCTTTTCGTCCAAGAAGCGCCAGCACATAGCCGCGGTTCGAATGAGCCTTGGCGTCGTTCGGGTTACGCTCGATCTGCTTGTTCAGAATTTCGAGCTTCGGCGTGGTCGAAACAGGCTCAGCGGCAATAGCAGGCAAAAGAAAGGCCAGGGCGAGGTAGGAAAGAAGAATTCGGTTCATGATGGGTGGATGCTTCGGAAGGAAAACGTTACCTCCTGCTGTCATCCTGCGCAGGACCCGCTTTCGTGTTTCACTTCTGTGCGGCGTCAAACGTTCGTCGCATGCAAGCTCGTTTCCGCCAGATGCATCAGTGCCTCCGGTCCCACAGGTTCCTCTGGCTGCCAGGGGAGCCAGGCGGTGCGCTTGGCCTGCTTTTCCACGACTTCACGCAGGTAGCGATGCTCGGAGGCTTCGCGGCATTGCAGCAGGGGATCGCAGGAGCCGCTGTGGAGCAGGCTTTGATTGATGACCCACGCAAAGGGTTCGATGCGGGCGCGGCGCAGGTCTTCCTGCAAGGCGGCGGCTTCATGCACAGGCGTGGCCTCTGGCAGAGTGACGAGCAGGATGCGGGTGAAGTCGGGGTCACGCAGCCGTTCGAGGAGTTTGAGCACTTCCTCCGGCTGCGTGCTGCGAGCCTGACGCTCCAACTCGCGCTGATAAGCCTCGCTGGCATCGAGAAGGAGCAGCGTGTGGCCGGTGGGCGCGGTATCGAGCACGACGAAGCGGCCTGTGCCACGGCCCACTTCACGCGCAAAGGCACGGAACACGGCGATTTCTTCGGTGCAGGGCGAGCGCAGGTCTTCTTCGAGCAAAGCGCGGCCTGCTTCGTCCATCGCCGCACCTTGGGCGAGCATGACTTCGCCTTGATACGCGGCAGTTTCTGCTGCGGGATCGATCTTGCTGAGCGTGAGGCCCTCCACCTTGCCATGCAGCGTCTGCGCCACATGCGCGGCGGGATCGGTGGTGCTGAGATGCACGGAATGGCCACGACGCGCGAGCATGACAGCGATGGCGGCAGCGACGGTGGTCTTGCCCACACCGCCTTTGCCCATGGTCATGATGACGCCATGGCCCTGCTGCTCCATGGTGCTGACGAGGTCTTCGAGACTTTCCATCTCAGGCGGTGTCCAGCCGCTCTCATCTGCCTTCACGCACTTACCCTGAGTATCGCCGCTGAGCAGCACGCGCAGTCCGCCGATGCCGAGGATGTTGATGGGCCGCAGCGGCACGATGAAGCTCGGCATGGAGCTGATGAATTCTGCGTATGCAGTCAAAGCGGCCAAACCACGCTGCTGCATGGCCTGCGCGGTCACGTCTTCCGGGCACTGGGTTTCAAAGGTGCCGTTCACCACGAGGCATTGATTGCCCACGCCGATGGCGCGTAGTTCCTTGGAGGTGCGTTCCGCTTCGCGCAGGGCAGCACCTTGTGGGCGACTCACGAGCACGAGCGTCGTCGCTTTTGCATCGGCGAGCGTGTTGACCGTGGCTTCATAAATGACGCGCTGCTTTTCCAAACCGGCCAACGGTCCAAGGCAGGAGGTGCCGCTGGTGTTGTTGTCGAGGAACTGATCCCAGGCCTTCGCCAAACTCATCAGCCGCAGTGTGTGGCCAGTCGGGGCGGTGTCGAAGATGACGTGGTCGTAATTCTTCGCGGCATTCGGATCGCCGATCAGCCCCGAGAACTCGTCAAAGGCCGCGATCTCGACCGTGCAGGAGCCTGAAAGCTGCTCCTCCATGCTACGCAGCGCCGTCTCGGGGAGCAGACCGCGCATGGGGCCGATCAAGCGCTCGCGATACGCCGCCGCAGCCTCGACCGGGTTGATATTCATCGCATCCAGACCCGGCGCACCCGCGATGGGCGTGGGCTGATTCGTGAGTTTTGTTTCCAGCACTTCATCCAGGTTCGAAGCCGGATCGGTGCTCACCAGCAGCACGCGCTTGCCCGCCTCGACGAGTCGCAGCGCCGTGGCGCATGAGAGCGATGTTTTCCCCACGCCGCCCTTGCCGGTGAAAAAGAGGAAGCGCGTCAAGGTGGCGGGATCGGGCTGATAGAGCGGCAGTTTCATGCCGCAGCCTCCTCTTGGACACCCAAGGCGGCGCGGAAAAAGGCCGGGCGTTCGTCATGATTCGGATAGCGGCCTTTCATATAGACCTCGCCGTCGAGGAAGATGAGCGGCAGCACCGTGGTGCCTTCTTTTTCGAGGAAAGTCTTCACCACGGGGTTCTGCGCGAAGGCCATCGGCTTCTGCCCAAGGTTCTGGCGCTCAATCTTGACGCCCTGATTGGCGAGCTGTGAAAGCATCGCGGCAAAATTGACGAGGTCGGGATCGACACTCGGCCCGCAGATGCCGGTGGAGCAGCACATGGGAGGATCATAGACCTGGATGGTTTTCATGGTGGGAGGAGGGAGGATATTCGGCTCGCGACTGCGCTGCCATGGGGTGTTGGCCCCACACGGCAGAAGATTCTAGTTGGCTGAAAAGCCAAGTAAAGACCGGTCAGTGCGCGAAACTTGTTGCTCGCTCAAACTATTTGGCTAAAAAGCCAAGAAGATGCCCAAAGCCTCCGCCAAAACCTCCGAACGCCGCGCCGCCGTGATCAAGGCGCTGGGGCATCCGTCGCGGCTGCTCATCGCGGAAGCTTTGATGAAGGGGGAAATGTGCGTGTGCGACCTGAAAGACCTCGTCGGCGCGGACATGTCCACCGTTTCAAAGCATCTCACGCTCATGCGCGAGGCCGGCGTGCTGAACTGCGAGAAGCGCGGCCTGAACATTTACTATTCGCTCGCCTGCGACTGCCTGGGCGACTTCCTCCGCTGCGTGGACAAGCTCGCCTGCGGCGGAAAGAAAACCACCTGCTGTTAATCCCTCATGAACATCACTGACTTCCTTTCCCAACTCCGCTCCCACGCTGACAAGCCCGTGCGCTTCCTTCTGCCAGATGGCGGCCTGATCCCCGCGCACTTCCACATCACCGAGGTGGGGCACGTTTTGAAGCGCTTTATCGACTGCGGCGGCACGCGACGCACGTTGGAAACGTGCTTGCTGCAAACCTGGGTGCATGACGATGTCGATCATCGGCTCGTGGCGGGCAAGCTGGCCATGATTTTTGACAAAGCGGGCGATGTGCTGCCGCATCACGACCTGCCGGTGGAAATCGAATACGAGGACGGCGTCGTGGCGCAGTTCCCGGTCGAGAATGCCGAAGTCATCGACGGTGCGCTCGTTTTCCGCTGCGGCTGGAAGCACACGGACTGCCTCGCGCTTGGGATTTGCCTGCCGGGTGAGTGCTGCACGACTCCAGAACCCGCTGCGAAAGTCGTTCCCGCGACCTGCTGCACGCCCGGCTCGAAATGCTGCTGAGATGAACAAGCTGCTCTCAGAACTGCTCGGCACCTTCACCCTCGTCTTCGCGGGCACCGGCGCGATCGTCATCAATGACGTGAGTGGCGGCGTGATCGGTCACGCGGGCATCGCACTGACCTTTGGGCTCGTCGTCATGGCGATGATCTACACCTATGGCGATGTCAGCGGCGCGCATCTCAATCCGGCCGTCACACTCGGTTTCGCCGTCGCAGGCCGTTTCGCATGGAAAGCCGTCCCCGGCTATGTTTTGGCCCAAATCGCGGGTGCGATGGCTGCGAGCGGTGTTTTGCGACTTTTGTTCCCCGCGCACGAAAAACTCGGCGCGACACTTCCCGTTGGCTCCGCGATGCAGAGCTTCGTTTTGGAGTTCATCCTCACCTGCGTGCTCATGCTGACCATCCTGCGCGTTTCTACCGGCGCGAAGGAGAAGGGCATCACGGCTGGCATCGCCATCGGCGGTGTGGTCGCGCTGGAGGCGATGTTCGCCGGTCCGATCTGCGGCGCGTCGATGAATCCGGCCCGCTCAATGGCCCCGGCGCTCGTTTCCGGTCACTTCGAACACCTCTGGATCTATCTCATCGCTCCCACGCTCGGCGCCTTGCTCGCCGTACCGGTGTGCCTCGGCGTGCGTGATCCCGGCTGCTGCGGAGGCCAATGCGGCCCTGCAACCGATTCAAATTCCCAATCCTCATGAAACCCCTCGCCCTCATTCTTTGCACCGGCAATTCCTGCCGCTCCCACCTCGCCGAAGGCATCCTGCGTTCGGTCGCTGGTGACATCCTCGAAGTCGCCAGCGCCGGATCGAAGCCCGCAGGTTATGTGCATCCGCTAGGCATCAAGGCGATGGCGGAGATCGGCATCGACATCTCCTCTCACACGAGCAAGCACATGGACGACTTCCTCAGCCGCGATGTTGAAACCGTCATCACCGTCTGTGGCAACGCGGACCAGGCCTGCCCCATGTTCCCCGGCCAGCTCAACCGCCATCACTGGCCCTTCGACGATCCCGCCCATGCCACCGGCAGCGAGGAAGAAATCCTGGCCGTCTTCCGTCGCGTTCGCGACGAGATCAAAGCGGTCTTCACTGCCTATGCGGATGGGCGTCGTGACGAAAGGAAGCGCCAGCAGTAAGGCTCACGGAGCACCGGTCGGCTTCATGGAGACAAGCCGGGTGGTGACTTGCTGGCGCACGGGCATGGGCTTGCCCTCGATCTTGAGCTGAATCGTGGCGGAAAACACGGCCAGGGAGATGGTTTTGCGCTCCAGATCGAAGAAAATGTGGCCGTTGACCTTGGAATCATCACCGAGGGTGACAGGGCGCTGGGTGCTGAGGTCACGACCGTTGCTGTCTTTGTCCCGTTGGGATTTCATGACGCCCTCAAAGGCGATCTGGGCTTGGCGGCGGCCTTCGCGATCCACGATGCCGTCGAATTTGGCATTGAGCTTCACCTGGACGGTGCCGGTCTGGGGGAAGGGGACGATCTCGTCGGAGATCCATTTGTCGCCGGGGCGGACGGGAATTTTCGGCAGGCCCATTTCCAGGGAGCGGCGGAATAGGGTGGCGAGTTGGCGGGCGTCGGCGATGGAGGTCAGATCCGGCGTGACTCCACCGGTGACCATGGAGGCGGTGTCTTTGGCGTCGAGGTAGCGGCCTTCCGCATCATAAACCAGTGTGAAGCCCCTTCCTGCGGCCCCGCCGAGGGTTTGCTGAAGGGCGGGGTGGGCGGCCCCGGGGTTTTTGGAATCAAACGCGTGGCTTTTCCCCTCGAAAGTCATCTCGCCCAGCAGGGATTCGACCAAAACCTGGGCCTCGGTCTGGTTTTGGGCGTTTTTTTGCACGGTAATCCGGGTGGTCTGGTGCAGGCGCAGCTTCTGATCACTGGTTTTGCCGAGAGCGGTGAGGAAATTCGTGGTGTCGGTGTCCGACTCCTGCATATAGGTCTGGCCCGGTTCCCAGTGCAGTTTGAGCTCCACCGGGGCGTCTTGGGCCATGGCAGGGCAGGAAATACAAAGAAAAAATGAGGCCAGGGCGGAGGCGGTGTGGCGAAGCATGTTGCGAGGTAAACCAGCGGGCCGGGGAATGCAACGTGACGCTCTGATTCTGGCAGTCCAAACCGCGGTGGATGAAATCGAAGCCAGAGTTGGCACGCTTCCGGCTGAAAAGAAGTTCTGCAAAAGGTTGGGCCAGGAAATTTCATCTTCCCACGGTTCTGATCGTTGCAATTCGTGAACCACACTACTAATTGCCGTTAACCATGAAAAAAGTCGAAGCGATCATCAAGCCGTTCAAACTGGAGGATGTCAAAGAAGCCCTTTCCGAAGTGGGAGTCGAGGGGATGACTGTTGTGGAGGTCAAAGGATTTGGCCGCCAGAAGGGTCATACCGAGATCTACCGCGGCAGCGAATACACCGTCGATTTCCTCCCGAAGGTGAAGATTGAAGTCGTCGTGGACGACAGCCGTGCCGACACCGTGGTTGACGCCATCGTGAAAGCCGCCAACACCGGGAAAATCGGAGACGGCAAGGTCTTCGTCAGCGCCATTCTGGACGCCATCCGCATCCGCACCGGCGAGCGCGGTTCCGACGCCGTCGCCAGCAGCTAATTTTCCATCCCCCCAGAGCCCTAACCTGTTCAAAAAACCCGTCCGTTGCCATGCAACGGGCGGGTTTTGCTTTTTGTGACGATTATGTCGCGGAGAGCAGGCTTGACCATGTTGACAGCCCCCCTGGCGCTCGCTCTAACTGGCGGCCCCGTCCCACAGGCGGGCTCCCTCATGATCTCCTTCCAAAAAATCTTCGGCAAAACGGATGTCTTCTACGACCTGCTCGAAGCCAGCGCGGCCCAGGCCAAGCAAAGCATCCAGGCGCTGCAAAAGCTGCTGAGCCTGCCCATTGATCCTTCGCAGAACCTCGACGCGCTCATTGCCTCCCGCCGTGAGGACAAAAAAATCACCCAGCAGATCGACGAGGCGCTGTGCCGGACCTTTGTCACGGAACTGGAGCGTGAAGACATCGAGGCGCTGGCCAACGTGCTTTATAAGATCCCCAAGACCGTCGAAAAGATCGCCGAGCGTGTGCTGATCTGCCGCGACCGCCTGGGACCGGTGGATTTTTCCCGGCAGATGAAAATGAAGGAAGACGCGATTGAGATCGTGGTGACCATGGTCAGTGAGCTGCGCAAAAAACTGCACCTGGAACGCATCAAGGAGCTCAACGCCAAGCTGCAGAAGGTCGAGGGAGATGCTGACAAGCTCATGCTGGAGTGTCTGCGCGTGCTTTACACCACCGAGAAGGATGCGGTGGTGGTCATCATCCTGAAAGACCTCTACGACTTGATGGAAAAGGTCGTGGATCGCTGCCGTGACGCGGGGAACGTGATTGCCCACATCGTTTTGAAAAATTCCTGATCCGTAGCAGACCGCGATTCCATGACTACCGCGCTGTTCCTGCTCCTTGTTGTTCTGCTCGTGGTGTATGCCTTCGAGTACATCAACGGCTTTCACGACACGGCCAACGCCATCGCCACCGTTGTCTCCACCAAGGTGCTCACACCGCGCCAGGCGCTGCTGCTGGCGGCCAGCATGAACCTCGTCGGCGCGTTCTTCGGCCAGGCGGTCGCCAAGACCATCCACAGCGGCATCGTCGATGACAAGGTGGTGGCGGTGACGACGCTGACGGTGTTTTGCGCGATGCTGGCCGGCATCATTTGGAATCTGATCACCTGGTGGTTTGGCATGCCCTCCAGCTCCACTCACGCGCTGGTGGGCGGATTGATCGGCGCGAGTCTGGGTGCGGCGGGAGGCAACTGGAAGGTGCTGATTTGGTCGCGCGTGAAGATCGACAAAGTGACGGGCAAGGAGAGCATGGAGGGCATTTATCACAAAGTCGTGGTGCCGATGATCACCTCACCGCTGCTGGGCTTGGTGGTGGGCTTCCTGTTCATGGGCTTCCTGTTCTGGCTCATCCGCAACTGGCGGCCACATAAGGTAAACTCAGTCTTTGGGCGGCTCCAGATCGTCAGCGCCGGTTACATGGGCTTCGGCCACGGCATGGCGGATGCGCAGAAGACCATGGGCGTGATCATGCTGACGCTGTTTGCCGCCACGCAGGCGGGTGAACTCGATAATCTGCCGGGGTGGCTGAGTTTCCTGAAAATCCCGGACAAGTCGGCTTCGATCCCCATCTGGATCGTCATGTCCTGCGCCATCACGATGGCCGCAGGTACCTACGCGGGCGGCTGGCGCATCATCAAGACGCTGGGCCACAAGATGGTGAAAATGAAGCCAGTGCATGGTTTCGCCGCCGAAACGACTGCCGCCACGATCCTCGCGACCACCGGCTACATGGGCATGCCGGTGAGCACCACGCACACCATCACCACCAGCATCATGGGTGTGGGCGCCGCAAAACGCTGGGGCTCCATGCGCTGGCCCCTCATCGAAAGCATCGTCTGGGCCTGGGTGATGACCATCCCCGCCACCGCCCTGCTCGGCTATGTGTTCCACCGGCTCATCACAGCGGCGCAGTAACTTCAGCCACTGCGGTCCGCAGCGCGGCCACCATGCGCTCGATTTCCTCCAGCGTGACGCACAACGGCGGCATCAGCACGAGCGTGTTGCCGATGGGACGTGTGAGCAGGCCGTGTTTGCGTGCGGCGAGACAAACGTGGGCACCTAGGCTCAAATCGGGCGAATCCACCGTCATCGCCGTGATCATCCCGCATTGGCGGAAGCCGGGCAGATCAGCCATCAGCTCGCCCAACCGCGTGATTTTGGCCGGAAGCTGCTCCAGCACTAGATCTTCGCGAAAAACGCGCAGACTTGCCAGCGCCGCCGCGCAGCCGAGCTGGCTGCCCGCGTAGCTGTGGCCGTAGAAAAACGTTCGGCCTTCGCTTGGATCGCCGAGGAAGCCTTCAAACACACGCTCACTCGTCAAAGTGACCGCCAGTGGCAGATAACCGCCCGTCAGGCCCTTGGCGAGGCAGAGAAAGTCGGGAACCACGCCCTCGTGCTCGCAGGCGAACATTTTTCCCGTGCGGCCAAAGCCGGTCATGACCTCGTCGAGGATCAAAAACACGTCCTGCGTTGCGCACCATGCATCCAGCGCTTTCAACATGCCTTGCGGCCACAGGCGCATGCCGGCGGCACCTTGAATGAGCGGCTCGATGACCACGGCGGCGATGCGGTGGCGGTCGTCAACGGTCAAAAGGTCAAGGGCGTCAAGGCTTGGGACGGTGATGACGCGGTAGCCGAAGTCGTTGCCGCTGCCTTTGAACAACGGAATGCCGCCGAGACTGGCCGCGCCGAGCGTGTCGCCGTGATAGGCGCGATCAAACGCGACCAGCGTGTCACGCTGCGGCCTGCCGTTCTGCTTCCAATACTGCAAAGCCATGCGCACGGCGGATTCGATGGCCGTGGAGCCGTTGTCAGTGAAAAAAGCGCGTGTCAGTTTGTCGCCCGGCACCAGATCGACGAGTTCCTTGGCCAGCCGGATCGCCGGTTCGTGGGTGAAGCCCAGAAACGAGGTGTGCGCGACTTTGCCGAGCTGTTCCGTGATCGCCGCGTTGATCACGGGATGGTTGTGGCCGTGGACGTTCGTCCAGATCGAGGCGTTGCCGTCGAGGTACTCGTTGCCGAACTGATCCCGCAGCGTGCAGCCATGCCCCTCCACCAGCATCAATGGCACATGGTCCGCCGCACACCATGGCTGCATCGGCGTGAAAGGGTGCCAGAGGTGGCGTTGGTCGAGTTTGGTGAGGTCCATCCCAACACTTCCCATGCGCAAGGCAACGTCCTTCGTCAATGACCGCTGTGGCAAGAAGCGTGATGGCCTCGTAACCAACGCAGGCGCGATCTTTTTCATGGGGGATCGCGCCTGCTCTCTGTTTTCGACCGGGCATTCACGATCCACGAACCCGCGACACCGATTCCGAGGTTCAGCAGCAGCGCATACAGGCCGGGATGGAAGCCGGAGTTCTTCAGCAGCGTCAGGAAGCCGTCGCCTTGGGCGGGAACCCAGAAAAAGCACAGCGCAAACGCCAGCCCGATGAGCATGCCGGCAAACACCGGCCCGGCGCGCATGCCCTTCCAGTGAATCGCGATCATGAAGGCCGGCGCGAGCTGCAGCAGCATGTCGAACTTCATCTCCAGCAGCTCCACCAGCGTCAGTTTGGTGCCGGAGTTGTTCAGCCACACGGCCAGCGCCGCGAGGGTGATCATGAAGAGGGTCGAGATCCGTTTCCCCAACCGCGTCAGCGACTCCTGGCCCGCGTTGGGCCGGATGAACCCGGCATACAGATCCTTCGTCACCATGCTGGAGATGGAAAGCAGCGCTGAATCCGCCGTGGACATGATCGCCCCCAGCACGGCGGCGAAAATGAGCACCACCACCGCGTGACCGAAGACGCTCTGCTCTTGAATGTGGCGCAGCATCACTCCCAGCACCGCGTCGCTGTCCGCGCCCTTCAATTCGCCCGCCAGATGCGCCGCCGCCGTCACGCCGACCAGCACCGCGATCAAGGCCGTGCCCAGCGGCATGAAGGCCATCACGGCCAGGCTCTTGCGCAGTGCCGTGGACGATTTGGCCGCGTAAATGCGCTGGATCGCCTGCGGATACAGCGCCGCGCCCACCCCCAGCAGGAAGATGTAACTGATCCAGTTTTTGAGCTCCAAGGCCTTCGGTGGCAGCACCTTTTCCGGCGCGGAGGCCAGCAGTTGGCGCGTGGTCTCCTCCATTGAGCCGTATTCTTTGAAGATCAGCACCAGCAGCACCGCAAAGCCCAGCGCCAGCACGCCGCCCTGGATCACATCCGTCCA
>Ga0209573_1003472_pt1 | contig 17244 bp, 18 predicted proteins | sample TNRBio252014_DNA_FD_185870 | JGI IMG/M metagenome (GOLD analysis project Ga0209573, IMG submission 185870) | Wastewater treatment Type I Accumulibacter community from EBPR Bioreactor in Madison, WI, USA - TNR Reactor_6/25/2014_ DNA (SPAdes)... | ecosystem: Engineered > Bioreactor > EBPR >...
ATCATGGTCTTCCACGACCGCTTCCGGAATCACATCCTCCCCGAGCAGATCCACATCCTCAACGTCTCCTTCCTGGTGCCCGACCTGCGCCGGGAGTTCGGCGGCTGCGCCGGCAACATCGCCTACGGGCTCAAGCTGCTCGGCAGTGATCCGTTGATCGTCGCCACCGTGGGCGAGGACGCCGGGCCTTATCGAGCGCGCCTGCGCCAGCTTGGGCTGCGTGAGGACTTCGTGCGCGAGGTGCCTGGCACCTACACCGCGCAGGCCTTCATCACCACCGACCTGGACGACAACCAGATCACCGCCTTCCATCCCGGGGCGATGTTCCACTCGCACCTGAACGACGTGCGTGCTGCGAGCGATGCCACGCTGGGCATCGTGTCGCCCGACGGCGCCGACGGGATGCTGCGCCACGCTGACGGCTTTGCCGCGGCGGGCGTGCCCTTCGTGTTCGACCCCGGTCAGGCGCTGCCCATCCTCGGTAGCGAAGCGTTACTGAAATGCCTGCAACAGGCGCGGTACTGTACGGTCAATGATTACGAGGCGCGCCTGATGTGCGACAAGACCGGGCGCAGCGAGGAGGATCTCGCGCGTGAGGTCGAGGCCTTGGTGGTGACGCTGGGTGCGGAAGGCTCGCGCGTGCATTGGCACGGCGAGGTGTTCGCCGTGCCGGCGGTGAAGGCCGATGCGGTCGTCGACCCGACGGGTTGCGGAGACGCCTATCGCGCGGGTTTGCTGCATGGCATCGCCAACGGCTGGGATCTGCTGCGGAGCGCACGTCTGGCGGCGGTGATGGGGGCGATCAAGATCGCTCATCGTGGCGGGCAGAATCACAATCCCTCGCGCGCGGACATCGGGCTCCGCTACCGCGAGGCGTTCGGGGAGGATTTGTGGTGAGTCGAAAGGCAATGAGAATGCGCGCCGTCGCCGGCGCGATGGTCGCAGCCCTGGTCGTGGGCGGTTGTGCGCAGGGGCTCGGTGGCGGCACCTATTCGCGTACCGAGGCGCGCCGTGCGATGACCGTGCAGTTCGGCACCATCGAGGCGGTGCGTGGCGTATTGCTCGAGGGCACGAAGACGCCGATCGGCTCGTTGGCCGGTGCGGCGGTCGGCGGCATCGCCGGCAACACGATCGGCGGCGGTAGCGGTCAGGCAGTGGCGACGGTGATCGGCGCGGTGGCTGGCGGCCTTGCCGGTTCGGCGGTCGAGGAGGGGGCGACCCGCACCCCGGGCGTGGAGGTCACGGTGCGGCTGGATAACGGCCAGTTCCTCGCCGTGGTGCAGGCCGACGAGGGCGAAGGCTTTCGCGCCGGCGAGCGCGTGCGCGTACTGCGCGACGCCGGAACGACGCGCGTCTCGCGCTGAGCTGACAGGTCATTCCTGTCGCCGCCCGCCCTCACGCCTGGCGTCTCATGGATAAAACGCATAGATCCGATAGCCTGTTGGCGCCACGCCGGGAGCGGAGAACGGGATGCGCAGCTCCACTGCGTTGCGGGCAGCGAAGGCTTCGGGTGATTGGGTGGCGGGTAGCCAGTCGGAAGGCGGCAGCACGCGGCGCGACAGCGGGTTGTCGCCGGCGTCGGTCAGGGTCAGCTCCAGATGTGGCCACTGCTGCGGGTAGTCGGCGCGATTGTTGAGCGTGGCTTGCAGCAGATAGTGCCCGGGGTGTCCCGGCTCGGCCTGCAGGTCGGAGGCTTCGATGGCGATCCGCTCGGCGTCGCGCGGGTAGGGAACGGTGCAGCCGCTGCGGGCGCAGGCTTCGCTCAGCAACGGACGCAGCCCGGGTAGCGCGCGTGCGATCTCCATGCGATATACGAACCCCGTCTGCACCGCGAGCAGGCCGCCGAGCGCGACCACGACCAGCACCGCGAGGGCGCGCAGCAGCGGGTGCGTCGCCCTGGGGGGGCGGCCGTAGGTAGCGTCGAGGTGGGCGAGATCCGCTTCGACGGGCGCGGGCGACAGGTCGTGGTGGTCCGTCGATGCAGGGTGCGCGGGAGGGGCAGGCGCCACGGCGGCAGGCGGCTCATCCGGCGCGGGGATCTGCGTGTCGGGCTCGCCGTGAAAAGGCTCGAGCGCTGCGAACGGTTCCACAGGGTGCTGCGCGCGGCGGGCGCTGCGCAGCACCTCGGGATAGGCGCGTGCCGGCTCGGGGATCTCTTCGGCGGCAGCGAATGCGGCTTGCAGCCGGGCTTCGAACTCGCTGCGCGAGGCGGCTTCGGGGGCGGTGGCGGGGCGAGCGGCCGCGCTGGCGCCGCCGTCGGGGCGTTCCGCGGCGGCCGAAACGTGCCAGTCGTCCTCATCGACCGGCGTCGGTGCGGGGGCGCGGATCGGCGGCGCCGGGGCGACGTCGGGGATGTCGAAGTCGAGCAGCGGGTCGGTGCGTGGCGCCCGCACCGGGGGCGCCGGAGGCGCTGGCGGGGGCGCGTCGTCGGCCACCTCGAGCGTGTTCTCGCGCGCATTGAAAGGGTGGAAGCAGTGCCCGCAGCGTACCTCGCCCCGCCGCGCGTGAAGCTGCTCCGGGCGCAGCCGGAACACCGTCTGGCAGGCGGGGCAGCGGGTCAGCATCATGGCCCGGGGCGCCGTCCTTCGAGGCGGATCCAGCCGTCCAGGGTGGCGCCGACGTGCAGCGCGATGAACGGCGCCCACGCCTCGATGACCTGGTCTGCCTGAGTTTCGAGCACGCCGGACAGGGCCACCCGGCCGCCGGCTGCGACTCGCGCCGCGATTGCCGGGGCGAGCACGCAGAGCGGGTTGGTGAGGATGTTGGCGACGACCAGGTCGAAGGTGTCGCCCAGGGGTACGGCCGAGTGCTGCAGCCGCACGCGCGCGTGGTTGCGCTCGGCGTTATCGCGCGCAGCCTCGACGGCCTTGTCGTCAATGTCGATGCCGAGCACCTCACCGGCGCCGAGCCGGGCTGCGGCGATGCCGAGGATGCCCGAGCCGCAGCCGTAGTCGAGCACGCTGCAGGCGGGCGTCACCGCGTCGCACAGCCACTCCAGGCAGAGCCGGGTGGTGGGGTGTGAGCCGGTGCCGAAGGCCATCCCGGGGTCGAGCTCGATGTTGATCGCGCCGGCGTCGGGGGCCTGGTGCCAGGACGGGACGATCCACAGCCGATCGGTGATGCGGATCGGATCGAACTGACTTTGCGTGAGCTGCACCCAGTTCTGCTCGGCCACGGCTTCGGTGGTAAACGCCGGCACGGCCGCGAGGCCCGCCGTCTGCGCGGCCTCGGTCAGCATTGCGCGCAGCGCTTCGGCAGGGGTGCCGCCATCGAACAGCGCGATCACCCGGCTGTGGTCCCACAGCGCGGTGGGCAGGTGGCCGGGTTCGCCGAACTGCGGTTTTTCGGCCGCAGTGCCGGCGTCGGCATCCTCGATGGAGACCGATAGCGCGCCGTTCTCCATCAGCGCGTCGGAGAGCGCCTCCGCTTTGGCGGCGTCGGCCTGCAAGGTCACCGAGATCCACATCGCGCGTCAGCCCTGCACTTCGTTGCGGTTCGCCAGCTTGTGCTCGAGGTAGTGGATGCTGGTGCAGCCCTCGATGAAGCGCGGGTCGAGCATCAGCGTCTGGTGCAGCGGGATGTTGGTCTTGATCCCCTCGACCATCATCTCGGAGAGCGCGATGCGCATGCGGCGGATCGCCTGATCGCGGGTGTCGCCGAACGCGATCAGCTTGCCGATCATCGAGTCGTAGTGCGGCGGCACCGTGTAGCCGTTGTAGACGTGCGAGTCGACGCGGATGCCGGGCCCGCCCGGGGTGTGCCAGTTGGTGATGCGTCCGGGCGAGGGCGTGAACTTGAACGGGTCCTCGGCATTGATCCGGCATTCGATCGCATGTCCGCGGAACTCGATGTCGCGCTGGCGGAACCAGAGCTTCTCGCCGGCGGCGATGCGGATCTGTGCCTGCACGATGTCGATGCCGGTGATCATCTCGGTCACCGGGTGCTCGACCTGCACGCGGGTGTTCATTTCGATGAAGTAGAACTCGCCGTTCTCGAACAGGAACTCGAAGGTCCCGGCGCCGCGGTAGCCGATCTTGCGGCAGGCTTCGGCGCAGCGCTCGCCAACCTTGGCGATGGCCTTGCGGTCGATGCCAGGCGCAGGCGCTTCCTCGATGACCTTCTGGTGGCGGCGCTGCATCGAGCAGTCGCGCTCGCCCAGATAGACGGCGTTGCCGTGCTGGTCGGCAAGGATCTGGATTTCGATGTGGCGCGGGTTCTCGAGGAACTTCTCCATGTACACCACCGGGTTGCCGAAGGCGGCCTGGGCCTCGGCGCGGGTGGTGGTGACCGCGTTGAGCAGCGCAGCCTCGGTGTGCACCACGCGCATGCCGCGCCCGCCGCCGCCGCCGGCGGCCTTGATGATCACCGGGTAGCCGACGGCGCGTGCGATCTTGACGATCTCCTTCGGGTCCTCGGGCAGGGCGCCGTCCGAGCCGGGTACGCAGGGCACGCCGGCGGCCTTCATCGCGTCCTTGGCCGAGACTTTGTCACCCATCAGGCGGATGGTTTCCGGGCGCGGACCGATGAACACGAAGCCGGATTGCTCGACGCGCTCGGCAAAATCGGCGTTCTCGGACAGGAAGCCGTAGCCAGGGTGGATGGCTTCGGCGTCGGTGACTTCGGCGGCCGAGATGATCGCCGGCACGTTGAGGTAACTGAGCGTCGAGGAGGGCGGGCCGATGCAGACCGACTCGTCGGCGAGGCGCACGTACTTGGCGTGGGTGTCGGCCTCGGAGTGCACCGCCACGGTCTTGATGCCGAGCTCGCGGCAGGCGCGCAGGATGCGCAGGGCGATCTCCCCGCGGTTCGCGATCAGGATCTTTTCGAACATGGCGGACTCAGCCGATCACGAACAGGGGCTGGCCGTATTCGACCGGCTCGCCGTTCTCGACCAGAATTGCCTTGATCACGCCACCGGCGTCGGACTCGATCTCGTTCATCAGCTTCATCGCCTCGATGATGCACAGGCGGTCGCCGGCGGACACCTGCTGGCCGAGTTCGACCAGCGCCTTGGCGCCTGGTGCGCCGGCACGGTAGAAGGTGCCGACCATCGGCGACTTGACCACGTGCCCCTCAGGCAGGTCGTCGCTGGTGCTCACCGCAGCCGCGGGCACGACCGCGGCGGCGACGCCCGCGGTGGGCGGCAGCGAAGCGTAGTAGGTCGCGGGCGCCGCCGGGGCGTGCTTGGCGATCCGTACCTTCTCCTCGCCTTCGGTCACCTCGAGTTCGGATATCCCCGACTCCTGGACGAGGTCGATGAGTTTCTTGAGCTTGCGCAGATCCATGATGTTCTCCGGACGTGACCACTGCCGTGCTCGCGGACGGCGCAGTCGGGACGATTCAGTGTTCGGGTGTGGTGTGTACGCCAACGGCGCCGGGGGAGGGCGCGCACGACGTGTTGGAACGGGTTCGCGTGCGCGAACGAAAACCGGTGCTGTGCATGCCCGCCGGGTGCGATCTGCAGCCGGCAGCAGGGGCGTGTCGGTTATCGTGCGTGGTGTCGAGAAGCGTGCCCGCGGCCCGCTGCCGCGATTTGGGGTGAGCCCGGCGCAGTATCGTGGGCGAGCATTTTGAGCGCTTCATGAGCGCAAGTTTGCCGCAAATCGCCGCAAATTGTCCACTTTAGGCTGCCGCTGGCATGCGCCCGGCGCTTGCTGCGGGGGCGTGTCGTGCGCGGATTCTGCGCTCGCTGCGCGTGCGGTGCAAGCCGGATCGGGCGCGCTGCGGCGCCTCATCCGCTGCGCACCGGGCGGTCGTCGCCAGTGGCCTGTGCGCCGCAGAGGAGGGCTTCGACCTGAGCGATGCGTGCGCGCTCCTGACCCTTGCGCGGGTTGCGCTCGGCGCCCGCAGGGTAGATCGAGACCTTCACCGGAACCTCGTCCCAGTCGAAGCTCAGGATCGCCTCGGGGGCGTGCGGTGCGGGCCGGCGCGGCTCGCGGTGTTCGTAGGCGAAGTCCTGGTTGAGGAAGAAGATCTCCACGTCCTTTGCGCTTTCAGGGAAGAGTTCGATCTCGAGCTCGGAATACCGCCCGGCGGTCCCGTCGAGCGCTCCGCCGGTGAGGTAAGGGCGGAAGTCCGCCAGCAGGCGCATGACCTCGACGGCGGCGGTGCGCATTTCGAGCAGTCGCTCCGGCTGCTCCTCGTCCTGGTAGAGCGCAAGCCAGGCACGCAACTCGGCCTCGATCTCGGTGTTGTTGGGGAGCGCGTCGGCGTCGGTGGCGCCGAGCTGGCGGGCCGCCTTGCGCTTGGCGAAGCCGAAGTCGCTGATGCCGTCCTCGGCCATCATGCGCGCGGCGAGCGCGGCGATTTCGCGCCGCAGGCCGCCGCTGCGGGATACGTGGGCGTGTGAGGGCATGGTGGGGCTCGGGTAGAATGCGCGCCCATTGTACACCCGCCGGTTTCAACCGGATGACGGCCTTCGCCAAGGGCAAAGACTCATGCATATCCATATCCTCGGCATCTGCGGCACCTTCATGGGCGGCGTTGCGCTGCTCGCGCGCGCTGCGGGCCACACGGTCACCGGTTGCGACGCCAACGTCTATCCGCCGATGAGCTCCCAGCTCGAAGTGCAGGGCATCGGCCTGGTCGAAGGCTACGACGCCAGTCAGCTTGATCTCGAGCCCGACATGTACGTGGTCGGCAACGCGGTGTCGCGCGGCAATCCGCTGCTCGAGGCGATCCTCGATCGCGGCCTGCCCTATGTCTCGGGGCCGCAGTGGCTCGCCGAGCACGTGCTCGGCGGACGCTGGGTGCTGGCGGTGGCAGGCACTCACGGCAAGACCACGACGACCTCGCTGCTCGCCTGGATGCTGGAGGATGCCGGCCTCAACCCGGGCTTCCTGGTCGGCGGTGTGCCGCAGAACTTCGGCGTGTCGGCGCGCCTGACCGAATCACCGTTCTTCGTGATCGAGGCCGACGAGTACGACACCGCGTTCTGCGACAAGCGCTCGAAGTTCGTGCATTACCGGCCGCGCACCGCGATCCTCAACAACCTCGAGTTCGACCACGCCGACATCTTTGCCGACCTGGCTGCGATCGAGACGCAGTTCCACCATCTGGTGCGCACCATTCCGGCGAGTGGCCGCATCGTCGCCAACGCGGACGAGGACAGCCTGAAGCGGGTGATCGCGCGCGGCTGCTGGTCAGAGCTGGAGTGGTTCGGCGGCGATGGGCGGTGGTCGGTGGAGACCGGCGCGGAAGAGGCGGAGGCTGTGTTTCGTCTCGACGGTGCCGTGCAGGGCCGCGTGCGGATGCCGCTCGCGGGTAGCCACAACCGCGCCAATGCGCTCGCCGCGATAGCCGCCGCTCGCCATGTCGGGGTGACGCCGGCACAGGCGATCGCCAGCCTTGCACGCTTCGCCGGGATCAAGCGCCGGCTGGAGTTGCGTGGCACGGTGCGCGGGGTGAGCGTCTACGACGACTTCGCCCACCATCCGACCGCGATTGCGCTCACCGTCGGCGGCCTGCGTCGGCGCGAGCCGCAGGGCCGCATCCTGGCCGTGCTCGAGCCGCGCTCGAACACGATGAAGCTCGGCGTGATGAAGGCGCAGTTGCCCGCCAGTCTGGTCGACGCCGACGCGGTGTTCTGCTATTCGGATGGGCTGGGCTGGGACGCGGCCGAGGCGCTGGCTCCGCTCGGTGAGCGCGCACGGACCTACCAGGAGCTCGACGCCCTGGTCGCAGACGTGGTCGCAACCGCGCAGGCCGGCGACCACGTGCTGGTGATGAGCAATGGCGGCTTCGGCGGGGTGCATCAGAAGCTGCTCGACGCGCTCGCCGCTTGATGATGGCTTGAGGTGCGCGCCCGCTCCGCCGCGTAGGGCAGTGGGCGCGCCTGGCGGGCGTCGGGGCGGGTAGCGCGGCGTGGGACGGGGGCGGCGAAAACTGCGCGCGGCGTGCGTCGCTCCGATCGTGCCGTGGGCGCTGCGGTTCTTTCTCGAGCAGCGCACGCCGCGAGAGGTTGCCGTAGCGGGCCGCCACGAGGCTGTCTCCGGGACCTCCCGGTCTCGGGTGCGCGCCTGGCCGGCGCACCGCGCTGTCGATCGGTCGCTGCCCGGGCGCTCAGTCTTTCTGCGCGCCGCTCGGGTTGTCGAGGCGGCGGGCCTCTTCGTCACTGATGTACTCGAACACCCGGACCACCTTGCGCACGCCCTGGCTGGTGCGTGCGATTTCGGCGGCAGCATCGGCCTCGCTGCGGGTGACGATGCCGAGCAGGAACACGACATTGGCTTCGGTCACGACCTTGACGTTGTGCGCCGTGATGGTGCCTGCATCGACGAAACGCGCCTTGACGTTGGAGGTGATCAGGGTGTCGTTGCCGCGCGCGGTGAGGTTCGAGTTGGGGGCGATCGCGACTTCGTTGATCACGCCGCGCACGTGCTCGACACCGGCCACGATCGCGTCGAGCTGGCCGCGCACGGTCTCGTTGGGCGCCTCGCCCGTGAGCAGCACGTTGCGGTTGTAGGACGTCACGTTGACATGGACGGTGTCGCCGAGGCGCTCGCGGATGCGCGCCGAAACCTTCCATTCGATCGCCTCGTCCTCGACGTAGGTGCCGCTGGTGCGGCGGTCGGAGACCATCGCTGCGCCCGCGCCGACGCCCGTGGCGACGATCGGGAAGCAGCCTTGCAGCAGCGGCAGCGCGGCGGCTGCGCCGAGCCCGAGGAGGAGCGTGCGCCGGGTGCGTCGAATGCGGACGGCCGAGGTGTCGGGGTCTTGCAGTGTGTTCATCAGTCTTCCACTCCGAGTAACAGGCAGTCGATACCGTCGCACAGGCAGTGCAGGATCAGCAAGTGTATTTCCCTGATCCGGGCGGTGCGCCCGGCGGGCGCGCAGAGCAGGATGTCGCTCGGACCGAGGCGCTCCGCGGTGCGTCCGCCGCCGGCGCCGGTGAGCGCGATCACGCGCATGTCGCGCTCGTGGGCGGCCTGGATGGCGTCCACGACGCGCGCCGAGTCAGGGTTCGCGGACAAGGTCAGCAGGATGTCGCCGGGCTGGCCGAAGGCCGCGATCTGGCGTGCGAACAGGGCCTGGGTGTCGGGGTCGCCGGCGACCGGGGCGAGCGTCGAGCTGTCGGCGCTGAGCGCCATCGCGGCGAGTGCCGGCCGTTCGAGCTCGAAACCGTTGATCAGTTGCGCGGCGAAGCGGCGCGCATCGCCGGCCGAGCCGCTGCTGCCGCACACCAGCACCTTGCCGTTCTCGAGCAAGGTGCCGGTGATCAGCTCGACCGCGCCTGCAATCGGGGCGGCCAGCAGTTCGAGGGCCTCGAGCGAGGCGTGCATGTTGTCTTCGAACTGGTGCGAGATGCGGTCGATCAGGTTCATGCGGCAAGCGACGTCTGCAGGGCGCCCGAGTCTAGCACGCGTGTTCAGCCGGCATCGAAGGCGCCCGCCAGCCAGCTCAGGCGGGCCGGGTCGAGGGCGTCGAGGAGCACCGCGTCGAAGCGGCAGGGGGCATCGCGGAAGCGCCGCCCGGCGCCGCCCAGCCACCACTGCGCCGCGATCATCACGCGGCGGCGCTTGGCGGCAGTGATGCTCTCCGCCGCACCGCCGAAGCGGCTGTTGCGGCGCAGGCGTACCTCGACGAAGACGACGTGGGTACGGTCGAGGCAGATCAGGTCGACCTCGCCGCCGCGACAGTGCACGTTGCGTGCGATCACGCGCAGGCCGTGGGCGGCGAGATGTTCCGCGGCAAGCGCCTCGGCCGCGGCGCCGCGTGCTTGCGCCGGTGTCGGACGTGCGCCGATACTGTCCGCCCCGCCATCCGCGTGGCTGCGCCCCGGTGCTGCCCGCTCGAATTTGTCACCCATGACCGCCTCCGTCCGCCTGCCCGATCGTCCGCTTTCAAGTACGCCGTCATTGTACGTGGTGGCCACGCCGCTCGGAAATCTTCATGACATCACGCTGCGCGCGCTGGCGCTGCTCGCCGCCGTGGACGTCATCGCCGCCGAGGACACCCGCCACAGTCAGCGCCTGCTCGAGGCGCACGGCATCCGCACGCGTCTGGTCGCGGTGCATCAGCACAACGAACAGGCGGCGGCCGGGCAGATCATCGAGCAGCTCGGCGCCGGTCGTCATGTCGCACTGATCACCGATGCCGGCACGCCTGCGGTGTCGGACCCCGGTGCGCGTCTGGTGGCGCGGGTGCGCGCGGCCGGCCATCCGGTGGTGCCGCTGCCCGGGCCGTGTGCGGCCGTGGCGGCGCTGTCGGTGGCCGGTTTCGCTGAGGGCGGTTTTCGCTTCGTCGGCTTCCTGCCGGCGAAAGCGGGTGCGCGCGCAGCCGCGCTCGCCGACCTCGGCGACGAGCGCGCGGCGATGGTGTTCCACGAGGCGCCCCATCGCGTCGTCGAGTGTGTGGCGGACATGGCCGTGGCGTTCGGCGGCGAACGCGAGATCCTCATCGCGCGGGAGATGACCAAGCTGCACGAACAGATCGTGCGCATGGCGCTGGCGGAGACGGCGGCGTGGTTCGCAGCCGACGCCAACCGCGTGCGCGGCGAGTTCGTGCTGGTCGTGGCCGGGGCGCCGGCGCGCGACGAGCTGGGCGCACACACCGTGCGTGTGCTCGAGCTGCTGCTCGCCGAACTGCCGGTGAAGAGCGCTGCGCGCCTCGCTGCCGAGATCACCGGCGCGCCGCGCAAGGCGCTCTACGCGCTCGCGCTCGAACGCCGGCGCGGGGAGGATTCGTCCGCGACGTGACGGATGCACGCCTGGCGGCGATCGTGCGCCGCGTCGATGCGCCTATAATCGGCGGGTCATACTAGGAACGCCCCGATGCAATCGATTACCTTGATCCGCCCCGACGACTGGCACCTGCACGTGCGTGACGACGCCGCGCTCGATGCGGTGGTGCCGCACACCGCCGCCCGCTTCGGCCGTGCGCTGATCATGCCCAACCTGAAGCCGCCGGTGACGACCACCGCGCAGGCGCTGGCCTATCGCGAGCGCATCCTCGCTGCAGCCAGGGGGGCGAGGTTCGCGCCGCTGATGAGCCTGTATCTCACCGACAACCTGTCGCCCGACGAGATCGACCGCGCGAAGGCGAGCGGCCACGTCGTCGCCTGCAAGCTGTACCCGGCTGGCGCCACCACCAATTCGGACGCTGGCGTGAGCGCGATCGACAAGGTCTACCCGGTGCTCGAGCGCATGGAGAAGCTGGGCATGGTGCTTTGTGTGCACGGCGAGGCCACCGGCTCCGAGGTCGATGTGTTCGACCGCGAGCGCGTGTTCATCGAGCGCACGCTGTCACCGCTGGTGCGTCGCTTCCCCGGACTCAAGGTGGTGTTCGAGCACATCACGACCGCCGAGGCCGCGCAGTTCGTGCGCGCAGCAGGGGCGCACGTGGCGGCGACAGTCACCGCCCACCATCTGCTGCTCAACCGCAACGCCATCTTTGCCGGCGGCATCCGCCCGCACCACTACTGCCTCCCGGTGCTCAAGCGCGAAGCGCACCGTGAGGCGCTGGTCGCGGCGGTCACCTCGGGCAATCCGCGTTTTTTCCTCGGCACCGACTCGGCGCCGCATGCGCGCAGCACCAAGGAGAACGCCTGCGGTTGCGCCGGCTGCTACACCGCTCACGCTGGCATCGAGCTCTACGCCGAGGTGTTCGAGGCTGCCAATGCGCTCGACCGCCTGGAGACCTTCGCAAGCCTCAATGGTCCGGCGTTCTACGGCCTGGCGCCGAATGCCGACACGATCACGCTGCGCCGCGAGCCATGGTCGGTGCCGGCGGGCTATCCCTATCTCGGTGATGACCCCGTGGTGCCGCTGCGTGCCGGCGAGCAGGTGGCGTGGAAACTGGTCGGTGGGGGGTGAGATGGATCAACCCGATCCGATGTTGCTGCGGGCGGCCGAGGCTTTGCCGTGGGGCGCGCACGCGCGCGCCATTCGCGGCGGCGCGTTGCGGGTGACGCGTCGTGTCCTTGCCGCGGCCGGCCTGCTCGCGCTGCTCGCCGGCTGCGAGAACAGCGCCACCGCATTCATGATCGACGGCAACCAGCACGCGCTGATCCTGGTGCGCGAGCAGAAGTTCCTGTGGGACGACGAGTTACGCCAGGCGGTCGTGGTGTCGCGCCTGCCCGCCTGCCAGAAGCGCATCCGCATCCATCCGGGTTCGACCGAACTCGTCGAGATGAAGGTGTATGCCGCGGGCGACAGCCTGTGGGCGCTGCAGCAGGGGCCGCGCTGGTATCTCGCCGGCACCGAGGAGTGCCGCCTGCAGGACTGGGATAATCCGGGTGGCCGCCCGCCCGGCGTCCTCGCCGGCAGCTTCGTGCTCAAGAACGGCGAGCCGGTCTTCGTTCCCGCCCCCGCTTCCAAATGAGTGCGCTGGCCTTTGGCCGCCGCGCGTATAATCTGCCCGGGAAGTTCGCCAGGCAGTCGCTGCGCACCTCGTCGTGCGTGGAGGAAAGTCCGGGCCCCGCAGAGCAGGATGCCGGCTAACGGCCGGGCGCCGTGAGGCGACGGAAAGTGCAACAGAGAGCAGACCGCCGATGGCCTGGGCTTCGCTGCCGCAAGGCAGCCAGGCCCATTTTGAAGAGCTTGCTCTTCAATGGGCACAGGTAAGGGTGAAACGGTGCCGCGGCGTGCGCAAGCAGGTCGCGGGTCGGAGCGCAAGCGCCGGCGGGTAAGAGCCCACCGCAGGACTGGCAACAGGACTGGCACGGCAAACCCCATCCGGGGCAAGGCCAAATAGGGGAGCATTGGCGTGGCTCGCGTCGCTCCCGGGTAGGCTGCTAGAGCGCCGCGGCGACGCGGCGCCCAGAGGAATGACTGCCCGACGCTGCCGGTTTGCCGGCTGCGTTCGACAGAACCCGGCTTATCGGCGAACTTTCCCACTTCATCTTTGTTTTCGCTCCGCGCGCAGTCGCTCGCCCGGGGCGTCGTCCGCGTTTCACGATCGCCGATCCCGATCCGGGGGCGCGTTCGAGCAGTCATTCCCACTTTTCCCCACTCCCCGCATTGCGCCGCCCACATTCGTGTGCCGCGCGAACCTTCTTGCCCATCACCCTTGATTTTTCAGGGTTTATTCGGGCTCTCGCGGTGCGCGATAAGTCATTGTGTAACAACGGGATTCCGTTTCCCTTGCCTTGACCGGGGGTAGCCTTTCCACTAAAGTGGGTTCAAGTGGAAAAAAGTGGGGAAAAGTGTCGATCCGGCGCTTCCCCGAAGCCGTCAGGGGGTCCGATGTTCCAGGGTGCGGTCGCGCTCAATCTCGATGCGAAGGGTCGCCTTGCGATCCCGGCGCGGCATCGTGATGCCCTGGCCGTCGACAACGGGCAGGTGCTGCTCACCGCCCATCCGCATGGCTGCTGCCTCGTCTACCCCGTCCCGGCGTGGATTCCGATCCGTGACAAGGTGCTCGCCGCGCCTGGTCTCGATCCGCAATCGGCAATGCTCAAGCGCCTGCTTGTGGGCTTTGCCCAGGAAGAGGCGCTCGATGCTGCGGGTCGCGTGCTCGTGGCGTCGTCGCTGCGCAAGTTCGCCAAGCTCGACAAGCAGGTCTGGCTGGTCGGTCAGGGCACGCACTTCGAGCTGTGGTCCGACGAGGGCTGGGAGAAGCAGCAGCAGGCGATGCTCGAGCTTGTCAGCACCGGCCTGCCGCCCGGTTTCGAGAGCCTCGCGCTGTGAGCGCGGCGCAGCCCCATGTCAGCGTCCTGCTTGCGGAAGCGGTCGACGCGCTCGCGATCCGTGGCGACGGCATTTATGTCGATGGCACGTTCGGGCGTGGCGGTCACAGCCGGGCGGTGCTCGCCCGCCTGGGGCCGCAGGGTCGGCTGATCGCATTCGATCGTGACCCGGCCGCGATCGCGGCCGGGCAGGCGGTGAACGACGCGCGGCTGACGCTGGTGCACTCGGCGTTCAGCGCGCTCGACGAAGAACTCGCACGCCTCGACGTGCGTGTGGTCGATGGCGTGCTGCTGGATCTCGGGGTGTCTTCACCTCAACTGGACGATGGTGCGCGCGGGATGAGCTTTCGTTTCGACGCGCCGCTCGACATGCGCATGGATACGAGCCGCGGGCAGACCGTGGCGGATTGGCTGGCGGAGGCATCTGTCGGCCAGATCACGGAGGTAATCAGGGATTATGGAGAGGAACGGTTTGCTCATGCGATTGCAAAGGCGATTGCAACTGCTCGGGCAGGGGGGCTTGTCGCAACCACTGGACAACTTGCCGCGCTCGTGGAAAAGGCGGTCCGCACACGCGAGCCGGGGCAGCACCCGGCGACACGCACCTTCCAGGCTCTTCGGATTTTCATCAATCAGGAACTCGAGGAGCTGAGCCGCGTGCTGCCCGACTGCGTGGCGCGGCTGCGACCGGGCGGGCGGCTGGCGGTGATCAGCTTCCATTCGCTCGAGGATCGCATCGTGAAGCGCTTCATGCGTGACGCGTCGCGGCCGCCGGTGTTGCCGCGCCGGCTGCCGATCAGGGCGGCGGATCTGCCCGCGCCGCGCCTGATGCTCGTCGGCAAGGCGGTGCGTCCCGGTGACGCCGAAGTGGCGGCCAATCCGCGCGCGCGCAGCGCGGTGATGCGGGTGGCCGAGCGCACGGAGGCGCCCTGATGGTTCGTGTCGATGCCGTTCTCGTCGCTCTCGCCGTGGCCAGTGCGCTCGGCGCCATCTCGGCCCAGCATCAGGCGCGCCGCCTGCATACCGCATTTGAGCGCGAGCAGGCGCGAGCCCAGGCGCTCGAGGTCGAATGGGGGCAGCTGCAGCTCGAACAGAGCACCTGGGCCACTCACGGCCGCATCGAAAAACTCGCCCGCGACCGGCTCGGCATGCAGGTGCCGCCGGAAGGGCAGGTGCTCGTGGTGGAACCGTAATCATGAAAAAACAACGTACCGTCACGTTCAACCACAATCCGCTGCTCAAGCGCGACCTGCCGGCCTGGCGGCCGCGCATGGTCATGCTCGCCTTGATGGGCTGCTCGCTCGCGCTCACCGGCCGTGCGCTCTATCTGCAGGGGGTCAACGACGACTTCCTGCAGGCCAAGGGCGAGTCGCGCTATGCACGCGTGCTCGAGGTGCCGGCCACCCGCGGACGCATCACCGACCGCCATGGCGACATCCTCGCGGTGAGCACCCCGGTACGTGCAATCTGGGCGCTGCCGTCGGATGCACGGCTGGAGCCTGCGCAGGCCCGCGAACTCGCCCGCCTGCTCGAGATGGACGTCAATGAACTCAACGGCAAGATCGCCGGAGGGCGCGATTTCGTCTACCTGAAGCGCCAGGTTCCCCCCGAGGTCGCGCAGCGCATTGCCGACCTTCGCCTGCCCGGGATCCATCAGCAGAAGGAATTTCGTCGTTACTACCCCGGCGGGGAGGTTATGGCACATATCCTCGGCTTCACCGACCTCGAGGACAAGGGGCAGGAAGGCATCGAGCTCGCGTTCGACAAGCGTTTGTCAGGGCGTGCAGGTGCGCGCCGCGTGATCAAGGACCGTCGTGGCCAGATCGTCGAGGACGTCGAGGCGATCCGTTCGCCGCGTGACGGCGACGACGTGGCGTTGTCGGTCGACGGCAAGATCCAGTATCTGGCGTGGTCAGCTTTGCGCGAGGCGATGGAGGAGCACAAGGCCAAGGCAGCCGCCGCGGTGGTCCTCGACGTGCGCAGCGGCGAGGTGCTTGCCCTGGTCAACGCGCCAACCTTCAATCCGAACAATCGCAACAACCTCACCGGCGCGCAACTGCGCAACCGGGTGTTTACCGATGCCTTCGAGCCGGGTTCGGTGATGAAGCCCTTCATCGCCGCGCTCGCGCTCGAGCGCGGCAAGGTCCGGCTCAACACGCCGATCGACACCGGTAGCGGGCGCCTGACGATCGGTAGCGCGACCATCTCCGACACCAAGCGCCACGGCATCATCACGATGGCGCAGGTGGTGCAGAAATCGTCGAACATCGGCACCGTCAAGATGGCGCAGCAACTCGGCGCCGAAGAGATGTGGCACCTGTTCGATCAGCTTGGCTTCGGCACTCAGCTCAACCTCGGCTTCCCCGGCGAAACCTCGGGTCGCCTGCGCCCGGTCAAGAGCTGGCGGCCGATCGAGCAGGCGACGATGTCTTACGGTCACGGCATCTCCACCAGCCTGATCCAGATGGCGCGCGCCTACCTGGTATTTGCGCGTGAAGGCGAGCTGGTGCCGCTGTCGCTCACCCGGCTGGACGGGGCGCCGAGTTCCGGGCGGCGCGTGTTCTCGGCCGAGACCGCGCGCCAGATGCGCACGGTGCTGGCGATGGCCGCGGGGCCCGGCGGCACCGCGCCGAGGGCCCAGATCCCCGGCTACACGGTGGCAGGCAAGACCGGCACCGCGCACAAGCTCGAGGACGGCCGCTATGCGCGCAAGTACATCTCATCCTTCGTCGGCTTCGCGCCGGCGAGCGATCCGCGCATCGTGGTCGCGGTGATGGTGGACGAGCCGTCCGCGGGCAGCCACTACGGCGGCACGGTCGCGGCGCCCGTCTTCGCACGCATCAGCGAAGGCACGCTGCGCACCCTTGGAGTTGCCCCCGACATGCCGCTGACCCCGCTGCAGCTCGCGAAGCGCAGCGCCGAAGAGGCCGCCGCCGGCAGTAGCGGGCGGGAGAACATGTGAGCGCCGCACAGGCAAGCGCCCTGCTCGAGCGCCTGCATGCGCTCGGCGTACGCGCCCACGACATCACCGCGGATTCGCGCAAGGCCGGTCCGGGCTGCATCTTCGCGGCCTGGCCCGGGCAGCGCACCGACGGGCGCCGCTTCCTCGCCGACGCTGCCGCGCGTGGCGCGGCAGCGCTGCTGTGGGACGACGCCGACGGCTTCGTTCCGCCAGCGCTGGACGTGCCCGCGCTCGGCGCCCATGGACTGCGCGAACTTTCTGGCCATCTCGCCGACCAGATCCACGGTCAGCCTTCGGAAAACCTCTGGCTGGCCGGGGTCACCGGCACCAACGGCAAGACCACCGTGTCGCAGATGCTCGCGCGTGCGCTCGACGAACTCGGCGAGCGCTGCGGCATCGTCGGCACGCTCGGCTGCGGTTTCCCCGATCAACTCGAGGAGGGCATCAACACCACGCCCGATGCGCTCGACCTGCAGCGCTGGTTCGCACACTTCCGCGACCAGGGGGCTGCGGCGGTGGCGATGGAGGTGTCCTCGATCGGTCTCGACCAGGGGCGCGTGAACGGCGCGCGTTTCGACGTCGCGATCTTCACCAACCTGACCCGCGACCATCTCGACTACCACGGCACCATGGAGGCCTACGCCGAGGCCAAGGC
>Ga0209573_1003473_pt1 | contig 17238 bp, 23 predicted proteins | sample TNRBio252014_DNA_FD_185870 | JGI IMG/M metagenome (GOLD analysis project Ga0209573, IMG submission 185870) | Wastewater treatment Type I Accumulibacter community from EBPR Bioreactor in Madison, WI, USA - TNR Reactor_6/25/2014_ DNA (SPAdes)... | ecosystem: Engineered > Bioreactor > EBPR >...
CTCATGCACTGGCTCGAAAAGCCAAACACGAGCGTCGAGGCCAGCAAGCGCATCACCATCGCGGCTGCCACCGATCTCATGAAAGTGCCTGGCGTGCGCAATCAAGGCGCGCACATCGGCCGTGCCGAGGTGGCGGATGAAGTCGTCGGCCCTGATTTCACTGAGCTGTGGATCAGCCTCGATCCCGCCGCGCCCTACGACGAGACGATTCACAAGGTTCAGGCCGTCGTCGATGGCTACCCCGGCCTCACTCGCGACCTGCTCACCTTCCTGCGCGAACGCATCAAGGAAGTGCTCACCGGAGCCAGCGCCAGCGTCGTTGTGCGCATCTTCGGCCCGGAACTCGATCAACTCCGCATCCACGCCGCCGAAGTCGGCACCGTGCTCAAAGACATCCCAGGCGTCAGCGCTTTGAAAGTGGAGCCGCAAGTGCTTGTGCCGCAGATCACCGTCAAACTCCGCCCTGAAAACGCAGCGCTGCACGGCCTCACTGCCGGACAAGTCCGTCAGGCCGTCACCACGCTCATCAGCGGACGAAAAGTCGGCGAAGTGTATCAGGAGCAGCGCGTCCACGATGTCACCGTCTGGAGCGTGCCCAGCGTGCGGGCCGACTACACTACGCTGCGCGAGCTTTTGATCGAGACACCCGCTGGCGGCCATGTGCGCCTCGCCGATGTGGCTGATCTCGCAATCGTGCCCACGCCCAACGCCATCAAACGCGAAGGTGCCTCCCGCCGCATCGACGTCACTTGCAACGTCGCCGGTCGTGCCCTTGGCGATGTCGCCCGCGAGATCGAGCTGCGCATCGGCAAGCTCACCTTCGCACGCGGCTATCATCCCGAAATCCTCGGCGAATGGGCCGAACGCCAGTCCGCGCAGAGCCGCCTCATGTGGCTCTCGCTCGCCAGCCTCGTCGGCATCCTCGCCCTGCTTCTCGCCGATTTCCAAAGCCTGCTCCTCACCCTGCTCATCGCCCTCACCCTTCCATTCGCCCTCATCGGCGGCGTCATGGCTGCATGGCTCGGCGGCGGCGTGCTCTCGCTGGGTTCCCTCGTCGGCTTTGTCACCGTGCTCGGCATCGCCGCGCGGAATGGCATCCTCCTTGTCAGTCACTACCGCCATCTGCAAACCGAGGAAGCCCAGCCCTTCGGCCTCGATCTCATTCTTCGTGGCAGCGAGGAGCGCCTCATCCCCATCCTTATGACCGCCGCCACCGCCGCGCTCGCCTTGCTGCCGCTCGTGCTCAAGGGCGATGTCCCTGGCAACGAAATCGAGAGGCCGATGGCTCTCGTGATCCTGGGCGGACTGGTGACGAGCACGCTGCTGAATCTGTTCTTGCTGCCAGCGCTGTATGTGCGATTTGGGAAGGTCAAAACCGGATCGGCCACTTCGATGTGAGCCAGACGGTGACGGTGTGGTTGTTTTCCCAGATGCTTCCTCCACGACGCTGAACGGTCTGCTCCATGAAACCGATTTCAAGTCGTGTGGTGTCGCTCAACTGGCGACCGAGGCCGATGAAGGCGCGGTTTTGGTCGAGGTAGTTCATCGAGACATTCGAGCCGAAGTTGAAGAAGACCTCGTCCCACAGGGCGAGATACCATTTCTTGTCTCCGCTGAGCGGGATGGTGGTGCGCAGCATGTAGCGGATGCGGTTTTCATAGCGCCAGTTGGTCACGTCGCCGGTGAGGGCGTTGACCTCGCCGATGCGGCGCTGCTCAAGACGGAAACGATGGATCCAGTCGAGGCCGAGGGCCTTGTGGGTGATGGCGGCCTGTTCCCAGAAGCGATGCTCGGGGAAGTCCTGCGGGACGCGGATGTCGCCATAGGGATACGTTTCGACCCATGCATAACCGGCGGAGAGAGTCAGATGGGGGCTGATGGTGTAGTTGAGGCCGGGGCGCAGCAGGAGCTGCTGCCAGTGTTCGCCATAGTCGGAGCGGCGGAATTGGGATTCGAGATGCAGGCCCCATTTGGTGCCGAAGAGCGGATGATCGCCGACGTAGTTGAGCCAGAGGTTGCTGTTGGACTCGGTGTGGTCGGCGGCGGAAGCGACGCGAACGAGAGCGATGAGGCAAAGCAGGGCGTTTTTCATTGGTCGAAAGCGTGTTGGCGGAGGCTCATGATCAAAGCCAGGTGATTCGGCCTGTGTGAAGGTCATACACGGCACCCACAATTCTGACAGCTCCCGCACTCACCGCTTTGGCGAGCGCAGCGTCATTTCGGGTGAGCTGCCCCATGACCAGTTTCACATTGGCGGTGACCGCACGGGCGATACGCGATTCACGCGAGCCGTGGGTGCCCGCCTTCTGCACGGCGGGGCGGATGTCTTCGACCAGCAGCTCGATGTGCCCACCCGCTGGCTGATGGGAATCCATCACATCAACGGCCGCAGTGACAGCGCCGCAGCTTTCGTGACCGAGAACGACGATGAGCGGCGTTTTCAGGTGCTCCACCGCATATTCGATGCTGCCTAGCGTGGCGTCATCGGCCACATGGCCGGCCTCACGGACGACAAACAAATCACCGAGGCCCTGATCAAAGACGATTTCCGGTGGAACGCGTGAATCAGCGCATGCGAGCACGGTGGCGATGGGATGCTGCCCTTGCGCGAGCTGATGGACACGCTTCCCGCCCTGGTCGGGATGATTTTGCATGTGGTTGGCAAAGCGTTGGTTTCCCTGCTTCAGCTTGGAGAGAGCCTGCGTGGCATTTGGCATGACCGGCACCTGGGGTGCCGTAGCAGGCCGCTGCGGAAGACTGCAACTGGTGACAATGAGGAGGAAGACGAGAGCCGGGATGGAAAGATGCATCCCCAAGTTTATGAGGTCACATCTTTAACCTGTAAACAAAGATTCTTGCCAATGCCTCCTCACGAATGCGCCGCTCCTTCGAGCGAGCGTTTGTCGAGCGTCTTGAGCGCCTGCATCTGCTTGATGGTGCGCTCCATGCCTTCGTTGGAGCCGTCGAAGAACATGACGTTGCCTTTGCCGTGCTCGGCGACGTATTTCATGCCGTCGAGCCACATGGTGAAGAGCATGAAGCCGGGAGGAACGTCGCCGGCTTGCATGGTTTTGCCGGCGTTGGCGAGACCTTCGGCGACTTGCTCGCGGAAGCGGGCGTTACCGGCGCCTTTGAGTTCGGAGGCTTCTTTTTCGGCTTCGGCTTTGACGCGGATGGCGCGGGCTTCGGCCTCGGCGGCGCGGGTTTTGATGAGGTATTGGGCCTGGGCCTCGTTTTCGGCGGCCATCTTCATGTTGTTGCTGGAAACGACCTGCGACATGGAGCGCATGATGGCTTCGTCGAAGGAGATGTCGTTGATCTGGAGATCGAGGAGATGGAAGCCCCAGCTATTCAGAGCTTCTTCGAGGTGGTCCTTCACCGCGCCGATGATCTCGGAGCGCAGGACGAGAATTTCGGCCTGCTTTTTGTTCGCCACATAGGAGCGGATGCTGCCTTCGACACTGCGGACGAGAGTCTGCATGAAGCTCTTTTCGTCGATGAAGCGGAAGGCGATCTTCTTGATGGTCTCTTCACCAGCGTCCTGCGCGGAGTACACGATGAGCGATTTGAAGTTCACATAGGCCTGGTCGAGCGAGATGGCTTCGAATTCGAGTTCGATGGACTGATTCTGCGTGGAGATGCTTTTATAGACACTCTCCAGCAGCGGCATCTTGAAGTTGAGGCCGGGCAGCATGAGGCGCTGGTATTTGCCGAAGCGGGTGACGACTCCGACGTGGCCCTGTTTGATGACAGAGGCGCTGAGGAAGATGAGAACGATGAGGATGACGGCGGCGGGTATCATGACGTGGCTTGGTTTGGTTTGTTTGTGAATTGAGTGTTGATGAAATCAGGCGGGGAACTCGGAGGAGTGGTGCTCTAGGATGAACCAGCCGGTCTTTTCCTTTTTGCAGACGAAGGAGTAGCGGGCGGGCACGCTGATGAGTTCCTTCTTGCGCTTGAAGGTGAAGACGTATTTGCCGGACTGAATGTAGATGCCTCCATACTGGCGGACTTCGCCGTTCTTGAACTCAACATGCACGTCCTCCAGCTCGAAGAGGTGCTCGAAGTAGCCTTTAATCTTGATGTGGCCCTCGCGCAGTTCCTTGGCGAAGGTGCCCCAGAGCAGGCCGCTCATGTCGTAGCAGCCGACGACCGCTGGAATGCTGTGTGAATTCACGCCGAAGGCCCAGTCGTTGATGAAGTCGCCCAAAGTTTTCTTCTCAGCGGCATTGTGGTTGATGGTACTGTAGCGCAGGCCGCCGATCTGATTGTCGTGATGCACGAGCATGGTGTCGGTGCTGCGCGAATCGACGTCTTCGCCAAATTTATGAGCAAACTTTTTCAGGATATCGAGCAGCGGGATGTGGTCGTGACGGAAGATGACGAAATTGATGAATAGGTGCAGCGCGAGCACAATGATCAGGCCCTCCATGATGCCTTCGAAGTAGGTCAGGAGGCCGCAGAACAAAGCCAGCAGCAGCGCATAGGGGCCGTGGGACGCGACATGCACCAATCCGGCGATCATTCGCCAACCGGTGAAAACCATCAGGACCGCGAGCGCGAAGTAGGGCAGGTGAGTCAGCAGGCCCGGAGAGATCAGGAAGATCGAAAGCACCAGCGCGGTGAAGAGGTTCGAGACCTTGGTGACGGCACCAGCCAGGGCATTCGTGGCGGAGGCCTGAAGTCCGTCGAGGTTGGTCATGCCACCGAAGAAGCTGGAGCCGAGATTGGCGAGCCAGATCGTGAAAAGGCTGTTGTTGGAGTTTGCCGGGCGACCGAGTGGATCAAGTTTTTCGATGGCGGCGTTGCTCAACACCTGCTCGATCACATCGATCAAGCAAAGCATGAACGCATAGACAATGATCTCGACCAGCATCCTGGGAGGAATTGTGGCGAAGTCGGGGAAGGGCAGCGCCAGCTTGAACGGCGAGTGCTCAATGTGCAGCATCGGCACCTCCATGTAGATGCCACAGACGACGCCCAAGACGATCACGGCGACATAGGGAGCGGCAGGGAATTTGGCCTTGTACTTCCCGAACAGATGCAGGAAGAGAATGAGGGTGGCGAGCGAGAGCCCGATCATTTTGATCCGCTCCATGCTCAGCCACTCGTGTGTCTCGGTAAGAATGCCGTAGGTATAGGGGAGGAACTTGAGCGCCGTCTTGAGTCCGATGCCTGAGAGCAGGCCTTCGACCAAATAGACCGGGATTGCCTTCATCACGAAGCGCTGGAGGTTGAACTTCCATGCGACCGCCTGCATGACCGAAGTGCAGAAAATGAGGAAGGGCATGTTCTCCATGCCGAATTTGTGGACGCAAAACGCCAGCACGGGAGCGAGACCGGCGGCGACGCCTGGCGTGCCGACATAGTTGCCCGGCTTGAAAAGGAACGTGACGAACCCGATCACGCAGGCGAAAACCACGGTGAACAACCCGGTCTGAATCGGATACTCCGACATCAGGCAGATGCCGACCGTCAGCGGGACTGCGACCAGACCGGTGACAGTGCCGGCCAGCGCATCGCGACGCAGATTTTCGAGCGTGAAGATCGCGGGCTTCTTCGCTTTTTCCGCGATGAGCAGATCGCTCGCCAGCGGCTTCTTCCGCTTCTTTGAATGCGGGTGCGGATGCGGGTCTGCCAGCGCGGCGGCGTTTGGGTGGACGAGGGCAGATTCGGCGGGGTGGCTCATTTTGCCTTTAATTACCCGATCCACGCCTCGAAAATCCATCCCCCCCGCAGGGTATATTGCCACCCCGGACGAGGGGTGTTGCTTTTTCGTGGATAGGGACGCGGCTTGAAGTGCAGGTGCGCGTTACTTCAGCATCTTCTTCACGAAGCATGCCTTCAGGCCAATGCCGTTCATGAATCGGCGGACTCCGATTCGTGGATGAGCGCCTCTCGAATAGAGGCTTGAGCCTCTGGCGAGAGTTCAGCGGTAGCAGGTGATTCCTCAGTCGTATGCTGCCCGCAGCAGCGGGTAAGGAGGCGCAGATTTTCAAACTGCTTTGGCAGCGGGCGGCAGACGTGGCACATGAGGCTGTGAAAACGATGACGCAGGGCTTCGGAGGTCGTCAGCGGGCGGTCGAGGCGCTCGGCACTGAGTTTGGCAAAGTGCCGGCAGGACATGCCCATGAGTTTCAAAGCGGGACACATCGCCCATAGCATGAGCCGGTAGCCGAGAGCTGGCGGTGGCGGACTAGTGGTCTTCACGGCGTGACTTGGTGGTGTTGCAGGCAGGCGCGGAGCTGATGCCGGGCGCGGGTGAGCAGCACGGCAGCGCTGCCAGCGGTGACGCCTGCGGCGGCGGCAGCTTCGGGCACGGGCAGGTCATCAATCTCCCGCAGGGAGAAAAGCAGGCGCAGGCGCTCGGGCAGGCGCTCCATGCAGCGGCGCACCCAGGCGAGCACTTCGGCGCGTCCGGCGGTTTCATCGGGTGATGCGGCGAGGAGTTCCATGCCGTAACTCGGGTCGATCTTCCACACGCCGCTTGCGTCGAAGAGGCGGTCCATGGGATCGGTGCCCCAGTTTTCTTCGTCAGTGGGATTTTCCGTCGGATGCGCGGTGGGGGTGCGCTTCACACTGCGGAGGTGGTCGAGAATTTTGAATTTCATGATGCCGGTGAGCCAGGTGGAAAGGGCTGAGCGCCCGTCGAAGGACTCGCGCTTCCGCCATGCGGTGATGAGCGTCTCCTGCACGATGTCCTGGGCATGTTGGTGATCGCCCAGACGCTGATAGGCGTGGGCGTAGAGGCGCTGGGCCTCGACCATGAGGGAATCAGGAGTGATGGTGTCCATGCAAAGGTGGCGCTGCGTGAGAGGCCGCGCCGTCCGCCTGCGCGCTGGCAGACGACGCGGTCAGTGATCACGACAGGATCGACGTTAGCCGCCTTGCTGCGCCTGCGCACCCTTTTGACAGGAGGAACAAGTGGATTTGCAACTGGCGAGCGTAAAGACCAGACCGGTGGCGACGATGGCGAGAGCAAGGCGTGAGAGAGTGACGACGAATTTCATGGATGCTGAGTTTGGAGGATGGATGTGGATGACTTTGACACCATGCCGGACACTGGCCGGATCAAGATGGCAGCAGTGAGCCGTCCGGCAGCGCCGGGGCTTAACAGTAGTTTGGAATATTTTCCGTCCTCACCGCAACCGTTCTGCGCTCCTCTGCAATGCCTCCACGAGGCTGCGCATGGGCGGAGTCATCTTTCCTTTCTGGCGGAGCAGCATGAAATCCCAGCGGGCATGGGCATCGCTCACGGCTTTGAAGGTCACGCCGGGATGGGAGAAGCCAAGGAAGTAGTCCGGCAGCAGCGTGACACACGCATCGGAGGCCACGCGGGAGAGCACATGCGTCACGCCATCCACGGAGCCGATGAAACGCGGCTTGCAACCTGCCTTCCGGCACAGCGCTGTGATCCACGGATTGCGCCCCGGCATCTCGTGCTCGTCCACGCCGAGGGAGCGCAGGTCGAGGCCGTCATCGCTCCCTTGCGTGCCCGCATCGCCGAACTCGAAGCCCGGCTCGACCAGGAATAAAACCGCCAATACGCACTCTACTGTAAACTCAACGCCAACCTCGACGACACACCCGCATCCAACCATGAGCACTCCCGCGCCCCGCCTGCCGCTCCCGCCCTTCACCGAAGAAACCGCCCGCCAGAAAGTTCAGATGGCCGAAGATGCCTGGAACTCGCGCGACCCAGAGCGCGTCTCGCTCGCCTACACGGATGACACTGAATGGCGAAACCGCGCCGAGTTCCCGCGAGGCCGAGCGCAGGTGGTGGTGTTCCTCACGCGCAAATGGGCGCGTGAACTCGACTACCGGCTGCAAAAGACGCTCTGGGCCTTCACGCTTTGAATATGAATACCGCGACGCCAGCGGCCAGTGGTTCCGTGCTCATGGAAACGAGAACTGGGAGTTCGACGAGCACGGCTACATGGCCCGCCGCTTCGCCAGCATCAACGACCAGCCCATTCGCGAGGAAGACCGCAAATTTCACTGGCCGCAGGGCCCCCGCCCCATCGACGGCCCGCGCCTCACCGACACCGATCTCTGAATCAAACATCCTGAAAACCCACCACCAACATGACCGCCATTGAAGCCATCGAAACCCGCCGCTCCGTCAAACACTTCGACCCTGCCGACCGCATGACGGACGCCGAAGTCGCGCGCCTCATCGCCCTCGCCAAGCTCGCGCCCTCGTCCTTCAACATGCAGAACTACCGCTTCGTGCTCGTGCGCGATCCCGCGCTGCGAAAGCAAATCCGCGCCGTCGCCTGGGATCAGGCACAGGTCACCGACGCCTCCCTGCTCGTGATCCTGTGTGGCGACCTCCAGGCGCACGCCAAAAACCCGCAACGCTACTGGGCGCACGCGCCCCAGGAGGTTCAGGACATCCTCGTGCCCGCGCTCACGCCCTTTTACGAAGGCAAGCCGAAGATCATCCGTGACGAGGCCATGCGCTCCACCGGATTCGCCGGCATGACGCTCATGCTGGCCGCGCGTGAGCTGGGCTACGACTCTTGTCCCATGGTCGGATTTGATGCTGAGGCAGTATCGAAACTCATCCGCCTGCCCGACGACCACGCCCTCAGCTTCATGCTCGCCATAGGCAAACAAATCAAGCCAGTCTGGCCGCGTGGTGAGCGCCTTCCTGACAGCGAAGTCGTCATCGAAGACCGCTTCTCCGCCTCGTGAATCGCACCGCCAGGCGGTCCTCCATCACCTCGAAGCGGGAAAAGTCCTCGAAGCTGCACGCGTCGCGAAACCATGATCGTCCGCGCCCTCAAAGTCTCCCTCATCGTCGGCACCGTGCTCAATCTCATCAACAGCGGCGATGCGCTGCTGGATGGCAGGCTGCCGGATCATCCGTGGAAAATCCCGCTCACTTACCTCGTGTCGTTTTTGGTTAGCTGGTGGTCCAGTAGGGCGGAGCGGTGGTCGCGCAAAAGTGGCGATTAGTATTCGGAGTCTCGAAACGAAACAAAAACGCCCGGAACGGCTTGGCGACCATTCCGGGCGCTTGGCGGCATTTCATCATGCCTCCGGGCGCTTCCATGCGGCGGAGGCGAAGGCGTCGTCCACTTTCGGATCGCCGAGATGGTTGGCGTAATTGCTCAGTGTCTTCAGTCCCACGATGGTGATGACATCAAAGACCTGCCCGATGGTGAAACCGGCGTCGAAGAACGCCTGCTGCTCCGCCTCCGGCAACCAGCCACGATTTTTCACGAGGCTCCGAGTGAACGAAGACAGTGCGGCGAGTCGCGGATCGGCCAGCGGCGTGCTGCCCCGGATGCTGGCGACGGCATCCGGCGGTGTCTTCACCATGCCCGCGACGACGGTGTGCGCGGCCACGCAGTATTCGCAGGCGTTTTCCACGCTGACGCTGAGCATGACGACCTGCTGCTCCTGCGGGGTGAGCGTGCTGTGCTCCTTGATGAGGCCGTTGATCTGGAGGTAGGCGGCCACGGCCAACGGTGAGTGAGCAAAGACGCCGTAAGTGTTCGGCACAAAGCCATACGTCTTCTTCACCTGATCAAGCAGCGGCTTGACGGATTCAGAGGCGGTTTCGTGGGTGATGAGTTCGACTTTCATGATTTGGATGGGGGGATGAAGGTTTGAATTTTGGGTGGTTAACATTTGCAGGTGGAGCAGGCGGCAGGTGTGCCGAGGGCGCGGACGTCATCGGTGGTGAGCGCCTTGCCGCCGACACCCCAGGCGCCGGAGGGGACTTCTTCGAGCAGCACCCAGGTGACCGGGCGCAGCCCCTCACCCTCGACCGAGACGATGGCGTCGGTGATCTTGCGGATGAGTTCTTCCTTTTGCGGCTGGCTGAGCAGGCCGCTGATTCCTTTGATTTGTGCGAGTGGCATAACGATTTGTATCTTGGTTTGGGTTTTGGTTCGCCGGCTTGATGACCGGCGGCCATGCTGAGCCGATGCCTTTTTGCAGCCCTTAACAACCGTCTGAACAAAAAGACGATTCCTCTGTTAACGGCGCGCTTTGCCGGACGGCTAACGGAGTGGATGAAACCATTCCGCCTTCCATCGAAGTTCTATTCCAGCACCTCCGGGCTTCAGTCCGGCGGAGCCTGCGAGATCAAGACGAAGCCTGCTGCCTGAGTTTCCGCATCACCTCCACACGCAACTCACTCATGAAAACCGAATCCAGCTCTTGTTCCAAAGACAGCTCCTGCGGCCCGTGCTCACGCGGTCTGTGCCCCGGCACCATCCTTCTCGGCCTCGTCCTGCTCGTGCAGGGCGGCATCGCGCTGTGGCACTGGCTTGTCGGCTGAACTTTCACTTTCATCGCCATGATCAAATCCTTCTTCTCACGCCATGAGGGACTGCTTTTGCTCGTCGTCGGAGTCATCGCCTACGTCGCCATCTCCGGCATGTTTGGCGCGTGCCCGATGTGCCGTGTCATCACGAAATCAGTGGGTCTGCCCCAGCTCGGAAAATAAAGCCCGCTCATGCCTGAAGCTGACGCCTGCCCTTTCTCCGAGTGTTTGTTCGATGAAAACGCCGCCTTGCTGGAGCGCACCGCCGCGCTGCTGGAGGCTCTCGAACCGGATGCCTATGCCGCCGTGGATGCGCGCTGCCTCGGGGGCAGCATCGGCGGGCATACGCGGCACTGCGTGGAGTTTTACCAGGGCTTCCTTGCCGGGCTGGAAGGCGGACGCATTGATTACGATGCCCGTGCACGCGATGCGCGAATCGAAAACGAATTGTCTCATGCCATCGCAGCTCTGCGCCGCACCGCCGCGCATCTGCGTGAGATCTCCTCCACGCAGGACACGATGCACCTGCTGCGAGTGATCGAAAACCACACGGGCAAAGACACCGACTGGTCCGCCACCAGCGTGGGACGCGAGCTTCGCTTTCTGCTCAGCCACACGGTGCATCATTGCGCCCTCATCGCCATCCTGCTGCGGCTGCGTGGTGGCGAAGTGCCGGAGGGCTTTGGCATTGCCCCATCCACTCTGCGGCATCGTGCCGCGCAAAACGTCACCGCCTCATGTGCAGCGTGACATGGACTCATCCACGCCCCGGTGAGCTGGTGCTGTGCTTCAATCGCGATGAAAAACACACGCGTCCCGCTGGTCTGCCGCCGTGCGTGTGGGACGTGGGCGGCTTTCTCGCTCCGCGTGATGCCTCTGGCGGCGGCACCTGGCTGGCCGTGCGGCGGGATGGTGCCGTGCTCGCACTGCTGAATCATTACCCGGCGGGTTTCACGCCTGCTTCCGCATCTCCCAGTCGTGGACTCCTGATCCCCGCGCTAGCGGCCACAGAAAACAAAATCTCTTCCGCTCTTCTGCGTCAGCGCATTCCGCCCGGCATGAATCCATTCCGCCTCCTGTGCCTGATGCCGAAGGAACTGAGCGCTGTCGTTTTTATCTGGGACGGCACGAGGCTGACACGACGGCGTCTCGCGCCGCGCACTACCGGCATGCTCACCAGTTCCTCCAGGAACACCGCCGCCGTCGTGGCCTCGCGTCATACCGTCTTTCGCCGGTGGCTGAAGAAGCATGCGCATCCATCGCAGGCGGACCTGGAGGTATTCCACCGCGAGACGCGGCACCCTTGTGGCTCGGCATGGGCCGTCTGCATGAACCGTGACGACGCCCGCACAGTGAGCCTGGACACGCTGCACCTCCGTGATGGCCGTGCTGTGATGACTCATCATCCACGCCCGCACGGGATGACCGGCTTTGCCCACCCAACGCATCGTGCGGAGATGCGCCTCACTTGAACTCATGAACGCCCCGCGTCTTTTCATCGACAGCGCCACGCTGCTGCCTCACGGCCTGCCGCGTCTCTTATATAGTCCCATGCGCCCGTTCATGGAGCGTGCTTGCGGATTCAAGGCGATGAACGACCTCTACGCACGTCTGCAAGGCACCAGCATGACCGCACCGCGCTTTTGCGATGAAGCGCTGCATTCCCTCGATACCCGCATGGTGTGGCCCGATGATGCCGCGCTGGCCCCGCTGCGTGAATGGCAAGGGCCGCTCGTGCTCATGGCAAACCATCCCTTCGGCGGTGTCGAGGCGCTGGCACTCATGCGGCTGATGGAACGACTGCGTCCCGGCAAGTGGCGGCTCTTTGCCAACAGCCTCCTCGCCAGTGTCCCGGAACTCGCTCCCCATCTCATCGCGCTCGATCCGCTCGGCCAGTCGCGTGCGGTAAATCATCGCGGACTCGCCGAGGCACGACGCTGGCTCGACAGCGGAGGTCTGCTCGGCGTCTTTCCCGCTGGCCGCGTGGCTGCATGGCACGCGGAGCACTCGCAAGTGCTCGACCTTCCTTGGAGCGATCAATTTGCCCGCCTCGCTGCCTCCGCTCGCGCCGCTGTGGCGCTGCTGCATGTGCCTGGAGCGAACAGCGGCCTCTTCCTCCGCGTGCCGCTGCGGTGGCCGCGTCTGCGTGCTCTCTTTTTGCCGCGTGAAATGATGCGCCGGTCAAAACCTGCCGTCCGTTTCCACATCAGCCCGCTCATGGAGCCCGCGCTCGTCAGCCAGCTCACGCGTCCCGGCCATGCCGGGGCCAAGCTCCGCGCCCGCTGCCATCTCCTCGCAGAAATCCAGCCCGCACACACTGCCCCGCCGAAGTGCGAGCCGCCTGCCATCGCTCCCGCAGGCGATCCCTCCGCGATGCAGGCCGAGGTGAAGCATCTCGCCGCAGGTGAAGGCCATCTTTTCACCCAGGGACGCTTCACCGCTCTACTGTGGCAGCGGCACGAGGCCCCGCAGCTTTTTCATGAACTCTCCCGCCTGCGGGAGATCACCTTTCGCGCCTCCGGCCAAGGCGGCGGCAGCAGTGTGGACATCACCCGCGAAGATGACTACTACCACCAGCTCGTGCTCTGGGACAAAGAGCAGCGCCGCCTCGTCGGAGCCTATCGGCTCGGCATCATACAGGAGGTTCTGGCTCAGCGCGGCCAGCAGGCGCTGTATCTCGACCATGTGTTTCACATCCAGCCCGCCTTCCTGGAGCAAATCGGCCCCGCCATCGAACTCACGCGTAGCTTCATCCATCCCGATTACCAAAAAGACCCGCTCGCCCTCTCCCATCTCTGGCGCGGCCTCGGCCAGGTCTGCACCCGGCGCGGCATCCGCAGCCTCTTTGGCTCCGTCACCATCTCCGCATCGGTGAGCGATGCCTCACGCGCCGTCATCGTCGAGCATTTACGCCGTCATCACTTGGACGATGAAGCCCTGCGCAGCCTCATCAAAGCCCGCAGCCCCTTTCAGCCTCCCGGCATCGCCCATCACCTCCTGGCCGATGCTCATGGTGATGATCCCATCGAATCTCTGCGCGACACCATCCGCGCCCCCGACGGCACTCCGCGCAGCATTCCGCCGCTCATCCGCCACTACCTCTCCATGAACGCCCGCTTCCTCGACTTCCACGTCGAAAGCGAGTTCGGCAACGCCCTCTACTGCCTCCTGCGCGTTGATTTGACCAAAGCGCTGCGATCTCACCTGCGGCGGTTCATCGGTGAAGACGCTGCCGACAAACTCATGGGGCGACCTTGAGTCTCGCAAATTTGGGTTCATCCCGGTTCACCAGCATGTCACTGAGCCAAAGGCGCAATGTCTGCTCCCGCTCCATGTAGAGGCGGAGGAACGGGTCATGCTGGGAGTCGAGCGGCTACGCATCACTCCAACACCTTCTTCACGAAACAGGCTTTCAGCCCGATGGCGATGCCGTTCATGCGGCAGGAGATCTCGTGGTCGCCCTCGACGAGTTTGATGGGTTTGGATTTGGTGCCCACTTTCAACACGTCGGAGGAGCCTTTGAGCTTCAAGTCCTTGATCATCGCCACCACGTCGCCATCGGCCAGCACGTTGCCATACGCATCTTTGACGACACGCGGCGCATCGGATGCCTCTTCGTCTGCGGCGGGTTCGTTTTTCCATTCATGACCGCAGGTCACGCATTCGTGGCGTTCGGGAAAGGTGAGGATGTCCTCGGTTTCGCACATGGGGCAGATGAGTTTGGTCATGGGGTGTTCTGTTTGGATGTGGGTTGGTGGAGATTTGAGGACTGAAGGAGACCGCGACGGATGATGCGCCTATTTTTCAAACACGGCAGGGAGCTTGGTCGGGGCCTTGATGCGGAGCTGCTTGTTGACGTTCATCTGGCCAAACACGACTTCGATGTCGGACGCTTTGACGCCGAAATGCGGGGCGAGAAAGCGCAGCATGTGGTCGGTGGCACGACCTGCCACCGGGGCGGCGGTGACGCTGACTTTGAGCTGCTTACCATGAGGTTTGCCAATGGCGTCTTTGCTGGCGCTGGGCTTGCCGAGGATGTTCACCACCAGCACATCGCCATCCCACGCAAAGAAGGTGTCGCTATCGAGGTGGCGTGATTTTTTGGGCGTCATCGCTGCGGGGTGCTCTGGCCGTCAGTGGGGGCGGTTTCATGAGCGACGGGCTTCAAAATCTCCCTCGCCCGCTCGACGGCGGCTTTCAGGCTGAGACAGATGTTCTCGCCGCCGATGTGCTGGTGAAAATCGGCCTGGGTCATGAGTTTCGCGGGCTGCGCCCTCATGCCGCAGAGGATGAGATGACGCCCGGAGGCCACGAGGCGCTCGGCCAGGTGCTCCAGCGCGTGCAGTCCGGTGGCGTCGATGGCGGTCATGTTGCGCAGGCGCAGCAGGACCACGGCGGGGAGTTTCTCGAACTCTTCCTCGATGACGCTGAGCTTGTCCGTGGCACCGAAGAGAAACGGGCCATGGATGCGGTAGGCGGCCACGCCTTCGGGCAGCGGGTTCATTTGCAGGCTGTGGGAGAAACCGGCCTCAACATATTCGGGGGTGACACGGGCGACGGTGGTGGAGCCGGTGACTTTCACGATGTAAAGCAGCGCGGCCATGACCATGCCGGCCTCCACCGCCACGGTGAGGTCCGCCAGCACGGTGAGCGCGAAGGTGATGAACCACACGGCGATGTCGGCCTTGCTGAGCTTGAGGATGTCCGGGATCTCGGCCCACTCGCCCATGTTGTAGGCCACCATCATCAAAATGGCGGCCAGCACGGTGAGCGGGATGTGTTTCGCCAGCGGCGCGGCCACGAGCAGGATGAGCAGCAGCGTGAGCGCGTGAATCATGCCTGCCACGGGGGTCTGTGCGCCAGAACGGATGTTTGTGGCGGTGCGGGCGATGGCCCCCGTCGCTGGCAGGCCGCCAAACAGCGGGGACATCACATTCGCCACGCCTTGCGCGAAGAGTTCGACGTTTGGTTTGTGCTTATCACCCGACATCCGATCCGCGACGACGGCGGAGAGCAGGGATTCGATGGCCCCGAGCATCGCCACGGTGAGCGCGGGCGAGAGCAGCGGCAGGATGAGATCAAAGCGGAAAGTCGGGATGGCAAACTGCGGCAACCCGGCGGGAATGCCGCCAAAGCGCGTTTCGATGGTCTCCAGCGGCAGATGAAAGCCCCACGCGATGGCCGTGCCGAGCAGCAGAACGACGATGGAACCTGGCACGCGCTTGATCCACTTCATGAAAACGATGAGCACCCCGAGTGACAGGCACGAAACCGCCGTGGCTGCGGGCGAAAGCGTTCTCCAGTGCTCAAAGATCGCCTCCATGCGTCCGAGAAACTCGCCGGGCACCTTGTCGATTTGAAGACCGAAGAAGTCCTTGATCTGCGTGCTGGCGATCAACACCGCGATGCCGTTCGTGAAGCCGATCACCACCGGACGCGGGATGTATTTGATCGCCGTACCAAGTCCTGTGAGGCCCAGGATCATGAGCAGCACGCCCGCGATGAGCGTGCACATGTAAAGGCCGTCAATGCCGTGCTTTGCCACGATTCCGGCGACCACCACGACAAAAGCCCCTGTCGGCCCGCCGATCTGCGTGCGCGATCCCCCGAGCGCTGAGATCAGGAACCCGGCGATGACCGCCGTGTAAATGCCCGCTTGTGGCAGCACGCCCGAGGAGATGGCAAACGCCATCGCCAAAGGCAGGCTGACAAGGCCAACGGTGAGGCCAGCGATGAGATCCGCGATGAATTTCCGCACGCTGTAGTCCCGCAGCGCGAGCACGGACTTGGGAGCGAGGGATTCAAGGCGGGAGGCGTTCATGGCTAGGTGACGGCTTTGATTTTGCGTTTTCGCGACTGCGGCTTGGGCACAGACTCCTCTGCGGCGGGCGGAGGTGCTTCTTGAGGCTTCGGATCTTCGGGAAGAATGAAAATGCTGCAATTGCCGCAGACTTGCAGGGCCATGTCATCCCGGCGCAGATCGGAAAGCTGGCCGCTGGGCAGTGAAAGATGGCAGCCGCCACAGGTGCCGTTGCGCACCTTGGCCGCGCCACGCCTGCCTTTGGACACACGGAGGTCGTAGTGATGGAGAATGGCGGTGGGCAGGCGTTCGCGCACGCCTTCAGCCTCCAGGGTGAGTTTCTTGAACTCCGACGATTTGGCATCCAGGCGGCGTTTGGTGGCGTCCAGCTCGGTGAGCTGGCCGAGATCTTCGATAAGGGTGGCGATTTGTTTCATGGTGGGTTGGCGTTTGGAGCGTGCGGCGGGTTGTTGGAGTGTGGCGGGTGGAGATTCGGTCATGGGACGGTGGAAGACCTCCACCCAGGAGAAGCAGGACTTCATGCGATGGCAAAATTGCCGCCGCCCATCAGGGGGGAACTGCTGTGATCATCCGGCAGGCTGGCGGCGGGTCTGGCGTGGTCTGGAGCCGGGTGTTTTTTCACCCACAGCTTCAGCTTCTCGTTGAAGGCGGTTTTCACGCAGGCGTAGCAGTCGGGGATCTCCGTGCTGTCGCCGCAGTAGGTGACCACGCGTGTGGCCATCGGCATCCGCATGAGCTGCTGCTGCACATGCGCGGTGTAGTCGGTGTAAAGTCGTGGCTCCAGCTCCACATCGTAGTCGATCCTCAGCGAAGGCAGGATGTTTTCCTCGAACGGATTGAAAAGATAAAAGGCGTCGAAGTCGCGGAAGCTCACGTCCTGGATGTTGCCATGCACGATGTTCACACGCGGGACGTTGTGCTTTCTCACCACGTCTTGCGCGATCCGCGCCAGCTTCCCCCGTTGCTCCACACCAGTGAACTGACCTTTCGTCGCCGTGGCGCCGATGATGCAAAATTTCCCTGGGCCGCAGCCGATGTCCAGCACGCGTGTGTCAGGCTCCACCACGAGAAGCTGCGCGGCGGTGCGGCAGACGTGTACGGGACTCCAGTGGCAGATGGACAGCCTGCCGATGGCCTC
>Ga0209573_1003474_pt1 | contig 17225 bp, 18 predicted proteins | sample TNRBio252014_DNA_FD_185870 | JGI IMG/M metagenome (GOLD analysis project Ga0209573, IMG submission 185870) | Wastewater treatment Type I Accumulibacter community from EBPR Bioreactor in Madison, WI, USA - TNR Reactor_6/25/2014_ DNA (SPAdes)... | ecosystem: Engineered > Bioreactor > EBPR >...
TCGTGCATATCAGTGCGTCTGCGCTCGCCGACATCGAAGTCGCGCTGCCTGAAGTAGCCGAACAAACCGCCATCGCCACCCTCCTCTCCGACCTCGACGCCGAACTCGCCGCCCTCGAAGCCCGCCGCGACAAGACCCGCGCGCTCAAGCAGGGGATGATGCAGGAACTCCTCACCGGCAGGACCCGGCTGGTATGAACACGCTGCAAGCCGGCGACGCCGAGCCTCTTCGCCGAAGTCCGCCAGTTCAACGAAATCGGCGAAATCGGGGGCCGGCGAAATCGGGGACAGACCACGATTTCCGCGCTTGGCATGAACACGCGATAACCCGGCTGAAAAGGGAAGGAAAATCGGGGACGGACCACGATTCGTGCTCGATCGGCCATTGGCGGAGTGTAGCCTGCTGGCTACATTCACCACATGAAAGAGATCCGCAAGACGGAACTCTTTGCTGACTGGCTCGACGCGTTGCGCGACATCCGGGCGCGGGCGCGAATCCAGGCGAGGATCCAGCGCCTGGCCGAGGGCAACGCGGGCGACGCGGAGGCGGTGGGTGGGCGAAGGCGTGTCGGAATTGCGGATCCACTGCGGCCCGGACTATCGGGTGTACTTCCGCCAACGCGGCGAGACCTTGATCATCCTGCTCGCCGGCGGCGACAAGAGCTCGCAGGCGAAGGACATCAAGACGGCCCTGCGCCTGGGCCGATACCTTCCGGAGGAACTGCAATGAGCACCACCGCAACCACCCGCTACGACGTTGCCGAGCACCTGAGGACCCCCGAGGAGATGGCCGCCTACCTGGAGGCCTGCTTCGAGGAAGCCGACGGTGACGCAGCCTTCATCGCCAAGGCGCTGGGCGACATCGCGCGTGCGAAGGGCATGAGCCAGGTCGCGCGTGACGCCGGCCTGTCCCGTGAGAGCCTCTACAGAGCCCTCTCCGGCGAACGGACGCCGAGCTTCGACACCATCCTGAAGGTGATCGGCGCCCTGGGTCTCAAGCTGCATGCCGAGGCCGCTCACTCCTGATCACCGGCGGTGATACGATCGCCACGCCTTCCTTTTCGTCATATTTCCACATAGGAAGATCGGGGACGCACCACGATTTCCGATTCCCCAAGATTGGGTGCAAATGGGCGTCTTGCTGGACGCCACCCTGAAATGGGTGTAAATGGGTTTAAGATTGGTTCATGCTGAAAGCAGACACCCTCCTGATCACCCCGGAGATCCTGCGCCTCGTCGCCCGGATCGACGAGTTCAAAGGTGCTTGGCGCGCGTTGGGCACGCTCGCGCCCGAGCGCCTGTCGGCCCTGCGCAGGGTGGCCACCATCGAGAGCATCGGCTCCTCCACCCGCATCGAGGGCAGCAAGCTCTCCGACCGGGAGGTGGCGTTGCTGCTGTCGAACCTGGAGATCAAGTCCTTCGCCACCCGCGACGAGCAGGAGGTGGCCGGCTACGCCGAGCTCATGGACCTGTTGTTCTCGTCCTGGCAGGAGATCCCGTTGACCGAGAACCACATCAAGCAGCTGCACCAGATCCTGTTGCACTACAGCGAGAAGGACATCTGGCATCGGGGCCACTACAAGACCAACTCGAACAGCGTCGCTGCCTTCGATGAAACTGGCGCGCAGATCGGCATCGTGTTCGAGACCGCTTCGCCCTTCGACACGCCTCGCCTGATGACGGAACTGGTGGAGTGGGTGAACCAGGAACGCCAACGCCAGGATGGCCCCCGACTGCATCCGCTGCTGGTCATCGCCCTGTGCATCGTCGTGTTTCTGGAGATTCATCCCTTCCAGGACGGCAACGGGCGGCTCTCTCGCGTGCTGACCACGCTGCTGCTCCTGCAGGCGGGCTACGCCTATGTGCCTTACAGCTCGCTGGAGAGCGTTGTCGAGCAGAACAAGGAGGCCTACTACCTGGCCTTGCGGCAGACGCAAGGCACGATCCGCACGGAGACACCGAACTGGCAGCCGTGGCTGATGTTCTTCTTGCACTCGCTGGCTGAACAGGTGCGGCGACTGGAGCAGAAGGTCGAGCGAGAAAAGATCGTGCTGGCGGCCCTGCCGGAACTGCAGCTTCAGATCGTGGAGTTTGCCCGCGAGCACGGCCGCGTCACAATCGGCGAGGCCATCAAGCTGACCGGGGCCAGCCGCAACACCCTGAAGCAGCATTTCCGGGCGCTGGTCGAACGCGGCACCCTCAACCAGCATGGCAGTGGCCGAGGGGTCTGGTACGACCTGCGCTGAAGGCGACGGACACGGGGACATTGAAAATCGGGGACGGACCACGATTTCCGCTCTGACCAACGGGTCTGTTTCGAGCGCTCGTCAGCTTCGCGACGGGCGGCGAAGCGGGCCTCCACCTCTTCGTCGGGCCGCCCCTCCCCGACCTGCATCGACGCACGCGCGGCCTCGACCTTGTCGCGCAGGAAGGCGTCGTATTCCCGCGCCTCGCGTTGACGCTGTACGAAGTCGCGCATCAATTCGCGCACGATCTGCGATGCGGGCCGATGCGTCGCATCGGCCTCCGCCATGAAGGCGTCGCGCAGTTCAGGCTCGAGCTTCATCGTGAAAACGGCTTCCTTCAACATGCGAGCTCCGCGTATAGATAAGGACTGTATGAAGTAGATACCTTCCTGGAGGCGCTCGCTTCCGCGCTCGCACATTCCCTTTTTTCATCTTTCCACATGGCATTCAAGGGCGGGCCGTGTTGTCTGCGCCATCACGTCCGCCTCGGCGACGACGTGCAGGACCCAGCCCAAACACACCGATTGCAAGGCAGGCCAGCGTGCCGTGCTCGGGCACGGTCGCAACCCGGGCCACAACGGTGAAGTTGAAGCTGCTCGGGAAGAAATCGCCCGCGTAGTCGGTGCCGGACAGCCGAGGGCGTCAAGCCGCCATCCGGCCCGCCGAAGCTGAAGCCGCCCGGCGTATACGTCACCGAACTCTGGCTGGGGTCGATGGCGAGCGTGATGGCGTGCGCGCTGGTGGCGGCGGGGCCGAGGGCAAGGGTGACGACGGCGCACGCCGTGGCGGTGCGGCAGGCTTGGACGACGAGGTTCATGTTCGGCGATATCCCATATGACGAAGCGCTGGAGCGGCACCTGATCAACCCGCAATGCGGGTCGCTGTGCCGGCTCGGCCTCATGCAATTCGGATGCCATGAACATGAAGCCCGCACGCCGGCTGAGCTTGCGCGCGGGACACGGATCCGACGCGGGCACTGATGAGTGCGCAGTGTAAAAAATCCGAAAGGCATTTCGCCCTGCCGGACGAATCTGAACACCCTGCACAAACCCGCCGCCGGAGTACAGCTACATACCCGTCGAAGTCCGTGCCTTCTATGCGGAGGACGCGCCAAAAACCGTCTAGCTCTACGCCGTACAGGTCGATGAGGGACGGAATTCGGCAAGCGACCTATTCGCCTTCAACGTGAAACAGGCCGCCAGTCTCGGCGAACTCTTCCGGTTCTACCAGCGCGTGGCCATCCTGTCGAAAGGACGCATGCAGGCCATAGAGGAGGGGTGTCAAGCTTCTCATCCTCCAGGTCGACCTCATGGAGATAGAGCAGCTGGAGCGACTTTGGGAGATCATCAAGAAAGAAGACCTGCCTGGCGCAGGCACAAGCGTCTGCGTGCGTTACCGAGAGCTCTTCAGCGCCATAAGCGGAATGGACCCGGTTCTCAAGGAACGCCTGGATCAACTCCGCAAACGGGTCATCGACGCCCAAACCCGCTGCATCACCCGAACCGCAGAGGCCGCAATCCTCCGGGGCGACGGCATCACCGACGACATCAAGGACGTGCTCAACGGCCTGGCGACTCCGATCACCCTACCCGAGGACGGCGTACTGGGACAACGCGTTGCCAAGGCACTGGAAGGTCAGGCCGAAACCCTGCAGCGCTACGGGGTCGATCGCCTTAGCTTCTAGCGTCAGGGGCAGATTGGATCAACCCTGCCATATTCTCTTTTCTCGTATATCCCTATAGCATTTCTGGCTCCGCTTCCCAGGAGCCCGGAATGCCCGCCAGCGTAGCGCAGGACGACTACGACAGCCCGTGGAAGGAGGCCGTCGAGCATGTCTTTCCGGAATTCATCGACTTCTACTTCCCCGATGCCAGCCGCCAGATCGACTGGGCCCGGGGCCACACCTTCCTCGACAAGGAGCTGCAGCAGATCGTGCGCGACGCCGAGCTCGGCCGGCGCCATGTCGACAAGCTCGCCTGCGTCACCACCCACGCTGGCGAGGAGGACTGGCTGTGCGTGCATATCGAGGTCCAGGGCAGCGTCGACCATGACTTCGCGCGCCGGATGTTCGTCTACAACTACCGCATCTTCGACACCTATGATCGCCCGGTGGCCAGCCTGGCGGTGCTGGCCGACGACGATCCGGCGTGGCGGCCCGACCGCTTCGGCTACGAGCGCCTCGGCTGCCGCCAAAGCCTGCAATTTCCGGTCGCCAAGCTGGTCGACCACATGACGGACGAAGCCGCGCTGCTGAGCAACCCGAACCCCTTCGCGCTCGTCACCGCCGCGCACCTGCACACCCGCCGCACCCGCCAGCGCCCGGCCGCCCGCTTCGATGCCAAGCGCCGCCTGGTGCGCCTGCTCTACGAACGCGACTGGACGCGCCAGCGCATCCTCGACTTTTTCTCGGTGCTCGACTGGATGATGCGGCTACCGAAAGATCTCGAGCAGAGACTGTGGCAAGATATTGAAAACATTGAAGGAGAGCGCAAAGTGAAGTACGTCACCAGCGTGGAAAGGCTTGCGATCGAGCGCGGGCTGCAGAAGGGCATGGAGGAAGGGCTCGAAAGGGGAATGGAAAAGGGAATGGAGAAGGGAATCGAAAAGGGGCTTGAACAAGGCCTCGAGAAAGGTCGCGCCCAAGGGACTGCAAGCGTCCTGCTGCGCCTGCTCAACCGCCGCTTTGGTCCGCTTGCTACCGACGTGACCCGCCGCCTCTCCCAGTCCACGCCCGAGCAACTCGAGATCTGGGCCGAGCGCGTGCTCGACGCGCGCACGATCGACGAGGTGTTCGCGGAGAATTGAGGAGGCGCTGGGTCGCGCGGGGGATGCTGCAAGCGCCGCTCACGCCGCGGATCCGGCGGGTGGCAGTCGCCCCAGGCATCGAAATCTCCGCACAAGTCGACGGGCGACACCCCCCAAGAGGGTGACCGCCACCAATTATCCGTTTCAGGATAAAACGCTATAAAACGGTGCCGGCGCGAGGGCTGATATGCTCTGCGCGTGATCGTCACGCCTTGCCCCCCGACCGGGAGCGGCAGGCCATTATCCGGACAAGATCGATGAGCCCCGCCGGCCACTCCGAGAGATCCACCCAGGACCGCGTCGTCGCCCTCTTCCACGACCGGCTCGACTACACCTACCTCGGCAACTGGAAGGACCGCACTGGCAACGCCAACATCGAGCCCGGGCTGCTCGCCGCCTGGCTGCGCCGGCGCGGAGTCGACGAGCCCCTGCTCACCCGCGCGCTGCACCAGCTCGCCAAGGCCGCCGGCGACACCAGCAAGCGCCTGTACGACCGCAACCGCGCGGTGTACGCGCTGCTGCGCTACGGCGTGAAGGTGAAGCCCGAGGTGGGCGAGCAGACCGTCACCGTGTGGCTGATCGACTGGCGCGATCCGCACGCCAACGACTTCGCGCTCGCCGAGGAAGTGACCGTGAAGGCGGCCGACCCGAAGGCCTACGACAAGCGGCCGGACGCGGTGATCTACGTCAATGGCATCGCACTGGGCGTGCTGGAGCTCAAGCGCTCGACGGTGTCGGTGTCGCAGGGCATCCGCCAGAACCTGGACAACCAGAAGCCGAACTTCATCGAGCCCTTCTTCTCGACCCTCCAGCTCTTGATGGCGGGCAACGACAGCGAGGGGCTGCGCTACGGCACCATCGCGACGCCCGAGAAGTACTACCTGCGCTGGAAGGAGGACGCGGCGACGGATGATGGCCTCGCGCCGGCCGCGCCCTGGTCCGCGCTGGAGAACCCGCTCGATCGCGAGCTGGCACAGCTCTGCGCCAAGGCGCGCTTCCTCGAGCTGATCCACGACTTCATCGTCTTCGACGCCGGCATCAAGAAGCTGTGCCGGCACAACCAGTACTTTGGCGTGCGCGCGGCGCAGGCGCACATCCGCCGGCGCGAGGGCGGCATCATCTGGCACACCCAGGGCTCGGGCAAGAGCCTGACCATGGTGTGGCTGACGAAGTGGATCCGCGAGCACTGCGCGGACGCGCGGGTGCTGATCATCACCGACCGCAGCGAGCTCGACGAGCAGATCGAGAAGGTGTTCAAGGGCGTCTACGAAGACATCCACCGCACCCGGAGCGGGGCCGACCTGATCGCGCGCCTGAACGACACCACGCCCTGGCTGCTGTGTTCGCTGATCCACAAGTTCGGCGGCAAGGACGAGGGCGACATCGGGGGCTTTGTCGAGGAGCTGAAACGCGCCCTGCCGGCGGACTTTCGCGCCAAGGGTGACCTGTACGTGTTCGTCGACGAATGCCACCGCACCCAGTCGGGCGAGCTGCACCGGGCGATGAAGGCGATCCTGCCCGGGGCGACGTTCATCGGCTTCACCGGCACGCCGCTGCTGAAGGACGACAAGGCGCGCAGCATCGAGGTCTTCGGCAGCTACATCCACACCTACAAGTTCGACGAGGCGGTGCGTGACGGCGTGGTGCTGGACCTGCGCTACGAGGCGCGCGACATCGACCAGTACATTGCCAACCCGAAAAAGATCGACGAGTGGTTCGCCGCCAAGACCGCGGGCCTCAACGACCTCGCCAAGGCGCAGTTGAAGCAGCGCTGGGGCACGCTGCAGAAGGTGCTGTCGAGCCAGGACCGCCTGGCGCGCATCGTCGACGACATCCTGCTCGACATGGCGACCAGACCGCGGCTGATGGACGGACACGGCAACGCGATGCTTGTGTCGTCGAGCATCTACCAGGCGTGCAAGCTCTTTGATCTGTTCGCGAAGACCGAGCTCGCTGGCCAGTGCGCCATCGTCACCAGCTACAAGCCCGCGCCCGCCGACATCAAGGGCGAATCCAGCGCCGAGGGCCTGACCGAGCGCCTGCGCCAGTACGAGACCTACCGCCGCATGCTCGCCGACTGGTTCCACGAGCCGGAAGAGTCGGCGATGGGCAAGGTCGAGCTGTTCGAGACCGAGGTGAAGAAGAGATTCATCGACGAACCCGGCCAGATGAAGCTGCTGATCGTGGTCGACAAGCTGCTCACCGGGTTCGACGCGCCCGCGGCGACCTACCTCTACATCGACAAGCAGATGCGCGACCACGGCCTGTTCCAGGCCATCTGCCGTGTCAACCGGCTCGACGGCGACGACAAGGAATACGGCTACGTCGTCGATTACAAGGATCTCTTCAAGCGCATCGAGGGCGCGATGGACGACTACACCAGCGGCGCGCTCGACGGTTACGACAAGGCCGACGTCGCCGGGCTGCTGGAGAACCGACTGCACAAGGGGCGCGAGGACCTGGAAGAAGCGCGCGAGGCGGTGAAGGCGCTGTGCGAGCCGGTGGCGCCGCCGCGCGATACCGTGCAGTACCTGCACTACTTCTGCGCCATGGAATCGGGCAAGGCCGAGCAATTGAAGGCCAACGAAGCGAAGCGCCTGGCGCTGTACAAGATGACCGCGCACCTGCTGCGCGCGTACGCGAACCTTGCCAGCGAGCTGGCCGGGGCCGGGTATTCGGCGGGCGAGATCGAGGCACTGAAGGCCGAGATCGATCACTTCGTCCGCGTGCGTGACGAGGTCAAGCTCAACAGCGGTGACTACATCGACCTCAAGCAATACGAACCAGCGATGCGCCACCTGATCGACACCTACGTGCGCGCCGAAGACAGCGCGCTGCTCTCCGACCTCGACGAGCTGTCGCTGATCGAGCTCATCATCGCGCGCGGCGCCGATGCGGTGCAGGCGCTGCCCGAAGGCTTGCGCAAGAACGAAGAGGCGGTCGCCGAGACGATCGAGAACAACGTGCGCAAGCTGATCATCGACGAGTCGCCGGTGAACCCGAGGTACTACGAGAAGATGTCGGCGCTGCTCGACGCCCTGATCGCGCAGCGGCGCAAGGGCGCGCTGGAATACCAGCGCTACCTGGAGCAGATCGTCGCGCTCACGCGCCAGGCAAGGAGGCCGGGCACGGGCGCGCCCTACCCCGCAACGCTCACGACCGCCGCACGCCGGGCGCTCTACGACAACCTCGGGCAGGACGAGGCCCTGGCGCTGGCCGTCGACGATGCAATTCGATCGAGCCGGCAAGATGGCTGGCGCGAGCAGCCGATGAAGATCAAGCGCGTGAAGATCGCGATCCGCAGCGTGCTCGAGGCGCCCCCCACCGGCACGCTGGCAGTGCGGCTCGGCGATATCCCCGCGCCATATGCGACCGAGCTCGCCGACGACGCCCTCGACAGCCACGCCGCCGCCCTCGTCGAACTCGCCCGCAACCAGCATGAGTACTGAGACCCGCTGCCTCGAAGTCGGCGGGCTGCGGGTCGAGGTAGTGCGCAAGGACATCCGGAACCTGCACGTGGGCGTCTATCCGCCCGCGGGCCGGGTGCGCGTGGCGGCACCGCTGGCAGTGAGCGACGACGCCGTGCGCCTGGCGGTGGTCGGCCGCCTCGGCTGGATCCGCCGCCAGCAGGCCAGGTTCCAGGCCCAGCCGCGCCAGTCGGCGCGCGAGATGGTGCACGGTGAAAGCCACTACTACCTCGGCCAGCGCTACCGGCTGGTGCTGGCCGAGACAAGCGGCCGGCCGCGGGTGAGCCTGCAGGGCGCCACGCACCTGCTGCTGCACGCCCGCCCGGGCGCCGCTGCGCCCGCCCGCTGGCAGGTGCTCGAGGGCTGGTATCGGCGGCAGGTGCACGAGCTGCTGGCGCCCATGATCGCGCACTGGGCGGCCGCGATCGGCGTCGCCCCGCCGCCATGGCGCGTGCGCTGGATGAAGACGAAATGGGGAAGCTGCAATCCGCGCGCGCCGCGCCTGTGGTTCAACCTCGCGCTCGTAAGGGTGCCGGTCGAGTGCATCGAGTACGTCGTCGTGCACGAACTGCTGCACCTGATCGAGCCCTCGCACAGCCCCGCCTTCATCGACGCGCTGACGCGCCACATGCCCGACTGGAACAGGCGGCGGACCAGGCTCAATGCCCAGCCGCTGACCACGGCGCGGCAAGCCGACGCGCGGGCGCCGCGGATACTCGCCCCACGGTGACGAGCTTCCGGCGGGCTTGATATAAAGCCGGCATGAACGACGGCTCCCGTCGCGCGCTGGATAGGCTATGACCTCGCGCTCGCGCCGGCGAACGACGAGTCCGCGCCCTGGCAGGACTGGCGCGCGTGGGCGCCGGACCTGTGCTACCCGGGGCGCGAAACGCCCGGCTTCGTGTTCGCGCCGCGCGTGGCGGCGCTGCTCCATGGCTCGTGCCGCAAACCGCATCACGACGGTAGCGACACCCTGCTGCGCGTCGAGGAATGGCACTACACCTGGCCGAGCACGCCGCCGCTGGTGGTGATCGACACCCGCACCTGGCGCTGGCGTTCGGAGCGCGCCGCGCGCCGCCCGTCGGCGCTGATGGACTGGGAGTCGCTCACCGACCTGCAGCAGACCCTGCGCGGCCTGCCCGCGGTGCTGCGGGTGTCGCCGGCGCCGATCTTCGGCGTCAAGCTCATCGAGAGCATCCAGCGCATGTTTACCTGGTTCGGCCACCCGCTGATGGTCGACGCCGAGAACTGGATGGCTCACCCCGGCTCTGCGCAGGCGATGCTCAACATCTTTCGCCACCGCAAGACGCCCCGAAACTTCGTCGTGCTCTCGGGCGACGTGCATTACTCCTTCGTGTACGAAGCCGCGCAAGCACGAGGGCGGCGAGCTCAGCGCTCGACCTGCAGCTCCCAGATGCCGGCCGGTGGCGTGTTGCGCCACACCACCGTACGGCGGTGCCAGCGAAATTCGCGCGGCGCCACGAACGGCGCCCGCGGCTGGTAGGTGAACTGGACCAGCTTGCGTTCGCGGTCATGAGCGAGGAAGCGGCAGATGCTGTCCACCGTCTCCGCGCCAACCGCCCTGGGCAGGGAACGGAAGGGCAGGCTGGAGACCAGCACCAGCCGACCGGGCCGATCGATCAGGCTGTCGACCACCTGCTTCGCCGAGGCCTGGCGCACGTCCACCGCCGGGAAGCGCGCCTGCAGGCGGCGCGCCAGCGGCGCCTGCAACTCGACCGCGATCAGGGGCACCCCGGGCAGGCGTCGCAACAGCGCCTCGGTAACCGGGCCGGTGCCAGCACCGAGCTCGACCACCGCGTCCGCGCCCACTGCGGCACTCGCCATCGCGTTGGCCAGCCTGCGCGACGAAGGCAGCACCGCGCCGGTCGATGCGGGATTGCGCAGCAAGGCGAACAGCAACTCGACCGGCATTCGCGCCTGCCTTCGGGAAATGGAAAGACCGCCATGGTAGCGCCGCTGTTGCGCGATCGGGACGGGAAGTTGCTCCCGGATACGCTTCGCGGCCCAATCGGCGGCCGCTCGCGCATGAGACAGCGCATGCCGCGTGCGGCAACGGGGCGGGCGCCTGAACGCGGGTTTCTGACGTCGTCGTCCGTCACGCACCGCCTGAACAGCTCGCGGCTTCCGCCGCTCCTACAATGCGTTTCGGGCTGCGTTTCGGGCTGCGTTTCGGGCTGCGTTTCGGGCTGCGTTTCGGGCTGCGTTTCGGGCTGCGCTGGTTTTCTGTAGGAGCGGCGGAAGCCGCGAGCCTTTTTCGCTGTCCGCCCCATGCAATCACCCTGCGTGCTGCAACGCGTCATCAATTTCTGTCACCATCACGCCTTCGCTTTCAACCCTCTTCTTCATCATGGCCGGAACCACCCTGCTCGCACTGATCGACGACATCGCCACCATCATGGATGACGTCGCCACCATGACCAAGGTCGCCGCCAAGCAGACCGCCGGCGTGCTCGGCGACGACCTCGCCCTCAACGCCCAGCAGGTCACCGGCGTGCAGGCCAGCCGCGAGCTGCCGGTCGTGTGGGCAGTGGCCAAGGGCTCGCTGGTCAACAAGGCTATCCTGGTGCCGGCCGCGCTGCTGATCAGCTGGCTGGCGCCGTGGCTGATCACCCCGCTGCTGATGCTGGGCGGCGCCTTCCTGTGCTTCGAGGGCTTCGAGAAGCTCGCCCACAAGTTCCTGCACCCGAAGCAAGAGGAAGAGGCCGAGCACCACGAGACGCTCGACGCGCTCGCCGACCCGAACGTCGACCTCGTCGCCTTCGAGAAGGAGAAGATCAAGGGCGCGGTGCGCACCGACTTCATCCTGTCGGCCGAGATCGTGGTGATCACGCTCGGCACCGTGGCTGCGGCCCCGCTCGGCCAGCGCGTGGCGGTGCTGGTCGGCATCTCGGTGCTGATGACGGTGGGCGTCTATGGGCTGGTCGCCGGCATCGTCAAGCTCGACGACCTCGGCCTGCACCTGCAGCGCAGCGCCTCGGCCTTCACCCGCCGCGTGGGCGGCGCCATCCTGGGCTTCGCGCCCTGGCTGATGAAGACGCTGTCGGTGGTCGGCACCGCGGCGATGTTCATGGTAGGCGGCGGCATCCTGCTGCACGGCTGGCCGACACCGGCGCACGCGGTGGAGCATTTCGCCGCGGGGTTCGGCGGGTTTGCGGGCGCGCTGATCAACACTGCCGCGGGCGCAGGGGTCGGCATCGTCGCCGGCGCGCTGGTGCTGGCCGCGGTGATGCTGGTGCAGAAACTGCGCGCCAAGGCCTGAACGCCCCGCGCGCGTGGCACGCAGCGCGCCGTCTACGCACAAACGCGGTGGTCGGGGCCGCTACCGGCGCGGCGCGGGCCGACGATCGCCACCTCGCACTGGCTGAGCATGATCGCGTCGGCCATCGCCCACAGCACGTCGAGCTTGAACTGCAGGATGTCGAGCGCGCGCTGCTGCAGCGCCCGGCTCTGGCTGAAGTACTCGAGCGTGAAGCGCAGGCCATGCTCGACGTCGCGCCGCGCCTGGGTGAGGCGGTTGCGGAAGTACTGCAGGCCGGCGGTGTCCACCCAGGGGTAGTGCGTCGGCCAGGTGTCCAGGCGCTGCTGATGGATGTGCGGCGCGAAGAGCTCGGTGAGGCTGGAGGCCACCGCCTCCTGCCACGGGCGCTGACGGGCGAAGTTGATGTAGGCGTCGACCGCGAAGCGCGTCGCCGGCGCCACGAAGCGCAGCGAGGTGACGTCGTCGCGGGTGAGGCCGGTCGCCTCGCCAAGCCGGATCCAGGCCTCGATGCCGCCGGGGTCCTTCACGTCGCCGATCTCGAAGCCGTCGTGGTCGAGGATGCGCTGGATCCATTCGCGGCGGATCGCGCGCTCCGGGCAGTTGGACAGGATGGCCGCGTCCTTCAGCGGGATCGAGATCTGGTAGTAGAAGCGGTTCGCCACCCAGCCCTGGAGCTGCGCGCGGGTGAGCTTGCCCTCGGCCATCATCACGTGAAAGGGGTGGTAGATGTGATAGCTCGTGCCCTTCTCGCGCAGCAGGGCCTCGAAGTCCTGCGGGCTCCACGGCGGCAGCTCGTCGGCGCGGGCGGCCAGGGCTGCGGCGTGCTCGATGCGGGGCTGGTCGCCGGGGGTATCGCCAATTTCGCTCATAGCGCGATCTCCATGCCATCGAAGGCGACCTCGATGCCGTGAGCGGCCAGATCAAAGCGCTCGCGGCTGTCCTCGTCGAGGATCGGGTTGGTGTTGTTGATGTGGATCAGCACCTTGCGCGTGGTCCCCGGCAGCTTGTCGAGCCACTCCAGCATGCCGCCGGGGCCGGACTGCGGCAGGTGGCCCATGGCGCGCGAGGTCTTTGGCGAGGCGCCGAGGCGGATCATCTCGTCGTCGGTCCACAGCGTGCCGTCGACCAGCACACAGTCGGCGGCCTGCATCGCCTCCCACACCTGCGGCTCCATCTCGCCCAGGCCGGGCGCGTAGAACAGGCGCCTGCCGCTGACGGCATCGACCAGCGTGACGCCGATGTTGTCGCCCGGCTGCGGGCGGTCGCGGTGCGGCGAATACGGCGGCGCGTTGCTGGTCAGCGCCAGCGCCTCGAAGCCGAGGCCGGGCGCGCCGTCGATGGCAAAGCGCGCCTGCAGCGGCAACTCGCGCCAGTCGATGCCGCTGTAGTGGCCGAGTACGCCGAACACGGGATTGCCCACCGACAGGTCCTCGCGCACGCCGGCGGTGCACCACACCGGCCACGGCTTGCGGTGCTCGCGCAGCATGTAGAGGCCGGTGGTGTGGTCGATCTGGGCGTCGATCAGCACGATCGCGGCGATGGCGGTGTCACGCAGCGCGCGCGCCGGCTGCAGCGCCGGAAAGCTGCGGATCTGCTGCAGCACGTCGGGCGAGGCGTTGAACAGCACCCAGTTCTCGTCGTCGCTGCTGGCGGCGATGGATGACTGGGTGCGGGCCTGGGCACGGATGCGGCCCGTGCGCAGGCCGTCGCAGTTGGGGCAGTTGCAGTTCCACTGCGGGAAGCCACCGCCTGCGGCGGAGCCGAGTACGCGAATCTTCATCGGCACTCCTGTGGGGCGCAGGTGCACCGGCGGTGCACGCCTGCGAGGAACAAGCAAAAAGGGCGGCGCGGCGCTGGAACGCGCGCCACACCGCGCCCGGGGTCAGGCCTTAGCGGTTGGCGATGTACATGTTGATTTCAAAGCCGAAGCGCATGCCGCTGGCTGTGGCGGTTGCCGATTTCATGATCGTCACCTGCCTCGTCTCTGGGTGGGATCGGTGCCGCTTGCAGGCACCGCCGGCCAGATTGCCGACCGTGTGAGTGAGATTGCCTGGAAGAGGAATGATTCGCATCGCAAAAGTCCGGAACCGGGGCTCATGAAAATATGGAGGGGCGCGGGCGCAAACATGGGGCGGCAAACGCCATGGCGACAGGCGCCCCTCGGCAAGGGCGGAGGATGGGTAGCCCGTGCGGTCACGCGAAAGCGAGCAACACCCTCTCACCGATTGAGCAGGGCAACCATCTGAGCGGCCGCTTGACTCAAGAACCCGTCCGATGGGTGGGACACCTACCCGGCTACGGGGGAGTTGCAGAATGTACGGCAAGTTGCCGTATAATTTCGTAATAGGAGGAATACACCATGCCTACTGCTATCAACACCGCCAGGCTTGAGGCTCGAATCAGCACCGACCTGCATGCGATGCTCAAGCGAGCCGCTGAACTCCAGGGCAGGACCATGACCGATTTCGTGGTCACTGCCGTGCAGGATGCAGCTCAGCGCGCCATCGAACAGGCAGAAGTGGTTCGTCTTTCGCTCGCTGACCAGGAGTGCTTTGCCCAGGCGCTGCTCTCTCCGCCGCAGCCTGCTCCGGCTCTGGAACGCGCCTTCACTCGTCGTAGCAAGCTACTGCGTGCTCAATGAGCCGCCCGCCTTTTCTCGTTGCGCCACTCGATGCCACCCATGAGCGCGCCGGTTTCCACAGTGGTTCCGATCCGCTGGACCGGTATTTGCGCGAGCAGGTCACTCGAGATATTCGGCGCCGCGTAGCGGCCTGCTTTGTGGCGCTGAACGATCAGGCGCGTATTGCGGGGTATTACACACTCGCCTCGGCGAGTCTGATGCTGTCCGATCTACCGGCTGATGTGGCCAAGAAGCTCCCACGCTATCCCACCGTCCCAGCCGTTCGCATGGGGCGTCTTGCCGTCGATCAGGCATTTGGCGGGCAAGGCCTTGGCAGCGCTCTGTTGGCCGACGGCCTCGACTGGGCCACCCGTTCCGAGATTGCAGCGTATGCCTTGATGGTGGATGCCAAGGATGATCGGGCTGCAGCCTTCTATGACCACCATGGTTTTATCGCACTGCCTGATTCTCCTCTCACACTGTTTCTTCCTTTAGCGACGGCGCAGGCATATCGGCGGGCGGGAGAAAAACCACAGTAACTCAACGCCCATCAGGCCACCGACAGGTCATGCCGAGGACGGGCCAGGCGCCTTGTAACTTCGCCCGTAAGCCCGGAAATCAGAACCCTCCGCCACCATCTGACGGGTCGCGCCCCAGCTACTGCGGGTTGGCGCCGCCGCATTGCAATAATCATCTGCATGCCCAGGCCGCTATGCCTCCTGATCTGAACCGCTCAACAAGAACAACCGGAAACCACACGAGCACTGGTCTAAGATCCAGCACATCAAGCGTCCCCCTCTCGCTGGTGCACCACCGATCCGAGACTGCGCGGCAAGCTCGCTCGCCATCACCTGGGCAAGCCTCGCCCCTGCACGGGTACCGTCCATGCCGAGCATCTCTCCAACGCCATGCCGCCCGACGCCCTCCTTTTCCCGCCCGCACCGCCCCTAGCCCACGGCCTGCTCGAGGTCGGCGACGGTCACCGCCTGTACTTCGAGCGCTGCGGCACGCCCGACGGCCTGCCAGTCCTCTTCCTGCATGGCGGCCCCGGAAGCGGCTGCAGCCCGCGCCAGCGCCAGCTCTTCGACCCTGCCCGCTTCCACGTCGTGCTGTTCGACCAGCGCGGCTGCGGACGCAGCACGCCGCGCGGCGGCTGCCACGCCAACACCACGCGCGAGCTGGTCGGGGACATCGAACGCCTGCGCCAGCACCTGGGCATCGAGCGCTGGCTGGTGTTCGGCGGCTCGTGGGGCGCCGCGCTCGCCGTGGCCTGGTGCGGCACACATTCGCAACACTGCCTGGGTGCCATCCTGCGCGGCAGCTTCCTCACCGGACAGGCCGACCTCGACTGGTTCTTCGGCCCCGAGGGCGCGGGCGCCGTCTGCGCCGAGGCCTGGTCCGCGCTGTGCGCAGCCGTGCCGCAAGCCGCGGAGGGTCGGGTGCTCGCCGCATTGTGCGCCGCGCTCGGCGGCACCGACGCGGGCGCGGCCGCCCACGCGGCGCGGGCCTGGGCGGCGTGGGAGGACGCGGTGATCGCGCCCGCACAGCCGGCGCCGCCACCGCCCGCACGCGACGCCCAGGCCCTCGCCGCGCTGATCGACAAGTACCGCGTGCAGGCGCACTACCTGGCCCACCACTGCTTCCTTGACGAGGACGGCGTGCTCGAGGCGGCGCGCCGCATGGCCGGCATTCCCACCGCCCTCGTCCACGGCCGGCTCGACCTGGTCTGCCGCGCGCGCAATGCGCTGCGCCTGCACGCGGCGCTGCCGGGCAGCCGCCTGCGTCTGGTCGACGGCGCCGGCCACAGCCCCTTCGAGCCGGCGATGGCGCGTGCGTTGATCGAGACCCTCGAGCACTTCGCCGTCCATGGCGATTTCAGCCACTGGGCAGGTGACTGAGTCATTGCCGCTGCGCGCGTGTGCTGAACGCAGTCACGGGCGACGGGCTCATGATTTTCCTTAGGCGGGGCTCGGGTTTGCACTGAGGCGGGCGCAGCCGACGATCGGCGAGAATGCCCGACAAGCCACGACCTGCCGAGGAGCCCAACCGTGAAGCCCAAGCACTGCGCGTTCCCCGCCGCTCCCGCCCACTCCGTCGGCGGCCGCGTGACGCCGCACGTGAAGACGCTCGCGCAGCTGCTTCGCCTCGGCGTCCCGGGTGCGCTGGCCGGCTTCGCCTGCCTCGCCAGCGCACAGGAGGCCGCGACGACCGACTCGGATGCGGTGGCGCTGAACCCGGTCGTGGTCACCGGCGCGCCCGCCGCCACCGAGAGCTTCGAGCTGCCCTACTCGGTCGATTCGGTCGACATGCGCACCAACCAGGCCGGCAATCTCGGCGTGAATGCCTCCGAGGCGCTCGCCGGCGTGCCCGGCCTGGTGATCCAGAACCGCCAGAACTACGCCCAGGATCTGCAGATCTCGATCCGCGGCTTCGGTGCGCGCTCAGCCTTCGGCGTGCGCGGCGTCAAGCTCATCGCCGACGGCATCCCCGCCACCAACCCCGACGGCCAGGGCCAGGCCGCCACCTTCAACCTCGACACCGCCGAGCGCATCGAGGTCATGCGCGGCCCCTTCGCCACGGTGTATGGCAACCACGCCGGCGGCGTCATCCAGCTCTTCTCGCGCACGGGCGAGGGCGAGCCGCGGGTGCGCGCCCGCCTGCTCGGCGGCAGCTGGGGCACGACCAAGTTCGGCCTCGGCGCCGAGGGCGAGAAGGACGGCATCGGCTTCGTGCTCGACGCCTCGCGCTTCGACACCGACGGCTACCGCGACCACAGCAAGACCCGCCGCGACCAGGGCTTCGCCAAGC
>Ga0209573_1003475_pt1 | contig 17222 bp, 15 predicted proteins | sample TNRBio252014_DNA_FD_185870 | JGI IMG/M metagenome (GOLD analysis project Ga0209573, IMG submission 185870) | Wastewater treatment Type I Accumulibacter community from EBPR Bioreactor in Madison, WI, USA - TNR Reactor_6/25/2014_ DNA (SPAdes)... | ecosystem: Engineered > Bioreactor > EBPR >...
TTGCAAAAGTCGGCCGAATTTTTCTGACGGCCCCGCAGTAAGCCAAAGCACGCATACCAATGGGGTCCTACGCTGAACTTTCAAAAATACAATCGAGCGCGCTGCAGATGCCTTGGTGGCGATTCGTGCCTTTGCTAATAATTGACTCTTCGTAACAGCCACACCCAGTTGCCTAAAATGGCGGCGAAATCCATCATAATCCGCCTAAATTTTAGGCAGTTCTTCCAAAAATAGTTTTGCAAGAAGCTCAAAAATAATGTTCGCTGCAAATTTGTTTTCGAACAGCCTCTCGGTCGCATCGATGCTCCTCAACAAGGGCCACAAGTTCACTTTCAGACTCGGTTCTTGGGCAATAGATTGAAGTGGATTCACGGTCAAACACAATACGCCGAGAGTTGGCAATTGGTTGGTGACGCTCAGCTTGTCAAATCGTCGCCAAATTGACTCGGATACCATCGACAGCCAATTAGCGGCAAAAGGAAAGATACATCGAGGTAACTCTCGGCGTCACTCGACGTGCTACCGGCGGAGTACGCTGGGCCAACAACTAGGCAAGGCTGCTTGGGACGGTAGCCGGAGCAATTTAGAGATCGCGCAGTAGCGCCGAGGACTGTATGGAACTCCCTAAAAAGCCTCATTCGATACCCGCTGTGTTGACGCCGACCAATTGGCATTTTAACGCTTCCCAGCGCCGAGTCGGAAAGGTGGGAATCTCATCCGGGACTTCCTCCAATCGATGGCTCAAGCGGCCATCGGCCGTCTTCAACGTCGGCAGCCCGATCGACCCGAGGTGCGCGAGGCCGTCGTAGGCGAGCGGCTGAGCCAAGCCCCATACGGCAAGCCGGGCAATGGCATCGCAGACCAATACGCAACCCTGCTCAAGGAGGGCAATTTCATAAGTCCCTTTCCCATGCACAAGCTGGTTCCTGACGCCCACCCATTTCGAGAACTCGCCGGCATCCAGCCCGGCAAGCGTCTGCCAGGTCTCGCCAAACATTCCCCGGAAAAGCATGAAACCATCGACCCATGCGCTCTCTTGGCCGAAAAAGGCATTGACGTCTGAGGCCGGCACCCGCCATACCTTGCGCAACACGGCCTTGCACAGACGATTCACCTGTGCCTCGTGCAGGCGCCACAACTCGACGAAAAGTGCGTCCAGATAACCTTGATTCCAGAGGTAATCGCACAGGGCAAAGGCGCGGGGGTGTAGAGGCTGCAGAAAACACAGGGAGTCTGTCAGCCCGGCATGGTTGATCCGGCCATGCTCAACGAGAGCTGCGTCATAGCCGTTCATCGTGGCCTGTGCCCGGCCATAGGCGCTGCGAAAAATGCGCTGTCGGGGAGGCATCGGTTTGCTCTGCCACCAACCCGGATGCGTGAGCACTTGCAGGCAGCGATCAGACGCTTCTGTGAGCACATCGTGAAGACGCCGGAAACGCCAGTAGCCGTTGGAATCGGAACAGTAGGGCACTTCGGTCTTGAACCGGCCCGAATAGCAGTTGACCAGACCACCATAGTGATCCGCATCGCACCTCAAGTGATCCGCGCCGGGATTGTGAAAGCTGAAAGCGTCCGGGCGGACACCAAGAGTCTCGTCCAGCCAGCGTGCTTCCTGCGCGACTTTACTGTGCAGCGTCTCTTCATCCTCGACACCATGAAACGCCGCATCGAAATGCAGGCCCAAGCGATGGCCATGGCCCAAGATGTGCCTGAGCAGGCGTACCTGTCCCGGCTCAAAGGGGTTGTAATACTCGCTGCGCGGGTTGACAAAATAGGTCGCCGTCACCCCCTCTTCGGCCTCAATGCTCGCCAGCGCCGCAGCGCGGTTGATCGAAAAATCAAGGTCGTGGCGCCACAGGATGAAGCGCGTGCCCCACGGAATCGCATCGTAGGTCACGAAACGATACGCAGCCTTCGCCGTGCGAAGCAGTTGTCGATAGTGCTGCTCGGTGAAATCCTCGTCGGAGGTCGCAGAGCGTTTTGGCGGGTTATCGCTCGAGATCATGGCAACCTCTTTCGTATTCAGTGAATCCACTCCCGAGGTACCTGAATCGGTCATTCACTTCCGCCGCATCGCGACCGACACAGTCGTCGCAGCTCAGCAGGAAGCTGAAAACCGAATGGATGCCTAGCTCGAAATACGGATTCCCCTGCAAACGCGCGAGTAAGGGTGTGTCGTGCGTGACAAACCAAGTGACCGGCACGCGACATTCCTCGACGAGATCGATCGTGTCGGCCAGCATATAGTCATGCGCCCAGTCAATATCGATGGACAGATAGCGCGCACCCGACCAGTCCGCCTCGGAGCCGACCTTGATGCTGGAGAGGGTTCTGGCAGCCATGATCACATTTCATCCAGAGTGACGATGCTGCCCTTATAGCCCTGCTGCCGCAGGCTGTCGCGGATGCGCCAACCGAAGGTGCGCGACATGATGACCAGATGATCAACGGGCTTTGTAAAAAGGTCATCCCGACCCGTAATGGCCACATTGAAGGGCGGCAGGAATTTACCTTGCAGTGCCGGGTCGTCGTCGAAGAATCGCACGGGCTGCGTCCGGTCGAGCAGGGCAAGACCGCGTGCGGCGCAGTACACGCCCACTGTCCCCGACGCGGCCATGTCGGACATCTTGCCGCGCACGCGCTCGACAAAGCGGTAGCAGCGTTCGGGGTAGCTGGCCATCACTTCGCGCTCCAGCCCGCGCTCCTCCTGCAAGGCGGGCCGCTTCTGCAGACTGGCGATGGCGTAGAGGCAGCGGCCGAAACCGGACTTCATCACGACGGCATGCATGCCAGCCGATTCGATCAACCGGGCCAGCGAACCGGCGTCGAAGTAGCTGAAATGCTCGTGAAAAAGAATCGCCGAATCACCGGCCACGATCTCGTCCGTGCAGTCGGGCACCGAGAAGACGGCGACGCCTTCGGGCGCCAGATGATCCCGGACATCCTCCAGGAACTTGGCGGGTTCGGTGATGTGCTCTAGCACGGCATAGCTGCAGATCAGTTCGAAGCGCCCGGTGACGCGCGGCGTCGGGAAGAAGTCGTTGACGATCTCGACCCCGTTCTTTTTCCAGTGCGCCGCATAGCCGCGCCCCGGCTCAATGCCGACGATCTGCAAACCCGCGTCCTTCAGGCGGCGCGTGAGGTAGCCGACACCCGCGCCGATCTCGATGGCCTTGGCGCCGCGAGTCAGCCCTACCTGGCCGATGAAGCGCAGGAAGTCATCCGCATAAGGCTTGCCGTAGCTGTCCTCGGCCAGCGGCGTCCCGATAAGCTGACCTGCTCGGTAGGCCTGCTCGAGAATCTCGAGCAGCTCCGGCGTCACCTGCTGCGTGACGGCGCCGCGTTGCTGATCGAAATGCAGGGAGAACGGCCACGTGTCGGGAAGCCCGGCGGGGTTGCCCGCTACCGCGGTCGCCCCGATGTGGAAGGGCAGATCATCCAACTTCATTGATGGGTCTCGTACATTGAACGAATGGAATCTTCCAGTGATGCCGTGGGTGCCCACCCCAGCACCTCGCGGGCGCGGGCATTCGAGTAGCGCGTGTACTCCTGCTCCAGGGGATCGGGAACACCCGCCAACTCGAAGGAAGCCCGGGGGATAACTTTGGCCATCACCGCCGCAAGCTCCAGCATGGTGGTCGGCGCATCGGCCGAGATATTGAACACGCCCAGGGACGTCGAATGTGCCGCCCGCAGAAACATGTCCGCGATATCGCGGACATCCACGTAGTTCTGCTCGCGCTTGCCCGTACCCCAGACGCGTATGGTCTGGCCCGCCACGGCCTGATTGAAGAAGCGCTTGGCCACCACCGTATCGGGTAGCCCCGGTCCGATGGGAGCCGGCACCCTCAGGATACTGTGGGAAGCCAGGGCGCCGAATATCTTCTCGCCCTCGTGCTTTGTCTGCATGTAAGGACTGTCCGGCCTGACGGCCACGGGCGTCTCCTCGACCTTGACCGTCGCCGCATGCTTGTCGTACAGAGAGCAGGTTGATGCATAGACCACGCGGCAACCCCATTCAAGCACAGCATCGCGGACCGTCCGGTCGGCGGCGCGCGTCTTGGCAGCCGAGGCTTCACTGTCCGGATAGTGCGTCGCATGCGGCACGGCCGCCGCCAGATGAACGACGGCTTCGGGCCGTCGACCAATGAATGTGGCCAGCGAGGCACCGCTCGCCAGATCGAAGGCCTCGCGGCGCACGCCGACCGCTTCGATCCCGTCCGAGCAAAAACGGGCCATCAGCACCCGACCGATGACACCCGAGGCACCGGTGACGACGATCACACCGCGCCTTTCGCCGCGCGGGGCTGCAGCGTTTCGGCCAGCGAACGCAGGATCGTCGCCTCCTGATAGGGCGCGTCCTGGCCGATGTCTTGGCCCAGCAGATGCCGGCGCACCAGCAGATCGGGTTCGTTCAGACCTACCATTGCGCGCAGGGATGTTGTGCCGGAGAAACGCGGGTTGATCTCGAAAACGCGCACTTTGCCGTCCACGAAACGGCATTGCAGATTCAGCGGTCCACGCGAACCCAGGCGATCCGCGATCTCGCGGCACTGCCGCGTCACTTCGTCGTACCGGCCGATGTCGCCCTGGCTCACGCCCGAGCTGATCACCAGGCGCGGACCGAGTTCCTTGCGCCCGGTCCGATTGGTCACGCTGGTGCGCAAGCTCAGCCCGCTGTTCAGGTGGCGCTTCACAGCAATGGCGTTGACGTAGCGGCCGTCGAGGTCGTGCAGGACGCCAACGGTGAACTCCTGGTCCGGCGTGCCGACGTATTCTTGGATCATGAAACCGCTGGTGATGCCGCCCAGGCCCAGGTAGGCCGCCAACGCCTTCAGCTCCTTCATATCCTGGGCGATGAAGACATTGGCCGAACCGCCGCCGCCGACTGCCGGCTTCACCACCACGGGGAACCAGTCGATGGCATCGAATTCGCTCTCGCTGGTCACGTTGACGTAACGGGGCGCGGGAAAGCCCAGTTCGGCTAGCCGCGCGTTGGTCCGGGCCTTGTCCATGCACAATTGGATCAGCGCCGTGTCGTTGATGGGCAGGAAGATGCCTGCGTCTTCAATCCGTTGGCGATTGGCGGCGAAGAGCAGCAGCTCGGGCTCGCAGCCGTGTAAAAGGGCCTGCACGCCCAACTCCTTGCAGGTGCGCAGCAGCACCGTCATGTACTCGGGGTCGCGCGCCAGCGGCAGCGTCACGAAGCGCTCCACCAGCGCGGCCTGCGGGCAATGGGGATTGGCGTCGGCGCCGAAGATCGTGTAACGGCCGTGCGGCGCAAGCCGCAGGGCCTTCAGGATCTGGTCGCCGTGGCCACCGCCACCGATGGCCGTCACAAGCACTCGTATCACAGGATATCTCCCAAAAAGACGGGACGCCGACGTTCGTAGACGTCCAGCACCGACGGATGCACCATCGGAAACTGTTCCAGAACCTGCCTGGTTTCGGCCGTGATGTCGAAACGCAGGATGCGCGCGCTACGCGCCTTCGTATCCAGCAGGGCCACCGAGCCGTAGCGCCCGTCGTCCCGGGGCATGCCGCAGCTGCCGATGTTGACATAGCGGGTCCCCGCCTGCTCGCGGATAAAAGGATGATGGGTGTTGCCCATGAGAACCCAATCCGCGCCGGGGTTGAAGCCCGCGAGATCCGTGTCTGGATAGACGTAACCGTAGGTCGGATCCTCGGGACTGCCGTGTACCAACAACACCTTCTGCCCGTCAATCACCTCGCTGCGCGAAGCAGGCCAGGAAGCGATCATCGCCAGCTGCGCCGGCGTCAGCCGGGGCCGCAACGCCTCCAGCTGATACACGCGCTCGCGCGCGGCGTCGCTCTGCCCCTCCAGCAGCATGGTTTCGTGGTTGCCGCGAATGCATTGTACCCGGTCGCCCAGACGCGCCAACGAATCCAGCACGGCGGCGGAGGGCACGTAGCCGACGGCGTCACCGAGAAAATACAGACGCTGCGCCCCCTGCGCCAGAAGCAGGTCGACGGCCCGGTCAAACGCCAGGCTGTTGCCGTGCGCGTCCGAGAGCAGCCCGATCAGAGAGTGCACGACAGCATCTCTTCCACATTCAGCAGGGACCAGATGAGCAGTCGCCGGTTCTCGCGACCGTCCAGATGCTGGTTGATCAGGCCACGCACCGAGTGCCCGTCGAGATGCTCGTAGAGGCGCGGGCTACCCGTCAGCAGCTTGCACTTGACGAATTCGATGCTCTCGCCCTTGAACCAACTGGCATCGGGTGACGAGAACCCCTGCTTTTCCGCCTGGGTAATTTCGTCGGGAATGTACCGGGACATCACGTCGCGCAGGATCTGCTTGCCGTCGCTGGTCTTCTGGAAGTAACGCCCGCTCTTGTGGCCCGGCTCGTTCTCGTTGATGCGGACGACCTCGGCGAGATTGTTCAGCTTCAGGTTGACGGGGCACTGCATGGCGAAATCGACCAGGTCGTTGTCCATGAACGGCACCCTCGCTTCCAGGCTATGCGCCATGCTCAATTTGTCTTCCACGACGAACAGGCCGTGCAGGAAGGTCTTGGCCTCGAAGTAGAGCGAGTGGTTGATGTAGTCCTCCGGCCGGTCCAGCTCGTTGTCGTGCGTGAGGAAAACGTCGCGGAAGATGTCACGCGTCCAGACGTCCTTGACATCGCTCCAGATCGGCGCAAACACCCTAGACAACGTGCTGTTGGGGATCAGGCGCTGCCAGAACTGATAATACTGGTCGACGTAGTGTTCGAAGTCCTGATTGACCACGGCGCGGTAGTAGCGCCAGGGGTAGCCGCCGAAGAGTTCGTCTCCACCGGAACCCGACATTACCACCTTGACGAATTTCCCGGCCAGCTTGGCGGCGTAGTAGTTGGGATAACTCTGGCCGACGCGCGGCTCTTCCAGATGCCAGGCCAGTTTGGGCAGGCAGCGCTCCATGTCACCGGCCTTGAGCACCATTTCATAGTGCTCGGTCTTGAAGCGGGCGGACATGGCCTCCGCGCGCACGCGCTCGTCGAACCCCAGTTCGATGCCGGAAGCCGAGCTGAGGTCGAAGCCGCAGGTGAAGGTCTTGAGGTTGGGAAATGACTGCGCCGCGATCGCCGTGATGGAGCCGCTGTCCATGCCGCCGCTGAGATAGGCGCCCAATTCGACATCGCTGACCAGCTGGCGATTGACGGCCTGACGGAACAGGCGGTCCAGTTCCTCGACATATTCGGCCTTGCTCGCTGGCAAATCGGGTTCGCGAAAGCGGTAGTCCCAATAGCGGGTGCGCGTGGTCTCGGGCCTGGCACCGCTGAGGTCGAGCGTCATGTAGTGGCCGGGCGGCAGCAGCTGGATGTCCTTGAGCAGCGTGCGGTCGGTGAAGATATTCTGGAAGGTGAAGTACTCGAGCAGTGCCGGCCTGTCGAGTTCGCGGCCAAATCGCGCGTCAGTCAGGATCGCCTTCTGCTCCGAGGCAAACCAGAAATTGCCGCCCTGCCGGGCGATGTACAAGGGCTTGATGCCGTAGCGGTCACGCGCCAGCAGCAGGTGGCGCTCCTTGCGGTCCCAGAGCGCCAAGGCGAACATGCCGTTGAAGCGATCCAGCGCCGCCGGCCCCCAATGGGCCAGCGCGTTGAGCACAACCTCGGAATCCGTCCTGGAGCGGAAACTGTAGCCAGCGGCTTCCAACTCGGTGCGCAGTTCGCGGAAGTTGTAGATCTCCCCGTTGTAGGACAAGACATGGCGATGGTCGGCGCTGATCATCGGCTGATGCCCCAGGGGAGAGAGATCGATGATGGCCAGCCGGCGATGCCCCAGGCCGATGTTCCCCTCGATCCAGTGCCCCTCGCCATCCGGCCCGCGATGGGCAATGGCGTCGGTCATCCGGTGGAGGAGGACCGGGGAGACGGCATTGCCGTTGAGATCAATGACGCCGGCAATACCGCACATGGCTTAGCGCATCGAACGGAGTGCGTCGACGACGTACGCGAAATCCGCCTCAACCATGCGGTTGTGGAGCGGAATCGCCATTGTCTGGTCGTTGCAGTTGCGCGCACCGGGAAAATCATCCGGGCGCAGACCAAAGCGCCGGGCATAGTAGCCGAGCATATGAACCGCATGCGTGCCCGGCCGGGTGGAAATGCCCATGACCTGTAGGTGCTCCATGATTTCGTTTCTGGGCAACGGCGCGTTTTCAGGAACGACATGGAGAACGTAGGCCTGCCAGGCATGCCTGCTGTTCTCGCCGACCGCCGGTGGCAGCAACCACTCGACATCGGCCAGGGACCTTGTGTAGAACTCAGCCCATTTCGCCCGCTCCTCGATGAAGCGGTCCAGCTTGCCGATCTGAACCAACCCGACGGCTCCCTGAAGGTCAGTCATCCGGTAGTTGTAGCCAAGCAGGTTGAACTCCGGCAGAAGGTAGGGGCGCGGCCCCTTGTGGCGCTGCTCTTCCGAGACGCTGGCCCCGTGGTTGCGCAGCATGTTGGCAACATCGGCAAGCCCGGCATCGTTGGTGGTGACCATGCCACCTTCCCCGGTCGTGATCGACTTGCGGGGGTGGAAAGAGAAGGCGGCCGCCAGCCCGAGCGAACCTGCCGCTCTCCCCTTGTAGGCTGCCCCTGCTGCACAGGCTGCATCCTCGATGATCGGGATATGCGGCGGCACAACTTCCCGAAGCGCATCCATATCCGCGCAAAGTCCGAAAAGGTGAACGGCGATTACCGCCTTGGTGTTTGGGGTGATGCGCCGGGCGACATCGGCCGGATCGATGTTGTTGGTGCGCCAGTCGACGTCCGCGAAGACTGGCGTGGCGCCACAGTACACAACCACATTCGCGGTAGCCACCCAGGTAAAGGCAGGCACGACGACCTCGTCACCCGGCCCGACGCCCATTGCGGCGAGAATCAGGTGCAACCCGGTTGTGCAACTCGTCGTTGCCAGCGCGTGTGAAACGCCGTGCCGCTCGGCAAACGCCTTTTCAAACTCCGAAACCTTGGGGCCCTGCGTCAGCCAGCCCGTTGCCAGCGGCTCGCGCGTGGCCTGCCATTCTTCATCACCCGTAAAGGGCAACGAGATGGCGATCAAACGCTTTTCCATCAGTAGCGCCCCTTGTTGGCATCCCGCCAGGCGATCAGCTTTTGCAGCCCTTCGCGCAATCCGTATTTGTACTTGAAGCCCAGGTCCGCCTCCGCCTTTTCCGGACAACCAATGCGGTTCTGCACAAGACGACGGGCATCGTCCGGGTGATATGGCTTGTAGGTAACCTGCAGTCGGGACTGCTTCAGTTCGAGAATGAGGTCGCACAGTTGCTTGATGCTGGTCTGCACGCCGGAACCCACGTTGTAGAACTCGTCGTTCGCATCCGACTGCAGCGCGAGGACGTTGCAGCGGGCGACGTCCTCGACGTCGATGAAGTCGTAAGCCTGGGTGCCGTCGCCATTGATGACGGGAGCTTCGTTGGCGTCGATCTTGTTCAGCATGATGGGGATGACGCCCGTATAGGCCGCGGTCTGATCCTGATGTGGCCCATACACATTCATGTAGCGGAGTCCAACGTAGGAGAGCCCGTAGCGGTCATGGAAGGCGCGGCACATGGCCTCCCCGGCTATCTTCGATGCCCCGTAGAAGTTACGATTCATGAAGGGATGGCTTTCGGTCATCGGCACGTCGACGGCATCGCCATACACCGAGGCCGAGGAGGAATAGACGAGGCGCTTGATCTTGTTGCGGACGCAGGCCTCGAGAACATTGAAGGTGCCTTCGATGTTCACGTGGAAGGCCGTTCGCGGGAAATCCTTGCAGTGCAGCAACCACATGGCGGCCAGGTGGATGACGTAGTCGCACCCGCGCATGGCGTCGTCGAGGAGGTCGGTTTCCCGGATATCCGCGCCGTTCTGGTAAAGGCTGCAGCGAGGATCCTGCATGTAAGGCGCCAGGTAATCCCGCTTCCCGCGTGCAAAGTTGTCATATACGAGAACCTGGCCAACGTCGGTCTTCAGGAGTTCGCCCACCACATGGCTGCCGATGAAGCCCGCGCCGCCGATGACCAGCACCTTCGCATTCGTCAATGAATTCATTCTTCTTCCTTCGATTCATCCAGCCCGAGCCAGGCCACAACTTCATCCGCAATGGCCAGACATGACGTCAGGCCGGAGGATTCGATGCCAAACAGGTCACCAGCCCTGCCACGCCATGCGTTTCCGCAATCATCTCGCACGATAGCCGTTCTCCCCTGCCCTATCCTGCCTGCCTTTTCGTGAGGGATCGTCTGCAGGCCGACCCTGGTCAGCCGCACCTCGCAGGTGAAACGACCACTCCGGCTCCAACAACCATCGCTTCGACCCCTGTGCTCTTTGGAGAAGTGCGCGCGCCAGGCCGGTCAGGCCGCAGCCTGCGCCATCAGCTTGTCATGCCTGGCGATGCTGCGCCGGATCAGTTCGCGATTGGCTTGGGTCCACTCGACGGTACGGCGCAACCCCTCGCGGATCTCCACTTCCGCGCTGAACCCGAGTTCGCGGGCGGCTTTCTCGGTCGAAGCAAAGCGCTTGCCGGAACGGTCCCAATCCCGGGCCGGGCGCAGGTCGAGCGGCGTGGTGTTGCCCGTATATTCGTTGATGATCGTCGCGAGTTCGAGAATGCTGGTTTCGCGTCCGGTCGCGAGGTTGTAGACGCCGCCCGCCGAGCCCTTGAGCGCACAGGCCATCAGGCCCCGCGCCATGTCCTCGACGAAGATGAAGTCCCGGCTGGCATTGCCGCCGTTATCCAGGGGCAAGGCCTCGCCGTTCAGCGACCGCCAGATGAAGGTCGGCGTGACATTGCGCCAGACGGTATGGACGGTACCCCGCCACCGCCCCGCACCGAGGATCTCGCGAGGCCCGAAGACATTGGAGAAACGCGCCTTCACGAACGGCAACTTGTGCTGCTGGAAGTAATAGTTGCCGTATAACTCGCCGATGATCTTGGAAATCGAGTACGGGCTGTCGTGATAGAGCGTGACCGGCTGGTCTTCCGTCGTTGCCGTCGGGGCGTCATAGGTCTTTTCCGCGACCGCACAGGCCGCTGCGGCATAGACCACCTTCTTCAGACCCTTGACATCCTTGAGGCGGTCAAACAGCTTCAGCGAAGTGTAGGTATTGTTGTCATGGTCGGCAAACGGGTCGGCAATGGACGACTGGTTGCCGTGGAAGCAGGCCAAGTGAAACGCGTAGTCGAGATCTCCCGGCAACGCAGCCAGGATGCGGTCATCGGTAATCGAACCGAAGACGAAACGAACCCGCGGGTCAGCCGGAATGTTGGAGACGTCAGAAGACAGCAGGTTGTCCACGACGATCATTTCGCATACATCCTGTTCGAGAATTTGATGAACCAGATTGCTCCCGACAAAACCTGCACCGCCGACAACCAGAACCCGTGCCCCGGAAAAATTCCCGTTACTCATTGTTGACCTCGATTCACGTTGTCGCGGCAGGCGCCTTGAGATGCGAGAACACATCCGTAATGCCATATTTGTCGTACCAGGCTAGCTGGCGCTTGATCGTTTCAGCAAAGCCGATCCTCGCTTGCCACCCGAAAGCTTTCAGCGTATCGCTGGCGTCCAGGGAAACCACGGGCACATCATCCGCGGCAGGCGGCACTACGGGAACCTCCATGCTGCCCAACCCGAGATACTCGGCCACCAGATCAAAGATCTCCTTGATCGAGTGCGCCTCGCCGCTGGCGATATTGAAGACGCCGATGGGTGCATCCGGCTTGATGGCCATGTCCATGAAAGCCAGAAAATCCGACATGTCGAGAAAATCGCGCGATGTATCCGAGCAAAAGCAGTTCTGGCCGGCTTTCAGGCGCTTGTAGAACGTCGGGATCGGGCCGATAGCCAGGCGTGGCCCGGTCACATTGGCAATGCGCAAAGACACGGTCGGCACGCCGGACAGAAGCATGAACTGTTCGCCAGCCGTCTTCGTGATCCCGTAGCTGGTAAACGGCGCCGTGGGATGACTTGCAGGAATAGGCAATTTGCTGGGTCGACCGTAGCACAGGGCTGTCTGGAAATTGACCAGGCGCTTGACGTCGTGGGCCTTCGCGGCACGCGCCACATAGGTGCTGCCAATCACATTGGTTCGCGAGTCCTCGACCCAATCATCCGGATCCTTGTACGCTGCGGCGGCATGAATGACGACTTCCGGCAGAAAGCCGGCAAAGGACGCATTGACCACGGCCTCATCGGCGATGCTGCCCTCCCGGACTGTCAGTCCGGGGATTTCTGGAACCACTTCACGCTTGCCGGTCGCGAAATTGTCAATGACAAGGATCTCGTGATCTTGCGGCAGCCAGTGCTCGATCAGGTTGGAGCCAAGGCAGCCGGCCCCGCCGGTAATCAGAATACGCATGCGTTCTCCTGCTTATTTCTTTGCGTCGAGGCGAAGGTGGGTGTATTCGCCAAGCGTGCCATGCCTTTTGTAGTAGTCCATCGCAGCGGAAACGGTTTGCTGCAGCGGAGTGAACTGGATGTCGCCGAAATCTTCGAATGTCCGGCCCGGGTCGAGAAGAATTGAGAAGACATCGTCGGGGCCAAGTTCCTTGACTTCAGCCTTCGGTTTGCCCGGCACATCCAGCGCCGTCAATACCGCATCATAAAGCTCTTGAATGGCGACATCCGTGCCGGAGGAAAAATGGTATGCGCCATGGCCAACGCCATCGATCGCCTTGAGCACGACCCGCGCCAGATCCTTCACGAAAACGAAATCGCGGCGGGCATTGGTGACGAAACACTGCTTGCCATCCTTCAAACGCTGATAGAAGATCGGCAAAGGGCCGGCCACATTGCGCGGGCCGACCACGTTGGCCAGGCGGAAGGTAACGTAGTCGATACCCGACAGCTCCAGATAGAACTCGTTGGCGGTCTTCGAAATCGAGTAACTGCTGCTGCCGGGAAAGCGCGGATGGTCGAGACGAATAGGCTGTTGCATGGGCTTGAGACCATAACAGAGCGCCGTCTGAAAATAAATGAAGCGCCCGACAGCGAACTTCTTGGCTGCGTCAACCACGTTCGAACCACCGACACAGTTGGTCAGGGTGTCGTTGTACCAGTCGTCCGGATCCTTGTAGGAGGCTGCGGTGTGCACGATCGCATCCGGCTTGAGCTCGCTCACCAGCTTTTCGACAACAACTTTGTCCGCAATGGTATCAATGACTACCGCGAGGTTGGGGTGATCTGCCAGATGTTCGCGGCGCCCCGTCGCCAGATTGTCGATTGCAACCACTTGATCGCCACGTTCCAGAAGCATTTCCACAACATGCGATCCGATCTGGCCAAGGCCACCTGTTACCAGAACCCTTTTCATTTCGTCTTCCTCGAAAGATTTGCAAAATTACCGATTGATGATGCACGCCACAATCTTCCGTGCCGAATCACCCTGCCCATAGGGAGAAACTTCTGGCACGGTCGGCACGGCAAGCGTCACCTCCGAAACTGCCGCAACGATGGCCTCGGCCGACGCCCCGACCAGGCGATTCCAGCCCAATTCCACCGTTTCCACCCACTCTGTCTCGTCGCGCATGGTCACGCAGGGAACGCCATAGAAAAACGCTTCCTTCTGAACCCCGCCGGAATCGGTGAGGATGACCCGCGCGGCTTGCTCCAGTGCGACCATATCAAGAAACGGAATCGGGTCGGTAACAATCACCGATCCAAGTCTCTCGTCCAGACCGTTGTCTGCAATCAACTTGCGGGTGCGCGGGTGAAGCGGAAGCACGACCGGCATTTGTTTGGTTATTTCCGCCAACGCCGAAACGATTTGAGAAAGGCGTTGGGGGTCATCCGTATTTTCGGCACGATGGCAAGTCGCCAGTACATAACCGCCGCTTGTCAGAGCGAGATCCCCAAGCACGGTGGTTTGGCGCTTCGCCTGTTCGCGGTAGTAGAGGGCTACGTCATACATAACATCGCCGACGTTATGGACACCAGTCACCATGCCTTCACTGGCCAGGTTACGCACCGCCGCCTCGGTCGGGCAGAACAGCAGAGCGGACACACGGTCCGCTACGATGCGGTTCACTTCTTCCGGCATACGCATGTTGAAAGACCGCAAGCCAGCTTCCACGTGAGCCACCGGAATATGCAGTTTGACGGCTGCGAGGGCCCCGGCCAGCGTCGAATTGGTATCGCCGTAGATCAACACCCAGTCAGGCTTTTCGTCCAGCAAGACCTTTTCCACCGCCTCCAGCATGCGGCCGGTCATTGCGCCATGCTGCCCACCCGATATTTCCAGGTTGTGCTTTGGATGGGGAATGTCGAGTTCCTCGAAAAACACCTCGGACATGTTTGCGTCGTAGTGCTGACCGGTGTGGACCAGCACTTCGCTGACCTGATGCGCGAACTCGTTCCGGATGGCCCGCGAGACCGCCGCCGCCTTGATGAATTGCGGGCGCGCACCGACGATGGTGACGATCTTGATCATTTGCTCAGAACCTTGAGAACGGTTTCGACGATGGTATTCTGCGTTGCTTCGTCAAGATCCGCGCTCATCGGCAAGCTCATCACCTTTCCGGCCATGCGATCCGACAGGGACAAATCCCCTGCCCTGCACAAGGCCTGGTAGGCTGCCTGGCGGTTGAGCGGGATCGGATAGTGGACGGCTGTCGGTACGCCCGCCGCCGTGAGTGCCTGCTGAACCTGCTCGCGGTCATCGATGACAACGGTGTATTGGGCAAATACGCTGGTGCGGTTCGGCCGTTGCACAACCGTCTGCACCTTGCCCGCGAACAGATCGTTGTAGCGTGCGCCAATTCTCAGGCGCTGCTCGACTTCCCATTCGAATCGCTCGAGCTTGCCCAGCACGACGGCGCACTGCAGCGTATCCATCCGCCCGCCAACGCCGACACGTGTATGGACATAGCGCCTTTTCTGGCCGTGAACCCGGATTTCCTTCATGGCCTTGGCCAATCCATCGTCGCTCGTGAAGATCGCCCCGCCATCGCCATAGCAGCCCAGCGGCTTGCTCGGGAAGAAACTCGTGCAGCCGATGGTGGAAAGGTTGCAGCTCTTCCTGCCCTTGTACTCGGCGCCGAAGCTCTGCGCAGCGTCCTCGATGACGGCCAGCCCGTGACGGGCGGCGATGGCGTTGATTTCGTCCATGTCAGCGGGTTGACCGTAGAGGCTGACCGGCATGATGGCCCTGGTTCTTGGCGTGATCGCCGCTTCGATCCTGCTGGCGTCGATGTTGCAGGTATCCGGCTCGATGTCGATGAAGACCGGGGTGGCGCCGAGCAAGGCGATGACTTCGGCGGTGGCGACGAAGGTAAACGGGGTGGTGATGATCTCATCGCCGGGCTTGACATCGAGTGCCATCAACGCAATGAGGAGCGCCTCGGTACCTGACGCAACGGTGATGCAGTGTGTAGCCCCCGTGTAGTCGGCCAGTTTCGCTTCGAGTTCGGCCACCTCAGGGCCCATGATGTACTGGCCATGGTGGAGCACGCGATGGAGGTTGCGTTCAAGCTGAGGACGTATGCAGTGCTGTTGCGTGGCCAAATCGATAAAAGGGATGGGCCGGTCTCTGGACTCCCAAGCGGTCAAGCCCCTTTCAGTAATCTCCTTGGGGTGAGCCGCCGCCAGAGAGGCATGCTGCAAAAACCATTTATCGCGCGTGACAACCAGGGGATTGGGTAGATAGCTGCTCGCAAGACGAACAATCAGGAGGTCTTCCAGATCATCACCGGGCATGGATTGAATGTGCCGCAACTCGTCACCGACTTGCGGCAAGGGTGTTAGAAACTGGAGCAATTCGCGCAACAATGTTTGCGCCAGATCTGTCGCGGTCTTGCGGTTTTGCGTTTCTGCCGCAAACGCACGTTCCAGCAAGTAGTAAACCGTGACAAGCGTATGGGGCGCATACCAGCCTGTGACTTTGCCATTGCGCACCATTTCCAGCAAATCGACTGCGTATGCAAAATATTGCCCGCGGGCGGCCAGTGCATCCACCAGGATATTGGTGTCGAATACAAGCTGTATGTCAGCCTGCTTGTGTGTATCAACGGCCAAAATAACGGTCCTCCAGTGCATCTTGAACTGTTTGATAATCATCCCCGATGCTTGCGCTGGGTCTGATTCTTGCTAGGGGACCAAGTAACTGGTTCAGCCGCTCTTGCAAGCTGCCCGGTCGGGCTGCAGGCACTTTTGCAACATCGGCCGGCCGGGACTGTTCTTCAAGATAGTCGCGAGCATAAAGGAGCGCATCATCAGGCACTTCAATGTGGTAATGGGTGGGTGCATCGGGTTTCAGGTAGAGGGGATTCAGCAATTTGGCCTGGCCTAGTTGAATCAAAATTTCCGCACGCATGACTACTCCTCCTTATGGCTGTTTCAGGTCAATGAACCGGATTTCAAGGCTTCTCTCAATGCTGCGATTTCCTGACGACCGCTTCGGCAAGGGCCCGCGAGGTGGTCCACTTGCCGCCGAAGACGTTGATGAGCCTTCCCTGGCGCTCGATGACCGATTCGCGGCTGGCGGCGGAAAAATCGGACTTGCTGGCGACAATCGGCCGGATGCCGGCGAAGCTTGAGATTATATCCCGACGCGCAACAACGTCAAAAAAGCAACGGTTGTAATTGGCGATCAGATACTCGATTTCCTCGTCGCTGGGTGCGCACTGATCGGGGTCGGCCTGGCTGACTTCGGTGGTGCCGAGCAGGGTATGTTCCCCGTGCGGCAGAACGAAAAGGATGCGCCTTTCGCCGGGCGCCTGCAGAACGCAACCCTGCTCCAGCTTGCCGGGCACGACGATGTGGCTCCCGCGGATCAGGTCGAGCCGGTAGGCGCTGGTTACGCCTGAGGTGGTGAGAAGGCTTTCCGCCCATGGGCCGGCCACATTGACGACGCGGTCGTAGCAGGCAGTGGACCGGGCTGTCGAAACTTCCCCCTTCGCGGGATCCACCTTGCGCACTGGGGTCAGCTCATGGAGCCTGGCCCCCGATTCCCTAGCCCTTTCGGCAGCCCACAGGCCAAGCTGGTAGTCGTCCATACGGGCATCCCAGTAACCGTAGGCGCCCAGCAACTCGTTGCGTCTGAGGCCGGGAAATCGTTCGACCACCTGATCGGCACTGTACCAGCAGCCACGCGGGAAACCTGACCCGAGCGCCAGCAGGTCGTAGAGCCGGATGCCTGCGCCGACCAGCCACCTGGCGCGCTCGCCATTCCGGTAGATCGGGATCAGCAACTCCAGCGGACTGGCCAGCTGCGGCGCCTGCGCGA
>Ga0209573_1003476_pt1 | contig 17220 bp, 17 predicted proteins | sample TNRBio252014_DNA_FD_185870 | JGI IMG/M metagenome (GOLD analysis project Ga0209573, IMG submission 185870) | Wastewater treatment Type I Accumulibacter community from EBPR Bioreactor in Madison, WI, USA - TNR Reactor_6/25/2014_ DNA (SPAdes)... | ecosystem: Engineered > Bioreactor > EBPR >...
TTTTTTGGGCTATCATAGCCATATTATTTGTGGTTTTATTGTTTAATGTGGTCATTCATAAATATTTTTAACATGACTTTTAAATTTTTTGCAATTTCTGTTTTGATATTACTTTTTCAGTTGCCTCTAAAAGCGCAAGACATAGCCACCTTAGAATACGGTGGAGGCGGAGATTGGTATGCCAATCCTACGGCTTTGCCCAATTTGATTAGATTTTGCAATGAGAATATTCACACCAAGATCAATGCAAAGCCCCAACATGTCAAGGCTGCCTCGATTGATGTTTTTAATTATCCGTTGTTATTTATTACCGGTCATGGCAATATGTTTCTCGATGATGAAAGTGTTGAAAATTTGAGAAATTACATGACTTCCGGCGGTTTTATTCACATTTCAGACAACTATGGTATCGATACCTATGTGCGAAGGGAGTTTAAAAAAATATTTCCCGAATTGGAATTCCAAGAAGTTCCTTTTGATCATCCCATTTACCATCAAACCTATGATTTCACAGCAGGAATTCCCAAAATCCACATTCACGACGGCAAACCACCCAAAGGATACGGACTTTTTTACGAAGGTCAATTGGTGTGTTTCTATGATTATGAAAGCGATTTGAGTGATGGTTGGGAATCCCCCGAAGTGCACAACGATCCACCCGAAATCAGATTGAAAGCCTTGAGAATGGGTGCTAATATCGTACAATATGCATTTACGAGATAGTAATTGTTAACTTTCTCTATTTTTTGGTATTCTGTTTATAAAGACAAATTTGCTATTCAAATATATTAAACTATATTTGTTCAACTAACCGAACCAATTCGTAACATTTTTTTGGGAAAAACATTCCGCTTGCAGTTATTTATGCAGGTTGGAGTTGGTTTGGTATTTTAATTTAAGTTTAATAATATTGAATTAATATTTCCCAATTTTTCATATGGGATTTGAAACTTTAGATGCAAATAATAACCCTAAATAGTTCATTCAAAAGTTTTCTCAATAACCTACAACCGTTTAATCAAAAACCCATAAACATTGAAATACCTTTGGTACAAAACCATCAGATCATACGTTCACATCGGACTGTTATTTTACTTCAGAAAAATTAAAGTTTTCGGACATGAATCGATTCCGAAAGACAAACCCATTCTTTTTGTAGCCAATCATCGCAATGGATTGATTGATCCCATTTTGATAGCAACTGCGCCACTTCAAATATTGCATTTTCTCACCCGTGCTAGTGCTTTTAAAAACCCAATTGCCGATTTTTTATTGCGGAGTATCAATATGTTGCCGGTTTACAGAATTAGAGATGGCAAAGATTCCATAGCCAAGAATCAAGAAATTTTTGAAGCCTGTTTTGACATATTTGCCAAAGGAGAATCGGTTTTAATTTTTCCGGAAGGTAATCACGGTTTGCCTCGTAGAGTAAGACCATTGAGTAAAGGATTTACCCGAATTGCCTACGGTTTTCTGGATAAATATCCCGATAGAGCATTGTATATAGTGCCTATAGGATTAAATTACACCAATATATTGAGACCTTTTAGAGACGTTTCACTGTATTATGGGAAAGCTTTTTTAGCCAATGATTATTACAATCCGTCTGATGAAAACCAATCGATAGATGCCTTAAAAAGTAGGGTGTATGAAGACCTCAAAGGTTTGACAACCCATATTGAAAATCTTGACCAACACGATGTAATTGAAGACATTTTAAAAGAAGAAAAGATAGACTTATTAGTCCCCAATGCCACCAATGCTCGTATTCAGCAATTGGAACAAAACCCTCAAGAAATCGAGAATCACAAAATTCAAAAATTTTCAAAACGCTCCAAAAACATTTGGCAAAGTTTTATTTCAGTAGTATTTGTCATCAATACTATTTTTCCCATTTTAATCTGGTTATTTATTAAATCCAAAGTGAAAGATATCGTTATGCTTTCCACTTCTCGATTTGGAACCAGTGTAGCATTGATACCTTTTTTCTATTTGATTCAAGCAGGAATGGTAGCTTGGTTTTTCGGGTGGTTATGGGGTGTTTTGTATTTTGTTTTGAGTTTGGTTTGGGCATTAATGCGAAAATACATACATTGATTTCTGACATCACCAAGTAGGAAAAATTGGAAAAAGGTTTCCTGTAATTGAAATAAAACCCGTAAATTTGTAACTCACTTTAAAGCAAGTAATCATGGCTAGAACAGCAGAAGATATATTAAAAGAAGCAATATTGTTGGAAGTACGAGGCAAAGCATTTTATAAAAATGTTTCAGAAAAATCGGATAGTCCGGCTGCCAAGAAAATATTTGAAATGATGGCGCATGAAGAAGATGAGCACATCAAATTCTTGTCCACTCAGTTTTCAAATTACACCAAAACGCACGCTTTTATCAAACCCGATATGCCGCATGAAGATCCGGAAGAAACCGTTGTGTTGAAAGTTTTAACCGAACAATTGAAAAAAGAAATCAATGCGGCCAGTTTTGAAGCGGCTGCTATTTCTTCGGCTATGGATTTTGAAACGCGCGCTGTCAAGTTGTATTCCGACAGGGCTAAAGAAGCCACCGATCCCAACGAAAAAGAATTGTATCGCATCTTGGCTGAATGGGAAGGTTCTCACCAATATATGTTACACGAACTCAACGAAGCTTTGAAAGAAGAAATTTGGAATGATAGTAATTTTTGGCCTTTCTAAGTTTCAATTTTAATACTTACACAATTTGAGTTCATCACATTTGATTGGCCATTTCAGTAAAAAGCGAATTCCAATTCAATTGATTACCATATCTTTTCCCTAATCTGACCATGATGAGATTTTTTTCGGGATTGATATAAATAAATTGACCATTGATGCCTTCGGCGTGATAATCGCCCTTATCCGAATTGATCCACCATTGATACTGGTAAAACCACTCGTCTCCATCTTCTTTTTCAAATTTAGTTGAACGTTCTATCCAATTTTCAGAAACGATTTGTTTACCGTTCCATTTTCCCTTATGGAGCATCAGACTTCCAATTTTTGCAAAATCACGGGCTCGTGCATTGAGACAGCAAAATGTTTTTTCTGTTTGATTTTTTTGACTGTCTATACTCCAACTGGCATCGTATTCCATACCCATAGGAATCCATATTTTTTCTTCTAAATATTGAGCAATGCTTTTTCCTTTTAAAGCACTTTTCAACACCAGACCCAATATTTGTGAATCTCCGCTACTGTAATGAAATTGGGTGCCTGGAGCGGTTTTTACTTGAAGTTTCGAAATTTCTTTTTCCAATTGACAGCCATAATAAAGTGAGGCAGCATTCCCAAAAGGATTGAAATAACTTTCGTTGAAATCCAATCCCGAGGTCATATTAAGCACATGTTTGATGGTTATATTTTGGTAATGTGGAGTATTAAATGATGGAATATAGGTGCCAACCGTTTCATCTTCCGATTGAATCAAACCGTCGTCAATAGCACACCCTATCAAAATGGAAAGAATGGATTTTGCCATTGAAAAGGAAGCGACAATCGATTCAGGTTGATACGAGTCAAAGTAGTTTTCATACCGTATGCTATCGTTTTGAATAACTAAAAAGGCAACGGTTTTATTCTCAATTAATTTTGCTTCAAAAGTTTTAAGGTCTAGATGTAAATCTTCTGCAAATTGTTGGTTTGTGAAATCTTTTGTTGCCTTGGGATAGATAAATGGATTATTCAATGTATCCCTATCAATAGGATGTGATGGAAAAATGGTATGGTCTGTAATATCCGCAAAATTATAAAATATAAACCGGCTTACTTTACAAGAATAAAAAAGGGATAAACCAATCCATAAAATTAAAAGTGCTGAGATGATTTTTTTCATGAGTGTTTGATTTTATTTCAAACACAAAAATAGACACCTATAAGATACAAATATTTTTTTAGGGATGAATGGTTAAGTTTAGGGATGAATGGCTTATGCAGAAGATTTTTGGGATAACTTTGATATAATGCTATCTGAATAATTGCGGCTAACCGGAATTTTCTCAAATGTATTTCTGAAATGTAAAAGATATCCATTGGAATTACCCGATATTTTTTCCACATTTTTCAGATTACACAAATATGAGCGGTGTACTTTTACTAAAAAGTCATTTTTAACATCTTGTTCAACTCTCTTTATTGGACTCCTGATGAGATTTTTTTGAATCGTATTATTTAAACCTAAGTAACAAATTTCAATATAATTGTCAGCGCCTTTGATGAATAAAATATCCCTTTTTAACCATTCAAATTCTTCAGATTTATTATCACTTATGAAAAAATAAGTGTTTTCTTGGTATTCAATAAGGTCTGATTGGTTATCCAAACTGATGTCTTTATTTATAATTTTTATGTTTTCATTTTCATTTTTTAAAATAAAAATATAATCCAATAAAACGATAAAAACTAATGTCGGAAAAAGTAAGGTTAAATTATATTTGAAAAATAAGATGAAAGTATTTAGGGTTAAGTCTTCATTAAAATTCAAACAGTAATATATAAAAGATAAGGCAAAGGATAATGAAATCGTACATGCCAAAAAGATTAAGTAAGATAGAAGATTGGGTTTGAAATGGGTTTTACTCCAAAAAAAGTATGACACCATGGAAATACCCATTACAATAATTCCATAACCTAAAAAAATTAAAAAAATATCTTCTACCTCATATTCATAGTTGTTGAAGAGAAATAGAATGATGGTGAAAAAAACACCAATCAACAAACTTTTTAAAAATCTATAGAATAAAGAATCAACCAAAAATGGATACGGTTGGAATAGCCATTTTACCATACAATTTTTTCATTATTTAAATTTATAAATATTGTCTTGAATTGGGTGCTGAAGTTCTACTTTTCAATTTCCAATTCCACCACATATCCCTCATGATTCCGGACATTGAAAACTGTTCCATCTTCAAAAATAAGATACTGGCCTTTGATGCCTATGAGTTTGCCGGAAAACTGTTTGGTTTTTTCCAAAGTCAAACTATTGATTTTGGTGGGATATTGAAGTACGGGAAACACGAGATGGGTTTCGGAGTTGTAGTCTATAAAATAGTCTTGAACTTCTGCAGGAATGAATTTTTTCAGTTTTTCGCGCCAAGCGGCTAGATCTTCATCTTTGATTTGATTGGTGAGCATATGTCGCCAATTGGTTTTATCGTCCACGTGATTTTTAAGGGCAACTTCGGTAATCCCAGCCAAATAGCGATTGGGAACTTCTACAATTTCCAAAGCTTCGTGCGCGCCTTGGTCTATCCATCGAGTTGGGACTTGACTTTTACGGGTGACTCCAACTTTAACATTGCTTGAGTTGGCCAAATACACAATATGTGGTTGGAGTTGCACTTGTTTTTCAAATTCCAAATCCCTTTCCGCAATTCCCAAATGCGCTTTGCTGAGTTCGGGTCTCATGATCCAATCGGCAGTGGAAGGTTGTTCAAAAAAACATTTTTTACAATGACCTTGCCGAAAAATAGGTAAGTCTTTGCCACAAGCCATACATTGGTAATGTGAAAATTGAATCTTGATTTTTTTACCTAGAAGTTGATTGACGTGTACCACATCACCATTCATCTCTAGGTAATACTGAATTGGTTCACCAATCTCGGTCAACATTTTTTCTAAAACGCCGGTAAATGTCATTAATTAAATCAATTATAAGCTGCTTCTACGATGATTTTAAATTTGCCATCGGTTATATCTATATAATCATTTAGATCTTCTTCATTGTATAAACGCGCATTAAAAGTGCCTGAAATTTCTTGAAAATATAGATTCCAAGTTTCATCATTCATTTCAGTGGAAGAAGTTATTTTAAAACTGGCATTGGTTTGAGTCCCAATATTTGAAACATATACCAAATCTTCATCTGAATGAGGTACATATATTATATTTACACCATGAGCATTGTCATTTAATTGATAGGTGCCAATAGGAAACAAATCATTAAAAACAGCACCTTCACTTTCTGAACTACAGCCACCTGAATAAAATTTATTGAGTTCAAAGTATAACATGGGCAAAGACTCATCCCAATTAGGTTCAATACCTGGATTATATGTCAATACACAACCACTAGGGCCACCAATAGACCCTGAAAAACCAGATGAAAAATAATATTCAGGATCTTCATCATCTAAACTAAAACCCATGTCAAAGGAAGTCCCGTCAACTTTCCCTTTAATATAATAATCTTCATTTTGAGCATTATCGTCTTTTGAACATGAAATGAAACTAATAGCGATAAGAAATACAATTGTTAAATTTAAATTTTTCATTGTTTTTTTATTTATTTAATAATTTACTTTGAAGATAGGATCAAAATGATTGGAATATCTTCTACAAATTTGTTGTTTTTATTTTCATAACAAAATAAATAACGGCATTGACATAAAATATCAATGCCGTTAATATTTAATTTATAATACAAATATTGGACTATTCATTATCCTCTTTGATTTCAGCAGCTCGTTTTTTCATCAACTCTTCTTGAACATTAGGCGGAGCCATTTGGAAATTGTCAAAACTGGTTTTAAACGAACCTCTACCTTGAGTCATAGAACGCAATGTAGTAGAATATTTATACATTTCAGCCAATGGCACTTTGGCGGTAATTTTTTGATATTTACCCATGCCTTCCATTCCCATTACTACAGCACGACGACCTTGTAAATCAGTCATCACGCTACCCATCATTTCTTCGGGCATAGTCACTTCGAGATTTTGAATAGGTTCCATCAATTTGGGACTGGCATTGAGGAATGCATCTTTGAAAGCATGTGCTCCAGCCAATCTGAATGATAAGTCATTGGAATCAACAGGGTGCATTTTACCATCAAACAACATCACTCTGACATCGCGGGCATAAGAACCGGTCAACGGACCTTCTTCCATCACTTCCATCACTCCTTTCAATACAGAAGGTAAATAACGAGCATCAATAGCTCCACCAACGATACAATTGTAGAAGACCAATTTGCCTCCCCAATCCAAATCAATCGTTTCCACACCTCTAATGTTGAATCCTTGTGGATCTCCCATGCCTTCAACATAAGGTTCTATCTTGATGTGTACTTCCCCAAATTGACCTGCCCCACCTGATTGTTTTTTATGACGGTAACTGGTCGTAGCCGAACGTTGGATGGTTTCTCTATAGGCCACTCTTGGCTGACGATAATCGGCTTCTACTTTGTAGATGTTTTTCAACTGCCAATCGATCATTTGCAAATGCAAGTCACCTTGACAACCCAAAATATGTTGTTTCAATTCGGGTGAATATTCAATGGTGCAAGTTGGGTCTTGACTGTGAATTTTACGCAAAGCTTCGTGTAATTTTTCTTCATCTTTAGCATCTATGGCATGAACAGATTTTTGAATTCGGGCAACCGGATATTGAATAGGTTTTACAGTTAAAGGGGTTCCTTCTGTGTAAAGCGTATCATTGGTTTCGGTATATTTCAATTTCAAAGTGGCTCCAATATCACCGGCACTAAGTTTTTCAACTTGTTCGCGATTTTTACCGTCCATGATGTACAGTTGGTTCAAAGTTTCCACTTCTTCGTTGCGAGCATTGACCAATTTGGTTCCTTGTTTCAATTCGCCAGCTTTTACTTTGAAGAAAGTTATTTTACCTAAATTCGGGTCATTGAAAGTCTTGAAAACAAATAAAGTGGCAGGATGTTCTGTTCTTTTGATGGTTTTTCCTTCTACACTTTGTTCTTCTTTTAATTCAATGGCGGCAGGTGCCACATTATCAATAAAGCCCATCAAACGACCACTTCCCATATCTTTAAGTGCTGATACACAGAATACTGGAAATAATTCGTGATTTAACATTCCTTTTTTGATACCTTCACGCAATTCATCTTCATTTAAAGTACCTTTTTCAAAGAAGAGTTCCATGAGTTGCTCGTCATTTTCAGCTGCTTTTTCAACCAATTCATTGTGTAATTGTTCTGCAGTTTCTTTTTGGTCGGCTGGAATTTCCAATTTTTCAGGTTTGCCACCATTAGGTCCAAACTTGTACATTTTCATTTTCAACACGTCAATGATGCATTGTGCACCACCTACTACCAATGGATATTGAATTTTGATGGCATTTTTTCCAGCCAATTCTACTATACTATTAAAACTGTTGTCGTAATTGGCTTTTTCATGGTCAATTTGATTGACGACAAAAAGGGTAGGTTTTGAAAAATTATCAACGTAATTCCAGATAATTTCAGTTCCCACTTCAGCCCCATGTTGGGCATTGATTACAACAGCAATAGTATCGGCAACGCGCATAGTAGAAGCTATTTCTCCTACAAAGTCGTCCAAACCGGGTGTGTCTATGATGTTGATTTTGTAATTTCTCCACTCTGTGTGCAATGGAGTAGCAAATATGGAAGTTTGTCTCTCTTTTTCTAGCTCGTGAAAGTCGGATACGGTATTTTTTTCCTCCACACTTCCACGGCGATTCAGAAGTCCGGCTTCAAAGAGCATCGTTTCGGCAAGGGTGGTTTTACCACTGTGGTGCGCCCCTACGAAAGCGACAGTTTTAATGTGTTTGTCGTCGTATAATTTCATAAGATTGTGTTTTAAATAATTGATTAACTTTCCAATAATATGTAGTGACAATCCTCATAATTTTTGGAAAGCATAAAGATAAAAATAAAAAAAGAGATAGAATATGATAATTGTTAGTTTTTTTAAAGGGTTGGTTTGCATAACTATCTGTTTCATTTAGGGTACAATTCTATTTACTTCATTCAATTTTTTTTTGTAGTTTTGAATATAATTTAAAATTAAAATTAAAAATATGAAAAATTCAATTTTTTTTCTAGTAATCATGTTGAGTACAGTTACATTTAGTCAAGAAAAAAGAGGACTGAATAATACTTTACTGGATTTAAAAATTAGAAATATTGTAGATGCAGATGGCGTTAATATTGATTTGAGCCAAGTTTCAGGATCACCTTATTTGCAAGCGACATTTGAAAGCGGATTGATACTGATGCTCGAAACCAATGATACTTTAAAAGCACAAATGAGATATAATATATATGGTGATGAAATAGAAGTTCAAAAGGAGGGTGAAGTAAGCCTTAAATCTGTTGTCAAAGACCCTGATATTCAATGTGAAATTGGCAATAAAAAATTTCATTACATCAATGAATTCCTTGGATATATGGAGGTATTGTACGATGGAAATACGAGTTTGTTTGTAAAACACCAATCTACCTATGTGGAAGCTGAACCGGATAAAACACCCATGCATCAAAAAAGCGTTGCCAAATTCAAAAATAAAGAGATTTTGTTTTTAGAATTAAGAGGTGTTTTTGTTGAATTACCTAAAAAAAACGATGATTTTTATAAAGAATTCGGGGACAAAGAAACTGCTTTACGAAACTATGTAAAAGAAAATCAATTGAAAATTTCAAGAATTGAGGATTTGATACAAATATTAAAGTATTTTGATAGTTTGTAATTTGATTTATTTTTTTGCATCGTTTTTTTTGCTGAAATCGCTTAGCTTTTTAATGCAGTGATTTAAACTTTTTGTTTTTGACCGAAACTGCGTTAGCAATCAGTGAACACCATAATAAATTAATACAATGTGAACTAAATGAAGTGAAATTTGTCCAGATAAGGCACTTTTTTCAAAGCATAATTGGTGTTATGGTTTAAAAAAGTAACGCTCCCGATAACTATCGGGAGGGCTAATTTCAATCATTTTTTAGGGAAAAGAAAAAGTTTAAATGAATTCAATTATTAAATTCTATCTACTATGAAAAACTTTATTTGGATTTTTATTTTTTTAAACCTGAATTTTACTATTAATGCCCAACATTTGGCAAGATTGGATAAAACGATCTTGGAAATGAACTATAGAGGTTCATTGGATTATTTGGGTAAAAAAATAAATTTGAATCAAGTAAAAGGATCTCCTTATTTGAATGCAAATTTTGAGAAAGGCTATATTGTCCTAAATGAATTTAAAGATACGCTTCAAACCAGGTTGCGCTACAATATTTATAGTGATGAAATCGAAGTCAAAGTAGATTCAACCAACGTTATAAGTGCCCTTAAAAAAGCAAATGATATTGCTTGCCGTTTCAGTAACAAAGATTTTGTATACATTGAAAACAGTGGTTATTTCCAACTATTATCTCAAGGGAAGGCTACTCTATATCTCAAATATAAATCTGAATTTCAAGATGCTCAACCAGGGTTAAAACCTCCGATGCAAGAGGAAATTCCTGCCAAATTTACTACCAAAAAAACATATTTTATCTTTTTGGATGGTGTTATGAATGAGGTGCCTTTTATGAAAAGTAAGTTTTACAGAATTTTTGGTGAATTTGAAGAAAAGATCAAGCAATATGCTGATGAACACAAACTCAAATTTTCTGACGAGGGAGATTTGATCAAAATAATTGCTTATTACAATTCTTTATAAAGTAATCAATCCTGCTCTTTTCAATAAGGCTTTGTTATCGGGTTCCTTGCCTCTGAAACGTTTGTATAATTCCATTGGTTTGACTGTGCCACCTAGCGATAAGATAAAATGTTGCAGTTTGTCGGCTGTTTCTTTATTGAAAATTCCGGTTTCTTGAAAGTAGGCAAAGGCATCGGCATCTAGTACTTCTGCCCATTTGTAACTGTAATACCCTGAAGAATAACCTCCTTGAAAAATGTGAGAAAAGGCTGTACAAGTTATATTCTCGGGTACATCGGGATACATACGGGTACTGGCAATGGCTTGTTTTTCAAATTCTTTTAAAGATAGATTCCATTCCGGAACCTGTGCATGAAATGCCATATCCATCAACCCAAAACTCAATTGTCTGACGGTAGCCATTCCTTCCATAAAATTGGAAGATTCTTTGATTTTATCGACCAGTTCCATCGGAATCATATCGCCTGTCTCATAATGAGTGGCAAATAATTCCAAAGCTTCTTTTTCATAAGCCCAATTCTCCATCAATTGACTGGGTAATTCAACAAAGTCCCAATAGACATTTGTTCCAGATAAACTGGGATAGGTTGTGTTGGCCAACATGCCGTGTAATGCATGACCAAATTCGTGAAACAAAGTCGTAACTTCTTGAAAAGTCAACAAGGATGGCTTGGTCGAAGTGGGTTTGGTGAAATTACACACAATCGAAATATGCGGTCTCGAATTGACCCCTTTTTCAATCCACTGATTCTTAAACGAAGTCATCCAAGCCCCATTGCGTTTTCCTTTTCTGGGAAAGAAATCTGTATATAAAATTGAAACCAAATTTCCTGCTGCGTCTTTCACTATAAAGGTTTCCACTTCGGGATGATATACTTCAATTGTTTCTGTTTTTTCAAAGTGCAATCCAAAAAGCTTTTGGGAAATTTGAAAAATACCGTTTAAAACCTGTTCCAATTTGAAATAAGGTTTCAAAAGCTCATCGTCCAAATTGAAACGTTGTTTGCGTAATTTTTCACTATAAAACGAGGCATCCCAAGCTTCCAAATGATCTAAACCTTGAGTTTGTGCAAATTTTTCTAAGGTTTCAAATTCCTTTTGTGCAAAAGGTTTGGATTTTTCCAATAAATCTTGAAGAAAATCAATAACTTTTTCAGGATGTTCTGCCATGCGTTCTTCCAAAACAAAATGGGCATGCGTAGGATAACCCAATAATTGAGCTCTTTCATGTCTCAAAGCGACAATTTCCTTGACCGTATTCTCATTGTTATGAGCATTGTCTTGAAAACCTCTTTTGCCATACGCTTTTGCCATTTGCTCTCTGATAGCTCTGTGCTCGCTGTATTTCATAATGGCTTGGTAACTGGGAAAATCCAATGTAAAAATCCATCCATCTTTTCCTTTACTCTTAGCTGTTTGTAGGGCTTCTTCAATACTGTCGTCGGGAAGTCCTGCTAAGTCTTCAACTTGGGTCAAATGCAATTCAAAATGATGGGTTTCGGCTAATACATTTTCTCCAAATTTCAATTTGAGGGATGCCAATGACTTATCAATGGCTCTTAGTTTATTTTGATCTACTTCGTTTAATAACGCACCATTTCGACTGAAACTTTTGAACTTTTTTTCTAAAAGAGTTTGTTGTTCTTCTGTCAAAGTCAATGAATCCCTTTGATCCCACACTTTTTGAATACGCTCAAATAAAACTTTATTCATCCTGATGTCATTTGTGAAATCGGATAGGAGTGGAGAGATTTCTTGCGCTATTTTTTGAATTTCGTCATTGGTTTCAGCGCTATTCAGATTGAAGAAAATACTGCTGATGATGTCTAGTTTGGCTCCGGCAAATTCAAGGGCTTCCAATGTGTTATCAAAAGAGGGTTCTGCTGCTTGGGTAGTTATAAGGTCAATTTCTGCTTTCGCCAATTGTATTGCTTCCTCAATGGCCGGTTTAAAATGCTCATTTTGAATACTCAAAAATGGAGCTGTTTGATAAGGAGTCGTAAACTCTTGTAAAAGCGGATTATTCATGTCGCAGTATGTTTTCTAGATTAATTAATTTCGTTAAGTTCAGCCTATAAATAAGTGATTTAGTTACTTTTTCAAATAAAATAAGTATCAAATACTTGAGCAAAATGTTTTAAAATACAGGTTTTCACTTCATTTTCATCCACTTCTTTTCCCAATTCAAGCGCCATCGAAGTAACCCCTTTGTCCCTGATACCACAAGGAATAATTCCTTGAAAATAACTTAAATCGGTATTGACATTGAGTGCAAAGCCGTGCATGGTTACCCATCGCGAAGTGTGAACACCCATGGCGCAAATTTTTCTGGCTTGGGATGAATGTATGTCCAGCCATACTCCGGTTTCACCTTCACTTCTTTGCCCCAAGATACCGTATTCCGCCAGCGTTAGTATGATGACTTCTTCCAAATGTCGCATATACAGATGTATATCGGCTGAAAAATGATCTAAATCTAAAATGGGATAACCTACGATTTGTCCCGGTCCGTGATAAGTGCTGTCTCCACCGCGATTGGTTTGAAAAAACTCAATATGCCTGCTTTCCAAGGCAGATTGATCATATAAAATATTGGAAATATTTCCATTCTTTCCCATCGTATATACGTGTGGATGGGTGACAAAAAAGAAAAAATTCGGAGTAGCTTGCGGCTGCTCCGAATTTCTGTTTGCCAATTTGATATTTTTAATCAACTCAAAGTGTTCCAACTGGATGTTTAAGGTTTTTTCATAACCCAATAATCCCAAATCTTTGAGCGAAATTGAACTGTTCATTTTAAAATTTTACGACAAAATCCAAAAGTTTAGGATCATTCAACATTTTATCCATTTCAATTTCATAGGTAAGTGTTTTACCATCTTCTGAGATAACGGCGTCTTTTAAAGTAGTAGATTTGATTTTTTTAGGGAAATTGTATTTGATTTTATAAGTGCTTCCTCCCATAAACATGGCCGATGATTCCATTGATTCGTCAAAAGCAGCTTGTTCTTCATCGGTCAATTTCAACATCTCCACTTTTCTTTCAAATTTCTTTTTACCATATACATAAGTAACTTTATGATTGGTTGGATCAGCTTCTTCTACTTTGTTTTCTTGAAGTTTTTGAGCCATTTTTACTTTTTCTTGAATGTTGTCTAAATCGGAAATGTTTTTAAAATCCAACATGAAATCCATGGTCCAAGTAGAAGCTTCCGTGTCCATCTTCATATGCATTTTCATATCTTTTAAAGCATCGTAAACTTCCTTTTCACTAGCACTTAAATTCTCAATTGATTCACTGTTGGCTTCCAATAAATCTTTCATATACATGATGGTGTCCATTTTTTCAGGCATCTCAGTACTCGTTGAATCCTGCATAGCACCCATCATGCCCATCATGCCTCCCATATCCATTTGTAAATTGTATTTTCCACTGCCGTTTTTTTCAAAGGAAATCTCTTCTGTAAAGGTACAAGAAGTCAAAGTCAATACGGTGGCTAATAGGGTCAAAAGTTTGAAAATTTTCATGAATTGTGGTTTAATTAATTAGTAATGTAATCGGACAAATATAAAAAAAAATGAAGTATCTGTTTATTTTTTATTCAAAATAATTAAAGCAGCTATGACACCCGGAACCCAGCCGCACAAAGTCAGTAAAAAGACAATTAAAACCGACCCACAGCCTTTGTCGACAACAGCTAGAGGTGGAAAGAAAATAGATAGTAAAACTCTGATTAAACTCATCTTTTTATTTTGACCACTATGGGACGATTTTTAGGGACATGTGTTACAATTGTTCAAAGATTTTAAAAAAATATGTAGTTTTGCGCTATGTCTATATCTGTATCCAATCTTTCCAAATCATACGCCACTCAAAAAGCAGTGGACGGAATTTCTTTTTCCGTAAACAAAGGTGAAATCGTCGGTTTTTTAGGTCCCAATGGAGCCGGAAAATCCACAGTGATGAAAATACTCACCCAATACATCAAAGAATTTGAAGGCGATGCCTTTATCGAAGATTTGTCGGTGAGAGAACATCCATTACAAACGCAAAAGCGATTGGGTTATTTACCCGAACACAATCCGCTGTACCAAGATATGTATGTCAGAGAATACTTGGAATTTCACGCCGAGCTCTATCAAGTTTCGAAAACGCAAATTGTTGACATCATTGAAGAGGTAGGGTTGGGCAGTCATGCACATAAGAAGATTCAGGAATTGTCAAAAGGCTACAGACAAAGAGTCGGATTGGCAGCTGCCTTGATGCACCAACCCGATGTGTTGATTTTGGATGAACCTACCACCGGATTGGATCCCAATCAATTGATGGAAATTAGAGCTTTGATTAAAAAGGCAGGTCAAAATAAAACGGTTTTATTTTCCACCCATATTCTTCAAGAAGTGGAAGCCGTATGCGATCGGGTCATCATTTTACACAAAGGTAAAATCGTAGCCGACCAAACGTTGGCTCAATTGCAACAAGAAATTGAACAAATCATCGAGGTGGAGTTTGACATCAAAGTCGAACAACAAATTTTAGAACAAATTTCGGGGATTACTTCTGTAAAAAATGTATTTGATACTACTTGGCAATTGCATTTTACCCATCAAGAAGACATGCGATCCGCAGTTTTTGATTTTGCACAACACAACGGACTCAAAATCCTTAACCTCACCAAGAAAAATAAATCCCTCGAACACTTGTTTAAGGAATTGACTAAAGAATAATAGGAAAAATTTTATTGATATTTTAATTTTCCGGTGTAGTGTTCCACAACTTCCACAACGGGTGGATGCGTATACGAAATCAAATCGCCCATGGCATAAATATCACCGGTCAATCTTTGAATAGGTTTAACTTTCAAGGTATTTTCACCTCGGTGAAAAAAATCTACTTCCTGCGCTTGGAGTTCAGAGCCGTCAAATTTCCCTAAACCACTGTAATATCCTAAAAACAAGTTTTGAGTTTGTCCTACAATCTTGATATTGGAAAATCCATTGGAAACAACTTCTATGTGTTCATTGTCAATTTGCAAGTCAAAATTTCCGTAATTTAAGTAAGAATTTTGGTAATCTTCCGTTAAAAGACTGAGGCTGGGATAAGTTAAAACCCCATCAGAGTATATGGTAAACTCTCCAGAATTTCTAATAGATGTTAGCATTGGAACTGTAATATAAACCAGCATTGGATCGTAGTTTTCACTCAAAAGACAACTGCCGTCTGCTTTGATTACAAGGGTATTATCGGTCACCTTAAAATAGATGTTATCCATCTTGTGTTCGCCGGCTTTTACAATTACATTTTGAACATCACCTTCTGTAATATGGACTTCAACCCCATTCATGACAATGAGTTTATGGAAAGGTTCGACTTCAAATTCTTGCGTAATGATCCGGCCGGGATTTTCAATGCAATCTTCTTTACATGCCTGAAGCAATACAAAAAATAAAAATAAAGTGTAAATTTTTCTCATTAGAATAGTTTGTATTGAAAATCCAAAGTGGTATAATCTGCTTTGAAATTGTGAATTTTTAATGTCATTCCTACCGAAAAGGGTTGGTTGACAAAATGATATTTTAAACCGAGTCTTCCGTATAAATCTAGATTGAGATGAAGCGGATCATAGAGATAGTAACCTACTTGCGTTTCCATTGATAATTTCTCAAAATAATACTCGTATCCTACAAAAGCCCCAATTTGCTTGTAATCTTTAACCTCATCTACTTGATTATAACCGGCAATATATTGAAAAGTAGCATATTTTTTAGCAGCCATTGAAGCAAAAAAATCAATTCCGGTTTGCAAATGAGCATAATTTGTAATGGGTTTACTGAGCATGGTACTAAAGGTGTAAACCGGTTTGGTTCCCAAGCCCGGATACACTTCGTGTAAACCCAATCCCAATTTCATATTTATTGAAAGTGGTTTTTTTGTTTGAACATCTTTATAATTCTTCTTTTCGGGATAAAGTATGACTTGCGTTGTGGGATTAAAATTCAAACCGACATTTAGAAAAATACTATTGATTCCATTGTTGGGGCTTTTAAAACTGGCATTGGAAAAATGTATAAAAGTCAATCCGGTTTGTATGCCAACTCCTTTGTAAATTTGAGGGTATTTGTAATTAAATTTCAAATACTGATTGAACAAAATACTACTGGTTATTGCATTGTTTTGATTGTTGGTCTCCAAATCCATCGGACTATCGGCATAGGAGATTCCAAAACCCAATTCGGTAGTCAGTTGGTTGCGACGGTTGCGATTCAATAAATAATAATTGGTAAAATAACTCAACCCGGTTACATTTCCCAAAAACTCATTTCTAAACCTTTCATGTGATAAGGTTACTCCTACATCGGGATAATTTAACCGCTTTTTCCAAACCGTGGTAGTATCTGAAGTTTTCGCCCAACTCAATTGAAACAAATACGGATGTTCCGTAACCAAATGTCCCATACTCTCCCGATGTTTGATGGCACTTCCATAGCCCAAGTTCAATTGCCAATACGCCGGTGTTTCTTGCGCAAAAACAGCGAAAGAAAACCATCCCATAAAAATCAATAAAGAATATCTCAACATACTATATTATCAATTGTAAAGATAAGGCTTGCCCTGTCTCTTGCTTAAAGACAAGTCATGCCTTGTCTCTACTTAATTTCAAAACTCCAACCTTTGTTCTCCAATTCATGTAACAATTCATTGCTTATCGCTACTTTAAACTTTCTACTAGGCATGTGCAATTTGATTTGTTCTTGGACTTGATAA
>Ga0209573_1003477_pt1 | contig 17215 bp, 18 predicted proteins | sample TNRBio252014_DNA_FD_185870 | JGI IMG/M metagenome (GOLD analysis project Ga0209573, IMG submission 185870) | Wastewater treatment Type I Accumulibacter community from EBPR Bioreactor in Madison, WI, USA - TNR Reactor_6/25/2014_ DNA (SPAdes)... | ecosystem: Engineered > Bioreactor > EBPR >...
AAACGCATCCTTCCCCAACTGATCTACAAGGGCCAGGTGCTGCAACGTGAAGCGTTGTGCCGGAAAGGCTTGTTCTTCGTCTGCCCGCAACCTGTTTACACGCGGATCATGGCCCGCCTTGGTGGCGTTGGTGGTTTGATCCGCTATGCCTTGCAACCGGCGTCGATCACTTTTCTTGCCTATGAACACGAAGAAGCCGGCATCATCGACGGGGCCACGGTGCCGCTGAAAGCACTGCCGCCACATTCGACCACGGTTTACAAGGTGCAAGAGGCGTTCAACAACGTCACCTTGCCGGATGAAAACGTCTATAAAACCGCTATTGAGGCCGCTCTAGGCTAAAGGTTGCAGCCGAGAAAAGGAAAAGACGTGAGCCGCGAAACCGCCACCATCAGCGCCGCCGTTCCTGCGGACGTGAAAGCCGAAGCTGCCGCCGTCGCGGCAGCGCACGGCATGAGCCTGGCCGCCCTGGTGCGCGAGCTGGTGGCCCGCGTGGCCGCCCGCGAAGCTGAAACGCTGGCCTGGCTCGATGAGGCCCGCCGATGAGCCGCCCGCGCTACACGCTCGATGAGCTGCTGGCCGAATCCGACTATTCGCAGCCGCTGCCGCCCGAAGAACGGGAATGGGTCGATGCGCCCGCCGTTGGCCGCGAGTGGCCGGCCTGTGAAACCCTGGAAGGCGAGGGGCTGGCCAACATCGCCAGTTCCGACGATGACGGCCGCGCCGGTGGATCTCATCGCCAGGAATGACGATGCAAGATCCAGACGTGAAAAGGGCGGCTACTGGCCGCCCTTCTTGTTCCTGGTCACCGTTACCGGCTCGCGTTCCAGTCTGCCATCTTCAACTGTGCCAAGGCTGATTCAGCGTGCAGCCTCTCCAATGCGGCCGCCTCGCGGGCGCGAAGGGTGGCAAGCGACACCGCCAGCAGCTCGCGCCGCTCGGCCGACAAGCCGGGTTCGCGTAGCTCGGCCTCGATGCTGTCCATTGTGTTCTGCGCCCGGCTCGCCGTGACCTGGTAGGCGTCATAAGCCGCCTGGACAGGGGCCATGATCGAAAAGCGGGCCGCGTCGGCATCCTGGCCGGCGTGCGCGGTCGAAGCCATGAGAAGGGCGGCCACGGCCGCCAGCGGGAAGGAATTGCGAAGTTTCATAGCTGTTGCTCCAAAGGTTGGGGGTTCATCGGAACGCCGGCGGCGTCCGGTATCGACCTGGGCGCAGCGCCCGGCCTTCGGGTTCTGTGCAGGGCTTACCGCACGACGCGGCGCTCGATCTCGGCCGCAACTGCCTGGGCGCGGTCTATCGGCACGGTCTGCGTGTAGATGCCATAGCCATAGCTCACCAGTGAAACGGCTTCGCCCCTGGTGTTCACGACAACGCCGCCCGAGTTTCCGCCGATGATTGAAGCCGTCACCAGCATGAAATCATCGGGGGAAAGCATCGCGGCATCGCGGCCATACCACGCGACGATGCCCACGCCCACGGCGAAGCCGTAGCCGCCTGGCGAACCGATCGCCATCACGTCCTGCCCCTGGCGGGGCATGACGCCAGCAACCGGAATCGGGGGCAGGGGGTCGCCCTCGATCTCGATCAGCGCCACGTCGCGGGAAATGTCCGCGCCGATCACGCGGGCCTCGCGCCACTCGCCGGCGGCGGTGCGCACGCTCAATGCTTCCTGACCTTCGACGCAATGGGCCACGGTCAGCACCTTGTTTCCTTCGACGGCCACGCCGCCGCAGATGATGCGCTGCCGCCGCTTGGCATCCTCTTTCGGCCAATCCCGATGCCAGGCGCGAACGCGGGTGAGGGCGGCCGTGGCCGCGTTCTGTTGAACGCCAGGGATGCGCCAGGCGTGATTGTTCTGTCCGGTGCCATAGGGCTTGTCGATGCCCGCCAGGGCGACAACGGACGGCATGGCGCGCTCGGCCAGCTCGGGCCAGGCCGGTGCGACAGGCGGCCGGGTGTCGGGGGGCAGGGTGCCGCGCCGCACGCTGGCCGCGCTTATCGCGTTCTCGGCAATGGCGGTTTGCTCGCGCTGGAAGTCCTCGATGCGCTCCCGCGTGTCGCGCAGGGTGTTGGCGTTCGCGGCTGTGGTCGCCACGGTGTAGCCCGCCAGGGTCAATGCAGCGCCAGCGGCGATGTAGGTTGCAAGGGCGGCACGCCGCCAGGTTTTAGCGCGGCTCATGCTGTGCGCCCTCCCGGTCGATCAGGCCCAAGCGTTCCAGGCGCGTGCCTACGCGGTCGCCCTCATGCAGCAGCTCGACGTGCTGCCAGTAGGAAAAGACCAGCACGCCACCGGCCAGGATGAGCGCGGCCAGCGATACGCCGAAGGTGATGCAATATTTCGATATACCGGGTTCTGTCCGGCCGGTAACATTGGAAGTAGCCATGATTTCACCTCTATGTCAGGTGGGTTGTGGTCAGGCGCTCGGGTCGGTTGCCGCCGTCCCTTGCGCCGCTTTTTAGCGGCTGAAACCGCGCTCCTGCTCGCGGTCGCGTGCCGCCTTCTCCTTGAACCGTTCTGCGATCTCGCGGATACGCGCCTGTTTCACGGCGTCCCCGCTCTCGTTGTCCCGGTTCAATTCTTTTGCCAGCGTCCGCGCCTGCTGGCCGTTGATCTCGTTGCGCTCCTGGCGCTGCTCTGCGCTGTCCTGGTTCTGCGCGTCCAGCTCGAAGCCCTGGGGCTGCCTGCCGTTCGGCTGCTCGGCCTCGATGGCCTGCGACGCCAGCGCGGCCGCCTGGCCGTGCCGCTCTAGCCGCTCCTGGTCTTTCGCCTCGCGGCGCTCCTGGGCCTGCTCGATCTGCTTGGCGTAGCCCTTGGCAAGTTCTTCGTTCGTCGGTTCGGTGCTCATCGTCGTTCCTCCTGGCGTAAAACATAAAATATCATTTACTCATTGCATCATATCACAATGAGCAAATGAGTAAAAACATTTTCTTATCTACTGAAACCATCGCGGCCGCGTTCCTGCTCGCGCTGCCGCTGTCGGCTGCGCGTGATCTCTTGCGGGTTGCGTGCATACCTGTCGGCAAGCTCGCGCTGCATCTTGTCCAGCTCGACGGCCTGGCGCTCCTTCGGCATTGCGTTGAACCTCTCGATACGCCCGCGCAGCTCGTCCGGCAGCTCGCGCCAGGCGCTCGGGTTGCGGTCGGAGTAGCCCGCAAAGCCTGCCTGCCGCTTCACCGCCAGCGCCCGGAACTGGCTGACTTCCATCTTGGCGTGCGCCTCTGCCCGCTTGCGGTCTTGTTCGCTGACCTGGACGACCGCCGGGCGCTCCGGCTCGGCCTTGGCCTGGGACGGCTGCGCCAGGCTCGCAAAGGCCCGTTGCTGGCCTTCCTGCATGATGGCCGCCGAATGGTGCCGGGGGTCTTTCCCGGCCGCCTGGAACTCCTGGGCGACGGCAAGCTGCGCCTTCGCCACGTCCAGCGCCAGGCCGCCGCCGGCCGCCTCGGCACGCTCGACACCGGCGCGGAATCCGGCCAGCGGGTCGGGTGCCGGGCGTTCGGCCTGGGGCCGCTGCTGCGGCGCTACCTGCTCGCCGCGTTCCTCGCTGACCTGCTGCCGGAACTTCGCCGCGATCTCGGCCGCCCGGCGCTTCTTCTCGTCCTCTGGCGTGCGCTCGATCTGCTGCGGCCGCTGCACGGTCGGCGTGCCGGCAATGTCGGTCGCGGGCATGAGGTCGGGGCGGCCGTGGCGTTCCAGGTTGCGGCGCAGGCCGTCGCGCATCTTCCCGGCCAGCTCGGCCACCTTCGCCCGTCCGCGTTCCAGCCAACGGCGCACCACGCTTTCCCCGTCGAATCCGCGACGGTCGGCAAAGTCCAAGGTGCTTTCCTTCGGACGCTCGCGGCCCAGCACCTGGGCCAGCTTCCCGGCGGCCAGCTCGGCCGCGCCGCGAACGTGCCAGGTGTTGCGCTCGGCGGTGGTGCCGTCCGGCAGGCGCACGGTTTCAGAGCCGCCATGTTCCAGGCCGATACGGTCGCCGCGCTTCGCGCCGCTGGCCGCAATGGCGCGTTCAAGATCGACGCCCCAAATTGTGTGCCGCTCGCCCTTGTCGTTCTCCAAGGTGGCAAAGTAGCTGGCCCGGTTCTCCGGCTTGTTCTCGTAGGGCGCTGCGCCATGATCGACCAGGCGGCCGGCGCGGCGGTCGGTGAAGTCGTCGGCTCCTGCAAACAGGGTCGCCGCCTCGCGGTGCCGGGTCATTCCGACATAGGCAAGGCTCCTATCCATGCCAGGGGTCGCCAGCAGGTAAGCCCTATCGACGGTGACACCCTGGGCCTTGTGAATCGTGACGGCATAACCATGATCGACAGCCGCATATTGGGACGCCTGCACCTGCCGCGCTTCGCCGCTGTCCAGACGCACGGCCAGGCTTCCATCTTCGGCACGCTCGACGGTGCCAAGGGTGCCATTTTTCACGCCTAGATCACGGTCGTTTTTCAGGAACACGATGCGGTCGCCTGGGGCAAATTCCCGGCCGCCACGCTCGGTCATAAAGCGGGCCGTGCCGCGCAGCTCGCCGCGTTCCTTGCGGGCCTGCCGCACGGCTTCATTGAGCGCCTGCACGTCCTTATTGCTGTGGGCAAGGATGATCTGGCTACCCTTGCCCTGGTCGCCGACATAGGCGGCCGCCAGGCTGTCGCGGGCGGCGGCTCGGCTGTCATGGATTTTGACGTGCCCGCGCTCGGCATAGGCCGCCAGGCCATCGGCCACGGAACCGCGTGCAAGCTCCTGGCCGGCCTCGCGCATCCAGGCGAGTTTCTGGCGTCGAACTTCGGTGATTTCTGCCGCGCCGACATGCTGCACCACGCCACGGAAAGCCGCGCCCGCCTCTATGGCGGCAAGCTGCTTGTCGTCGCCCAGCAGGACGACTTTTGCCCCGGCCTGCTCGGCGGCTTTCAGCACGCGGCCAAGCTGGCGGCTGCCGATCATGCCCGCTTCGTCGATCACCAGAACATCGCGGGAAGTGAGTTTGTCTTTTCCGTTCTTCCAGGCAAATTCAAGGGATGCCAGCGTGCGGCTGTCGATGCCGCTGCCCGCCTGCAATTCGTCGGCCGCCTTGCCCGCCAGGGCCGCGCCGCGCACGTTGAAGCCCTGCGCTTGCCATGCCTCGCGTGCAACCTTCATCGAGAACGATTTGCCTGTGCCGGCGTCGCCGATGACCACGGCCAGGCTGCCCGGCTTGAGAACGTGCCGGACGGCGTTTTGCTGCTCTGCCGATAGGGTGCCTGCGCCGTCAATCGCCGCGTTCGTGATGGGGCCGGAAACGCCATGCCTGCCGGTTCTCGCCAGGCGCTCGGCACTGTCCACCATGCCGCGCTCGGTGTCGATCATTTCGCGGGTAGAGAACTTCGCCGGGTCGCGCCCGTTGGCCGGTTCCATCTCGACCAGAAGCGGCGAATTTTCCAGCCTGGCAAGCAAGCCCTGGAACTGGTCGGCATCGTCAATGTAGCGGTTCAGCTCTGCGGCAATATCGCGGCGCGTGAATACCGCTTGCGTGGCCGTGAGCTTGTCTAGGATGATCTCCGGCCGCTCGACAATCTGCCGCGCCTGCTCCTGCCGGTCGGCGTTGTGAATGTCGATGCGGTCGGCCTCCAGGCCGCGCCTGTCCATCGCCACGGCATCGCTGCCGATGTGCTTGGTTGGTGTGAGTTCTACGCCCTGATCTGCATAGCTGCGATGATCTACGCGGGCGCTGATTCCGGCCCGCTCTAGCGCCTCGTTTGTTAGCTCGGCCCACTGCTGGCGAATCTCGATGATGTCGCCCTGGCTTGTGCCAGGAATGCCCGCTTTCTGCCTGTCTTTGTTCGCCAGCTCAATGACGGCCTTCGCGCCTAGCGTTCCATCGGCCTGAATGGTGCGCGTGGTCGCCAGCATATGAACGTGAAAATTCCGGTCGTCGCCCTCCTTGTCTGGTGCGTGAATGCACACATCCACGGCCACGCCGTAGCGGTCTGCGATAGCCTGCCCCATGCGCGTTGCCAGCTCTTTACGGTCGGCTTCGTTCAGCTCATGCGGCAGGGCCGCCCGCCACTCTCGGGCCACTCGCGCATCTTTTCGCTTCTCGGCGGTCTCGGCGGCATTCCACAAGGCGGCACGCTCGGGAACCGGCACGCCTGCGGGCGTGACTATCTCGGACGACAACACGCCGCCTTTGCGGGTGAAGTCGAACACTTCGCCGGTGCGCTCATCTACCAGCGACGACGCGGAACGATAGGCGGCAGCGGCCACGGCGCTATGCCCGGCCGCCCGTCCTATCGTGTGCGTGTTCAAGTGGTAGATCGCCATTTTTTCCCTTGGCGTTTTAGCCGCTAAAAAGGGGTGCCGGGGTATCCCCGGCCGCATGAGGGTTGCGCAGCAACCCGTAAGTGCGCATTTCGCTTTCGCTCCATGACTATACCAGCGCCGTGCCTTCCCCGCTAGCCTCGCCGATGGTAAGATCGTGTGCGCATAACCCACAATCTCGAAAGGAGCTATGACGATGGCACGCAAGACGTTATCCGAACGCAAGGCCGACAAGCTGGCCGAACTGAACCGCATCAAGGCCGAACTGGCCGAACTGGAAAGCAAGGCCGCTGAGCGCATCGGCAAGATTGCCCTTGCCGCTGGCCTCGGTGATCTCGACATAGACGACGCTTCATTGCGGAAGGAGTTTGAGGCTATCGCCTCGAAATTTCGCAAAAGCGAAGGCAAGCAAGCTGCCCCGATGGCGGCAACGCCTAGCGCAGATTGAGCGAGATTTAGGACGCCTTCGGATGAACGCCAGGAGAGAAGATGCCCGCCGGAAAATCCAGCTCGGCGGCTTGGTCATCAAGTCCGGCATGTCGGACTATCCGGCTTCCGTGATTTTGGGCGCTTTGACCCTCGCGGCCGGTGCGCTCAACGGGCCGAATGGTGACGCCACAAAAGCACGCTTTGAGGCGGCAGGCGATGAGGCTTTTTCCGATGATGGAGAGGACGGCGGCAACCGTTCCTAGCCGTCAATTTCAACCTGACATAGAGGTGAATAATGATGGACGCAGAAGATTTATTTTCGAGATTGTGGGCCGCTGTCATAGCGGTGCTTTTCGGGGCGTTCGTGCTGTCGTTGGCGAACACGGCGCACGCCCGCGTTTTCCCTGAATGCAACCCGGCGGCAGAGGCCGCGAAGTTCTACGGCGCGGCAGATGCGGATGCCTGGGTGAAGCGCATTTGTGATGCGCAAGAAGCTGCATTCCAGAAGTGGGAAAACAGCCTGCAAGCCCTGGACGTTGGGCAGCAGGATTTGGCGATGGCGACGAACGCCGGGAACTGGCAAGCCTACCGCGACAAGTGGGCCGAATTGCTGCCAGTGCTGAAAGAGCTGGAAGCCGCTGCACTGGCGAACCGGAACGCGCCAGGCGCGGCAAACATCCTTAGCTTGTATCGCAATGACCTGGGCTTGTTCTTGCAGAATGCGGGCCTTTCCTCGGCCGGTAGCTTGGACGATTTCAGCGCCCGGATTCTGGCGGGCCTGGACGGCGAACGGCCAGCGGCGGCGGCAACGGCCGGCGTCAATGTCGTGCAGCAGTCCGTGACGCGAGGCGTTGAGTTCGGCAAGGGCATCGGAACGGCCCAAGCGGAAACGATTCTTGCGGAGTATCGCGCCCAAGTGCAGCAGCGCGGCGCGGAACGCATGGAACAGCTCGGCGGCTCGACCGTGGGCGGCTATTTCGGGGGCTTCGGCGAGCGCATCAAGGCAGCTTTCGGCGGCTGGTTGTTCTACCTGGTCACGGTCTGCTTTGTCGGCGCGTGGCTGGCGCACAAGCGGCGGCAGAACCCTGTGACGGTCGGCACGGCCGTTGGCCTGGCCTTCCTCGTTCCATCGGTCGGCATGTTGCTTCTGTTCGTGTTCGCGCCGTTCATTCCGGGCTGGTTCATCCTCGCCGCGACGGTCGCCGGAACAGTGGCAACGTATCTGAACGCGGGCCGGGTGTTCGGCTGGCTCGCGGGCCTGGTCGGCGCGGAGTCTCCGACAGGAAAGCGGCTGCGCATCCTCGGCGCAACGATTGAAAACCTGCGCGGCCAGGTGCAACCGTCCGGGCCAGTTGCGGCCGCCGGTGCGGCGGTCGCGGCGGTCGATAACAGCAGCACGCATCCGCTGGGTTCGCACGGCTCGGCCCGTTGGGGAACGGTCGATGAAATCCGCCAGGGCGGCCACCTGGTCGCGCCTGGCAAGCCGGGCGGCTTCGCCCTTGGCCGGGTATCGGATGCGCCCGCCGGCCTCGATCAGCGTTTCCGCTTTACCGGCCATGTCGTGACCGTGGCCCCGACCGGCTCCGGCAAAGGCATTGGCGCGGTGATTCCGAACCTGCTGGACTATCCCGGCTCGGCCCTTGTGCTGGACGTGAAGGGCGAAAACGCGGCCGTGACGGCACGCGCCCGCCGGGCGCTCGGCCAGGCTGTCCATGTTGTCGATCCTTTCGCCGTCAATGGTGACGGTGGCGCGGCATTCAACGTGCTGGACAGGCTCGACGTGTGGAACCCGGATTGCGTGAGTGAATCGGCCATCCTGGCCGACGCCCTGGTGATCGCCGAAAGCAAGGGCGATGCCGTGCATTTCGATGAAAGCGCCAAGAATTTCTTGCAGGGCTTGATGCTGCACGTTGCCGGCCTGGACGACAAAGAGCGCCGGAACCTGGGCGAGCTTCGGCGGCTGCTGACGGCCGGGGAAGATGATTTCTCCGTCATGCTGGCAGAAATGACGTATGACGATACGGCGGCCTTCGGCATCCCGGCCAGAGCGGCAAATACGCTCATGGGCATGGCAGACAAAGAGCGCGGTTCCGTGCTTTCGACGGCCCGCCGGAATACGGCGTTTCTCGATGACCCGCGAGTGTCGGCCGCGCTGTCGCGCTCCGACTTCGATCTGTCGGAAATCAAAGCCACGGCCATGACGGTTTATCTTGTCATGCCCGCCAATCGCATCGGGCCTAATGCCCGCTTCCTGCGCTTGTTCATCAGCTCGGTAATTGCGGCCATCACGTCCAGCAACGTGCAGCCCGCGCACCGTGTCGCCTTCTTGCTCGATGAGTTCGGCCAGCTCGGCTACATGAAACAGATTGAGGATGCCGTTTCACTGCTGCGCGGCTACGGCCTGGCCTTCTGGGTGTTCATTCAAGACCTGTCGCAGCTCAAGGGCACCTATCCGAAGTGGCAAACCTTCCTGGCGAACAGCGCCAAGTCGTTCTTTGGCACGGACGATTACGACACGGCCAAATACATCAGCGACAGCCTGGGCAAAGCCACGATTGAGTTTGAGACGGAAAACACCGGCAAGAACAGCGGTAGCGGCCTATCGGGCGGCGGCGGCTCGATGAACCGGGGCAAGAGCACCGGCACCAGCCAGCAATTCACCGGCCGCGAGCTGCTGACGCCGGATGAGGTCATGCGCCTGGGGCCGGAGCATCCGATTGTCCTGGTGCGCGGCGAACGGCCCTACCTGCTCGACCGGCTGAACTACCTTGCCGATGCCGAATATGCCGGGCGGTTCGATGCGAACCCCTACCATAGCTAAGGGGTGATGTATGGCGGGCATCATCGCGGCGGTTCTCGGCGTCATCGCACTGGCGTGGTTCCTGCGCCGGCTGTTCCCTGCCCTGTTCGCTGCGGTGTTCGTCCTGGCCGCGCCGGTGTGGCTGGTCGGCGGCCTGCTGCTCGATCTGCTGCGGCGGCCGCTGGCGTTCCTACGACCTGTCGGCCTCGGCCTGGCCCGCCTGGTCGGCTTCGTCCTGGTGCTGCCGCTGCTGCCCTTCATCTTCGCCTGGTCGTTCTTCGCGGAGCTGTGGCGGCAGTTCCGGCCGAAGGCCAGCCCGGCACCGGCCGGGGTCAAATCGCCCACGCCGATGCAGGCAGCCGCCAGGCGCACGGCGGACGTGATCGACCTGGCCGCATTTCGCCAGCAGCGCAGAAAAGAGTAAAAGAGCGTTTGATTTTTTACTCTTTTGAGTAAATGATTTTGGCGGCTAAAGTCGGCCGCCCCTCAAGTGTCAATATCGGGCCGGAAAACGCGCAAGCGTTCCCGGCCTTTTCTTCACTTGTTCCCTGCCCGTTCGCGCTGCGGCGGCTGATCTTGACACTTAAGGGGCCGATCACTCGCCGCTGCCGGGCTTCTTCCTTGTCGGCTTCGCCTCGGCCGCCGGCGGCGGCGTGATGCGGGCCAGCAGCGCGGCCGATTGTTCTTTGAGCGTGTCGAGCTGCCCGGCCAGGCGGGCGGCTTCCTCGCGGGCCTGTGCGGCCGCCTTCGTGGCCTGGTCGCGCTCGGCCTGGGCGGTGGTGAGGCGTTCGGCCATGCGGTGCGCCTCGGCGGCCGCCTGCTTGCGCTGTTCCTGCTGCGCTTCCTGGTCGGCCTGGGCCTTGGCCTGCACCTTCGCCAGTTCGCCGCGCACCTGGTCGAGTTGAGCGGCGGCGGCCTGGCTGGCCTTCTGCTGTTCGGCCAGCGCCCCGCGTGCCTGGTCGGCGTCCTGGTGCGCTCTGTCCAGTTCCGTGCGCAGCTCGCCGGCGCGGCGCTCGATTTCCTGGGCGCGGGCCTCGGCCGTGTGCGCCTGTTCCTGGGCGGCGGCCAGTTGGCCGCGCAGTTTGTTGGCTTCGCCGCGTGCGGCCGCTTCGGCGGCCTCGATGGACGCCAGGCGGGATTGCAGATCATCGACCTGGGCGGCCAGGCGGTCGGCAAGCTCGGTCGCCTCGGCCCTGTCGGCTTCCAGCTCGGCGCGGGCCTTTTCCAACCCTTCCCGCTCAACGGCAAGCCGGGCGTTCGCCAGGTCGAGGGCGATTGTCCATAGGTCGCTGCCCAGCTCGGCCAGGCGGTCGGCGACGGCCTGGGGCGCAGGCTCGCGCAGGGGCGCGGCCGCCGTGACCTGGCGGGCCTTCCATTCGTTCAGGGCCGGGCTGATCGTCGTATAGCTGCCGCCGGTGATCTGGCGGATGGCCTCAAGCGTCGGGCGCTGACCGCTGGCGGCCAGCTCGTCGGCGGCGGAAAAAATCTGCTCTTTCGTGACTGCCATAGCGGTTGCTCCTGTATGAAATGTAGCGTTGTAGTAGGTTGTATGATACTACTACATACTACAATTTACAAGCCCTGCGGCGAAATACTACGCGCCGGGCCTGGGCCAGCCCGGCCGGGAGCGCGTCGGGGTCGAAATTTGGCCCTGTGCGGGCCGTGGTGGCGTTTTCCGGGGTCGGCGGCACCTATCCCTACCCTCGCCCGGTTTCGGGCTTCCTGGGCGCTCCTGCGCGGCCTGGGTGTGGTTCCGGGCCGTCCTCGTCGGGAATGGCGATGCTGGCCAGCTCGGTCGCCTGGCTGTCGGCTTTTCTCTTGGCGTTCAACCTGCGGCCTTTCCGCCCGCGCTGTCGGTCGATGTGAGGCACGGCCTCGGCAAGCCGCTTTTCCCTGCTAAACCGCTTTTTGCGGCCTTTCAGCGTGCACGGCGCCGGATGAGGGCGCAGGCGGTGGAGTTGCCACCGGCGCGGCGTGCCGCGCCCTTGGCAAACAGTCTGGCCGTAGGCCAGCACGATTGCCGGAGGGGGAGCCGGCGAAGCCGGGGGAACCCCGCAGGGGTGCCACGCCGAAGGCGCAGGCCGACGCGAAGCGGCGGGGCGAAGGGAGCGAAGCGACCGGAGGGTAGGCGCGTCCGTAGGACGCTTGGGCGGGTCGATCTGGCTGCGACTTATGCACAAGCCAGGCGGGTTTTAAGAGTTTTTATATGTTTTAAAGAGTTTTAGCCGGGAAAATTGCGGTTTTTCTCATATGAATCAATGGGTTGCGCATGTGCCCGGTGGGTAATGTACGGCTTTCGGTGTGCAAAGTACGGAAGCGGGTGGGTAATGTACGGGTTTCGGTGTGCAAAGTACGGGCTATCCACAGGCGAGAGGGTCGGAACCGATCAAAGCGGGGTTTAGCTAAACTTTTGACGGACTCTTGGCCCTCTCCCTCCGTACATTACACACCGGCAGGCGGTGGCAGCTCTGCATCGGCATGGTCGCGGTGGGTCATCACCAGCAGCGGGCCGCCCTGCCCGGCTTCCTCGCGCAGCTCGTACTCCGGCAAGTCGTTGGCCTGGATGATGTTGCGCAAGATGCGGCAGAACTCCTTGAACTTGCCTGCGCTGCCGCTGCGGTCGTAGATCGTCTGGAAGGCCCACTTTGCGGCGCTCTTGCCCGCTGCGCGGCGAGCCAGGCGATAGACGAAACGGCCAATGCCTGGGTCTATCAGGAAGTAGTCGGGATGAACGGTCAGCACGTCCGGGTTCTTGCCCTCCGTGATCTCGCGGTACATCCAATCGGCCAGCTCGATCTCGATGTATTCGGGCTTGCCGCTCTCGCTCTTGATGACCTTGTAGCGGCTAATCAGGGCCTCGCCCTCGGATACCGTCACCGTGCGGCCGTTCTTGGCCTTCCTGGTGCGCTGAACCGCAACGTGCGTGGTGTTGAGCCGGATGCAGGTTTCCACCAGGTCGTCTTTCTGTTTGCCGCCGTCCGCTCGTCGGCAGAACTTCAACACGTCCGCAACGTGCGGCCGGAACACGCGGCCAGGCTTCGCTCCCTTCCCTTCCCTGTAGCGGTTCATTGACTCTGTGAGGTGGGACACGGCCATTAACACCAAGTCGTAATCCCACACCGAAGCCATGCCGGCCGCGCCTGCCGACACGGTGACATGACCATCGGGCAGGGTGTAGTTAATGACCTCGCCCGCTCGCCGGTCCTTCTTGGAAAGACGGAACACGGCCACGTCCATGATGCTGCGGGAATCCTTTGTGCCCACGTCATAGAGCGTCGGGACAAAGAAGTCTGGCTGTTCGTCTCCCCTCGGCGGCTTGCGGATGCTCGATGCGGGGGGGGGCGATTTAACGGAGCCGGAACTGCGCTCACGCTCGGCCCTAGCTTCTTCCTCGCGCAGTCTGGCGGCGGCCTGCTCCCAGGATTCGCCCGGCCTGGCGGCCGCCTCGATGCGCTTCTGGCGCTGCGCGTCGTGCGCGGCCTTCAACCTCGCAAGTGATTTGTCCAGGTCGCCCAGGGCCTCGCCGATCTGCTGCGGCCCCTTCCCGCGCTCGTTGTTCATGGTGCCGCCCCTTTAGCCGCTAAAATTCAAATGAGTAAATATGCTTTTGAGCGTCAATCCGGCAGACTGGCGACATACTCGGACAGCACATCTTTGATGCTCTTGCCCTGCTTCGTGGCGTAGATTTTCAGCTTCGCGTGCTGTTCGGCGGGTAGCTCGAAATTGACGCGCTTCATGCCGCCGGCGTCGTCGGCCAGGCTGGCAAGGGTCGCGGCCCGCGCCTTGTCGGTGCGTGCGCTCGGGCGGCCGGCGGTGAGTGCGGTTGTGGGCTTGCTCATTTTTTCATTTCCTCAAAAGCTCAATTGAGTTTCTGTTTGATCTCGGCGGCCAGAGCGCGAACCTCGGCCGCTGCATCGCCGTCCGGCTCGGATTCAAGAACGGTCGTGCCGGCGGCCGCCGTGCCGGGATAGCTCACGCGCTGCGTGATGCGGGCATCAAGGATGGGAAGCGCGTAGCCGGCCAGCGCGTCGGCAACCTCGCCGCCAATGCGGGTGCCCTTGATCGCCCTGGATACCACGAAAGCCGCTTGCAGCTTCCCGTCCGTGACTTCGATACGCTGCTTGACCAGCTCCACAAGGTCGGCCGTGGCCCAAATGTCGTAGGGCGATGGCTGCACCGGAATCAGCACGAAGTCGGCCGCCTTGATGGCCGACACGGCCAGGTCGGCCGCCTGGGGCGCTCCGTCGATCACGACGAAATCCACCTTGCGGGCCACGTTCTTCACATCCCGGTCAATGGTTGGTCGGTCGATGCCGACCACGGTTAGCGGTTGATCTTCCCGCACGGCGGCCCAATCGCGGGCGCTGCCCTGGGGGTCGGAATCGACAAGCAACACGTCCGCGCCGTCGAGTTGCAGGGCGCGGGCTAGGTGCGTGGCGATGGTGGTCTTTCCTGAACCGCCCTTCTGGTTCAGCACGGCAATGACTTTCATGCGCTCTCCTGGTGGTCATGCAAATGATAATTTACTCATTGCATCATAACATAATGAGCGAATGAGTAAAGGTGTTTTTCATCATTTCCCCATGCTTTCCCATAGCGCCCGATAGGCTGCCTCATCGTCGGTCGGCTCGCGGTCGAGCTGTTCCAGCAGCCAGGCCGCGCCGGCGGCCATCGCCTCGTCGTGGTCGAGGTAGCGACCATCGAGCGCAAAGCACATGCCGCCTTGCCTGGTGTTCACTTCCCACGCCTGGCCGTCCCAAGTGCGGCACACGGCATAGGCGAAGTAATCGCCCTTGGCGCTCATCTCATCGAGCGCGGCTTGCAGCTCCGGCCGAAGCGGGGGCAGGGGATAGTGTCCGTTTCTCATTCCTTCATGCCCTCCTGGTCGCCGGCGGCCAGCGCGTCGGCCTCGGTCAATGCGTCCTCAACAAACGCGCCGCGCCGGCGGGCCTCGGCCTGGCTGGTTTCCTGGCCGCGCAGCGCCCGGTAAAGGGTTGCCCGATGCACGCCCAGCAGCTCGGCCGTTTCGGCCGCCGTGCGGCCAGCGCCCAGCAGCTCGCGGGCGTGTTCGACCTGGCCGGGGGTGAGCGTAGGGCGGCGGCCGAACTGCACGCCTCGCGCCTTGGCCGCCTCGCGGCCGTTCCTGGTGCGGTCGATGATTAGGGAACGCTCGAACTCGGCGATGCCGGCAAACACGGTTAGCACCATGCGCCCGGCCGGAGTGGTGGTGTCTGCCCACGGTTCGGCCAGCGAGCGCAGGCCCGCGCCTTTCGCCTGCAACTGCTCGGCTATGTCCAGCAGGTCGCGGGTGCTACGGGCCAGCCTGTCCAGCCGCGTGACCGTCACCACGTCGCCGGCGCGTAGGTGGTCAAGCATCCGGCCCAGCTCCGGCCGCTTGGCATGGGTGCCGGTGATCTTCTCGGCAAAGATGCGCGTGCAGCCGGCGGCGTGCAGCTCTGCGCGTTGGTTCGTCAAATCCTGGTCGTCGGTCGATACCCTGGCGTAACCGATCATCGGCTTGTCTTTCATGGTGCGCCCTTCGTTGCAAATATCGTCGCAAATAATAAACTATTTGCGACTGATTTTTGCAACACGATGACGCCAGGAAAGAGGGTAGGGCCGGGCGTGTCGCAAAACTTAGGATATATGCGACGAAGTGGCGATTTTTTGGATACACAAACGTGTATCCATGCGATACTGTCGCTCTATGTCGAGCAAAGACGCTGGCCTCCGTATCCGTGTTGAAAGGGAACTCCGCGAGGCGTTCCAAGGGGCTTGCTTGGCCGAAAACAGGAGTGCGTCGGAAGTGTTGCGCGAGTTCATGCAGGCATTCGCCGACCGACATCAAGGCGGCTTGCAGCCCGATATGTTCACGGCACCAGCAGCCAGGAAGCCACGTCAATCAACAAAGAGAAAAGCAATATGAGCCAACTTAATTCTTTGGAAGGGCGCTTGACCTCGCTCGACTTATTTGCAGGCGCGGGCGGACTGTCCGAAGGACTGCGCGAAGCCGGTTTCACGTCGCTTTACGCAAACGAGATTTCCCCGCGCTATGCGCAAACCTACGCCGCCAACCATCCGGCCACGCAGGTCGATAGCCGGGACATTCGCAAGGTCGATGCGCGCAAAGTCCGAAAACTATTGGGCTTGAAGCGGGGCGAACTGGATTTGATCGCTGGCGGCCCGCCCTGCCAGGGCTTTTCGATCAACGCGCCCAAGCGTTCCACCGAGGATTCACGGAACCACCTGTTCCGCGAATACCTGCGGTTTGTCACCGAATTTCAGCCGCGCGCGGTCTTGATCGAGAACGTCCCTGGTATGGTGTCGTTTGAAGGCGGCGCAACGCTGGATGCGATCTTGGAATCATTGAAGCAGCTCGGCTACGACGCCGACGTGCGGATTCTATACGCGCCGCATTACGGCGTGCCGCAAACCCGCTGGCGCACAATCATCCTTGGCAGTCGCTGCGGCGTCGATCCGATGGCGCTGTTCCCGGAGCCGCTGCGCCAAGCGCCGGTTCGGGTGAATTTCACCTCGCAATTCGCCGGGAAAAACTTGGTGAACTTGCCGCGCTCCCTGGAATTGCCGTCACACGTCACGGTCAAGGATGCCATTGGCGACTTGCCAGCCCTGCATAACGGCGAGATTGGCGAACAGGTCAAAGACTACCGGCACCCGGCGGATAACCCGTATCAACAATTGATGCGGGCAGGTTCAACGGGCGTGACGTGTCACGAGGCCGCCCGGTTGAGCAAGATCAACCTTGAACGCATGGCGCACATTCCGCCGGGCGGGAACTGGACGGATATTCCCGAAGCCCTGTTGCCACGCGGGATGCGCATGGCGCGGCGCAGTGACCACACGAAGCGTTACGGTCGGGTCAATCCTGACGGCCTCGCATCCACCATCCTGACCAAGTGCGATCCGCATTGGGGCGCTTACTTCCATTACGAGCAGGACAGAGCCTTTACCGTGCGCGAAGCGGCACGCATCCAGTCCTTCCCTGACACCTACGTTTTCTGCGGGTCACGGGTTGAGCAATACGAACAGGTGGGCAACGCCGTGCCGCCGCTGCTGGGTGCAGCCGTCGGGCGAGCCATCGCCCAGGTGCTGGGAAGTGTCCGCAAGAACGAGCGCAAAGTACGGGTGGCGTAGTGGCGGGGAAGATTTGGGAGTTCTTCGGTTATCGCTCCGATGACCACTCTCCGGCGGCGGTGGCCGCCGCGACGGACAAACAATGCCCCTACTTGTCCGAAGTGTGCGAAAAGCGGTTAAGTGACGGGGCCATCGCCGGCGTTTGCACCATCAAGCCGGTAACTTCCGGTCCGGTTATTTGCTGTCCTATCCGCTTGTACGCGGACAAGTACCGTGCCCTGTATGACGTGGCAAAGATCGCGTTTGACGACGATTTAGAGCTGATCGCGGGCCGGCAAGCATCAGCACGGGCGCGGGCGAAACAAGCACCAGTCGTAGCCGTGTTCGGCAAACGCTGGGGCGGCGAGCTGCGCTTACCGCAAAAGGACGGCGCGGGCAGTTACTTCGTGGATTGGGTGCTGGCGTTGCTTGATGCCAATGGCAAGCTGAAAGAGTTTGTCGCCGTCGAAGTTCAGACCATCGACACAACGGGCAACTACCGCAACGGTCGGGAAGCCCTGCTCACGCCAGAACGCACGAACCCGGCGACGACGGCGGGCTTGAATTGGGAAAACG
>Ga0209573_1003478_pt1 | contig 17214 bp, 11 predicted proteins | sample TNRBio252014_DNA_FD_185870 | JGI IMG/M metagenome (GOLD analysis project Ga0209573, IMG submission 185870) | Wastewater treatment Type I Accumulibacter community from EBPR Bioreactor in Madison, WI, USA - TNR Reactor_6/25/2014_ DNA (SPAdes)... | ecosystem: Engineered > Bioreactor > EBPR >...
GCTGCTGCGTGACGTGGCGCGAGTCGAACTGGGCGCTCGCAGCTACGACACGGAAGGTTTGTTGAACGGCAAACGCACCGACATCATCATGGTGTATCAACAGCCTGACTCCAATGCCCTGGATGTCGCCGAAAAGATCATCGCCCGGATGGAGGAGTTGGCCAAGAATTTCCCCTCGGGCGTCAGCTATTCCATTCCCTACAACACCACCAAATTCGTCGAAGTCTCCATCGAGGCGGTGGTGCATACCTTCTTCGAAGCGGTCCTGCTGGTCATTCTGGTGGTGTACGTGTTCCTGCAAAACTGGCGGGCCACGCTGATCCCGCTGCTGGCGGTGCCGGTGTCCATCATCGGCACCTTCGCCGGCATGTACCTGCTCGGCTTCTCGATCAACACCCTGACCCTGTTTGGCATGATCCTGGCTATCGGCATCGTGGTGGACGACGCCATCGTGGTGATCGAAAATGTCGAGCGCAACATGCACGAGTTCGGTCTGGACCCCAAGGAGGCATCGCGGAAAGCGATGGACGAGGTGACTGGCCCAGTGATCGCCATCGTGCTGGTGTTGTGCGCGGTGTTCGTTCCCACCGCCTTCTTGAGCGGCATCACCGGCCAGTTGTACAAGCAGTTCGCCATCACCATCGCCATTTCGGTGATCATCTCCGGCGTGGTGGCGCTGACCCTCAGTCCGGCGCTGGCGGCAATCCTGCTCAAGCCCGCGCACGGTAAGAAAAATATCTTTTTCCGTGGCTTTGAAGCCGGTTTCGACTGGATGACCCGGGGCTATGTCTCGGGCTCGGCGTTCCTGATTCGGCGCGTACTGATCGGTCTCGTGCTGTTCGGCGGCCTGCTGTTCATCACCTTTGGGCTGTTCAAGAGCATCCCCGGCGGCTTCGTCCCGGACGAGGATCAGGGCTATCTGCTGGGGGTGGCCATTTTGCCCGACGGCGCCAGTCTGGATCGCACCCGCGAGGTGGTTAATCAGGCCAATGCGATTTTTGGCAAGCACCCGGCGATGCAGAACGTGGTCAGTCTGAACGGCTTCAGCCTGCTGGACAGCCAGAACAAGCCGAATTTCGCCACCTTTTTCCTGCCGCTCAAGGACTGGAAGGAACGGACCACGCCGGAACTTCATGCGTTCGAGGTACAAAAAACCTTGCAGCGCGAGGTGTTCCAGCAGATCAAGGAAGCGCAGGTGGTGCTGTTTAACCCGCCGCCGATTCCAGGCATGAGCAGCACCGGCGGCTTCGAGTTCTGGATTCAGGATCGCGGCGGCGCCGGCTCCAAGGCGCTGGAGGAAGCGGTGCAGAAATTCATTGTCAAGGCCAAGGAAAAGCCGGAACTCACTCCGCTCACTAGCACCTTCCGGGCCAATTCCCAGCAGTTGTTCGTCGATCTCGACCGGGAAAAAGCGCGGGCCTTGAACGTGCCGATCGATACCGTGTTCGATCTGATGCAAGGCATCTTTGGCTCGATTTACGTCAACGACTTCAACAAGCTTGGCCGAACCTTCCGGGTGATGCTGCAAGCGGACACCCAATACCGCACCCGCCCCGAGGACATCAGCCAGATCTTCGTGCGCTCGACCACCGGCCAGATGGTGCCGCTGAGCGCGCTGGTTACGGTGAAATACATCACCGGCCCGGACAACGTGCCCCGCTTCAACGTGTTCCCCGCCGCTCGCGTCAACGGCAACGCCGCGCCCGGCTACAGTTCCGGGCAGGCGCTGGCGGCGATGGAGACGCTGGCCAAGGAAGCCTTGCCGGAGGGCATGAGCTACGCCTGGGCCGGTCAGGCCTTTCAGGAAAAGCAGGTCGGTGCGGCCTCGGCCATGGCCTTCGTGTTTGGCATCATCATGGTGTTCCTGATCCTGGCCGCGCAATACGAGAAATGGACGCTGCCCATCGCGGTGATCATCGCCGTGCCGTTCGCGGTGGCGGGCGCCCTGCTGGCGGTGTTGCTGCGTGGGCTGGTCAACGACGTGTATTTCCAGATCGGCCTGGTGACGCTCATCGCCTTGGCGGCCAAGAACGCCATTCTGATCGTCGAGTTCGCGGTGATGAAGCGCGAGGAAGGGCTGTCGGCCATCGACGCCGCGTTGGAAGCGGCGCGGCTGCGCTTCCGGCCCATCGTGATGACCTCGCTGGCCTTCATTCTCGGTTGCGTGCCGCTGGCGCTCAGCACCGGCGCCGGCGCGTTCAGCCGGCATTCCATCGGCACCGGGGTGATCGGCGGCATGTTGGGCGCGACTTGCATCGCCATCTTCTTCATTCCGCTGTTCTACCGGCTGTTCGGCGGCGGTGGGGCTTCATCCACGGCTGCGACCGAACCGACCCCACCCGCCCCGCTCAAGGAGGAAGGCAGCCATGCGTAAGATCGTATTGCTGGCCGTCCTGAGTCTCGCCGGTTGCTCGCTCGCCCCAACCTACCAGCGCCCGGAGGTTCCGGTTCCGGCGCAATGGCAGGTCAACATTCAGACGGCCAACGACCTTGCCAACACGAGTTGGTGGAAGCAATTCCGGGACCCGGTGCTGGACGACCTCATCCAGACCGCGCTGCAAGAGAACAAGGACGTACAGATTGCGGCGGCGCGAGTGGAGGAGTACATGGGACGCTACGGCGTGACTCGCTCCGCGCAGTTCCCACAGGTGGGCGCCAACGCCGCCGGGGCGCGCACCCGCCTCAGCGAAAACCCACCCCAGACCACGGGGGAGAATCCCGGCAACAGTTTCCAGGTGGATTTAGGCGTGTCGTTCGAGCTGGATCTGTGGGGCAAGCTGCGCAACGCCAGCGAGGCGGCCCGCGCTCAACTGCTCGCCACCGAGGAAGCTCGACGCACAGTGGTCCTGACCCTGGTTAGCCAGGTGGCCGCCAGTTACGTGCAATTGCTCGACTACGACCAGCAGTTGACCATCACACGCGCCACTCTGGAGACCCGCCAGGAATCGGTGCGGATCAATGGCTTGCGCTTCAAGGCAGGGGTGATCTCGGAGATGGATTACCAACAGGCCGTGGCGGAGTACCAGAACGCGGCGGTGCAAGTGCCGTTGCTGGAACGCCTGATCGCTCTTCAGGAGAACGCCATCAGCCTGTTACTGGGACGCAATCCCGGCAAAATCAGCCGGGGCGTCTCTCTGGATCGCCTGGCCATGCCACAGGTCCCCGGCGGGTTACCGTCCGAGTTGCTGGAACGCCGCCCCGACATCCGCCAGGCGGAACAGCAGTTGATCGCTGCCAACGCCCTGATCGGCGTGGCCAAGGCGGCGTTTTTCCCCAGCATCTCGCTGACCGGACTGCTCGGCGTTGCCAGCACCGACCTGTCCGACCTGTTCGAGGGTTCGTCGCGGACTTGGCAGTTTGCTGGCGCGCTGGCGCAGCCGATCTTCACCGGCGGCGCCCTGACCGGACAGTTGCAGGTCGCCGAGGCGGTGCAGAAGCAGGCGTTGCTGAATTATCAGCAGGTGATTCAAACCGCCTTCGCCGAGGTGGACAACAGCCTGGTCTCGGTCGCCAAGCTGCGCGAGCAGTTGAAGGATGAAGCGGCGCAGGTCAACGCCTTGCAACGCTATCTGGACCTGGCAAAGTTGCGCTATAACAATGGCTATTCCGACTACCTGACGGTGGTGGACGCCGAGCGCAACCTGTATTCCGCCCAACTCCAGTACGTGCAGGATCAGGGCAGTCTGTTTGCGGCCCTGGTCAATTTGTACAAGGCGATGGGCGGCGGCTGGATCGAGCAGGCGGAACAAATGAGTTCACCGCCGCCCGCTTCATAACTGCTTCGTTCGCAACAAAAAGGGTGCGCGAGAACGCGCCCTTTATTATTGCCTGATCAGTAATACCATTTACGACTAGATTATATTATAATATTTTCTAAACCCTACAACCCTGCTTTAGTGCTCCAGTGATGAGTCGATCATTGCATATTGAAATTCATGAGTCTCCCGAAGCGTAGTCCTGCAGATTGTAGTGGACCCTCATGTAGTAACCATTGGTGCTAGTTCATTGCGGGCAAGCAAAATCAAATACTTATGGCCCAAAGGTTTCTGGCGCCAGAGGGCGCGGTTCCATAAAAATCAACGACTTGATGAATTAAACTAGCACCAATGGTTATATACAGGACTACCCTAAATACTACTAGAAAAATTTATACAGGCTCCATAATCGTGAAATAGACCTCGCGGGTAATCCACAAGAACCGTCGGACCACCTCGTCAGGGATCAGCATTGATTCCCAGCCGCTCCAGAATCCCGTCGCATTCTTCCAGGGTGGCGAAGCCGATTTCGATGCGGCCGCGTCCCCGGCCAGCGTCGTAGCGCAGCCGCACCGACGCGGCCACTCGCTCGCGCAGTCGTTCCTCCAGCCGGACCAGATCGGGATCGCGCGGCGTGGCGGCTCGAGACCGGGGCGCGACCGTCAGCAGGGCTCGCCGGCGCTCCAGTTCCCGCACGCTCCAACCTTGGTCCGCCGCCTGTTCGGCTAGCCGGAGCTGCGCTTCGCGCGGCAGACCGAGCAACACTTTGCCGTGCCCCGCTTCCAGCCGCCCGTCCTCGATGCGCGCCTGCACCGCCGGGTCCAGGCTCAGCAAGCCCAGCACCTTGCTGATGGCGGATTGCGAAATGCCCAGGGTTTCCGCCAGTTGCTCCTGGGTCAACCCGAATTCCTCGCGCAGGCGCCGCAGCGCCCGGCCTTCCTCGATCGGGTTCAAGTCCCGGCGCAGCAGGTTCTCCACCAGGGCGATGGCGGCGGCGGTTCGATCGTCGGCTTCCCGCACCATGACCGGTATCTGGCCCAACCCGGCCCGTTGCGCTGCCTGCCAGCGCATGTGGCCGGCCAGGATTTCGTAGCTGCCGTCCGCCAGCGGCCGCGCCACCAGCGGTTCGATCACCCCGAACTGGCGGATGCTCTGTTCCAGTTCGGCCAGATAGGCCTCGTCGAGCCGTTGGCGCGGCTGATAACGGCTGGGAACCAGTTGATCGAGATCCAGTGGCCGGATGTCGCTCGCGCCGCCGCTATCGCCCGTCATCAGACTGCCGTCGAAACTGTGGCCGCCGGCGCCGATCCAGTCGCCCAAACTCTTCAAGGACTTGCGGCGGCTCATGCCAGCACCCTCGCGCGGTCGGCCTCGGCGGCCTCGATGCCGCTGAGAATTTCCTGTTGCCAGAGCTGGCGCACCGCCAGCAGGATTTCGGCGTTGACCCCGTCCAGCATCATGATCGCCCGGTTGTAGGTATCGCGGGAACCGCGCGGCTGGTCGATTTCGTAGATGCTGAGCTGGTCGCTGGCGGATTTCTGCAATTCCTTGGTCAGGCCCATACGGCTGCTGAGCAGCAACTCGCCATAAGCGCCGTTGATCACCGCGATGTTGTTCAGCGTTTCGGTACCGGCGTCCACCTTGGTCAGCAGGATGTTGAGCCGCTGCACGTTGATTTCCCGCTCGTACAGGGCGCACACCTGTTCCAGGATGCGGAAGTACTGGACGCTGGAGGAAATATCGTACATGTGCGGGACGATGGGCATCACGATCAGATTGGCGGCGGCGATGGCGTTCAGCGCCAGCATCCCCAGCGACGGCGGCGTGTCCACCACGATGACGTCGTAGCGGTCCTCGACCGTCTTCAGCGCCCGGTGCAATCGCACCGGCGGCGGTCCCAGGGCTTCGTTCTGGCGTTCCTCCGGCTGCGACAGCTTCCAGTCGGTGTATTGCAGGGCCAGTCGGGCCGGGGCCAGGTCCAGATGATCCCAATGCGTGTGCTTGATCGCCGCTTCGAGCCGCGTGGGGGCTTCGGTCAGCGCCGGCAACAGATCGTCGCCATCGTTCAGGTCGAGATCGGGGATGAAGCCGAACGCCCCGGTGGTGGTGGCCTGCGGGTCGGCGTCTACCAGCAGCACCCGGTAGCCCTCGCGCGCCAGATAGTGGGCGAAGTGCAGCGACATGGTGGTTTTGGCCACTCCGCCCTTGAGGTTGGAAAACACTACCCGCACGCAACTGGCTCCAAGGGGACGAGCGGGGCGCTTGCCGATGATTTCGCGAATACGGTTGACTTCGTTGTAGTTATAGATCCGTCGCTGGATCGAACCGGCTTCCACCAGCCGCGGTTCGGGTAGCTCGCCCCGTGCTTCCAGATTGCGCAAATGGTTGGCGGTGCAGCCGGCCAGTTGCGCCGCCCGTTCGATGCCAAACTCCGGCAGGGTCTTGACCGAATGCCGCGCGCCGAGGGCCTCCAGCAGGCGGCGTTGCATCTGGCCGCCGCGCTCGGCCGCGTTGCGGCACAGGGTTCGGAAATTGAATCGCATCGCTTGCATCAGACTGGCTCCAGCAATGAAAAGGACTGGCTGTTGGTAATTTTATCGCATTCAAGCCAAATTTTGACGCACGACCTAAAAACAAGCAACCCAAGGGGATAATGGCATGGTCGGGCGACTTTGCTAATTCCGGGCGATTCAGCAGAAATTCATGCCCGTTGGCGCAAGCTGCGCCCCGAGGTCAACTGTAAAGCACAGCGTTCCCGACGGATTGGCCGCCGGGAACACTGGCGGAAGCATCGAGATGAACGTCAAAGGTTCGTTGATAGGAGCTGGGTTGTTGCTGATGAGCGCTGGCCTGACGCCGGCGGTCGCCGATACCTTTCGGCCCGAACGGGGCGTGCGCTGCGACCGCGCCGCGCAAATCTGCTACGACCGCGGTTCGCCCAGTGTGGAATTGACCCAGCGCTATTTCGGACGGGACGCCGCCCGGCTGTTGCGGTGGAATTTGCGACGGGAAGAGCGCGAGCGGCATGGGCGGGTGTTCTACCCCGAGCAGGGCGTGCGCTGCGACCGCGCCGCGCAGGTTTGTTATAACCGGCGCGGCGAGCCGAGTGTTCGGTTGACCGGCGATTATCTGGGTTCCGACGCCGCTCGCCGCCTGGAGCGGCGGCCTGAACCGGATTGGGGTCATCCGAACCGCTGAGGTGTCGCGGTGCGGCCGGCCACGGGATCGGTTCGGTCCACGCCACCGGTTCTGCGGCCGCCCGCGCTTGGTTGTCAGTCGTCTCGTGGCGCGAGCGTAGCGTTTTCCGGCTCGGCGGCTGGCGGTGGGGCATCCTCGATCGTGGTCTCGGTGGTTTCCGCTGCTGCGATTTCCGCTGCTGCGGGTTCTGTCGCCGCGGGTTCTGTCGCCGCGGGTTCCGTCGCCGCGACACCCATCCAGCGTGGACCCAGCAACGTCTTGGCCTCGCCCAGATGCCAAGCGACATTGTCCAGGTCGGCATGGGATTTATGGACCCAGGCCTCGCCCCAGTAGAAGTTGCAACTGGTTTCGGCCCGCAGCAGATGCCAGTGCGCTTCGTTTAGCACCCGCGCCAGTTCCGGATTGGGATCGTGGGCGTTCGCCACCGCTTGCGCCACCGCATGAAATTCCCGGCTGATGTCATGCACCCGGACCATGGTGTCGCGCTGGACCCAGGAACCCTGCCACTGGTGGAAATCCCAGCCGTGATGGGTGTCGGTGTTCCAGGCCCCGCGTCGCACCGTGACCCGGCCATGCGCGCCGAACCGATCCAGGTAATCGCTGATGAAGGTTGGCCGCAGGGCCGAACGACCGGCGCGGATTTCCTCCAGGGCCTCGTGATAGAAATAAGTCCAGAAATTGGACTTCGCGGCGACGTTGCGGAACCAGCCGCCGTTGTCGCCGTCGGTGGCGGTGGTCACCAGCGGGGGGAAATCGCACCATTTGGTGCGCTCGTGCAGCTCGTGGTAGAACCAGCCATAGTCCATGCCCGCCAGTTGCGCGTCGGACAGCTCCCGGTCGCGGACGATGATGACGATTTCTTCGCCACCGTACTCGGCGATGTGCGGCCGGTAGCGCAGTTCCTGCCAGTGCATCGAATCCACCGGGTCCACGTACTCGCAGTCCACCAAGACGTAGCGGTAGCCGGCCTTTTTCAGGTGCGGGATCAGCCGCATGTCGAAGCCCATTTCCGGCGGCCAAAAGCCGTTGAACCGATTCCGCCACAGCAGATGGCGGGCGATGGCCTGCCAGCGGATGATGTGCTCGTCCCAGTCAGCTTCGGGAGTCAGCGCCAGCACCGGATGGTAATAGCCGGTGCCGAGAATCTCGAACAAGTGCTGGTTTTGCAGGTGCCAGAGCAACTTGCCGCAGTCCACGATGCCGTAGGCCCGCTCCTGAAAACCGGGGTTGGACAGCGTTTCCAGCAGCGTCCCGGACAGAGATAGATGCACGCGGGCGATATCCTGGTAGTCCCACAGCGCCCGCGGCATGCGGTCGTAGGCGAACAGGATTTCCTTGGCTTCCCACTCGCTGGTTTCGAGCAAGTGATCCAGATTGCTCGGGGGCTGGTGCATGTTCAGCACCAGCGCATGATGAATCTCTCGCATCGCGCGTCTCCTCATTATCGTTTATGGGCGATGACGCAAATCCCCTGGCCAAAGGGGGCCGGTGGTGAATAAGCATACAATAACCGTCGGCTCTCACCTCCATGGCGGTATTGGAAAAAGCAGGGCAACGGGTCCAGCTCTACGAAAACGATGATCGGGACTCGACCTTCCTGTCGTTTCGCCAGTATCTGGAGACTATCTGACCGGTAGCCTGACCGCCTCCGGCGATACTTGGATCACCGGCGTTTCACTGAACGTCGTCGGGGTTCGGCGAGCGATGGGTTATGTCTGATCACAATCGCCGGATGATCTCATCCGCCATCTGGGTGGTGGTCAGTTGCCCGTCAAGGTCGGCGGTGCGCGCCCCGGCGGTGATGGTGGCGTCCACCGCTGTTTCGACGGCGGTGGCTTCCGTCTCCAGTCCCAGCGAGTGGCGCAGCAGCATGGCAGTGGACAAAATCATGCCGATCGGGTTGGCGATACCCTTGCCGGCGATATCGGGGGCCGAACCATGAATCGGCTCGTACAGCCCGACCCGGCCCTCCCCCAGACTGGCGGAGGGCAGCATCCCCATCGAACCCGCCAACACCGAAGCTTCGTCGGTAAGAATGTCGCCAAACATATTTTCGGTGACCACCACATCCATCCCGGCGGGACCGGTGATCAGGCGCATGGCGGCGGTGTCGACCAACACGTGCTCCAGCGTTACATCCGGGTTCGCCGCGCCGACCTGCACGGCAATTTGTCGCCACAGCCGCGAGGATTCGAGTACGTTGGCCTTGTCGACCGACGTGACCTTGCCCTTGCGGCCCTTGGCCAGCTTGAACGCCAGTTCCATCACGCGGCGAATTTCGTAATCGTAGTATTCCAGGGTATCCACGGCGCGCTCGCGGCCATCCTTGCGGTCGCGGCCCTTCGGCCAGCCAAAATACAGGCCGCCAGTCAACTCGCGGATGACAAGGATATCCACCCCCTGAAGTTTTTCCGGCTTGAGCGGCGATGAATCCACCAGCGCCGGGTGAACCTTGACCGGACGGAGGTTGGCGAACACGCCCAAGCCCTTGCGCAAAGCCAGCAGGCCGCGCTCGGGGCGGTCCCTGGCGTTCGGGTTATCCCATTTCGGCCCGCCCACCGCGCCCAGCAGCACCGCATCCGCCGCCTGGCAATCGGCCAGAGTTTCGTCGGTCAGCGACGAGCCGAAGCGATCAATCGAACAGCCGCCCATCAGCCGTTCGTGGTAGACCCATTCGTGTTTGAATTTCCCGGCAATCGCGTCCAGCACGCGAACGGCCTCGTCGACCACTTCCGGGCCGATCCCGTCACCAGGGAGTAAAACGATGTTTGCTTTCATAACTGTCCACTAATCACTGTTCATTAACCACTCATCGCCGATCAATGCGCCACCGACAACCCGTATTCCACCGCGTCCACCAGCGCCTGCCAAGAGGCTTCGATGATATTGGCACTGGCGCCGACGGTGCTCCAGAGTCGGGTGGTGTTGCGGGTATCAATGAGCACGCGGGTAATGGCTTCCGTCCCGTCCTGGCCGTCCAGAATGCGGACCTTGTAATCCGCCAACTGGAAAGAGGCGATTTGCGGGTAGTGACCCATCAGCGCCTTGCGCAGGGCCAGGTCGAGGGCGTTCACCGGACCATTGCCCTCGGCGGCGGTGTGCATCACCTCGTCGCCCACCTTCAGCTTGACCATGGCCTCGGCGAAGATGCCCCGGCCCTGGCGATGCTCGACATTGACGAAGAAATCCACCAGTTCGAACAGCGGCTTGTAATCGGGCTGCTGGCGCTTGAGCATCATGGCGACGGAGGCTTCGGCGGCCTCGAACGAAAAGCCGCGCGCTTCGAGTTCCTTCACGTCGTTGAGCACGCCCACTACATCCGCGACGCTGCCGACATCCACGCCGTGCTCTTCAGCTTTGCTGAGGATGTTCGCCCGCCCCGACAGCGCCGAGACGACTACGCGCATCCGGTTGCCGACTCGCTCCGGCGCCACGTGCTGGTACGACTGCTCCGAGCGGCGCATGGCCGCCACGTGTACGCCGCCCTTGTGCGCGAACGCGCTCTTGCCAACATAAGGCAGATGATCGTTGGGTGTCACGTTGGCGACTTCATCCACCACGTGCGACAGCTCGTAGAGTTTGTGCAGGCGGCCTTCCGGCAGGCACTGGCGGCCCATCTTGAGTTCCAGATTGGCCATGACGGAGCACAGGTTGGCGTTGCCGCAGCGCTCGCCCACGCCGTTGATGGTGCCCTGCACCTGGATGGCGCCTTCGCGCACGGCCAGCAGCGCGTTAATGACCGCGCACTCGCCGTCGTTGTGGGTATGGATGCCGAACGGGTGTTGGATGGATTCCTTCATCTCGCGGATGATGGTTTCCAGTTCCCAGGGCATGGTGCCGCCGTTGGTGTCGCACAGCGCGACCGTCTCGGCCCCACCGCGAATGGCGGCCTTGAGCGTTTCCAGCGCGTAGAGCGGATCGGCCTTGTAGCCGTCGAAAAAGTGCTCGGCGTCGTAAATGACCCGGCGACCCGCCGCGCGCAAGTAGGCCACCGACTGCTCGATGACGCGCAGGTTGTCCTCCAGCGTGGTTTGCAGCACATCGGTGACGTGCAGGGTCCAGGTTTTGCCGAAAATCGTGCAGACCGGCGTCCTCGCATCGAGCAGCGCCTGGATGTTGGCGTCGTCCTCCGGGCCGCCCTTGACCCGGCAGGTCGAGCCAAAGGCGGCGATCAGCGCCGTGCTCCACTCCAGATCACGGGCGCGCTCGAAAAACTCGGCGTCCTTAGGGTTGGAACCCGGCCAGCCGCCTTCGATGAACGCCACGCCCAAATCGTCCAGCCGCTTGGCCACGCGGATTTTATCGTGGCCCGAAAGAGTGAAGCCTTCGCTTTGGGTTCCATCGCGCAGGGTGGTGTCGTAAATCTGAATGAATGACATGGCCTTATCTTCGGGCTTCAAATGCCGCGATGTCCTTCTCGAAGCTCAGAATGTAGCCCAGTTCGTCCACTCCCTCGAGCAAGCAGGTCTTGTTGAACGGGTCAATTGGGAACGTGACCGAACCACCGGGGAAGGACAACGTCTGGGCGGCCAGATCAATGGTCAGTTCGGTAGCGGGATTTTCCGCAACCATCGCCAACAGCTTCCGATGAGTGGGCGCATCCACGATGATCGGCAGCAGGCCGTTCTTGAGCGCGTTGCTGCGGAAAATGTCGGCGAAAGAGGTGCTGATCACGGCCTGGAACCCGAACCCGGTCAGCGCCCAGGGCGCGTGCTCGCGGGACGAACCGCAACCGAAATTGTCGCCCGCCAACAGGATTTGGCGGCCCGCCGCTTCGGGTTGGTTGAGCGCGAAATCAGGCTTGGGCGAACCATCGGCGTTGTAGCGCCAGTCGGCGAACAGGTTGTCGCCCATGCCCTTTTTGTCGGTCGCTTTCAAAAACCGGGCAGGGATGATCTGGTCGGTGTCGATGTCGTTGACCGGCAGCGCGACGACGCGGGAGGTGAGGGAGGTGAATTGAGCCATGTTACCGGTCTCCTGCCAGGGTGCGCGGATCGGCCACGGCGCCGGCCAGCGCGCTGGCGGCGGCGGTCAGCGGCGACGCGAGGAAGGTGCGTCCGCCCTGGCCCTGGCGGCCTTCAAAGTTGCGGTTGCTGGTGCTGACGGCGTACTGGCCGGGCTGGAGCTGATCGCCGTTCATGGCGATGCACATGCTGCAACCAGGCTCGCGCCATTCTGCGCCCGCCGCTTTGAACGCCTGGTCCAAGCCCTCGGCTTCCGCCTGTTGCTTGATCGCCTGCGAACCGGGCACCACCATCACGCGCACGCCGTTGGCGACTTTGCGGCCTTTGAGCAGCGAGGCCGCCTCACGCAGGTCGGAGATGCGCGAGTTGGTGCAACTACCGATAAACACCACATCCACTTTCTGGCCCAGCAACGGTTGACCGGGCTGGAGGCCCATGTAGCGCAGCGCCTTGTCGAGCGCGGCTTTCTGGCTGGCGTCGCTCAGGCGGGCGGGATCGGGCACGCGCCCGGTGATGCCCATGCCCATGCCCGGATTGGTGCCGTAGGTGATCATCGGTTCGAGCGCGGCGGCATCCAGGGTAACGGTATGGTCGTAGACCGCGCCCGCATCGCTGGCAAAGGTTTTCCAGCGGGCGACGGCTTTATCCCACTCCGCGTCTTTGGGCGCGTGGTCGCGGCCCTGGAGATAGTCAAAAGTGACGTCGTCAGGCGCGATCAGGCCCGCCCGCGCGCCGCCCTCGATGGACATGTTGCAAACGGTCATGCGCTGTTCCATCGTCAATCCACGGATAGCGGATCCCGTGTATTCGAAGACATAGCCGGTCCCCCCACCCACGCCGATCTTGGCGATCAGCGCCAGAATGATGTCCTTGGCGGAAACGCCAGCGGGAAGCGTTCCGTCCACGCGGACCTCGCAGGTTCTGGGCTTGTTCTGGAGCAGGCACTGGGTGGCGAGGACATGCTCGACTTCGCTGGTGCCGATCCCGAAGGCCAGCGCGCCAAACGCGCCGTGGGTGGCAGTGTGGCTGTCGCCGCAGACGATGGTCATGCCGGGCTGGGTCAGGCCCAGTTCCGGTCCGATCACATGAACGATGCCGCGATGGGGGCTGGCCATGCCGTGCAGAGCGACGCCAAACTCGGCGGCGTTGACTTCCATTTGCCGGATTTGCGCGGCGGCGAGAGGGTCGGCGATCGGCACGTCGAGCGGCGTGGTCGGGATCGAGTGGTCCATCGTGGCGACAGTGCGCTCGGGGCGACGGACTTTCAAGCCGCGCTGACGCAGGCCGGTAAAGGCCTGGGGCGAGGTCACCTCGTGGACAAGGTGCAGGTCGATATACAGGATGGCCGGGGAATCGGGTCGTTCGGCGACGACATGCGACTCCCAAACTTTTTCAAAGAGCGTTTTGGGCATGACGGATCAGCGATGATGGAGTGAATTTTGAGTTCCAACAGGATGTTGGGAGTTTGACGATGGCGCCAATGGCCTTTGGGGCGGCATCCGCCGCGCCGGCGTCCATGGCGGCGCGGGTATGAATTCCCCCATAATTTCATAAAAAGGATGGGAAATTCAACCGCGCCAGATGGAGCATCAGGCGGTCTCGACGCCGATGACGCGCATCGGCCAGGATTCGCGCCAAACTGTACGCATCATTGCGGCAGGCGGATCCGCAACCGCGTTCCCGCAACGCTTTCCCTCAGATCGATAGCGCCCCGATGCGCGGTCAACAGGGACTTGACCACCGCTAGACCCAGGCCCGTGCCGCCCCGCGCGCGCGCGGTGGTGAAGAACGGTTCGAACACCCGGGCCGCGTTGGCCGCCGAGATACCGGGACCGTTGTCGCTGACCTCGATCAGCAGGGCGGCGTCGGCTCCGGCGTGGGGCGCCGGACAGGTCACGGCCACGGTGACGGCATCGCCGCCGTGTTGCTGGGCGTTATCCAGCAGATTGCCCAGGACGGATTCCAGCACGTCCTCGGCCATGGCCACGCTCGCCGACGGCAACGGCTCGACCACGGAGACCGCCAATCCCACGTCCCGGTAACGGGCGGCGAGACGCCGGACCACGGCGGCGACCTCGGCGCGATCGCCGGCCGAGGTCTGCATCACGTCGGCGCGGGCCAGCTCCAGCAACCGCCGTACCAAGCGTTCCAGTCGGGCGGCGTCCTGGTCGAGATGACTCAGAAACCGTTCGCGCTCGGCCACGGTCATGGTGTCGAGATGGTCGCGCAACAACTCCACCGCGCCCCGGATAGCCGCCAGCGGGGTCTTAAACTCGTGGGAGACCTGGGCGGCGAAGGTGCGGATATAATCAGCGCGCTGTTCCAGATAGCGCGCCATCGCCGCCACGGCGCGCGACAGTTCGGCGATTTCCCGCGTGACCGGCCGGGCCAGCGGCGTCACCGCGCCTTTTTCTCCGGCGGTGGCGCGTTGCGCCTGCCGCACTAACGCCTGGAGCGGTCGTACTACCGTGAAGGAGGTAAACGCTGACATCAAGACCACGGTGCCGAGCAACAACACCGTCGCCAGCAGTAGGTGATAGCGTTTGCCGTGCAGCACCTGGGAGAGCGCAATCGGCGTGCGCCACAGCAGGACCGCCGCCACGATCCGCTGCTCTTGAAGAATCGGCGCGGCGACGAATACCCGCAGGGACGTGCCGCGACTGATGGAATCAATCGCCGGCGGCGCCGAGTCGGGAATGCGCTGGCGCAACAGGCTCACCGGTTCGCCGGTCAAGGCCCGCCGGATTTCCTCGAACGCTGCCAGGGAGCGGCCCAAACTGGGGCCAGTGGTCGCCACCACCGTGCCCCGCGTGTCCGCTACGGCGATGCCCGCCAAGGTCATGATTTGGGCATCGTGCAGCAGCGCTTGCAGTTCCTGGCCGACGGCCCAGGCATGCGGATCGGGTGGCGCGGTTGGGGCGGTGGTGTCCGGCGGCGGCGGGTATACCGCGTCCTCGGCCAGATCCAGCCGCGCCGGACGGGGTCGCCAGCGGGTTTCGCCGCCGGGTGGTTCCCGCCAAAGCGCGGCGAGCGGCAAGCCATACCCCGGGTCGGCCACGACTTGCGGGGCCAGCCGCGCCAGGGCCGCGCGGTAACTGGCGGCGACGAAGGCGGCTTGGGCGATCAGTTCCGATTCGGTCTGACGCACCAGGGCGCTGTCGTACAGCCGCAGCGCCTCCAGTCCCAGTAGCGGCAGCCACAACACCATCAGATTGACCGCCAGCAACAGGTGGCGCAGCTTGAGCCGGGGCAGTCGGGACGACGGCGGCATTCAGCAGGGTCCCAGCCGGTAGCCGATGCCGTGCAGCGTTTCGATGGGGTCCGCGCCCAGCGCCTTGAATTTGGCGCGCACCCGGCGCACGTGGCTGTCGATGGTGCGGTCGCTGACCACGCGGTAGTCCTGATAACCGCCGTCCATCAATTGATCGCGGTTGAACACCTTGCCGGGATGGCTCATCAACGTGCGCAGGATACCGAATTCGGTCAGGGTCAACACCACTTCCTGGCCCTGCCACCAGGCGGTATAACGGTCCAAGTCCAGCCGCAGCCGCCCGTGTTCAAGTCCGCGTTCGCCCGCAGTCCTGAGTTCGCGCGGCGCTTCGCCCTTGCCGCGCCGCAAGATCGCTCGCGCCCGCGCCGCCAGTTCGCGGGGACTGAACGGCTTGGTCACGTAGTCGTCGCCGCCGAGTTCCAGACCGAGAATGCGATCCACTTCGTCGTCGCGCGACGACAGAAACACGATCGGCACGGCGCTGACGCGGCGCAAGGCTTTGCACACCTCGGTTCCATCCAGTTCCGGCATGACGATGTCCAGCACCACCAAATCCGGGCGCGTTTCCCGAAACCGCGCTAGCGCCTGTTCCCCGTTCTCGGCTTCCACGGTGGCGAAGCCCTCTTTTTTCAGGGCGAAACAGATCACTTCACGGATGTGGGGATCGTCGTCAACGACCAGAATGGTGGGCATGGGTCTCGGTCAGGCAAACGCTGGCAATGGTTTATTGACAGCTTATATCGTTATTTTCAAAGGATGATGGCTTTATTGACGAACGGACCGCAAAAGAGAGTGGAACGGGGGTTGACTCGCTCTTTTTCCGGTTTATACTGCGCGCCCCATGAATAGAAACCAGCACGCTTTCAACCTCTCATCCATCGCCGACCGGCCAGCGCCGGCATCGCGCCCCTGCGCGCCAATGGTGGATTTGATGCGGATCTGACGAGATTACAGGCTCGGAAGGTCCGCGCGAGGCGACCTTCCGAGCGGGAATACCGAACCCCGGTCGGCGGCGAGCCTTCCGGGGTTTTTTGTTGTCTGGCGCCCGGCGGAAAGATAGCGAAATCCTCGCCGGCAAGGTTCGAAGCAGCCCTGTCGCCGCGCAGCGGTATCGGTTCGAACGCCGATCCGGCGCGCTAACGCTAACCATCGCACGGCGTGTGTCGGGCGGACGATGGGACTTCGAAGCGAGGAAAGTAGCTCAGTGGGTAGAGCATCTGATTTGCACCATGGATAAAGCCCTGAACAGGCTTGCGGTTCGAATCCGCTCATTACTGCCGTACCCCGGGAGCCACCCCGGCGGGCGGTAGCTATCGCGATGCTCCGGCATCAAGGTGGCGTCCGACCCGCAACGCCCGCGCGGTCTCGCGCGGCGGGGAATCGGGCCAAGGTGATAATCGGCCAGCCCAACGCGGTGCTATCCAGCAAGGAGGCTGCCGCCGCGCGAGGCCCGCCGATCATCGACCCGGCATCGACTCGTTGTCCGCCGCGCGGGCGTGGGGCGTGCTTCCAACCCTTTCAACCCTTTTGATCAACCAACCGGCAGGAGAAGGTCTCGATGACATCCTGACGCTCGGCGGTGGCGGACCGGAGACGGCGCCGACAGCAACACGCCACGCTCGCCCGCCGAATTGCGGCGGAACAGGAAGACTGCAAACAACTTCACAAGGAGAACCAAGATGTTGGGTTACAAGCGAATCGTGATCGCCCAGAACGAGCGTGGGCTGCATCTGTACGACCGCCGGTTGGCGACCATTATGGAACCGGGAACTTACAACTGGTTCGACCCGCTGAACCGCCACGAGGTGCAGCGTTACGATCTGACCGTGGCCGAGTTTGATCACCCCTGGCTGGACGTGCTGTTGAAGGCCGATTCGGCACTGGTCGAGCGCCATTTTCAGGTGGTCGAGACCGGCGACCGGCAGGTTGGCCTGATCTACAAGAACGGTCGGTTGGATGGCGTGTTGCCGCCCGCGGCTCGCCGGGTTTACTGGCGGGGTCCGGTGGAGGTTCGCGTCGAGCTGAT
>Ga0209573_1003479_pt1 | contig 17204 bp, 18 predicted proteins | sample TNRBio252014_DNA_FD_185870 | JGI IMG/M metagenome (GOLD analysis project Ga0209573, IMG submission 185870) | Wastewater treatment Type I Accumulibacter community from EBPR Bioreactor in Madison, WI, USA - TNR Reactor_6/25/2014_ DNA (SPAdes)... | ecosystem: Engineered > Bioreactor > EBPR >...
GCCTAGCGGGACGCCCCATGTCTTCCCGACCCTCATCGTACGATAGTGGCCGCAAAGTTCCCAAAACAATGACAACGCCAGACACAATCGTCCACCCCGACCTTCGAGGACCTTGTCACGTTCGCATTCATCATCAGGGTAAAGCCTAAATGGAGACTGAACAGGCGATTGACCAGACCCGCCCGGTCGTTGCGTTCGATTTTGATGGAACCCTGACAATTCAGGATAGTTACACCGCCTTCCTTAGGTGGAGGGCAGGAAGTGGTGGCTATCTGGCTGGATTGGCGGACTTGGTTCCCGAGTTGATCGCCTATCCTCTTCGACGGGACCGGGGGCGGCTGAAGGCGGCGGCTACCCGGACGTTTCTGGGGGGAGTTTCCGCCGAATTGGTTGCCGGGGAAGCACGCCAATTTGCCGATGCGGTCTGGGACCGATTCCTGCGGCCAGACGCCCTGGCTTGCTGGGAATCATGGGGCCGGCGCGGCGCGACCCGTGTGATCGTGACGGCCTCTCCGACGCTGACGGTCAGGCCGTTCGCCGACAGACTCAGGGCGGATCTGCTGTTGGGCACCGAGCTGGCGATCGCCGATGGGAAGCTGACCGGTGATTTCGCGACGCCGAATTGCCGAGCCGAGGAGAAGGTGGTGCGGCTGCAGGCGGCCTTCGGCCCGGAGATACGCCTGGCGGCGGCCTACGGAGACACCTCCGGGGACACCGAAATGCTGGCGATGGCCGCGCATCGCGGCTGGCGTGAGTTCGTGCAGCGACCGAAGTCCTAGCTAGACGTCGATTTCCACACCGACCGCGACCAGGCGATTGCCGGAATAGCGGGCAAAGGCCTGACCGAAGATGGTCTCGCCGCAATCGAAGCGCGACCGGACGTGGACCTGATTCTGGGCGTCGAGAACCCCGGTCGCACGCAGTTCGGTCTGGCGCGTCAGCTGATTGGCCGCAGCGGTCCGGTCCGCATCGTCGAAAAAGCCCGAGAGCAGGGCACCCTGGCCGGCGAAGACGAATTTGGAGATCACCTCGCCGTCGTAGAGCGTGTAGGTGACGCCATCGCCGTCAGGCAGGACGCAGGCACCGGTCGCGATGCCCGATTCTCACTGTTCGGCGATCGCAAGTCCCGCCGGAATCTCGGTGACCCGGGTTCCCAGATTGACTGACCCGAAGTTGTCGACCCGGCTCGGCACCAGGCAGTTCTGGGCCATCACCGGGCCCGCGACCGCGAGCGTGGCTGCTGCAGCCAGGCCAGCAGGGAACAGCTTCATGACGTCACCTTCAGCTTGGAGCCATCGACACCTTCCACTCGCACGCTCTCGCCGACCGACGGGCCGTCCCCCTCGATCACGGCAGACCACTCCGATCCCGAGACAAAAACCCGACCGCGACCATCGACAAAGGCCTGGGTGACCTCTGCGGTTTCGCCCACGAGCCGCGCGGCGCGGTCATTGATGTCCGGGTCGGACGGATTGATCCGCTTGATCAGCCGACGCGAGGCGAGGGTGGTTACCAGGGTGAGCACGCCGAACAGGGCCAGTTCAATGGGAAGCCCCAGACCCGAGGCCAGAAGGGTCACGACCGCCACGATTCCGGCCGAAACCGCCGGCCATAGGAGCCACTCGGTGCCCGATGCCGCCTCGACGGCGAGGAACAGGCAGCCGATCGCGAGCCACAGCCAGAAGGGTTGAGCCTGATAGAGTGCGACAACGGCGTCCATAAGCTCCGGCTCCGGTCAGGTGGTGGGGGTGCGACGCGCGGGCGGCGTCGGCGGTGATGCGCGGTTGGCCTGTTGATCGCGCGCCAGTCCGATCAATTCGCCGACGCCAGCAATCGATCCGACGAGGGCACCCATTTCCGCCGGGACGATCACGGTCTTCTGCTGGGGGCTGGCGGCCAGTTCGGCGAAGGCGTCGACGTATCTCTGGGCGACGAAGTAGTTGATGGCGTTGACGTCACCGCGGGCGATGGCCTCGGACACCATGGCGGTCGCCTTGGCCTCGGCCTCGGCCTCGCGTTCGCGGGCCTCAGCGTCGCGGAAGGCGGCCTCGCGCCGGCCCTCGGCCTCGAGGATGGCGGCCTGCTTGGCCCCTTCAGCGCGCGCGATGGCGGCCTGCTTCTCGCCGTCGGCCTCGGTGATGACGGCGCGGCGCTCGCGCTCCGCCTTCATCTGGCGGGCCATGGCATTGGTGATGTCGGTCGGCGGCGTCAGGTCCTTGATTTCAATCCGGTTGGCCTTGACGCCCCACGGCTCGGTCGCAGCGTCGATTACTGTCAGCAGCCGGCTGTTGATGGAATCACGCTGGCTCAGCACCTCGTCCAGTTCCATTGAGCCGACCACCGTCCGCAGATTGGTCATGCAGAGCTGCGCGATGGCGTATTGGAGATTATCGACCCGATAGGCCGCGCGGGCCGCTTCCATCACCTGGATGAAAACGATGCCGTCGACCTTCACCATGGCGTTGTCCTTGGTGATGACCTCCTGGGTCGGCACATCAAGGACCTGCTCCATCATGTTCATGCGGCGACCGACGCGCTCGATGAAGGGCGTCAGCAGGTGAATGCCCGGCGTCAGGGTGCGCGTGTACTTCCCGAAGCGTTCAACCGTGAACTCACGGCCCTGCGGCACGATCTTGATGACGGAAAAGGCGACGATCATCGCGAGGATGACGATGATGGCGACGAAGGCGAGTCCCATGGTCAGTTCCATTCTGCGACGGGACGACCCGTCCGTGCATGGACGCTAGCCCAGGCCTTGCGATTGCGCCACATAAACCGGACGCTGGCCTGGCGAATCCGCGATGGACCAGGGAGGGCCGTCGATTGCAAATGCCGTCCTGGCGGCGCGTTCTGCCGCTGATACTTGTGCTGGTTCTGGCCGGGCTCGTCTTTGCCTCGGGGGCCTACCGCTATCTCTCGTTCGAAGCGGTCGAACGTGCGGGGCAGGGGCTCAGGCACGCTGTCAGTGCCCACTGGCTGCTGAGCCTTCTGGTGCTGATGGCCGCCTTTGCGGTGCTGACGGCCAGTATCACGCCGGGTGTCTTCTTCGTGACCATCCTGGCGGGGTATCTGTTCGGGCCCTGGGTCGGCGGCGTCGCGACCTCGATCGCGGCCACGGTCGGTGCGCTGGTGGTCTATTGGGTCGGCAGTTCGGCCGCTCGGGATTCGTTTCGTCGGCGCGCCGAGGCCCGAAACGGGCCGCTCGCCCGCATCTGTGCGCGGATCGACCAGGATACCTTCGCCTACGTGCTGGCGGCCCGCCTGGTCGTCAGCGTGCCCTTCCACCTTATCAACATCGCGGCCGGGATCATGCAGGTTCGCGTGGCGCCCTATGTGCTGGCGACCTTTCTGGGGGTCCTGCCGGCCCACCTGATCTACTGCTGGATTGGGTCGCGGCTCGATCAGATCGGCAGTGAGGATGACATTGCCGGGATCATGTCCCGGTTTGCCCTGCCCCTGGCCGGTGTGGCCTTCCTGTCGCTCGGCCTGCCGGTCCTCCTGCGGATGGTCCGGCGGTGGCGCGCCTCGATCCCGCCTCGCTGATTTTGCCTTTCGGGGTCGGAGCCGGTAACCACGCGCCATGATCTCGACCTCTTCCTCCCCGCGCCGATGGACCCTGGATTTCCTCAAGACGGAGGCGGCGTCCGGCGCGGTCCTGGGGCTGGCGGCGCTGGCGGCCCTGGTTGTGGCCAATTCGCCCTGGGCCGAGATCTATTTCCATGTGCTGAAGGACAAGCAGACCCTGCAACTGGGGCCGTTGCACCTCGAAATGACCATGTCGGAATGGATCAAGGAAGGGCTGATGTCCCTGTTCTTCCTGGTTGTTGGTCTTGAAATTAAATATGAAATCCTTCGGGGCGAGCTTAGCGACCCCAAGAAGCTGGTGACGCCCGTGATGGCGGCGCTGGGGGGCATGATTGCCCCAGGCTTGGTCTATCTGCTGGTGGCCGGCTGGCTGTCTGGACCGGGGCAGGGCTGGCCGATCCCGCTGGCGACCGACATTGCCTTTGCCCTGGCGGTCTTCGCCCTTGTCGGCCGGGGCCTGCCGTCGTCCTTGCGAGTTTTCCTGCTGACCCTGGCCATCGTCGACGACCTGGGCGCGATTGCCCTGATCGCGGTCCTGTTTTCCGGCGGGGTCTCGTGGATGCCCATCGCCCTGGCGGTCGCCCTGCTCGTCGTCGGCGGGGCCTGGTCGCGACAGCGCGCCGTCCCGGCTCCCTTCTGGATTATCGGATTCGGGCTGGTGTGGTGGCTGTCGGTCGCCGGCGGCCTGTCGACCTCTCTCATCGCCGTGGCCTTTGCCGTGATCGTGCCGATCAATCCGCGCGGGCCGGAATGCCAGAGCCCGTTGAAGGACGCGATGCACGACCTGCATCCCTATGTGGCCTATTGCGTGCTGCCGATCTTCGCCTTCGCCAAGGCCGGCGTGTCGTTTACCGGGATCACGGCCGAACAGGCGCTGGCACCGCTGGTGGTGGGCATTGCCGCCGGGCTCTTTGTCGGCAAGCAACTGGGCGTGTTCGGCTTTGCCTGGCTGGCGACGCGGCTGGGTTGGGGAGCCCGCCCAACCAATGCTTCCTGGGCGCAACTCTACGGCGTGGCGTTACTGTGCGGCGTGGGCTTCACCATGAGCCTGTTCATCGGGGCCCTGGCCTTCCCGGGTGCGATCGATTCTCCCGAGCAGGTCGAGGTCAAGATAGGGGTTCTGGCCGGCTCGATCCTGTCTGCCGTCGTCGGCGCGATTGTTCTGGCGCTCGCCAAGCGTTCGGACGTTGCCGAGGAAGACGACCCCGATCTGAACTAGCCTTTCAACAGGTGTTTGAAGCTTGACCCAAGGTCATTTTCGTCTGTCGTTTTTTCGTCACAGGCCGAAGTCTCGCTGTCGTCAAATCCCTGTCGGGCCTTGTGATTGACGGGGCCTTGATCTACCCAATTTCCGACAGGATCCGCGATTCACAGCGGGTCATTCGTCAGGTTGGAAACACGGTGCGCGTCTGGACCCCAGAGGCGACCGGAAATCGGGGTAGGACATGCGCCTTAATCAACTTCTGCGTCTCACGGTCTCGGCCGCGGTCATTCTGGGAACGGGGGCGGGTGTCGCCTACGCTCAGGACTCCGGTGACGAGCCCACGCGCGTCGACGACATCATCGTAACGGCTCAGAAGCGTGAGCAGAGCCTGCAGGACGTGCCGATCGTGGTCACGACCCTGTCGGAAGAACTGCTCGAGGACGCGGGCGTCCGCGACATCAAGGATCTGCAGATCCTGACGCCCGGCCTGACCGTCACCTCGACCACCAATGAATCGATCACGACAGCCCGTATCCGCGGCGTCGGCACCGTGGGTGACAACCCCGGCCTGGAAAGCTCGGTCGGTGTGGTCATCGACGGCATCTACCGCCCGCGCAACGGGGTCGGCTTCGGCGACCTGGGCGAGCTGCAGCGCATCGAAGTTCTGAAGGGGCCGCAGGGCACCCTGTTCGGTCGCAACACCTCGGCGGGCGTCATCAACATCATCACCGAGCGCCCGTCGTTCACGCCCGGCTTCGAGGCCGAGCTGACCGGCGGCAACTTCGGAGCCTGGGGCGTGGCCGGTTCAGTCACCGGTGGCATCACCGACACCCTGGCTGGTCGTCTGTATGTGGCGGCGCGCCAGCGCGACGGCTTCTATGACGTCAACACCGGCGTCGGGCCGCGCACGACGACCGACGACCAGAATCAGGACTTCTGGACGGTTCGCGGCCAGCTGCTGCTGCTGCCGTCCGACACCGTCTCGATCCGCGCCATCGCGGACTACAGCCGCCGCGAGGAATACTGCTGTACCGCCGTTCAGATCCGTTCGGGTCCGACGGCCGCCCTGGTCAACGCCTTGTCGGGCGGCAACGGCGTGCGTCCGTCCGTGACGGGCGGGGCGTTCGGACCGGCTCCGGGCTACCAGTATCTGCCGTTCTCGCGCACCGGTTTCACGAACCGCGATACCGGTCAGGAAATCGAGGACATGGGCCTGTCGGTTGAGGCCAACATCGACCTGGAAGCCTTCGGTGGCTCGACCCTGACCTCGATCACGGGCGTCCGCTCCTGGTCCGCGGTCAACGGCATGGACATCGACTTCTCGGGCATGGACCTGCTCTATCGGAACCAGGACGGTGACTACGGCTTCAGCCTCGACACCCTGAGCCAGGAATTCCGCCTGGCGGGTTCGACTGATCGTCTGGACTGGCTGGTCGGTGGCTATTTCTCGACCGAAGACCTGTCGCGTCAGGATAGCTACTATTTCGGTTCGGCCTACGCCAACTATCTGTCGCTGCTGCTGACGACGACGGCTCCGGGCGGCCCCTACACCGGTCGTATCGGCTGTCTGACGGCCGGTGCTCCGTTCAACTCTGCCGCGGCCATCGGCGGCTGCGTGGTTGGAGTTGTCGCGCCCTCGGGCCCGACCTTCACCCCCGGCCAGGGCGTGCGCGACAACTATTCGGTTGAAAGCGACACCTTCGCCCTGTTCACCCACAACACCGTGCATCTGAGCGATGCACTGGACCTGACGGTCGGCCTGCGCTGGACCCGCGACGAGAAGGTCCTGTCGGGGCTGCAGGACAACATCAACGGCAACGGCTCGATCTGTGCTCTGACCGCCGGCAACGCTGCGGCGATCGCTGGAGCGTTCGGTGCGGCAGCCGGCCAGCAGGCCGTCGGCGTGATGTGTCTGCCCTGGACCAACTTCGCCTTCGACAACCGGGCCCTGTCCGAATCGTACAGCGAAGATGCCTTCTCCGGCACCATCAACCTGTCGTACGACGTCAATGACGATCTGATGATCTACGGCAGCTATTCGCGCGGCTACAAGGGCGCGGGCTTCAACCTGGATCGCGTGCAGACGGGCATCACCCCTGACGCCTCGCTGTTCTTCCCGGCCGAGACCGTCGACAGCTACGAGCTGGGTCTGAAGTCGACGCTGCTGGACGGCTCCATGCTGTTCAACGCGACCGCCTTCCACCAGACCTTCTCGGACTTCCAGCTGAACACCTTCCTGGGCACGGCCTTCGTGGTCGAATCGGTTCCGGAAGTGACCTCGGTTGGTCTGGACCTGGACATGATCTGGTTCACCCCGGTCGACGGCCTGTCCTTCCAGGGCGGCCTGACCTATGCCCAGACCGAATATTCGAGCTTCACGGCGGCGGATCTGTCGAACCCCGCGCGGTTCGGGCCTCTGTCGCTGCTGCCGGGCAACACCATGTCGTTCGCTCCGGAATGGTCGGCGACCGGATCGGTGTCCTACGAGCGTGAGATCGGATCGGGCCTGATGGCCGGGTTCAACCTCTCGGCCAAGTACACCTCCGAGTTCAACACCAAGTCGGACCTGCTGCCGGCGGGCATCCAGCAAGCCATGACGCTGCTCAACGGCCGCGTCAGCCTCGGCTCGGCTGACGACCGCTGGACCCTGGAACTCTGGGGTCAGAACCTGACCGACGAGGAGTACTATCAGGTGGTGTTCAACGCCCCGCTGCAGGGCACCGCCTTCCAGTCGACGGTCCAGCCGAACGGGACCTACTACAACCCGGCTCTGGATACCCAGACCTACAACGCCTTCCTGGGGCAGCCGCGCACGTGGGGTGTCACCCTGCGCGTCAGCTACTAGGAAGCCAGCAACAAGGGGCGTCCGTCGGCTCGGCCGGCGGACACATCCTGGGGCGAGAGACCGGTCGGGCGTGCAGCCCGGCCGGTTTTCTTTTTTTTGCGGAATCGGATCGTCGTGGCGGCCAGATCGGCCGCGTGCCGGGATCAGGGCTCGCCTACGCGGACCCGCCGTGAGATCTGCTCTGGCCTTTGGCGTTGAGCGGCCGGGTCCGATAGGGGGGCACCTATCGGAAGCCCCCTAGAGCTTGGCCTGCCCGTGCAGGATCTCGGCGTAGCGCTCAGGCTTCATGCGGACATAGGTGGCCTTGTCACGCACATAGATCAGATCCGAGGTCTTGCTCGGGTCAAAGCCGTCCGCAACCAGATCGACCTTGCGATATTTGAAGGTCCCGGTGGTATCCATCGTCTTGCGAAGCCGCAGGAAGACGGGACGCGCATAGGAGGGCAGTTCGGCGTCGACGTAGGCGGCGAAGGCCTTGGCGTTGAAGCGCCCCTCCGACACCAGGCAGGCCATGCCAGCCTTGCCGTCGGCCCCGGGGACGGGGACGCCATAGACGATGGCTTCGGCGACGTTGGGAGCCTCGGCCAGCCGCAGTTCCACCTCGGTCGTCGAGACATTCTCGCCCTTCCAGCGGAAGGTGTCGCCGATGCGGTCGACGAAATAGAAATAGCCTTCGTGGTCGCGGCGCATCAGGTCGCCGGTCCGAAACCAGCGATCCCCGCGCGAGAAGACGTCCTCGATGACTTTCTTCTGGGACGCGGCCTTGTCGGCATAGCCGACGAACTCGTGGCGAGCTTCTGTCCCGATCATGCCGACAGCTTCGCCGATCTCGCCCGGAGCGGTTTCCTGCAGAAGGCCGTTGGGGCCGCGAACGGGCTGTTCGGTTTCGGGGTCAAAACGCACCAGCCTCAGGTTCATGCGGTGCCGCAGGAATCCTGGAATGCGCCCGATCGCGCCGGCCTTGCCGTCGAAGTTGAAGACCGAGGCATTGCCCTCGGTCGAGCCATAGAACTCCAGGATCTTCGGGATCCGGAAGCGCGTCTGAAACTCCTCCCAGACATCACCGCGCAGGCCATTGCCGAAGGCGAGCTGGAGTTTGTGGGCGCGCTCAGCCGGGTTCTCGGGCTGGTTCACCAGATAGCGGCACAACTCACCGATATAGACGAAACGGGTGGCTTCGGTGGCCACGACGTCGGGCCAGAAATGCGTCGCCGAGAAGCGCTTGCGGACAATCAGGGCTGCCCCGTTCAGCAACGCCGCACCGACCGCACACAGGCCGCCGGTCGAATGGTAGAGGGGCAGGACGCAATAGACGCGATCCGCAGGCTTGGTCTCGGTCACCGCCGCAAACGCCCGCATATAGAGGCGCGCCCGGCTGTTGGAGATGACCGCCGCCTTGGGCAGGCCGGTCGTGCCGGAGGTGTAGATGTAGAGCACCGTCGACCGGTTCGTCAGGCCCTCGCGCACCAACCGGTCCGGGCGAACAGCCGACGCCCCCTTGATGGCGGCGTCGAGCCCGCGCCGCGAACTGGCCTCGTCATCTTCTTCCAGGCCAAGCACCCAGACCATCAGGGCATGACCCAGTCCACGTCCGGCCTCCTCGACGGCCTGCCAGGTCTCGAGATCGGCGACGACATGATGCGCCTTGGAAATGCGGATGCAGTGGGTAAGGGCGGCGCCCGTCAGCTGGCTGTTGATGAGGGCGGCGGCGACGCCGACCTTCGAAAAGCCCAGCCAGGCCGCCAGGAACTCGATCCGGTTCGGCAGGACCAGGGCGACGGTATCGCCCCGCCGCAGGTTGCGGCTCTTGGCCCAGTGGCCATACCTGTTGGCGAGCATGTCGAGCTCGCGATAGGAGACGCTGCGGGCTTCATCGACGACGGCGACGCGATCCGGCCATTTGTCGACCGCCGCTTCGAAATCATCGCAGACGAGTTCGGTCGAATCCGCCTTGATGGGCTTGATGCGCTGGCTCAGGCTGTTCGCAGCCTGTGCAAAGCGGATGTCGCGCTTGAGACGCGAGAAGAAGCCCATCGATCATTCACCTGAGGTCGCTGTCTCCTTGATGGCGAACGGATCATTCGGGGTCAACCAAAGGCCGCGCCTTGGCACCGAATGGTGAACAGATTCCGGCCTCAGGCGTCAGGAAATGTCAGCGGCGCACCGCCGTTCGATCGGGCAAGGTGCACATACGGTTCAGCCATGAACCATGGGATTGTCCTGAAACCTGGATGCGTAGATCGTGTCTCAAGGGGGTGGTTCGAATAGGTCGGACCCGGGGATCGCCACTCCAACGCATTGGGGTGGCTGGAGGATTTGAAATGAAGGCTCTTATCGCTACCGCTGCGGCTGCCGCGGCCCTCATGGCCGCAGGTTCGGTGGCCGCCCAGGATTGGCGTCTGCCGGCGAACTACGGTGCCGCCAACCTGAGCTATGGCTTCACGCCCGACCCCTACACGGTGAACGTGGTTTCGGGCGGTTCGATCAGTGCGTCATCTGCCATCAGCTCGAGCTGCAACGGCTCGATTTCGGCGGCTCCCGATTTCGAACTGACCTATTCGGCCGGCAGCCTGCCGCTGATCATCTCGGTCAATTCAAATGCCGACACCACCCTGGTGGTGAACGCCCCTGATGCGCGCTGGTATTGCGATGACGACGGCGGCAATGGCCTGAATCCGTCGCTGCGCTGGAATGCGCCGATGTCGGGCACCTATGACATCTGGGTCGGCACCTTTGGCGGTGGGAACGCGCCGGCGACCCTGTCGATTTCGGAACTGTATTCGTACTAGGACCCGTCGAGTCCGGTCCGAGACGCCCCGGTCGAAAGGCCGGGGCGTTTCGCGTTTTTGAGGTCGCGTGAGGGGTGAGTCGCGGCCATACTGGGATCATGATGCAGCACGCGCCCGTCCTGGAAACCGACCGTCTGATCCTTCAGGGCCATCAACTGAGTGACCTCGACGCCATGGTCGCGCTGTGGACCGACCCAAATGTCGTGCGCTTCATCGGCGGTCGCCCCTCGAGCCGGGAAGAGACATGGGCCCGGCTGCTGCGATACGCCGGCAGTTGGTCCTTGCTCGGTTTCGGCTTCTGGACGTTTCGCGACAGGGCGACGGGGGCCTATCTGGGAGAGGGGGGGCTGCTCCAGGGACAAAGGGCGCTGGATCCCGACTTCGGAGCGACGCCTGAGGTGGGTTGGGCCCTGACGCCTGGTGCCCAGGGCAAGGGGATCGCCGGTGAGGCTCTGGGTGCCATTCTGGGGTGGGCCGATGCTCAGCCCATGGCCAAGACGGTCTGCATGATCGAGCCGGACAATGCGCCCTCGATCCGACTGGCCAACCGTCTGGGCTTCGAGGAATATGCCCAGACGACCTATCACGGGGCTCGCGCGAACCTCTACGCGCGGTCGCGCCCGGCCTGATCAGGCGCGCTTGAGCTGACGGCGCAGGCGGGCTTCTTCCTTGGCGGCGGCCTTGCGGTCCTTGCGCTCGGCGCGCTTGGCTTCCAGGGCGGCCTGCACTTCGGCCAGGGCCGAGGCGGCGCGCTGGGTCTGCTGGGCGCGGCGTTCTTCTTCCTGACGCACCTTGTCTTCGGCCCGCGCCTGGCGGGTCGCTTCGCGTTCCTGCGCCTTGAGTTGCTCGCGCGTCAGCGCCCCCTCGGGAGCGACAACGGCGGCCTTGGGCTTGAACTTGGCGAGGAGGGCCTTCTTGGCCTCTGCCTGGGTGGAGAGGCGGTCGGCGAAACCGGGGGAGATTTTAGACTGCATGAATCCTTTGGGGGGAGGCCGCGGTGGGCGGTCCCCTAAAACCTTAACCCGGCCGAAAAATCAAGACTCGGCAGCGTCACCGGACTGGAAATAGGGGGCCACGACGCCCTTGAGCTTGATCGTCATCGGATTGCCCTGTCGGTCCAGGGCCTTGCCGGCGACCAGACGCACCCAGCCCTCGGACACGCAATATTCGTCCACATTGGTCTTTTCCTGACCATTGAACAGGATGCCGACCCCGCGCATCAGCATGGCCTCGTCGTAGTGCGGGCTGTTCGGATTGGAGGATAGGCGGTCGGGCGGGGTATCGGACATGGCGCTGCGATAGCCTCAGGCGTCGGTCGGCGCAACGGCTTCGTCGTCGCCGCCCTGTCCGCGGTTGAGCACGGCGGTCACCGCCATGTCGGCCGAGACGTTGCCAACAGTGCGGAAGATGTCCGGGATCACCTCGACCGCCAGGAGCAGGGGCAACAGGTCGATAGGTGCGCCCAGCGCCAGACAGATCGGTGCGATCGAGATGAAAAAGCTGGTCTGGCCCGGAAGGCCGACCGACGAGATCGAAACCGCAAAGGCGACAACGCCGGCGGCGATCATCTGACCTAGGCCCGGCTCGACGCCCATGACGTGACAGATGAACAGGGCCACGCCCAGATTGGCCACCGGGCTGGTCAGGCGGAACAGGGCGACGGCCAGAGGCAGCACCAGGCCGGCCACGCGCTCTGGCACCCCCAGATGCTCGACCGACCGCTCGACCATGACCGGCAGCGTCCCCAGCGACGACTGGGTCGAGAAGGCCACCACCTGAGCGGGGGCGATGGCGCGCGCGAAGCGCGCCAGCGGCACCCGCCCGAAGATCGTCGCCAGCGGATAGGCCGCCAGGGCGACCAGAATGCAGCCGCCGGAAATCAGAATGACATAGTGGATCAGGGCGCCGGTCGAGCCGAAGCCGCTGCGCAGACCCAGCGTCAGGGCCAGGGCGAAGACGCCGATGGGGGCGACCAGGAGCACCCAGTTGACGATGACGATCATCGCGTCGGCCACGGCGTCGAAAAAGCTGACCAGGAGGACCCGCTGATGCTCCGGCAGCCGGGTGACGGCGAAGGCGAAGGCCAGGGCGAAGATGACCAGCGGCAGGATGGCGTTCTCGGCGGCAGCGGTGACCGGATTGGTTGGGGCCAAGGATCTGAGCCAGGCGCCGAACTCCACCGCCTGGGCCGCCGGGGCGGGCTCGCCGCCGGTGACGCCGGCCATCAAGGACGCGGCGCTGGCCGCATCAACCGGCCAGATCGCATTGATCGCGGGGTAGCCGATTAGACTGAGGGTGATGGCGATAATCAACAGGCCGGTGAACAACAGCATCGCCCGCGCCGTCAGCCGGCCCGCCGACAGGGCGTCGCTGACCGCCGCCACGCCCACCACCAACAGCGACAGCACCAGCGGAATGACCGTCATCTGCAGCCCGCCCAGCCAGATGCCGCCGACCGCATCGGCGGTCGAGACCAGCCAGTCCGGCACCGCGCCCGTCTCCTGGACCCAGGCCCCGATGGCCAGGCCGAGCGCCAGGGCGGTCAGGACACGGCCGCTGACGGAAGAGAAGAAGGACATGTGCGGTTCCGGGAAAGACTGGGCGCGGACCTTCCTTTACCCGGAGCCGCTTTGGCAATCCCAAAAGCCGCTTTGGCTTGCCATGGGGGCCTGTGGCGGGCTGTATGCGGGCTGATTCCGACGGAGCCCTCGATGACCGACCCCGCCGAAACCACCGCTCTGATCACCAATGACGCCGTCGTCATCGGCATGCTGGCCGTGATCCTGGGGGCCGTGTTCTGGGCTTCCAGCCTGCAGAACAAGCTGGTCCAGCGGTTCTTCACCATCATCCCGGCGCTGCTGCTCTGTTATTTCCTGCCGTCGCTGCTGACGACGTTCGGCATCGTCGATCCCGAGCAGTCGCGTCTGTATTTCGTCGCCTCACGCTATCTGCTGCCAGCGGCGCTGGTGCTGTTGACCCTGTCGGCGGATTTGCCGGCGATCTTCAAGCTGGGCCCCAAGGCCCTGATCATGTTCGCGACCGGGACCATCGGCGTGATGATCGGCGGGCCGGTGGCGATCTGGCTGACCAGCGTCATCGCGCCCGAACTGCTCGGCTCGGGTCCCGAAGCCATCTGGCGCGGTATGGCTACGGTGGCCGGCAGTTGGACTGGCGGCTCGGCCAACCAGACGGCGCTGTATGAAATCTTCGGGGCCAGCTCGGACGTGTTCTCGATCTGGATCGCCGTCGATGTGATCGTGGCCAATATCTGGATGGCGGTGGTGCTGTGGATCGCGGCAAATCAGCAGAAGGTGGACCGCTGGCTCAAGGCCGACGCCAGCGCGGTCGAGGCGGTTCGCGATAAAGCCGAGGCCTATGAACTGGCCAACGCCCGCATCCCGACGCTGAAGGATCTGATGTTCATCCTGGCGGTCAGCTTCGGCGCCGTCGGCGCCTCGCACGCGATCGCCGATCCGCTGTCATCGTGGTTTGGCGAGACCTATCCGCAACTCGACCAGCTGTCGCTAAACTCCAGCTTCTTCTGGCTGGTGCTGGTGGCGACGATCATCGGCGTGACCCTGTCGTTCACCCCGGCGCGCAAGCTGCAGGGGCCGGGCGCGGCCAAGGTCGGCTCGGTCTTTATCTACATCCTGGTGGCCTGCGTCGGCCTGAACATGAACATCGCCGCCATTCTCGACTCGCCGGTCTATTTCCTGATCGGCGGGGTGTGGATGCTGGTCCATGTGATCCTGATGTTCACGGTCGCGCGCCTGATCCGGGCACCCAGCTTCTTACTGGGCGTCGGCTCGATGGCCAACATCGGCGGCGCGGCCAGCGCCCCGGTGGCCGCAGCGGCCTTCCATCCGTCGCTGGCCCCGGTGGGCGTGCTGCTGGCGGTCCTCGGCTATATCGTCGGCACGGCGGCGGGCTGGACGACCGGCCTGATGATGGCCCAGATCGGCGGCGGATAACCCCAGACTTCAAAGGGTTGAGTTGGGGGTCCAGCGAGCCTAACTGGCCTCCATGGACCCCATTCTATCGATCCGCAGCCTGTCGAAGACCTATGCGACGGGCGTACAGGCGCTGCAACCTGTCGATCTGGACATCTACAAGGGTGAGATCTTCGCCCTGCTGGGCCCCAACGGCGCGGGCAAGACGACGCTGATTTCGATCATCTGCGGCATCGTCAACGCTTCTTCTGGAACGGTGATGGCCGACGGCTTCAATATCTGGAGTGGCTTTCGTGAGGCGCGCGAGCGCATCGGCCTGGTGCCGCAGGAACTGACGACCGACGCCTTCGAGACTGTGTGGAACACGGTCAGTCTCTCGCGCGGGCTGTTCGGCAAACCCCCGAACCCGGCCAAGCTGGAAGCGGTGCTCAAGTCGCTGTCGCTGTGGGACAAGAAGGACGACCGGATCATGACGCTGTCCGGCGGCATGAAGCGACGGGTGCTGATCGCCAAGGCACTGTCGCACGAACCGAGCATCCTGTTCCTCGACGAGCCCACCGCCGGCGTCGATGTCGAACTGCGCCGCGACATGTGGAACCTGGTGCGGCAACTGCGCGAAGAGGGCGTCACCATCATCCTGACCACGCACTATATCGAGGAGGCCGAAGAGATGGCCGACCGGGTCGGGGTGATCACCAAGGGCCGCCTGATCCTGGTCGAGGACAAGGACGCGCTGATGAAGAAGCTGGGGCACAAGACCTTGACCCTGGCGCTGCAGGAGCCGTTGGCGGCCTTGCCGCCGGAGCTGTCGGACTGGGATTTGACTCTGAAGGCCGATGGCAATGAATTAGAATATGTCTTTGATAGCCACGCTGAAAAGACCGGCGTGCCGTCACTCTTGAGGCGGTTAGCCGACCTGGGAATCGGCTTCAAGGACCTGAATACTCAGCAAAGCTCGCTGGAGGAGATCTTCGTCGGCCTTGTCCATGCACAAGATGAGGAAGCCGGCCAATGAGGTTCAACGGTCACGGCGTCTGGGCGCTCTACAAGTTTGAGATGAACCGGGCGCGGCGCACCCTGTGGCAGAGCGTGGTGACGCCGGTGGTGACGACGTCGCTGTATTTCGTCGTGTTCGGTTCAGCCATCGGTAGCCGCATGAACCAGATTGAGGGCGTGGACTATGCCGCCTTCATTGTGCCGGGCCTGATCATGCTGAGCCTGTTCACCCAGAGCCTCTTCAACGCCAGCTTTGCGATCTATTTCCCCAAGTTCTCGGGGACCATCTACGAGATCCTGTCGGCCCCGATGTCGGCCTTCGAAATCGTCATGGCCTATGTCGGGGCGGCTGCGACAAAATCGGTGATCCTGGGACTGCTGATCCTGGCGACGGCGTCCTTGTTTGTACCAATCCGCGTCGAGCATCCGGTGCTGATGGTCGCCTTCCTGCTGCTGACGGCGCTGAGCTTTTCGCTGTTCGGCTTCATCCTAGGCGTCTGGGCCAAGGGCTTCGAGGAATTGAATGCCGTGCCGATGCTGATCGTGACTCCTCTGACCTTTCTCGGGGGAGCCTTTTATTCGATCCACATGCTGCCGGAGTTCTGGCGCATGGTCAGCCTGTTCAATCCGATCGTCTATCTGATCTCGGGCTTCCGCTGGACCTTCTACGGTCAGGGCGATGTGCCCGTGGCCATCAGCCTGGCGGCCATCGCCGGCTTCCTCGTGGCATGCCTGGCGGTGGTGACCTGGATTTTCAGGACGGGCTATCGGCTGAAGAACTGACCGGGCGAGGGCGGCCCCGCCCGGTCAGACCCGAGGGTCAGGCCTTCTTGTTCAGCAGGGAGTCGAGGCTCCAGGCCCCGCCACCGGCGAAGGCGAGGTACAGGAACACCCAGCAGTAAAGCGCCGCCAGCTCACCCTCGTTGACCAGGGGATACAGGCTCGCGGGGGCATGGAACTGGAAATAGGCCACCGCCATCATGCCCGACAGGATGAAGGCTACCGGGCGTGTGAACAGTCCCAGCACCAGCAGGCCACCGCCCACCAACTCCAGCACGCCGCCGATACCCATCTGGCTCATCAATTCGAACGGGCCGTGTGCCGGCGCTGGAAAGCCCAGGATCTTCTGCGCCCCATGCTGCATGAACATCAGGCCTGCCACGATCCGCAGCAGGCTAAGCACCTGGGGCGCGCGTCCCCCCAAACCAGAGAGTGTCATAGGCTCGTCCTTCCCGATTGCGACCGCCAATCCGGCCACCGTCCGCAACAGTGAGTGTTACGCGCGGCCTTGGCAAGGGCGTCGATCAGGCTGCCTGGGCTTCCAGCTCGGCCATGCGTTGCAGCGAGACGTAGTCGGTCTTGCCGGTGCCGAGCACCGGGACGTTGGCGACCTTGATGATCTTCTTGGGAACGGCCAGCTCGGGCGCGCCGTGGGAGCGGGCCCATTCGGCCAGTCGTGCGACCTCGGCATCATCCCGATCGGTCACCAGGATCAGGCGCTCGCCCTTGCGGGAATCCGGAACGGAGACCACCGCGTGGTGGTTCTCCGGCCAGACCGCCGAGGCCAGGCCTTCGACGGCGGTCAGGCTGACCATTTCGCCGCCGATCTTGGCGAAACGCTTCGCGCGACCGAGAATGGTGCAGTAGCCCTCGGCGTCGATGCTGACGATATCGCCGGTGTCATGCCAGCCGCCCTCGAGCGGCTCGATGACCTCCGGGTCATTGGGTGACAGATAGCCGTCCATGACATTGGGGCCGCGCAGATACAGCCGACCGCCCACATCTATGCCAGGGACCGCCTCGATCCGCCATTCCATGCCCGGCAGCATTTGGCC
>Ga0209573_1003480_pt1 | contig 17196 bp, 21 predicted proteins | sample TNRBio252014_DNA_FD_185870 | JGI IMG/M metagenome (GOLD analysis project Ga0209573, IMG submission 185870) | Wastewater treatment Type I Accumulibacter community from EBPR Bioreactor in Madison, WI, USA - TNR Reactor_6/25/2014_ DNA (SPAdes)... | ecosystem: Engineered > Bioreactor > EBPR >...
GTCGCCGCACCGGATGCGGTAGTGGCCTGCCCGCAGGCGCGTTTTCGTGAGGCGGTGCTGTTTACGCATCGTGGCATGAGTGGCCCCGCCATCTTGCAGATTTCCTCCTATTGGCAGGATGGCGAGGCAATCTCCATTAATTTTCTGCCGCAAACGGACGTGTTTTCCTGGCTCAAACACCAAAAGCTAGCCCATCCGAAACAAGAGCCCGCGACGGCGCTGGCGCAGCTTTTGCCCCGGCGTTTTGCGCAAGCCGTGTGCGAGGCGCAGGGCGTGCGTGGCAATCTGGCTGACTGCTCACATTCGTTGCTCCAGAGGCTTGCTGACGCAGTGAATGACTGGCGTATCGTGCCTGCGGGGACGGAAGGCTTCCGCACGGCGGAGGTCACGGCGGGCGGGGTGGATACGAACGCGCTTTCCTCGCAGACGATGGAATGCAAATCCGTGCCGGGGCTTTATTTTATTGGCGAAGTGGTCGATGTGACCGGGCATCTGGGGGGCTTCAACTTCCAGTGGGCATGGGCAAGCGGCCATGCAACGGGGCAGGCGGTGTAAGCATTAAAAAAACCGACCCTTACGGATCGGCTTTTTTAATGGAGCGGGTGAAGAGATTGATTCGGGTCTTTTTCCGATCGCTCCGGCTAACGCCGACCGCTCCCGTAATGCTGACCCTCACCCTGCGGGCTGCTCCCTTGCGGTCGCAGTCCAAAAATGCTTCCTGCATTTTTGTCGAACTCTCTTCTCGCGTTCTCATCTCCTGCCATCAGGCCATTAAAAAAACCGACCCTTACGGATCGGCTTTTTTAATGGAGCGGGTGAAGAGATTCGAACTCTCGACATCAACCTTGGCAAGGTTGATATAATATAATTCCTGTTGCTTCCCCAGAATTACCAGACCTTACTATCATTTGACATTACAGCATATATCTGGTTACTCATGGGTTAAAGTCATTACCTGATTCTACTCGTAATTGCTTCCCCGTGCTTCCCCCATGCTTCCCCAAGCGGGAAAATGCACTCCGGGGAAGCAGAAAATGGAGAATGATATGCCAAAGATTACCAAACGCCTCGTGGACAGCCTTAAATCCGATGCTGGGGGCAAGGATACTTTCGTCTGGGATAGTGGTGATGGTTCCATTAAAGGTTTTGGTATTCGTATCAAGCCCAGTGGGGCGGCTTCCTATCTCGTGCAGTACCGCAATAAGGAAGGCCGCACCCGCCGCCTTGTAATTGGCAAAGTCGGTGTGCTGACTCCCGAAGAAGCGCGGCAAATGGCTTCCGACAAACTGAAAGAGGCACAGAAAGGTGGCGACCCTTCGGCGGAACGTCATGCTATCCGCAAAGCGATCACCGTAACGGAACTCTGTGACCTGTATCTGAAAGATGCGGAAGGACGGATTAAACCCACTACGCTGGCGATGGATAAAAGCCGCGTGGAGTGCCACGTCAAGCCATTGCTGGGAAAACGCCCGGTGCGTAGCCTGACACTGGAGGACATTGAGCGGTTTCAGGCCGATATAGCCGCCGGAAAGACTGCCAAGCCCCGCGCTAAGGACAAGGGGCGCTCTGGGCTGCTCACTGGGGGGCGCGGCGTGGCGGCGCGTACCGTGGGGATGCTGGGAACGATTCTGGAATTTGCACGGCGGCGGAAAATTATCTCCGAAAACCCCGTGCGCGGGGTGCAACGCTTCACGGACGGAAAAAACAAGCGGTTCCTCTCGCGGGATGAAATTGCCGCGTTGGGGAAGGCGATGCAGGATGCCATAAATAAAGGCGAAGGCAAAACAGGGATTGCAGCGATTCGCGCCCTGCTGCTGACAGGTTGCCGGAAAAACGAAATCCTTTCGTTGCCGTGGGAGTGGCTGGATACAAACGCCCGTTGCATCCGCTTCGGCGATACCAAAAGCGGCGCACAGTTGCGGCCTATCGGTGCGGCGGCGGCGAAGTTTCTGGCTTCCCTACCGCGTGAGAAAGATGCGGAGTGGGTGTTTCCGGCGGAGCGGGGAGATAAGCATTTTGTCGGCGCACCCCGTGCCTTGGAGCGGTTATGCGAACGGGCGAATCTGAAAGGCGTGACCCTGCATGTGTTGCGCCATAGCTTCGCGGCGTGTGCGGCGGAACTTGGATTTTCCGAACTCACCATTGCCGGAATGCTCGGCCATACCGTGCCGGGGGTGACGGCGCGTTATGCTCACGTCCCCGATGCTGCCCTGCTCACTGCTGCTGACCGCGTATCGGCCTATATCGCGGCGGCACTGGAGGGCAAAGAAGCGGGGGCGGAAGTGGTGGTGTTGAAGCAGGTGCAAATGGGATAATGTCATGGTAAAAAAAGAATTTTCTCAGCACAAAAATCAACATCATAATAATGATGCGTCAGAGAAGACTGTTGCGGCAAGAGACTTCCCTGCACCTCAAAATCCTACAGAAGAGGATATAGAGATAATCTGCAAAGCACATGGGTTTGATGCAACAAGGCGTGAAGAACTCACGAAAATACTAAATGAGTTGGTCTATATCCAGCAAGTTGCAAAGGAACGTGAACTAGCATCTCAAAGAGATCAGGCCGAATCTACCAAAAGTCTGCTTGGGGATATACAAAAGATACGAAAGAAACTTCAGAAAAATAATCTGGCAACCAAGAAAGCTATTAACATTACACTGGCTTCCCGTGTTGCACCATTCTTCTCACCCTTTGAGTTGTCTCGCAGGTTTCATAATTTTGTGCTGCCGAGCGTTGATCCTTCTCCCTTTGCTTTGGAAGAGGAAGATGAATTGTGTTTTCGAGAAAATTCATTACACACACTAGAAAGCAGGTTACGAGGTATGCAGGTTAATTTCTTTCGTGAAAAGGGTACAGAAGTTCTTGATGTTATGTTTGACCAAATGGAAATCTCTCTGAAGTACTCCTTAGTATCTTATAAACAGTCACTCAGTTCCCGTGGAGGAAGGAAACCTATGCGGCTTCGCAGGAATATGGTGTTAAACCTGTTGAACATATACGAAGCGCTTGGTGGAAAAATATCAAAGACCAACATAGGCCAGCATGTGGACTTTTGCTCACAAGCCTTTGATGCAATGGGACTGCCAGATAAAGGGTTGCTCCTGCTGCTGCGTGAAAACGAAGTCATCGCCATTGTGGACGCACACGCTATCGGCCTTCGCAATACCAGAACTGGCAATCTGCTTTTCTACCGTCACCCCCTCAACCCCACACCTGAAAGGATCATGCTATGGGAACTTACATGAGGAAAAAGCAGAAACCCCTGACGGAGAGGCCTGTTACACTGGACGACGTAGATGCCGCGTTCAGGCGATTATTGGATGCCGTGCAGCGGGTTGAGCCGCTTGACCATGATGCTCATCGTGATGCTGCTGGAATCTTGACGCAGGCGGTAGATAATTATTCGGCGATAATGCACCGCGCACTCCCGCACATCCCGCGCAGGACGCAGGAGCAGAAGCTGCTGTTTAAAACAGAGCTTTTTTTCCTGCGCGTCATTCAATCATGGCGCGTCTGTAATGCGCTTAATCGCCAAGGAAAACACTGCCGTCTGAGGGCGATGCCGGGGAAATATCGTTGCCGCTACCACGGCGGTTTATCCACTGGGGCGGTGACGGAAGAGGGACGGCGGCGTATCGGTGAGGCCAGCCGTGAACGGATGCTGGCATACTGGAGGCAAAAACGTGGCGAATGATTCCAAACCTTCCGCTGGGGCAATACGGGTGCGCCGATGCCGCAAGCGTAAGCAGCGTGGCGTGGTCGCGGTGGTTCCTATTCCTGTAAGTACAGTGGAGTTGCGACTGCTCCAGCAGTGGGGATATTGCGAGGACAATCCCTCCCGCCAGCAGATTGCCACCGCATTACGCCGCTTCCTGACCGACGGGTTCCGGCAGGAATATCTGCAAAGGCGCAACGGCCAATAAGCGTCTTGCCCGTGCGATAATACGCCGCTTTATAGAGCCTGCATGGGGTTTATAGTTTTTTCTGCCTACAGTGCTGTATGCACATTGTGTGCGGCGGCATATAACGCTGCATCCGCGATGATTCTGTAACGTGTTACATGCCCCTCGGCGTTACCCTCCACTGCTCCCATACGCACAATGTATTACCTGTTGATTCATAAGCCCGACTCTTTATATTGGGTGACGGAACAGCCCATTGGCTGCTCTGGGGCGTAAGAACCTCTCAAAATAGCGGTTTGTGTGACCGTAATTCGCACTCCTCGACTTTGGTCGGGGAGGCATGGGCGCATGTTCAAGCGAAAGCTAAAGGCTCATGCGTGCCTTCTATTTTGGGTATTCTTAACTCCCCGATCACCAGTCTTCACAGGCTGGTGGTTGCGTTTGAACTTATTGCAGGGGATTTCTTATGATGACAGACACAAATTTTTCAGCCGCCAGCGTGACCACAAAAACATTCCGCCTTATTACCGTTTCCTTAATGGTTGGACTTTTGGTGGGATGCGGTCTTGCCCAGCAGAAAAAATGGGCAACTGCCGAAGCACAGGCGGAGCAACAATGGCAACAATGCCGCGCACGATTCTCCACCGGAGAATTCACATATAGCGAATATGCCGATTGCTCAGATAAGAACGCAGTATCTATTCTAGATGCCGCGCAGCACCCTTCTGCTTCTGGCGCATACCAAGTAAATGCTTTCAGGCGAGTTCTGGGCGAAAAAATTAACAAAAAACAAATAACAAAATCCGAAGCATCGTTGCTGGAAGCAGAATACATAGCAAAGTTAGAAGCGGAATACGAACAGCAAGCATATCAGCGTTCTATGATTGAGGCTGAACAATCACGCGCCCTACGGCAAGCTGGAGCCGCGCTGCTACAGTCATCCGCCCCACAGCCTGTCATCAATTGCAACACCCATTATGGTGCGTACAATTCTTCCACAACTTGCCAGTAGGAGCGAGGAGTTTTTATGGCAACAACAGATTGGAACCTTGCCTCAGAGTTCGGAGAAGAATATCCGCACACATTCACAGCATTGCAGGGCTTTGTAATGGGAATGGCTGACTTTGCCAATAGTCGGGGGAAAAGAAGTTTATTCGGAAGAGACAAGGGGCTGGCAGCATATAAGAAGTTTGAAGACAAGCTTAGAGATACCATTCTGGCAATGGTCATTGATGGTGTTATTCAAAGAAACGCCGAGCCGTCAGAGGTTAGAAAAAAGTTGATTGAAGCAATTGAATTGTTTTCCGCGACCTTTCCAAATTGGCAGGATGCCTACGCATTCGCCTATGAGTTTTTAGTGGTTGATGCGCCTATTGCTGAGGCTCGAATTCAAAGCATTATGCGTTAATGTGATTTCTTATGGCTATATGGAGCAATTGATATGTCGGAGATTTTATTTTTGGGATTGGCTCTTTCAATACCGTATAGCATAGGATTGTGGCTGAAGTGGCAAGCACTGAAAGGCGACACGGTATTATCAGCAGGGGCGGTTACGCAAAAGCATGGCGATACGCTGGGATGGTTATTCCAGCTTCCTTGTTATGCGCTACTTATTTCTTATTGCTTTGGCTCTCAGATTGGGCTGGCAATTGGCGCATTTATTGTGATGTGGTTCATAAGCGGTGGCATTGCAAAAATTATTGAAAGACGTGCATACCAGACGGACAAGGAGCTTGATTTGCTGGCTGATATGTCTTCTTCCGGGCATGTTATTCCGCAATGGTGGCTTGCCTTAATGTCAGAAGAGTGGAAAACTACCCTGAGAAAAGAGGTTGCCGCTCGAACGATTGATGAAGAGTGAAGTTGTATTCAATTTGTGCGGAGGCCACATGCTGAAAGAGGAACAGGTTGCATTGTCGGCGCTGGCGAGAAAGACACAAGAGGAAATTTTTCGCCTCCTTGAGCAGGGGCAGCGTCCCTCGGCGGAGGAGTTATTGCTGGCGCTGGATGAGACTCCCCCTTATATGTACCAAAGCTACGATGAATTGAAAGGAGTTCTCAATGCAATCGCAAAACCTGAGTCTGTGGGCGTGGAGTCCAGAGGGGAACGAGTTGTCGCTGGTGGCAGTGCCGCTGGCAGCACAGGATCAGTTGAAAACGCGGGGGGACTGGACGGACGCATTCCAGAGGTATCTGGCGGAGTTGATAGCGCAGTCGGAGGAGCCGATAACCGAGATACGGTGGGCGACGGAGGACTTGGGGGACGACGCGCACCTGTGGCTGAACGAACAGGACAGCCCGCTAAAGATGGCGAACAAGCTGTACGGACACAGCGAGAGCCTGCAACTGGCGGTGAGCGGGAGCCTGTCGGGGATAAAGTTTCCGGTAAAGGGGACAAAAAACAAGCAGCTAAGGGAGAGCCTACAGGAGCAGACGTTAAGCGAACTTATGAGCGGCGTGAGCATCTGGGCGAGGAACCACGGGTAGAGGCACTGCTCAACTACGCGCTATTACTGAGGGTTTCTGCCGTTTCTTGACAGGATAGGGAATCTGCCCTACAATGTAATGCAGGATGGGTAAGTCCTTTACCGTGCTTGTGGTGTTTCCTTCCATCGGCTGGAGATAAGCCATAGGATGATAGACGGTAAAGGCACTGTCCGACCTGCTCCTGTTTTTATCGCAGATACGTTTCGTTGCAGCGCACCGCTCCTGAAAACTCTTTGAACCAGCTATCATCCTTGTGACTGCGTTGCCGTGCAATGCCCCAGCAAAACACATCAACTGCCTGTAGGCATGGATTGTTCTGTGACGATTCATGCGAGATATACAGTGGAGTTTCCAGTGGCAGGATGCCTTGCAGGTGGTTGGCAATATAGCCGTTGAAATCCTGAATTTCCTCCTTGTTCTTGCAACGATCAAGCACCAGATGCACTCCCTGCGGCGCGGAGGTCAGAGGCAACTTCTCTATCAGGAAGCGGGCAAGGAAGTTATAGAGCTTTTTCTTTCCCGCCTTGCTCTGTAAGTCGGGATACACACGGCTTTTGTTCAGAGTGACGCTGTAGAGTCCCCAGCCATGCTCTGGCATTTGGCGGCTGAAATATCTCTTCACTTCCAGACTGGTGGCTGAACCTTTCAGTTCCTTGACCCGGCGCGTACTTTTTTTGTGGTTGAGTTTGTTCCTGAGCGTCCGCCGTACCGCGACACGAAACGCATCGGCAACCTGCGTGGAGTCACATACCAGCAAGGTAATGGTGAAATAGCGCGAGGTTTTGGCCTTTGACCAGTCAAAGCCCAGATCACCCGATTCATCCAGAAATATAAACATGCACCCTTTGTAACAAGCTGGGGTGAGTGCTGCAACGTCTGCGTAGGAAGCAATCCGATTTACTCCCGACTGCTTCCCCCATGCTTCCCCGGAAATCAACGGGAGGAAGAACCGCTTTTGCGGCGGCCTATAAGTTTCTGTTTTTATTAGAGAAAAATGGAGCGGGTGAAGAGATTCGAACTCTCGACATCAACCTTGGCAAGGTTGCACTCTACCCCTGAGTTACACCCGCTCACGACATGTTGGGTTTAGGCCTTCATGTGGGTGGGGATTATAAAAATTCGCAGCCGCTTGGCAAGTCTTTTTATTTTTTCTCTGCGCAGGTGGCGATTAGTGGAGGAGGGCTTTGAGGATTTCGCCGCTGACAGGCCAGAAAACGCATGCCAGTTGCAGGGTGCCCAGCACGGCAACCACCAATGTTAGCAACATATCATGAACCAGTGTTAGTGCGCGCATATATCAACCAATAATTGCGCTACCATAAATAGCACAACCAATTACGCATGTCCAGAGGCTCTCCAAGGCGCTTGCCATCGGCTTTGGGGTAGCTATAGTACCCCCATGCCCAAAAACGTGACCTTTGACGCCTCCTTACTGAAAATCCTTGTGTGCCCGCTGACGCACGGGGCGCTGGATTACGATGTGGAGGCGCAGGAGCTGATCAGCAAAAAGGCGGGTCTGGCCTATCCGGTGCGTGACGGCATTCCTATCCTGCTGCCCGAAGAGGCGCGGGAGCTGGAAAAAAAGAAGGGCTAGCGGGGCGCTGCAGGCAGTCCAACGTTGTCGGTGTGGAGAGTGTTTTCCGGTGTTGAGGAGGGGCTAAGGCTGCCACCCAAGTAATAATATGTGCCCGCAGCAATGGCTCCGGCGGTGGCGACGCCTCCGGCAATCAGCACAGAATTGGTTAGCGGCGAGTCTTCATCTCCCGTCACCTTGCCCGGCAAATGGATGGCTGCGCGTTCTTTCGCGTGGCGTATTGCTTCGCTGGCGCGTCCGGCGCGTGTCCAGTGCAAAGTGAGATAGCTTGTAATACGCTCGGCCTCAAAATCGGCGATTTCCCGGTCGAGCTCCTCACGGGCTTTGTATCCCTTGCCCAGTTCGCGTTCTTCGATGTCCTTGGGAATTTCTGCGCGTTCTTCCGCTTCCGGTTTCCAGTGGATGCCGGTCAGGCCGGAGAGAACCGTGGTGGGCCAGAGCGTAAAATTCAGCCACATGCCGTGGATGTCGGAGAAGACGCCAGTACCCCACATGCCCGCTTCCTGGTAGCGGCGCTGGGTGTCTTCACGCGCTTTGATATAGCGGTTGGCGCGATATGTATTGGCGGCGGCAGTCCATGGCCATGTCCATCCCATGCTCATCGGTACTCTCCTTATCATTTTACCATAGCAGACTTGTATGAACCTTTGATGACATAGGCGGAAAAATTAGCGCGATCCGGCGTTGCGCAACACGCCGGGCTGCTCTATGCTGCGGACAATCGGCTCATGCCGATAGGTAAGAAACGAAGCCAGGAGGCTTCGTCAGCCATGAGCCCGCGATAGCGGCGCGCCATGGGTCGCGCAAGGAGGCGCGAACCGGGCGCATTAAAAACAAGGAGAAGCGGCGTGCCGGATATTGATGTAATCGCTAAAGGCGGCGTGGTGATGATCGTGCTGGGGGGCTTGTCTATTTATGCCCTGGCGGTGATCTTTTACAAAATATTCCAGTTTACAGCGGCCGGGATTTATAACACGGGATTTATTGAGCCGGTCATGGCGCATGTGAAAAAGGGCGAACTGACGGATGCCGAACGCCTGCTGGAAGGCCGCATCGGCCCCGTAGCGCGGATTATGAAAGTGTCGATCCTCTGCGTGGCCAATCGGGCGATGTCCATCAAGAGCCGGGAATCGGAAATCGGCCGCGTGGGCGCGGCGGAGCTGCGTCTGCTGGAATCGCACATGCGTGGGCTGGAGATGGTGGGCAATATCAGCCCGCTGCTGGGGCTGCTCGGTACGGTGATGGGGATGGTCTCCGCATTTGCGCGGCTGGGAGAAGCGGGCAATCGCGTGGATCCGGCCATGCTGGCCAGCGGCATCTGGGAGGCGTTGATTACTACCGTCGGCGGACTTGTCGTCGCCATACCGGCGGTAGCGGCTTATTATGTCATTGATGGGGTGATCGAGCGCGTGCGCGCCACCATGCGCGATGTGACGGTGCAGATTCTCGCCCTGGAGGATGAATATATCCGCAACGAGAAAGAACAGGAAAAGCGCGAATATCTGGAACAGGAGCGCCGTCTGCGCGAATTGCAGGAAGCGCAGGAAGAGGCGGTCAAGCAATTCCGCACCACCGCGCAGAGCAGCTCCACGCTGCGTTTGCTCAATCCTTCCTATAATAAATTCTAGACGCGAGTCCTGCTCCGCTTTCGGCTCAGGATGATATGACAGGCTGAGACACCATGTATTTCGCACGCAACGAACGCCGCACCCGCCCCATTCCGCTTACCCCTCTCATTGACGTGGTGTTTCTGCTGATCGTCTTTTTCATGCTTTCCACGACCTTCATCAGGATTCAGGCGATGGAGCTGGGATTGCCCGGTAACGCGGAGGGAAAAGGCGTGGCGGGTGCATCGCCGTTGCTGATCGACGTGGCGGGTAATGGCGGGGTATATTGGCAGCGGGAGCTGGTGCTGCCCACCACGCTGAGAATGCGACTGGAAACCGAACTAAAACGCGATCCCAACCGCAAAGTGCTGGTGCGCAGCGGCAAGGGGATTACGGTGCAGAAACTGGTTTCGGTGCTGGATATTGTCTATCTTGCGGGAGTAAAGGATGTCGCGGTGGATAAATGGGACGAGGGCGATCTGCCCGTGCCGGTGACGCCGGAAGCGATGGAGAAAGAAGACAAGGCGCTGGGAAAAGCTATCGAACAGGAAGAAGAAAATACGCCCGTGCTGAAACAGGAAGAGATAGACGCGCTCCCCAAAGGCAGGTTTACCCCGCAGGAGCAGTTTGAAGATATGATCGAGGGGCTGGAATGATCGAGATTGAACGCACCGTAAAGCCTGTCCGTGAGATTAGCCTGATACCCTTAATCAATGTGGTGTTTCTGTTGCTGATCTTCTTTCTGGTGGCGGGTACGCTGGACAGGTTCGAGGTGCTGCGCGTTGATCCGCCCGTTGCCACTGCCGGGGATGAGGTCAATCAGGGGCCGATCGTGGTAGTACTGGGGCGCTACGAGGAAATGCTGGTGGACGACAGCCTGATTTCGCCCGCGGAGCTTGGCGCGGAAATCAAGAAGCGCCTCAAGGTTCGCCCTGACCGGATGATTACCGTGAAGGCGGATGCGCGCATGAAAGCCGACAGGTTGATTGAAGTGCTGGACGATATTAACGAGGCGGGCGGCAAAACTCTCACCATTGCGACGCAGAGACCCTGACGAATGAAACAATTGCGGTATGTTGAACATCTGGCCATTCAGAAGGCCTACGATATCAAACAGCGGGAATTTCTGCCTCCTTTTGGTGCGATGTGCGGCCTGGCGCTTTCCCTGCATGTGCTGGTACTTCTGATCTGGAGCCTGATGCCGGGTGCCCAGCCGTTTACCGTTCCCCTGCAGGCGCTGACGGTGCGTCTGGGAGGGGCGGAGGATGAAAGAGGAAGCGGAGTCGTGGCGGCGGCCGCGCCCCTGCCTGCAAAAACGGAGACGGAGAAAAAACCCTCCATCCCCCGCCCTGCGGTCAAAGAACAGAAACCGCAAAGCACACCTTCCCCGACGGTAAAGCCCAGTGCCCAGGCCTCCGTTCGCCGGGCATTGCCGCCTCCCACCGTCAGCCCCGGCACACGGGCGGTAAGCGGGCTTGCGCCTGCGGCGGGAGAAGGGAGCAGGTTTGGGAATGCAACCAGCGGACGTCAGGTGGTGGAGCGTTATACCCGCCAGATTTCATTGCAGGTGCAGGCGCAGGCGAAGGGGGTGCGATTGACGGAAGAACTGAAGCAACGAGCGCATGGGCAGCGCGTCGTAGTCGAATTGTTACTGGTCATCGGGCAGGACGGTCTCCTGCAACGCTATAATGTCAGCCGCTCTTCAGGGTATTCGGAGCTGGATCAGGCTGCTATCGGCGCAGCCTATAATGCCGCACCCTTTCCCCCCCCTCCTGCCGAATATGCCGGATATGGCTTCAAGGTTGCGGTTTTCGTAGAGTGACGCTATATACGAGTCACGAATCACGAGTCACGATTGCGGGTACATATGAGCAAAGAAACCATATTGATGACGGGCGGTGCGGGCTTTATCGGCAGCGCATTCGTAGAGTTGGCGGTAGCCAAAGGGCATAAAGTCGTGGTGCTGGATGCGCTGACCTATGCCGGGCACCGCGAGAATCTGGACTGGATACCGCAGTCCCCCGGTTCGTGGGAACTGGTCGTGGGCGATATACGCGATGGGGCGCTGGTCAGCAAGCTGCTGGAGGAGCATGAGGTAACGTGGGTGGCCGATTTCGCCGCTGAATCGCATGTGGACAATTCGATTGAGAAGCCCGGCGAATTTATCGAAACCAACGTGATCGGCACCTATACGATGCTGGAAGCGGTCAGGCGGTACTGGGGCGGCCTGCAGGGCGCGGCAAAAGAGAAATTCCGCTACCTGCATGTCTCGACGGACGAAGTCTACGGGTCATTGGGGGAGACGGGCAAATTCACCGAACAGTCGCCCTTGCGCCCCAATTCGCCGTACTCCGCCTCCAAGGCCGCGGGCGATATGCTGTGCCGCGCCTGGTTTGAAACCTATCATGTGCCGGTCATCGTCACCAATTGCACCAATAATTATGGCCCGCGCCAGTTTCCGGAGAAACTGATTCCGCTGATGATTACCAAAGCATTGTCGGGCGAGAAGCTGCCCATTTACGGCGACGGCAAAAACATCCGTGACTGGATCCATGTGGAAGACCATGCGGCGGGCGTGTATCTGGCATTGGAAAAAGGCCTGCCGGGTGAAACCTATGCGTTCGGCGGCAATGCAGAGAAAAACAATATCGAGGTGGTGGATACGCTCTGTATGATTCTCGACGAGCTTATGCCCCGAACAGACGGGAAAAGCTACAAGGAGCAGAAGAATTTTGTAGCGGATCGTCCCGGCCATGATCGCCGCTATGCAATTGACGATTCCAAAGCGCAGGCCGTGTTGGGCTACAGGCGGAAACATGATTTCGCTTCCGGTATCCGCGCTACGGTAGAGTGGTATCTCGCTAACGGCGACTGGTGTAACGCAGTAAAGAAAAAGGCCGCGTAATATGAAAGGCATCGTACTCGCTGGCGGTTCAGGCACGCGCCTGGCACCGCTGACCAATTCCATCAGCAAACAGATTCTCCCGGTCTACGACAAGCCGATGGTTTACTACCCGCTCTCCATCCTGATGCTGGCGGGGATCACCGAGATTCTCATTATCTCCACCCCCCGCGATATTCCCATGATCGAGAATCTGCTGGGGGACGGCTCGCGCTTCGGCATCTCCCTTTCCTATGCCGTGCAGCCCAAACCGGAAGGCATCGCACAGGCATTCGTCATCGGCGCGGATTTTATCGGCGACGACAGTTGCGCATTGATTCTGGGCGACAATATTTTCTACGGCCATAATCTGGGGGAAAGCGTGTCGCAGGTGGCACGGGAGCTGACGCAGGGAGCGGCGGTGTATGCTTACCATGTGCATGATCCTGAGCGGTATGGCGTGGTGGAATTCGACGGAAGCGGCAAGGCGCTCTCCATTGAAGAAAAACCGAAACAGCCTAAATCCAACTGGGCGGTAACGGGGCTGTATTTCTATGATAACCGCGTGGTCAATATTGCAAAGAACCTCAAGCCTTCAGCGCGGGGTGAGCTGGAGATCACGGATGTGAATAAAATATATCTCGCCGAGGGAAATCTGAGCGTAGAGCTTTTTGGCCGCGGCGTGGCGTGGCTGGATACGGGCACGTTTGATTCGTTGCAGGAAGCGGGACAGTTCGTGCAGACCATCCAGCACCGTCAGGGGTTGAAAATCGCGTGTCTTGAAGAGATCGCCTACCGCAAGGGCTATATCGATAAAACGCAGCTGACGCAAATCGCTTCCGAATTCGGAAACAAAAACGAATACGGAAAATACCTGCACGCGCTTCTGACGGAATCCTCGCATCAGGCGAAGGCGGCGCTGGCATGACGGCGCTTGTTTTCGGAAGCAACGGGCAAATTGGCCAGGCATTGGGCGCGTTGCTTGATGATGCGGTGCTGCTCTCCCGCGACGAAGCGGATTTTTCCAGGCCCAACACGCTCCCGGCGGTTGTAGAGGCCATCAACCCTTCGGTCATCTTCAATGCGGTGGCCTATACGGCGGTCGATAAAGCCGAGGAAGAAGAGGCGCTGGCAACCGTCATCAACGCCGATGCGCCCGGTGCGCTGGCGGCAATAGCAGCCAAGCGCGGTATTCCCTTTGTACATTATTCCACCGATTATGTTTTTGACGGCGCGGGCGATACGCCGCGCAATGAAACCGCGAAAACGTTCCCGCTGTCCGCTTACGGACGTTCCAAACTGGCGGGCGAGAAGGCCGTGGAGGCGGCAGGCGGACATTACCTGATTTTCCGAACCTCGTGGGTGTACGATGCGTTCGGCAAAAACTTTCTAAAGACCATGCTGCGCTTAGGCGCCGAGCGCGAGCAGTTGCGCGTGGTAGCGGATCAGATCGGTGCGCCGTCCTATGCCCCGCATCTGGCGGCAGCGACGCTACAAGCACTGGAGAACGCACAGGCGCAGGCGGCTTTCCCCTCAGGTATTTACCATATGTGCAATGCGGGCGAGGTGAGCTGGCATGGCTTTGCCGAGGCTATTTTCGAGGAAGCGCGCAAGTGCGGGATGGAATTGCGGGTGGAAAGCGTCGAGCCGATCCCCACGAGCGCCTACCCCACCGCCGCTACCCGCCCGCTGAATTCACGGCTGGACTGCTCCAAGCTGCGGGACACGCTCGGCGTCACGCTTCCCGACTGGCGCGAAGGGCTGAAGGATGCGCTGGAGATTTTATGCTCACCTTGTTGAATCTTTTGAAAGCCGCAGGTATTGACTTCGATACCAGCAGCTACAAGGTTCATCTTGCTACGGGGAATGAGTGGCCGCCACTGCAAGCCTATTACGAAGGCTGGTTTAAAAAATGGCAGGAAAACCAGGCAAGAAGAAATTTTCTCAAACCATTTGTAATCGGGCTTATCGAATACAAAAAATGCACTTGGCTTTTTGCTGGTGTTTATAAAATTCTCGGCGAACCCCGCCAAGAAGAAGGGCGCTATTACTATAATACGGAACTGTTGTCAGGTCAGGATGATTTAATAGGAAGAGTGTTGGTTAGGCACGAGCGCGCATCGCGGCAATCTTACATTAACGGGCTCGCTGACGACGACCGCTTCATCGTAGCCAGTATCCTAGAACAAAAGCTGACTGTAGAGGATTTTCCCGGCTATCATCAGGTGTGCGTTTCTCATGCAATCCTAAAGATTATCATAAATGAAAGACTGGAATCATGGTTTGGCGCGCTCTCCAATATGAAAGGCGTTTATCTGATTACCGATACGAAGACAGGCAAGCTCTATGTGGGAAGTGCTACCGGAGAGCTTGGGATGCTGTGGCAACGTTGGTCAGGTTACGCCGTCAACGGGCATGGAGGCAATGTTGAACTGAAGGCGTTAGTGGCACGAGAGTTGGAAGATTACATCAAAAATTTTCAATACAGTATTTTAGAGATTGCCGATAGCTATGCTTCGGACGACTATGTGCTGCAAAGAGAGTCGCATTGGAAGAATGTGTTAAAAACCCGGGAGTTTGGTTACAACAGGAATTAATCGTTATTGCGAGGTCGTCAGGCCGAAGCAATCCAGTTTTGTCATTACCCGACTTGTTCGGGTAATCCATAGATTGCCCGGATAAACCGGGCAATGACAGGGTTGGGTTTTCTGGATTGCTTCGTCAGGCTAACGCCCCCCTCGCAATGACACATAAATGGAGGAAAATAATGAAAATTCAGGACTGCCCCATCAAAGGGCTGAAAATCATTCAACTGCAACTGCACGGCGACGCACGCGGGTTTTTTGTCGAGCGTTACCACAAGCATAAGCTGGCCGAGCAGGGGTTTGACGTGGATTTTATTCAGGACAATCACTCGCGTTCCGCGCCTGGAATACTGCGTGGGCTGCACTGGCAGGCCAACCCGGCGCAGGGCAAGCTGGTAGGGGTTACCCGTGGCGCGGTGTGGGATGTGGCGGTAGACATTCGCCCGGACTCACCCACTTACGGCAAGTATCACGCGGTGGAACTGACGGGGGAGAATGGGGTGCTGTTCTGGATTCCGGCCGGGTTCGCGCACGGCTTCTGTGTGCTGGGCAACGAGCCCGCCGATATGCTCTATAAGGTCAGCGGTGCGTATAACCCGAAGGGTGAGGGCGGCATCCGCTACGACGACCCGGCATTCGCCATTGACTGGCCGGTGAAGAACCCGCAGATTTCCCCGCGTGACGAGGGGTTGATGAGTTTCGCGGAATATAAGAAGAACCCGGTTGCGTGGTAGTGTCTGATCCTTTTGTCATTGCCCGGTTTATCCGGGCAATCTATTAGCGTATAAATGGATTATCCGCATAAAGCGGGTAAGGGCATGGAGAAAAAATGTGTTCGACATCACCGGCATCATCGTTACCTATCGCAGCGATGTAAGCGATGTGGAGGCGGCGGCGAAGTCGTTTCTGAATACGCCGCTGGGTGTCTGCCTGCTGGTAGTGGATAACGATTCCGGTGCGGCTTACCTGGAAAGACTGACAGAGCTTGTGGGCGACAAAGCCCGCGTCATTCCTTCGGGTAAGAACGGCGGCTTTGGCTTTGGCAATAATGTGGGGATCAAATATGCGCCGCCTTCGCGCTATCTTCTCTTTCTCAATCCGGATGTAGTGGTGCATGAGGGAACGCTTCACAGGCTGGTCAGCTATATGGATGCGCATCCTGACGTGGGGATGGTGTCACCTAAGGTTCTTTCGTCCGACGGTTCCCTGCAACCGCTCAACAAGCGCAATCCCACGGTGCTGGATTTGTTTCTGCGGCGGTTTGCGCCGGGTTGCATCAGGCGTCTTCCCCGGGTGCAACAACGTCTGGATCGTTACGCTATGATGGATGTGGGCTACGACGCCCCTTGCGAAGTGGAGTTTATCACCGGCTGTTTTATGCTGGTGCGCCGGGAGGTTTTAGAAAAAGTGGGCGGGTTTGACGAAGATTTCTTTATGTATCTTGAGGATGCTGATCTTACGCGCCGTATCCACCGGGAAGCGCGTACCATGTATCTGCCGGATGCCACCATCACCCATCGCTGGCAGCGCGGATCGCATCGTTCCTTTAGGCTGATGCTGGTGATGTTCCATTCCATCTGGGTATATTTCAATAAATGGGGATGGGTGTGGCGATGAGGGATGAGCGATGAGCGATGAGGGAAAGAAACAAGAAGCGAAGTCAGGAGACTTCGCCAGCCCTGAGCGCGGCGCAGCCGCTGCCCCATCGGAGCGCCAGGAGGCGCGCACGGGGGGCGTTAACAAGACTCTATCAGGAGACTTCGCCAGCCCTGAGCGCGGCGCAGCCGCTGCTCCATCGGAGCGCCAGGAGGCGCGCACGGGGGGCGTTAACAAGACTCTATCAGGAGACTTCGCCAGCCCTGAGCGCGGCGCAGCCGCTGCCCCATCGGAGCGCCAGGAGGCGCGCACGGGGGGCGTTAAAAAAGTCCTTGTTACGGGGGCGGGTGGATTTATTGGCCGCAATCTATGCCCCATGCTTCAGGAGCAGGGATGGTATGTGCGTCGCGTGGTGCGGCGACCGCTGGATCCGGAGGCCGTGGAATTAAAAGATATGGGGGCGGATACGGACTGGAGCGACATATTGCAGGGAATGGACGCCGTCGTGCATCTCGCAGCACGGGTGCATGTGCTGCGCGAACA
>Ga0209573_1003481_pt1 | contig 17193 bp, 17 predicted proteins | sample TNRBio252014_DNA_FD_185870 | JGI IMG/M metagenome (GOLD analysis project Ga0209573, IMG submission 185870) | Wastewater treatment Type I Accumulibacter community from EBPR Bioreactor in Madison, WI, USA - TNR Reactor_6/25/2014_ DNA (SPAdes)... | ecosystem: Engineered > Bioreactor > EBPR >...
GTGTGGTACTGGGTCGAGCCGAAGGCAAAGAGATAGATGCCGTCCAGTTTCGATTGCAGCCACAGCGGAAAGAAGGCGGTGAATTCCATCGGCTTCATCTCCACCTTCAGGCCCGCAGCCGTCAGGAATCCGGAGATCGCCTGCGCCACCTCGTTGGCCATGACGAAATTGTTGCTGGGGTACTGGAAGACGATCGGCTCGCCCTTGTAGCCGGCCTCGGCCAAGAGACGACGCGCCTTGGCCACATCCTGCGCGACAGGCTTGAAGGCAGGGTCATAGCCAACGTTGTTGGGCGGCACCATCATGCCGGTGGCCCGGCCAAGGCCGCGCAACAGCCGCGTGGCGATGGCCTCGCGATCGATGGCAAGATCGACCGCCTCACGGATGCGCGGATCGGCGAGCGGCGCCTTGGTGATGTTGAAGGCCAGGAACATGACGCGCGAGCCCGGAGCGCGGCCGATATCGAGACCGCGCGTGGCCGCGAGCTGGTCGATCAGCGCCGGGGGAAGCGTTGTCACGAGTTGCACCTCGCCGGAAGCCAGCGCGGCGGCACGCGCCGCCTCGGCCGGAATGGGCCGGAACGTGGCGCGCTTGAGTGCCGGCGCGCCGCCCCAGTACGTGGGGACGGCCTCCAGCACCATGCGGTCGTCCTTGGTCCAGCTCACCACTCGGTAGGGGCCGCTCCCCACCGGGCGCATCGCATACCCATCCTCCCCGGCGGCCTTGAAATAGGCTTCCGACATGATGTTGATGAAACTGATCTGCCGGTCGAAGATGGCGTAGGGCTCATTCAGCCGGAACAGCACCTTGTCTTCGCCCACCACGTCGACGCTCTTGACCAGCTTGAGGAAGGTGCGGCTGGGTGAGCGCGGATCGTCGAGGATATAGCGCATCGTCCACGCGACATCCTTCGCCGTCACCGGACTGCCATCGTGAAAGGTTGCGCCCTTGCGAATGGTAAAGGTCCATTCCAGCAGGTCAGATGTATTGGTCAACGCGGTGGCAAGCCGCGGCGAGATGCGCCCGTCTCGCTCAACCTTTGTCAGCTGGTCGAAGACGTTGAGCCGATAATTGAAGCCCAGAGGCGAGGTGTCCCTGCTCGGATTGAGCGAGGGAAAATCGCCCGGAAGAGCCACGGTGAGTGTGGCGGGCGCGGCCATGGACTGATGCCCGACGAGTGAGCCTGCCATGAGCAGAGCCGTTGCCAGTTTCGCCAATAAACGACGCATGCCTGAGACCTCCCTGTGTCGCCACGGCACCCGCAGGTGCGTGACCATCGACCAAAGCCTGCCTTTCGGAGCGCAAGCCTCCGTTAGCTGTCAACAGTTGTCAACATGTTTTGGGGGATACGGCGCCAGCCTGACGGATACCCGGGATTGCAGGCCCCGCACTACCCTTGCCTGCCGGACACGGTCGCCGAGCGAGGAAACAGGCGGGTGATCGCCGTGCAATCGAGCTTCCGACCAATCCCGAGCGGCCGGTGGCCGCCCGGCTATCTGTGCGGCGAGGCATGCAGCGGCGTGACAAGGAGGCGGCCGTCCGGCGCCCGGAACACCAACGGCACAACCTCGAAGGCCTGCTCGACCAGGGCGGGGGTCAGGACTGTCTCGACAGGTCCTGCGGCGATGCAGGCCCCGGCGCGCATCATGACGATCTGGTCGGCAAAGCGGGCGGCCACGTTCAGATCGTGCAGGATGGTGATCGTGGTGATGCCGCGCTCGCGCGTCACCCGGCGCAGCATCTCCATCACCTCCAGCTGATGGCGGATATCGAGGGCGCTGATCGGCTCGTCGAGCAGCAGCAGCCGGGGATGGGCGGCCAAGGCCTGGGCAAGGAAGACAAGCTGGCGCTGCCCGCCGCTCAGCTGCGTCACCTGACGACCGGCCAGCGCAGCAATCCCCAGATCGGCCAGCAAGCCCTGCACCGCCGCCAGATCGTGCCGGCCGACACGTAACCCGAGTTTGCCGAAGCGGCCGAGCAGGACCACCTCAAGCACTGTCAGCGCGGCCTGAGTGGCGATGTCCTGCGGCATGTAGCCGATGTCCCGCGGTCGCTCCGGCCGCTGGTCGAACAGCAGGCGCCCGGTCATCGGCACCAGCCCGGCAATCGCCCGGATCAGGCTGGTCTTGCCCGAGCCGTTCGGGCCGAGAAGGGCGAGGATTTCGCCGCCGGCGATCGAAAGGTCGATATCGCGGACAGCCTCGACCCCGCCATAGCGCACGCCAACCCGGGCCAGATCGAGCCTCACCAGAACACCTTGCGGCTGGAGGTGATCAACCAGATGAAGAACGGCACGCCGATCAGCGAGGTGACGATGCCGATCGGGAAGATCGCGCCCGGAATGATCGCCTTGCTGGCCACCGAGGCGCAGGAAAGCAGCAGAGCGCCGAACAGGGCCGAGGCCGGCAGGAAGGCGCGCTGATCCTCGCCCACCAGAATCCGCGCGATGTGCGGGGCAACAAGGCCGATGAAGCCGATGGTGCCGACGAAGGCAACGGCGGCGCCGGTCAGGACCGAGACGACCAGCAGAGCCCGCAGGCGCAGGGCCCGAACGTCGATGCCAAGTCCTCTGGCGCGATCATCGCCCAGCCTCAGCGCGGTGAGGCGCCAGACATCCACGACCAGCACCGGGATGCAGCCGGCCAGCACGGCGGCGACGATGCCGACCTTGGGCCATGTCGCCTTTTGCAGGCTGCCGAACAGCCAGAACACGATGCTCTGCAAGGCTTCTGGCGAGGCGACGAACTGAAGCAGCGAGAGCAGGGACTGAAACAGGAAGAGAAAGGCGATGCCGGCCAGAACCAGCACCTGAGCCGTGGCGCCGCGGCTGCGGCCGATGGCATAGACGCCACTGCATGCCAGCCCGGCAAAGACGAAGGCCATGACAGGAATGGCATAGTGCTCGGGCAGCGGGATGGCCTGCCCGAAGACGATGACCAGTGCCGCACCGAAGCCGGCGCCCGCCGAAACCCCCAGTGTGTAGCTGGAGGCGAGCGGGTTGTTGAGGATGGTCTGCATGGTCGCACCGGTCAGCCCGAGCGAGGCCCCGACCACCAGTGCGATCAGCGCGATGGGGAGACGGATCGACCAGACGATGGCATCGACCGTCCGGTCCTCGGCCAGCCGCAGCACCGAGCGGATCACCGCCTCGGGCCGCAGCATCGCCGGGCCGGTGGCCACGTCCAGCACGAAGCTGGCCACCAGCGCGGCCAGACCGAGGATCAGGACCATGACCCTCCGGGCCATGAGGCTGTGATAGCCGCTGGCGACGGCCTCCGCAGCCGCGGTCATGGCTTGAGCGGCAGCATCCAGGTGCCGCCATAACTTACGGGAAGGAACTTCGCGTGGTATTCCCGGAACGAGGCCTCGGGGTCGAGATCCCTGAACAGATCGGGATAGAGACGCTTGGCGATGTATTCGTAGGCCACGATATCGAACAGGGCGCGGCACAGACCATGTTCAACGGCATTGACGTTCCCGGACCGGACGGCCGGAATATCGGCCCAGCCGGGCCGGCCGGCATAGGGCGCAAGGCTGGCGCGCGTCACCTCCGGCGTGGCATCGTACCCGGTTTTCACCGCCTTGGGCCGGTTGGGCCAGGATGAGCCGGCGAAGAAGATGACATCGGGATTGGCCGCGATCACCGCCTCGGGATTCATCGGCCCGCTCGGCCCCGCCAGCTTGCCGACGGCGATGTTGTCGGCGCCGAGATTGTTGAGGATCGCACCCCACATGGTGCTGGCATAGCTCAGACCGGTGGCTTCCGGACCCAGCTGGCCGATCTCGACATAGGCTTTCGGCCTGACCGCGATCTTCGCCGTGGCGATCCGGTCGACGATGGCGCGATAGCGGGTTTCGTAGAAGCGGGCGAGATCCTCCGCCCGCGCCTCGGTGCCCATCACGCGCCCGAGGATGCGGGTCGAGATCAGGTGGCGCTCCAGTTGCTGGGCGTTGTAGTCGAGCACAAGGGTCGGGATGCCGACCGCTTCGAGCTGGGCGATGTGGTGCTTGAGCGCGCCAAAGGCATAGCTTGAAACAAGCACCACATCCGGCCGGAGCGCGATGATTTTCTCGACGCTGAAGGTATTGTCGTCCGCCAGCCCGATATCCGGCACCGAAGCAAGAGGCGGAATCACCTTGACATAGCGGTTGTAGATCGACTGCCGCCAGCTCTCCCAGGCGGTACGCGTCATGCCCACCACCCGGTTCCAGCCCTCGACGCCGGCTATGGCGGTGAATTCCTCATAGTAGAATGTCGGGATGACACGCTCTGCCGGCACGCGAACGGTCACGGTCCGGCCAAAGGCATCGGTGATCTGCACCGGGGTCTGCCGGGTTTGGGCATGCGCGCCGAAGGCAGGCGCCAGCATCTGTGCCGCAAGGGCGGCCAAAAAGGTTCTTCTGAACATATCATGGGTCCATCGATCGAGAACAGGCCGTCGACCGGGGGCGCGCGCGCCCGTTATCCGGCCGATCGTGAAGGTGTCTCAGACGATGGAGATCGGGGGTGCGCGCGGCTGGAGAACAGCCGTCAGCGAGGCCGGCGGCGCGCGGCCCTGGACCAGAGCATAGACCAGCCGGTATCCGGGCAGCGCTTCGGGCAGGCCGAAGGCAAGGCTCGCAGGAACCAGCGCCGGCACATCCAGCACGACCGGACGGGCGCCGGGCAGACAGCAATCCAGACCGTGGCCGCCGGGCGACTTGCCGCCCTCCGGGGTGTCATGGTCTGTCGTCATGCCGCCGAAGCACAGGATGGCGAGGGTGCCATCCAGACGGGCCAATTCGGCAGCTTCGGTGCGCAGGAAGGGTGTGGTCAGGGCCTGGATCAGGATGGCGTAGGCCGCAAGAAGTCCCACGACAAACCGTCGTGTGCTTCTCCACCCTGAAGACCTGATCCCAGCCAACGGTCAACTCGCCAGACGATCCGATATCCGTATCGGCACAGCACATGATCGACCACACTTGCCAGCGCTTGGCAAGCGCACAGGCTGCGGGTGTATGCACAGGAGAAATCCGCGCGGCTGACGGCTGCCGGGGTGGCGCGCCGGATCGATTGCTTTAGGCTGATGCGCGATTCACGCCGGCATGCGCCGGGCGGTCTGGTCCGGCGATGAGCGTTTGTGACCCGAAAGCTGGTTCCTGCCGGTGATAAGCCAGCCTGAACCGGCACCGCCAGGCCGCCCGCCGGACGCCATGCATCGTCAGGTTCCGCCTTCGTATGTCGGTTATCCCCCTGCCCCGGTCGCGCCGCCCCCTGCTGATGTCCGCCCTGGCGCTGGGACAGGTGGTCGGCTGGGGCACGACCTATTACCTGCCGTCGATCATCGGCCCTTCGCTGGACCGGGATCTCGGCTTCAGCCCATCGGTGGTCTATGCCGGCGTCACGATCATGCTGGTGATCGGCGGGCTGACATCGCCACTGGCTGGCCGGGCCTTCGACCGCTTCGGCGCCGGACGGTTCCTGCCGCTTGCGCCGCTGTGCATCGGGCTCGGGCATCTCTTGTTCGCGGCCTTTCCCACGCCGGCAACCTGGTATGGCGCCTGGGCCCTGTTCGGCCTGGCGATGGGGCTTGGCCTGACTCTCGCCGCCACGACCTTCCTGACCCAGATATCCGGCGCCGCAGCGCGCCAGGATATCGGCATGCTCTCGCTGATCACCGGGCTGACGCCGAGCCTGTTCTGGCCGCTCAGCGCGGCGCTTGATACGCACTATGGCTGGCGGACAACGCTGATCGTGCATGGCGTGATCGAACTGGCGCTCATCCTGCCGCTGCAAGTCTGGATCGCGCTCTGCTGGCCCGACCTGACACGGATCACGCCGAAGCACGCGACCCCACCTCCGGACATCGACACAGCCGTGCCGGCCCCCAAAGAGCCGAACCCGACCCTGTACTGGGCGATGGTCATCGCCTTTACAGCCCAGGGATTCGTATCCTGGGGGCTGCCGCTGCATCTCATTGCCGTGTTCGAGAGCATCGGCCTTGAGTCTGGTGCAGCGGTGCGCGTTGCAGCGGCCAGCGGCATCGCCGCAGCGCTGGCGCGGATGATCGAAATCCTCGCGGGCAGGAAGGCCAGCCCCCTCACAAGCGCCAGCCTCAGCTTTGCGCTGCTGGTCCCGATGCTGGCCCTGATCCTCTCGCCGCTCGACCCGGTGGTCGGTTGCTGGGTTTTCATCATCGGCTGGAGCGCGGCCAACGGCATTCTGGCCACCGCACGCGTCACCCTGCCGCTCTATCTGTTCGGCAGTGCCGGCTATGGCACGCTGATGGGCCGGATCAACCTGCCCCAGATCCTGACGTTCGCGGCTTCCCCGGCGATTTTCGCCGTCAGCATCGAGCTTGGCGGCACACGCATGGCGCTCTGGCTGGCGATCGGTGTGACGGTGGCCAGCGTCGCCAGCATGGTCGTCATGGTCAGGGCCGCCCCGCCCCGGAGCCAGCCAACCCCGGTGGCCGGTCCCGAATAAGCGCCCTGCTCCGCTGCGACGCCGGCTCTGCCGAAGGGGCGATGCAATCCGAGCGGTTTGTTTTGCCGATCCTTCACCCTCTTGCTCAACCAAACGGCAAGGCAGCGCCGCTAGGGTGGCAACATCGCAACCGCAAGGGAAGCTGCGCCATGCTCAACCGCCTGCCGGTCGTCGTCTCGCCGAACAGCGGCGTGGCCATGCAGCCCGCGCCGATCAACCCGGCGTGGATTCTGGTGGGGGCACCGGTGGCGCGGGCGGCGCAGCTCTCGCACAGTCAGGATCATGACGCCTGCACCTGCCTGTGGGACTGCACCGCCGGCACCTTCCGCTGGCGCTTCGATTGCGACGAGACGGTGCACATCCTCGATGGCGACGTGCTGATCTACTGGAACGGCGAAAAGCACCAGCTGCATGTCGGCGACACCGCCTATTTCCCGGCCGGCAGCATCACGACCTGGCAGGTGAACCGCTACGTGCGCAAGGTTGCCTTCCTGCGTCAGCCGGCGCCGCGGGTCATCAGCCTGTCGCTGCGCCTGTGGCGCAAGCTGAAGCGGATGGGCGGATTGGGCACGGCACCGGCCGGCGACATCCGTCCGCAGGTCCCGGCCGGGCAGGAAGCTGCCTGATCAGCGCTCCTCGGGCAGATCGCGCAGGAAGCCGAGGCCAAGGAAATAGACCGCCGCGCCGAGAAGGACGAACCGGGTCATGGGATCGGGCTGCATCCGTTCCCACAGGGTGACGGCACAGGCCACGCCCCAGAGGGCGAGCACGGCCATGGTGACCGGCCGCCAGCGCCGCACGCGCACGGGATGCACGAACACCACCGGCAGGAACATCATCGCCGTCAGCACGACGATCACCGTCATCGCCACCCCGAGCCCGGGCGTGAAGGCGACCAGATAGAAGATCACCACGTTCCACACGGCGGGGAAGCCCTTGAACCACCAGTCCTCGGTCTTCATGCCGGTATCGGCAAAATAGAGGGCGGAGCCGATCATCACCAGCAGGCCGGCGATCAGCCCCCAGGGATGAGGCATCACCTCGGGCCGCAGCAGCATCGCCGCCGGCACGAACACGTAGGTGATGAAATCGACGACGAGATCGAGCACGGCGCCGTCATAGCGCGAGGCATTGTTGGAGACATTGAGCCAGCGGGCGAGCGGGCCGTCCACCGCATCGACGACCAGCGCCACCGACAGCCAGACGAAGGCCTTGGTCAGATCGCCTGAAATCACCGCATAGAGGGCGAGAAAACCGAGCGCTGCGCCAAACGCAGTCAGCACATGCACGCCATAGGCCATGACGTGAAGCGGTCCCTTCGGCGGTTGCAGCACGTTTCCCCCAAACCCGTTATCCCGCCGGCAATGCCCTGCCCGGCATGCCGACCTTAGACCATTGGCGAAGGGATGGCTACGCCAAGCATCGCCGGCCGCTCTGCGTCACTTGGCGCAGGCGTCGATCTTCAGCGTCTGGAACTGGCTCATCCGGGCCGTCAGAGCAAATTCGCCGAAATCGAAGCGGATGTTGGAATAGACGCCGTTTTCCAAGAGGTCGAACGACATCACATAGAGCGGCGTCCGGTCGCCCGATGTGCCGGTTTCAAAATAGCTGACCGACACCGGCCAGCGCTTCTGGCCGGACAGGCCGGCCTCGCGGGCCGCCGGCTCCAGACGTTCCGCGGCGTCGCCCTCGATCACCTTTCCGATGAGCGAGGTGGTATCATAAATCTTCTGGCCGCCCTCCGATCCATCGAACAGCGGCAGCGCCAGCGTGCGCTGGCCTTCGCGGGCGGCCTGAAGCAGGCGACGGGTGTGCTCGGTGGGGAAGACCGCTTCGCCCGGCAGGTCGACCTTGATCGGACGCGGCTGCTTGAGCGCGATCGAGACACCGCCGTCGGCGCCACGCTCGGCCCGGCCGTCGGCGAGCTGCGAGGTCTGGCTGTTGATCATGTTGCGGCTGTTGAAGCGAAACTGGCGGCCCTCGGCGTCCTCCCAGGTGGTGGTGCGCATGTCCATCAGTTTCTGCCGGCCCTCGCCATCATCAAGGCTGGTGACCTGCCGGAAATTGAGCGCATAGCCCTCGCAGGGACTGCCCGTGAACTCGAAGGCGATGCGGCCCGAAGCGCCGACCAGCCCCTTCGACTTCTCCGCCACCAGTCCGATGTCGTAGACGGCCCGATGCGACAGCAGCGCCGGTCCGGCCGCCAGCACCGGGGCGGCGGCGAGACAGGCGAGAGCGGCAAGAAGGCTCGGACGAAGCGACATCATATGACGGGGACTCCCTTGGCGCCGGTCAGTGTGCGACGCATATGTTTAGAAAACAAAAAGCGGCGGCATTGCGGCCCGGCCCCACCCGGGCGCAGAATGATTGCGATTCCTCGCCGCATGAACGCACTTGTCATTGAAAGGCCTGCCATGAACCGGGTTGAGAACCGCCTCAGGGACCTCGGCATCACCCTGCCGGACGCCGTCGCGCCCATCGCCAACTATGTCCCCGCCGTCATCAGCGGCACCCTGCTGGTGATCTCCGGCCAGCTCTGCCTTGGCCCGGACGGCAAGCTGGCCGCGCGCCACAAGGGCAAGCTCGGCGCCGGCGTCAGCCTTGAGGAGGGGCAGGAGGCGGCGCGCTTCTGCGCCATCAACCTGCTGGCCCAGGCCCGCGCCGTGCTGGGCGATCTCGACCTGATCCAGCGCTGCGTGCGGCTCGGCGGCTTCATCAACAGCGCGCCAGACTTTGCCGCCCTGCCGCAGGTGATGAACGGCGCTTCCGACCTGATGGTGGCGGTGCTGGGCGACCGCGGGCGCCACGCGCGCAGCACCGTGGGCATGGCGCAACTGCCGCTCGATGCGGCGGTCGAGGTCGAAGCGATGTTCGAGGTCAAGTGATGCGGCGCGACCTTGACTGGATCGTCGCGCGTCCCATCGCCCATCGCGGCCTGCATACCCGCGCCGCCGGCATCGTCGAAAACACGCCCTCGGCCTTCAAGGCCGCCATCGACCGGGATTTCGCCATCGAATGCGACGTGCAGATCACCGCCGACGGCGAGGCGGTGGTGTTCCACGATTTCGCGCTGGAGCGGCTGACCGGCGGCAGCGGCAAGGTTGCGGAGCACACCGCCGCCGCGCTGGCTGCGCTGACCATCAAGGACAGCACGGATCGGATCGGGACGCTGGCCGACCTCTTCGCGCTGGTGCGCGGGCGGGTGCTGATCGTCTGCGAAATCAAGAGCACGTTTGTCGGCGACATGCGGCTGACCGAGCGGGTGGCCGAGGTGGCGCGCGGCTATTCCGGCCCGCTGGTGATCAAGTCGTTCGATCCGCGCGTCGTCGCCCGCTGGCAGGGGCTGAGCACCGGCATTCCCGCCGGGATCGTCGCCGAACTGAACTACGACAACCACGAATACGACGCCTGCACCCCGGCCGAGAAGCACGCCATGGCCAACCTGCTGCACCTGAGGGAATCGAAATTCCAGTTCGTCTCCTGGTCGGTGCGCGCCCTGCCCTCGGGCATGCCGTTCCTCTGCCGCGAGGGCCTGGGCATGCCGGTGATGACCTGGACGGTGCGCACGCCCGAACAGGTGGCGCTGGCCAGGCTCCACGCCGACCAGATGGTGTTCGAAGGGTTCCTGCCCGAATGAGCGCAGCGGCCGGCTGGACCGTCGAGACCGTTCGCGGCCTTGCCGACATTCCTGCCGCGGCGTGGGATGCCTGTGCCGGGGCCGAGCCCGGCGGCGTTCCCCCCAATCCGTTCGTCTCGCATGCCTTTCTCCACGCGCTGGAACAGGCCGGCTGCGTCGGCGGGCGCAGCGGCTGGGCTCCGGCCCACCAGATCATGCGCGGCGCCGACGGCAGCCTGATCGCCGCCGCCCCGGCCTATGTGAAGAGCCACAGCCTCGGCGAATATGTCTTCGACCATGCCTGGGCCGAGGCGCTGGAGCGGGCCGGCGGACAGTACTATCCGAAAATCCAGGTGGCGGTGCCGTTCACGCCGGCCAGCGGGCCGCGCCTGATGGTGCGCTCCGGCCTCGCCCCCCTGCCGGCGCGGATGGCGCTGCTCGACGGGCTGGAGGCGCTCAGGGCGCGCATCGGTGGCTCGTCGATCCATGCCACCTTCCTGCCGGAGGACGAGGCGGAGAGCTTTGCGGCGCGCGACTATCTGCTGCGCAGCGACCGGCAGTTCCACTGGACGGACGAGAACTTCGGCAGTTTCGAGGGGTTTCTGGCGGCGCTGTCGTCGCGCAAGCGCAAGATGATCCGCCGCGAGCGTAAAGAGGCGCTGGCCTCGGGCCTCACCGTGCGCTGGCTGACCGGCGCGGCGATCACCGAGGCGGACTGGGACGCCTTCTTTGCCTTCTACATGAACACCGGTTCGCGCAAATGGGGGCGGCCCTACCTCAACCGCCGCTTCTTCAGTCTGATCGGCCAGAGCATGGCCGAGCGCATCGTGCTGATCCTCGCCTGCCGGGGCGAGCGGCCGGTGGCCGGGGCCATCAACTTCATCGGACGCGATGCGCTGTTTGGTCGCAACTGGGGGGCGATCGAGGAGCAGCCATTCCTGCATTTCGAGATTTGCTACTATCAGGCCATGGATTTCGCGCTGGCGCACGGCTTGAAGCGGATCGAGGCCGGCGCACAGGGCGAACACAAGCTGATGCGCGGCTACCGGCCGGTGCTGACCCGCTCCGCCCATGCCCTTGTTCATCAAGGATTAAGGCGCGCCGTGGCCGATTATTTACGACGCGAGCAGGATCATATCGCCGCCGAAAAGATTGAACTGGACAATCTGGCCCCATTTCGGCGAGCATAGCATCCGGGCGGAATGACCTGTCGCAATGCGCAACGCGGCGGCAGGGTATCAACTGAAGTGCATTCACCATCAGTGGAGGTTAGGACCATGGAAAGACGTGCGTTTCTCAAGGGCGCTCTCGCCATTTTCGGTGCCGTGACCGTTGGTGTCGCGGCGACGACCCAATCGGCCGAAGCGGCCGCACTCGACACGATCAAGGACATCCCCGCGACGCCTGAGGCTGAGACGGTGGCCCTGAACGAGGCCGAGAAACTGGACGCCGACGGCCAGTTCTACTTCGTCGTGCGCCGTCGCCGCCGCTGGTATCGGCCGCGCCGCCGGGTCTATTACTACCGGCCGCGCCGCTATTACCGGCCGCGCCGCGTCTACTATCGCCGGCGCTACTACTGGTAAGCGTTTCGGGGCGGGGGCTGAAAGGTCCCCGCCTCTTTCCTTTCACGCAGACCGCTTGACGCATGCGACCCCGGCGCCGCACAACGGTGTGGCCAGTGTGGAGTGCGTGATGAGCAAAGCCCCCTACGATCCCAACAACATCTTCGCCCGCATCCTGCGGGGTGAGCTGCCCTGCCACAAGGTCTACGAGGACGAGCATGTGCTCGCCATCATGGACATCATGCCGCGCGGCGACGGCCACACCCTGGTGCTGCCCAAGGCGCCGGCCCGCAACATCCTCGACATCGAGGCCGCCGTGCTGGCCAACCTGATGAAGGGCGTGCAGAAGGTGGCCCGCGCCGCAAAGGCCGCGTTCGATGCCGACGGACTGACCATCCAGCAGTTTTCCGAAAGCGCCGGCGGACAGGTGGTGTTTCACATCCATGTCCATGTGATTCCGCGCTGGGACGGGGTGCGCCTGCGCCCCCACACCGGCGAGATGGCGCCCAACGCGACGCTGGCCGAGCAGGCCGCCAAAATCCGCGCCCAGTTCGAAACCGCCTGATCCGATCGGAGCCCCGCCATGAGCTTTGCCTGCGTCACCCCCGCCGTGCCCACCGTTCAGCAGGACGATGATGCCGTGCGCATCACCCGCTGGGATTTCGCGCCCGGCGCCACCACCGGCTGGCACACCCACGGCTGGCCCTATTTCGTCATCATGCTGACCGACGGCACGCTGCGCCTGCACAACGGCGACACGGTCACCGATGTGCCGCTGAAACAGGGGCAGGCCTATCGCCGTCTCGCCGGCATCCAGCATGATGTGATGAACGGCTCGGATCATCCCATCGCCTTCGTCGAGATCGAGATGAAGCAGCCGGCGCTGCTGGACCGCTGAGGCGCGAAGCCCATCCCGCCCTTGCCCTCGCCGGTGCGCGGCGCTAGCGAGGGCGGCAGACCACAACAGGAGCGGGCCTCGTGAGCCACACCGAAAAGTTCCATCTCGCCGGCGTCATGGGCTATCCCGTGCTGCATTCGCGCTCGCCGCTGATTCATGGCTACTGGCTCAAGAAGTATGGCCTTGCCGGCGCCTATGTGCCGCTGGAAATTTATCCCGCCAATCTGGAAAAGGCGCTGCGCGCCCTGCCCCACCTCGGTTTTTCGGGCTGCAACCTGACCATTCCGCTGAAGGAACTGGCGATGAAGATCGTCGACCATGTCGACGAGAGCGCCCGGCATGTCGGGGCCGGCAACTGCTGTGTGGTGGAACCCAATGGCAGCCTGACGCTCTACAACACCGATGTCTTCGGCTTTTTCGCCAACGTGCAGGAGGCGCAGCCGCTCTGGAAGCCGACCGCCGGACCGTCGCTGGTGCTGGGCGCGGGCGGGGCGGCGCGGGCGGTGATCACCGGGCTGCTCGACCGCAACGCACCGGAGGTGCGCGTCACCAACCGCACGCTGGAGCGGGCGCAGCACCTGCGCGACGAATTCGGCAACCGCGTCGTCGTGGTGCCGTGGTCGGAGCGCAACGCGGCGATGGCCGGGGCCAGCTTCCTGGTCAACACCACCAGCCTCGGCATGATCAACCAGCTGCCGCTGGACGTGGCGCTGGAGGATTTGCCGACCGATGCCGTCGTCTCTGATGTCGTCTACATGCCGCAGATGACCGGCCTGCTGAGCGCGGCGAAGAAGCGCGGCAATCCGATCGTCGGCGGGCTCGGGATGCTGCTGCATCAGGCCCGCCCGTCGTTCCGCGACTGGTGGGGCATCATGCCGGATGTGACCACGGAATTGCGCAGCCGGATCGAGGCGACGCTGTGACAACCCTGCCCGTCACCCCGGAGATGGTGCGGGCGGCGGCGGGGCGGCTCGACGGGTTCATCGAGCACACCGACTGCAACCATGCCCGCACCCTGTCCGACATCGTCGGCGCGCGGCTGTGGCTGAAGTTCGAGAACCAGCAGTTCACCGCCGCCTTCAAGGAGCGCGGCGCCCTCAACCGGCTGTCCCAGCTGGCGCCGGAGGCGCGGGCGCGCGGCGTCATCGCCATGTCGGCCGGCAACCATGCGCAGGGTGTCGCCTATCACGCCCGCCGGCTCGGCATTCCCGCCACCATCGTGATGCCCGAGGGCACGCCGATGGTGAAGGTGGAAAACACCCGCCGGCATGGCGCCGAGGTGATCGTGACCGGCGCGACGCTGGAGGATTCCGCCCGCTTCGCCCATGCCCGCGCCGCCGAGCGCGGCCTGACCTTCCTCCATCCCTATGACGATGCCGAGGTGATCGCCGGACAGGGCACGATCGCGCTGGAAATGCTGGCGGCGGCGCCGGAGATCGACACGCTGGTGATCCCCATCGGCGGGGGCGGGCTGATTTCCGGCATGGCGGTGGCGGCCAAGGCGCTGAAGCCCGATCTGACCGTCATCGGCGTGCAATCGGCGCTCTATCCCTCGATGTACAACGCGATCAAGGGCACCGGCCTGCTGATGCGCGGCGACACGCTGGCCGAGGGCATCGCCGTGAAGGCGCCGGGCAGGCTGACCACCGAAATCGTGGGCGCGCTGGTCGACGACATCGTGCTGGTCAGCGAACCGGAACTGGAACGCGCCGTGGCGATGCTGATCAACATCGAGAAAACCGTGGTGGAGGGCGCCGGCGCCGCCGGCCTCGCCGCCGTGCTCAGCCACCCCGAGCGCTTTTGCGGCCGCACGGTGGGGCTCGTGCTGTGTGGCGGCAACATCGACACGCGGCTGTTGTCGAGCGTACTGACGCGCGAACTGGCGCGCGAGGGGCGGCTGAGCCAGCTCACCATCGATCTGGTTGACCGGCCGGGGCAACTGGCGCGCGTCGCCACGCTGATCGGCGAGGCGGGCGCGAACATCGTCGAGGTGTCGCACCAGCGGGTGTTTTCCGGCCTGCCGGCCAAGGGCACGCTGCTCGATGTGGTCATCGAAACCCGCGACCGGGCGCATCTCGACGCCACGGTGGCGCATATCCGTGCTGCCGGGCTGACGGTGGATGTGCACCACAATCCGGGCGGGGAGCGATAGCCGCCGGGGTCGGGGCCGCCATGCTGGCGGCGAGCGCGCCTCAGGCCGTCTGCCCCGGCTTGAACTTGTCGGCCGCCGGCAGGAGCCGCGCCGAATTGAGCAGGAACAGCAGTTCCGAGCCGACATGGATCAGCGCGGCGATCAGCGGATTGAGCATGCCCATGGCCGCCAGCACGATGCCGAGCGTATCGACGCCGATGGTGCCGGCGAAGTTCTGCCAGATGATCGAGCGCGTGCGCCGGGCGACACGCATCGTTTCCACCAGCTTGACCAGATCGTTGCCGATCAGCACGACACTGGCGCTCTCCTTGGCGACATCGGTGCCCGAGCCCATGGCGATGCCGATATCGGCCGCCGACAGCGCCGGGGCATCGTTGACGCCATCGCCGACCATGGCGACATGGCGCCCGGCGGCGCTCATCGCTTTCACGCGCGTCAGCTTGTCCTCGGGCAGCATCTCGCCCACCACTTCCTGAATGCCGAGGTGACTGCCCACCGCATCGGCGACCAGCTGGATGTCGCCCGAGAGCAGGACGGTGCGGATGCCGAGATCGGCCAGCGCGGTCATCGCCTCGCGCGCTTCGGAACGGATCGGATCGGACACCAGGATATCGCCGAAGAACTGGCCATCGACCGCGACGATGATCTCCGAACCGATGGCGTCCGTGGGGCGCTCCGGCAGGGCGATGCCGGCGGCGGCCATCATGCGGCGGTTGCCAACGCGCACGCTGCGCCCTTCGATGCGGGCGGAAATGCCGTGGCCGAGGGCATATCTGAACTCCTCCGGCTCGGGCACGGTGATGCCGCGCGCTTTCGCCTCGGTGAGCACGGCCAGCGCCAGCGGGTGCTCGGAATGCAGTTCCGCCCCGGCGGTGATGCGCAGCAGCTCAGCCTCCTCGACGCCCGGCGCGGGCAACAGGCGCTCCACCGTCGGCTCGCCAAGCGTCAAGGTTCCGGTCTTGTCGAAGACGATGGTGTCGATCTTGCCCAGCGTTTCAAGATGCACGCCGCCCTTGATGATCGAGCCGTGCCTGGCCGCCCGGCCGATGCCGCCAAGAATGGCCAGCGGCGTGCCCGCCGCCACGCCGCAGGCGCCGGCGACGATGATGACCGAAATGGTATCGCGGATGTTGTGGGTGATCAGATAGGTGAGGATGGCGGCGGCGAAGGAGAAATACACGAGATAGCCGGCCAGCTTGTCGGCGATGCGCTGAACCGGGGCGCGCGACTGCTCGGCTTTTTCCACCGCGTCGATGATGCGGCCGAAGGAGGTGTCGCGGCCGATGCGGTCCACCTTGATCTCAAGGCTGCCGATCTGGTTGATCGAGCCGGCATAAACCGTTGCCCCGGCAGATTTTTCCGCCGGCATCGATTCGCCGGTGATGCGCGACTGGTCGACGCTGGAATGGCCATCGACCACGGTGCCGTCCACCGGGATCTTCTCGCCCGGGCTGACCAGCACCATGTCGCCGGCGACCAGTTGATCCACCTCCAGCGTGACGATCTCGCCGTTTCGGCGCACGCGCGCCTCGCGCGGCACGAAGTTGACCAGATCCTGAATGGCGGTGCGGCCGCGCGCCACCGTCAGGTGCTCCAGTTCCTCCGCGACCAGGACGAAGAAGGCGACGACGATGGCCGTGAACAACTCGCCGATGGCCGCCGCCGCGACAATCGCGATGGTCATTGACAGTTCCATGGTCATGCGCCGTTCGAGGATGTTCTCGAACGCCTCATGGAAGATCGGCCAGCCGGCAAAGGCCAGCGCGCCAACGCCGACGATCCAGTTGACCGGCGTTCTCGGCTCGAACCACAGGATGACGATGGCCAGCGCCGCCACGATGATGCGCGCGATGGCAATGCGCTCGAACGGCGGATGATCGTGCACATGGTCGTGACCGTCATGGGCGGTCAGGGCTTCGGCCTTGGTGCAGCAGGCATCGGCGGCGGGCGAGGCAGACATGGCAGGCTCCTTCATGCCGATGATCTAGTCCTTCCTTAGAATGATTCCAAGATCAAAGTTAGAATGGTTCAAAATTGTGAAGCGGGAGGTCATGGGCAACCGTGCCAAAGGCTAACCCCCGTCACCCTGAATGCATCACTGCGGGCTGTTGCTCTCGGGGAGCAGCACGGTTCGACAAACGCAGAATGATGCGGTGGCGGGGTGCGGACCAGGGGTGCTCCCTCCCCTTCCAATTTCTGGCAAACCCGCTAGTTGTCAGACAACCAAAATCGGAGGGACTGCCGTGGCCAGAATCGTCCGCATCGAGATTTTGCAGATCGACCTGCCGCCGAAAGTGAAGCGCACCGACGCCATCCAGTCGTTCGTGACGCAGGAAACGCCGATGGTGCGCATCCACACCGACGACGGGCGCATCGGCACCGGCTACAGCTACACCATCGGCACGGGTGGCTCATCGGTCGTGGCGCTGCTGAAGGATCACCTCTGTCCGCGCCTGATCGGGCGCGATCCGGCGCTGATCGAGATGCTGTGGAAGGAGC
>Ga0209573_1003482_pt1 | contig 17183 bp, 12 predicted proteins | sample TNRBio252014_DNA_FD_185870 | JGI IMG/M metagenome (GOLD analysis project Ga0209573, IMG submission 185870) | Wastewater treatment Type I Accumulibacter community from EBPR Bioreactor in Madison, WI, USA - TNR Reactor_6/25/2014_ DNA (SPAdes)... | ecosystem: Engineered > Bioreactor > EBPR >...
TTCAGTATTACTTTCCTTTATAGTAATACTGATGCAGTTGTAGGGTTTCATTGTTGACGCTTTTCTAAGGCAAAATTAAGAAAATAAATAATGTAAATGGTATAACAATGGGAAATGCTCATGAATTTTGTCGTTCCGTCGTCGGTTATCATTTCTATGATAAGGTATTAGCTATATTGAATATGGTAAATAAATAATGAATTTGGCATGAACTGTTCGGATCAATTAAATATACGTAACTATATTCAGTATTTTGGACAGCTTTTCCGTCGCACGAACTCCAAAATTTGCCTATTCCGAAAGTATGTTCACCTGATTTCCTGATTGTGGCAGCATCAATGGCGATGATTTTCGCGTCCAAATGTTTGAACAGATGAGCGTTAATGGGCAAAAATCCACTAATTGTTGTCATGTCGTCGCATCAAATGTTCGCATAATTATATGTTATTATAAATACGATCTAAGTTCCCTGCCCCGTAAAGGTCAGTAAAACCGAAAAACATTAACGAGGAATTGACGTTGACAGTTCGATAATTGCTTTCATATAAAAATGTTTTAATTCGCAATGATAATAAGTTTTCCTTTGCTAACATTGTTTTTTTATGCTAAAATTTGTCCGGAGTGTTAAGACTTAATGATAATCTATAAATAGATCATTGGGTTTTGATTATTGAAAGTGAATCCGTGATGATGGGTATAGAAACGGGTTCACTTCGAGACATAGAATCCCGCTTTGTACGATTCATATTACGAAGTTGCTGCTTGATTCTACCTTTAATAATCGGATTCATTGCTTCTTTTAAGTAAACTTTTGCCAAAGAATCTTCTTTCTTTGATAGATCAAACCGAATTCTATAACGACTTTTGTGTTCTAACCAGTTGAAAATACTGTCCGACCACATAATGCTTGCTTGATAAGTAGGGTGAATACCGTCTGTTTTACGTTGAAATTTCAAGTCAGCAGAGCGAAAAAAGCGATCTTTATCCATAATTTCAGCCAAAAAATCGTTCATGCCGGTATCCTTTCGCCAGTTCGGAGGACCTACCCAAACGACTTTACGTTTTCCAACTACTTCCAATATCTTTTCCACATAGGGGCGACGACTTTCCACATCAGGGATGGTTAATTCATTTGAACCCAATACTATAATTACTAATGTTGGATCAAATTGTTTAATCATCTTTTCCAACGTATCGGACTGTGCGTAGGTTTGAATATTGGTACTTTGAATAGCAATACTTCTAAATTGATGATGGTTTTTGGCACAGATTGGCGCAAAAATTAATTCCAGCTCTTGAACCATGGAATCACCAATGAGCAGAATCTTCTGCTTACTGGTATCCGTTTGAGGAATAGTGTTTTTTTTGACGACTTGAAGCGGTTTAGCTGGTTTCTTTTTCGGACTGTAAGTCAGAAATTTTTTGAAGTCGGATTGTTGCAACATAACCCCCCCCCAACTTAAAGCATGATCGCTCCAAGCATAAATAAAGAGAAATAAAACAATACTGATAAAAATTCCTACCGCTTCTGTGATGGGATGTCGCCCGTTCATAAATACTATTCGGACGCGAAGTTAGCACTTAAACTTGGTACACCAAATTCAGTTTGTAAATATCTGCGAGAACGGAAATCTTTTAGTTAAAGATGTTCTCAACTTCAGTTTTGAAACGATTTATCCAATGTAATTCAGATTCCTCTACTTCTTGGTCTGCAGCAGCAATCTTATCAAGTACTTCGTATATCTTGGGTTTGAATTGTAGCAGTTCCGGTTTACTGTCCATAAATAGTTGGATACATTTGGAATAAGCATCCTCTATTGGTGTTTTATCAGAAGCAAGCATCTCAAAACGGGAGATGGCACGAATACCCTTCGTTTTCATATCCGCTCCACCGAATTGGTCAAGTAAAATATTACCCAACCGTTTTAATTCTTCGGTTTCTACCTCAGAGTCAGCACTTACAACAACATAAGTTAGATAGCCGATGGCTTCATAAAAATCACGAGATGCAATCATTTCGTTTAGTATGAATTGTGTTGGAGTTTATATGTTGTGCAAGTTAGTTAATTTATCTGTTAGTTAGGTTACGTGATACTCACTTTATTTGACTGTAATGCTACATTCCGCCCTTCTACCTTGATCGTCAATACATGTAATATACAATTCACCCTTGATCGCTTCAAAAAAGATTTCTTCATTAGTTTGAGCAGAACGAAAAAATTTCTTATTTATAAACCAAAATATTTTTCCTTGATTATTATTACTTTCAGCCCTTAATCGAAGCCTGTTAGTATTTTTCAAATAGTAAATCGTACCGTTTACTGGCGAAATTATCCGAAAGGGATGCCCGCTTTTTTGAATATTACAATTAGACGCATGGGCAGGAATACGTTCAAAGTGGATTTTCTGATCCTCATAATAAGAAACCAACTCAAGGGGAATATTCGGGTACAATCGTTGAACAACGCCGTTTATGGGTAAACAATGTACGCAGTAGCTCTTTTTATGATCTTCTGAAACCCATATCCATTTCATATGCTGGCATCTTTCTCGATCGCTATTTTTAGTAATATAATAATCTGAAACTGTATTTTCGCAAAATTCCTCCGGCAATAAGCCTGATTCACTACAAACGGTGCGTTGACCAATGCCTTTAGTTACCCCAAACCAATTCTTGCATGAACCCATCAGACTAAATAACTGAAAAAGTAATGGAACTGCCGTTTCAGAACCGCTTAAGTGGGGATTACTTGCTCCATTAAAGTTACCAACCCAGACTCCGATTGTGTAATCAGGACGATAACCAATAGCCCAGGCATCACGCTTCCCCTGCGAAGTCCCCGTTTTCCAAGCAATCTTCGAAAAATTTGTAGCATAATCCCCTGAAGTAGGGAAATCAGGTCTTTGAAGTTGACTTAATGATTGGGTTACTAAAAACGCACTTTCAGGACTAAACCAAGCTTTCGGAGTGCCTATAGGATCATTTTTTAACCATTTCAATGGCACAAATTTACCCTCCGAAGCTAAAGAAACATAAAGATTAGTTAATTCATCTAAACGTACTCCGCATCCACCTAAAACCATGGATAGTCCTAACTTTTGATTTTCAAAAGTAGAAATGCCACCTGTAACCAAATGGTTACAAAATTTGTCTACTCCTATTTCATTTAACAACCTTATTGCTGGAATATTTAAGGATTGAGCTAAAGCATTACCCGCAGTTGTTTTACCATTAAACTGTCGGTCATAATTTTCGGGAATGAATCCTTGAATATCGGTAGGGACATCTAAAACCATTTTTCGGGGAGTCAACCAACCTTGTTCATAAGCAAGCGCGTACACAAATGGTTTTAACGCACTTCCGGGCGAACGAACAGCTTTAACACCATCATTTTGTCCTAAAGTAGTAGTATCCCAAAAATCCATTGAACCAACGTATGCTAATACTTCTCGTGTTTTATTATCAATAATGATAGCGGATGCGTTAGATATTCCTAATGTTTGAAGAGACGTAAGATAATTTTTTAGAGTTTGCTCTGAACGGGATTGTAGAATTGGATTAATGGTTGTCTGTATTACAATTTCTCCGTGTTGTTTAATAACTCGTTGCGATAAGTGAGGAGCTAAGGTTGGAAGGCGGATTCGATAAGCATCAAAAGGTTCATTCAATGCTATAGTAACTGCATTTTTAGAAAAAATTTGCTCCTCCCTCATAATTTTTAACCATCTATTGCGGGCTTTGAGAATAGCATGTGTATTTTTTCCTAATCTAAGAGATGTAGGTTTATTAGGTATGACGGTCAGCGTTAACAGTTGCGCTAAACTTAATTGCCGAAGAGGTTTTTGAAAATAAAGCCATGATGCTGACTGTATGCCTTCAATATTGCCACCATAAGGAAGTAAATTCATATACATTTCTAAAATTTCATCTTTGTTGAAATGCCATTCCATACGGAGGGCTTCCATTATTTCAATACATTTATTCCAATAAGTTCGTTTACGGGGATGTAATAATCGAACTACTTGCATAGTTATGGTGGAAGCCCCAGAAGTACGTTTACCTGTTGTAACGTTTTGAGCAATAGCGCGTATAACCGAGACGGGGTTAACCCCGAAATGATAGTAAAAAAAACGATCTTCTTTATAGAGGAGAGATTGAATCAGTTGAGGAGGGACATCTTGTAAAGTAACATGAAGTCGCCATTTTTGATCTTCACTTAAATAGGCACGAAGTAAACTACTGTCCCGTGCTTCTACCTTGCGTGAATAGGGGATTGAGATATGAACAGGAAAAAGAATATCTAATCCGCATAAGATAATACAAACGATGAGCAACCTTTGAATAAATAATCGTCCGAATGAGTATAAATTCATCAGTTGGAACGGGGATTTTCCGGTAGGTTGGCGATAAAAGCATGTCGGTCGCTGATACTTTTCAGGATTTCTTGCCACATCGTAGCGGGCGGATAATCAAAAATTTGTTCGGCAGTAACATCCGTTACAATCCATGAATTATTCTCAAATTCCCAATCTAATTGCGTTTTAGACCATCCCGAATAACCAACAAAAAAACGAATGCAGGTAATATCAACTTCACCGGAAACGGTACGTTCTTGTAAAGTTTGAATATCTCCACCCCAATATACATCATCTTTAACAACTAAAGATTCACCAAAATAGGTAGCACCTAAACGATGTATAAAATGTAGCGTATCCAGCTGAACAGGTCCCCCGAAAAAAAGCGGTGCAGGTAAGGCACTGAATTCTAAAGTAATTTCTGACAGACGAACCTCTAAAGGTTTATTGATGATAAATCCCATACTCCCATGTTCATCGCTGTGCTCTACCAACAAAACAACGGAACGCCTGAAATTAGGGTCTTCCATAAAAGGATTTGCTAAAAGTACAGAACCTCCCGCCAATTGTCGCGTACTGTCCGCCTTAAACGAAGCCCAATCGCCTTCTAAAATCATCAATTATGCTATAAGTAATTTCGACTCGCAATTTACGAAAAGATTATATAAATCGTTTTCGATTCATAACCGCTAAGTACCATTTCAATAGAGTTTAATTCAAGGCTACTTTCAGTTCTTTGCGAACACTATGCCCGTTTCCGGTAGCATGATTTTTCAAAATTTCAGGCTTAAATACCCTCAACCCTAATTCAGGACGAAAACCATGAATCTCTTTTACGTCTAAGGCTTTTAAGAAATTCAATATTTCAAAGGTAATCAACTGACCGGGAACTAAAATTGGAAACCCGGGAGGGTAGGGAATTACAAATGAAGCGGAAACAACTTCCCTGCCTTTCTCCAATTCATGCAAAATACTGCCGTCTAATTTCATGTATTTGCAGTTTTCTTCATCCGAAGATAGGAAGAATGCGGAACGTATATCTCCTGCAGGAGCATTTGGATACGGTAAAAATGATTCATGAAATGCTGAAAAATCGGGTAAAGGGGGTAGATTAACGGTCAGCGATTCGATTTGTTTATGGAGTATTTCACGTTCAATTTGAGTAGAGAATTCTTCTATGTTTTGGAATTCTTGTGCAATTTTAATCAAAACGCCAATTAAAAATGCTACTGCCGACCTCGAGGTACCCACGTTCGTCATAAACAAGACCGAATTTCGGGATGTTTTATTAACCTGAATACCGTGCTTATCCATTAAGTAAGCATTTTTAAAGGTATCTCCATCCGTTCCCGTTAAACCTGTAAATAAGGTTATTCTGGTAGGGTCTAAAACAAATTCATCATTTTCCCAAGCATCAGTCATCGCTTCCCAATCGGATCGTAGTTCGTGATAGTGTTGCAGGTTTGAAGTTCGATATTCTGATGGAATCAGATCAATTGGTCCTAATGCACTAAAATATTTTTTTAGTAGCGGGTGAGATTTAATCTTTTCCCGTAAGGTCATTGCTGCTTCGATACTACGCTGTACGAGTTCAAAGCCTTCAAATTCCACTTGACGACGACTAATATCCAATGATGCTAAAATTTGGTAGTTAGGCGAAGTGGACGTGTGAATCATATACGATTCATGAAATGTATTTTCGACCTTTCTTTTATATTCTTGGTCAAAAATATGAATCATCGCACCTTGTCGAAGAGAAGAAAGCGTTTTATGCGTAGATTGTGTAGCATAAACCCTAACAACGGCTTGGTCAGGATCAGGCATCAAGCGATGATCTAAATATGTTTTATCATCATTAGGATCAAGTAACTCCATTTTTCGACGATATTCCACATACTTGGCGCGATACTCCGTACTGTGAAATTTCTCTAAAATATTCTCCGCAGCCTGCATGGCAGTTCTTTGACGATAGATCGGATTGAAACGCGCAAAGCCAAACCAAGCTTCGTCCCAAAGGAAAATCATATCCGGCTTAATGGCTAATACTTCCTCCATGACGCGCTCTACATTATAAACGATACCGTCAAAAGTACAGTTAGTCAACAACAACATCTTCACTTGATCCAGATGCCCGTTTTTTTTAAGTTCTAACAGCTTATGCTTGATCTCCTGAATCGGGACGGCACCATACATCGAATAATCTACTAAGGGATAGGAGTCTAAGTAAACGGGTAATGCTCCTGATAATACCATTCCGTAATGATGAGATTTATGACAATCCCGATCTATCAGAACAATGTCTCCGGGCTGAATCAAGCCTTGTAAGACGATTTTATTGGCAGTGGAAGTTCCGTTCGTTACAAAAAAAGTGTGTTGCGCTCCAAAAGCCCGAGCAGCTAACTGTTGAGCTTGTTTAATGGGACCTTTTGGTTGTAAAAGCGAATCTAAGCCTCCTGTCGTAGCGGACGTTTCGGCTAAAAAGATGTTTGTCCCATAAAATTCTGCCATATCTTGTATCCAGTGGGACGTAAAAACGGAATTCCCCCGGGATATAGGTAAAGCATGAAACACACCTGTAGGACGACGGCTATACTGCTTGAGGGCATTGAAAAACGGAGTCTGAAAACGTTCTTCAATACCGCGTAGAATACTTAGGTTAAGTTCTAAATAGTTTTCTTTACCGTAGAAAACTCGTCGAAAGGAACGATGCACATCATACGTAGCAAAATCCTCCACATACTCATCCGTTATGAGATATAAATCCAGTTCGGGGCGGATTTTGTGGATAATTTTTCCCAACCGTGAACCGTGTTCCATCGAGAAGTTATCGTTTACCTCGTCCGGTGCCTCGACAGCATCCATATAATCGCTCAAAACGGAAAGCGGGGTCTTCGACCGAAAAGTAAAACCGTAATGGATGATGATGGATTGAATGTTGTTGTTCAGGGTAACGGCAATCAATGCATCTTCAAAAGACGGTACGACGACCAGATCATAAACAAAACGACTGTTGTGATCTTGCGCATGGGCTAATCGAGTCCGAACTTCTAATTCTTCTTCGTGACTTAAATTAGCCACATACAATACTTCAAAATAATGTTTATGAGAAGCCTGTGTATGAATACGATGGCGATGTACCGCTTCAGGGTCAGTCAAGCCAAAGGAAGGGAATCTTCGGTATTCTTCGCTAAAAAGTTGCTGAACTAAATGTGAAACCCTGTGAGCTAAGAGTCGAAATTCATGCCTATCAAAAAGGCGCTTGATTTCTTTGAAAGCATCTTTACCCGGAAAAGCGAAATAGCATTCTATCGGTTCTAATATATCTAAGTATTCTTGTACAGCTTTTAGGGTAGTTTCATATTTCTTACCCTTCAGGTCTGCAGGCTTAGTGATCTTACTAAGGGTATTGGTTTTATATTTGAGGCGGTCCCAAGTGTCGGTTCTTAATCTCGAAGTATTAAAGTGACTACTCAAGTAGGCACTTTTACTTTTACTATCTGCCATTAGGAAGTTAGTTGTTGAAAACTGCTGAAATACGGCAAAAATAAGGCTTTTTCAAAGGTTGTGCGTATTAAATTTTAGCTAAGATCAATCATGTGGATAGTTCTTCAGCGAGAAGGGTATAAATAAGAAATAGGTACATGAAATTAATTTCATGTACCTATAATAGCCTAAAGCAAATTGATCATTTCAATTTGTCAATCACTGCTTTGAAGGCTTCGGGATGATTCATCGCTAAATCAGCTAACACTTTTCGGTTGAGGTTGATATTCGATTTATCAAGTTGGTGAATTAAGCGCGAGTACGAAATACCATATTGGCGCGCACCTGCATTAATCCGTTGAATCCAAAGTGAACGAAATTCCCGTTTTTTTAATTTACGACCAACGTAGGCATAAGCTAAACTTTTTTCTACTTGGTTTTTGGCTACCGTCAAGACGTTTTTTTTACGACCGAAATAACCTTTGGCTTGATTCAATATTCTTTTGCGGCGACGCTTGGACGCTACATGGTTTACGGAACGCATGGTCTAATCAACTCTCCTTTCGTTAAACAATTAAAAGTTCTTTGATTCGGAACATATCACAGGCTTTCACCTGTCCGTCAACCCGTAGGTGGCGTTTGCACTTAGTGCTACGCTTGCGCAAAAGGTGACGGCGACGGGCTTGCTTATGCAAAATTTTCCCCGAAGCCGATACTTTGAAACGCTTTGATGCGCCTGAATGTGATTTATGGCTCGCCATTATGTAAATAGTTTCCTTAAATATCAGGTTGCAAAGTTAGCAAAAAGAATAATACGGTCAAGCATTTTTCTTGGGTGCTAAGAGCATAAACATCCTTTTTCCCTCCATCTTGGGAGCCATTTCCACTTTTGCCAACGCATCTAAGGCTGTGGCGAAGTCCAATAGCAACTTTTCTCCTCTACCTTTATGTACGATAGAACGACCGTGAAAGGTTACATAGGCTTTAATCTTATTACCTTCTTCCAAGAATTTTTCGGCATGTCGAAGTTTAAAGTTGAAATCGTGTTCATCAGTATTAGGACCAAAACGAATCTCCTTCAAAACAACAACGTGCTGTTTACTCTTGTTTTCCTTATCCTTTTTCTTGACTTCGTATCGAAATTTGGAGTATTCCACTATTCGGCAGACCGGCGGTACAGCCTTTGGAGCCACTTCCACTAAGTCAAGGTTGCGTTCTTCAGCCATTTTACGGGCTTCTTCAATTGAAAAAACGCGATTGTTGTTTTCGTCTTCTTCTCCTACAAGACGAACTTCGCTTACACCGGTGATGTCTTCGTTGATACGATGTTCATTTTCAGCCGGTGGTCTGAAAAAACGATTATGATTTCTCGGTGGATAAATAGCGGTTAAGAATTAATTTTTTGAATAAATATAAGACGCTGCGTTTATTTTGCTAAAAAAGTCGGTTAAAGCATCAAGTGCCATCGTACCTTTATCACCTATACCATGTTCGCGAATAGCAAGAGTACGATTATTCAGCTCTTTTTCTCCGACTACTAACATGAACGGTACTTTATCTACTTCAGTATCACGGATTTTTTTAGAGATTTTCTCATTCCGAACATCTACTTCGACTCGATACCCTAATCCCTTCAGCAAAGATTGTACCTCGAAGCAATAATCCGAACATTTGTCAGTAATTGGCAGAATAGAAATTTGTGTTGGAGCTAACCAAAAAGGTAAATTACCCGCAGTATGTTCCAACAAAACCCCAAAAAATCGTTCAAATGAACCTAAGATAGCTCTATGAATCATCACGGGACGTTGACGTGAACTATCCGCTGCAATGTATTCTAAATCAAATCGGTTTGGCATAGAGAAATCTAATTGAATTGTACCTAATTGCCAATTCCGCTTTAATGAATCTTTGACCACAAAATCAATCTTAGGACCATAAAATGCACCATCGCCTTCATTAATTTGGAAACTGATACCCGAATCATTCAAAGAATCTTGCAAAGAAGATTCTGCCAGATTCCAAATATCTAATGAACCTATATAGTTTTCAGGGCGAGTGGATAAATAAACCTTAACTTCATTAAAACCAAAAACAGTATAAACCTCGAACAGTAGCTTTATTAAGGTCTTAATTTCAGCCCCAACCTGTTCCGGTGTGCAAAATATATGCGCATCGTCCTGTGTAAATGCTCTCACACGGAATAATCCTGCTAATGCACCTGAAAGTTCATGGCGATGAACATGTCCGAATTCAAACAAACGTAGTGGAAGATCACGATAAGAGTGTTGATTCGTTTTATAGACAAGTGTACTACCCGGACAATTCATTGGTTTACACGCAAAACCCGTTTCGTCAATGTTAACGAAATACATGTTTTCCTTATAATTTTCGTAATGTCCCGATTGTATCCATAACTGTTCGTTGAGGATGATAGGTGTTTTAATCTCTTGATAGTCGAATTCATTGAGTAGTTTATTTCTCAAAAATCCTTGTAACGTATTCATTACAATCATCCCTTTGTGATGCCAGAACGGGAATCCGGGACCTTCTTCGTGAAACGAAAAGAGGTCTAATTCTCTTCCCAATTTACGATGGTCGCGTTTTTTAGCTTCTTCCAGTTGAAAGAGATAATCATCTAACTCTTTTTTGGTAGGGAAGGAGATTGCATATAAGCGTGTCAACTGTTTATTATTGGAATCGCCTCTCCAATATGCCGCGGCGGCATTCAATATCTTGACTGCTTTTACATGTTTAGAATTCGGCAAATGAGGACCTCTGCACAGATCTATAAAGTTACCTGAATAATAAAAAGTAATATTACCATCCTCTAATCCGTCAATCAGTTCTAACTTATAGGGATCGTTTTTCTCAGTGAAATAAGCGATGGCTTCAGCTTTAGAAATGCTTTTACGCACAAACGTTTCGCCCGAAGATGCCAATTCAATGAATTTCTTTTCGACCTTTTCAAAGTCTTCGGGAGTAATGGTTCGGTTTCCGAAGTCTATATCGTAATAAAAACCTTCTTCGATGGGTGGTCCGATTCCAAACTTAGCATCGGGAAAATAAAACTCTACCGCTTCGGCTAAAAGGTGTGCAGATGAATGCCAAAATACATTTTTGCCATCGGTATCATCCCATGTTAATAGTTGTAATGATACATCATTTTCGATGGGTAAAATCACATCGGTAACAACGTCATTAATCTTAGCCGCTAAGGTGCGTTCCGCTAACTTTTTAGAAATTGACTCTGCTATTTGTAAAGCAGTTGTTCCTGAAGGATAATTACGAATATTTCCATCAGGAAAAGTGATCTTAATTTCAGACATTTGGCTATAAAAGCACGTTCTTTCGTATGCACAAAATTAAGCGTTTTAACCCACATCCAAAAATATAATTTTTGAACAAAACTCCAAACCGATCCTATGATAAACAAATGGCAAGCCTTTAATCTAACTAAAGACTTGCCATTTGTTGAGTTTCAAGATTAGTTTATAACAATCTTAGTTACGTTTTGGTAATTGATACCTACGGTAAACCGTAAAAGATAAACACCAGAACTTATATCAGGCAAATGAACGGGGAATTCATTTCTACCTTGCTGAACCGATACCTGTAACTCATAGACCATTTTTCCGGTTACATCTGTAAGGTACAACATTCCAGTTGTTGATTCGTCGGAGTCCATGTTGATAGTAAAGTTACCCTCATTAGGATTCGGATAGATAACATAATTCCGAATCAGTTGATTTTCAGCATCAGCCAAAGTTGGAATGCTTCCCGATTCCCGTTGATTATTAGTATTATATGGAATCAATAATGACCATGGAGAGCGAGTACCGGAATTAATTTCACAATTTGTGCAATTCGCTCTTACCATGACTTGATAACCAACACCTTGTAATAATCCCGACATGAGGAATTGAGTCGTTGGTACATTTACCGTATACGTAGGCCAATATGCTTGATTGGTTCCGGTTCTGCCGTAAGAAATAATGTAACAAACTGCTGAAGGTACAGTATTCCAGAATACTCTCGCAGAAGTCGGAGAAGTAATTGTAACATACACACCTGTTGGAGTCGGACAACTTCCACCATTAGGAACTGTTGTAAAAGTTACACTATTCGTAAACTGCGTAGGTTGTCCATCTGGACAAACGGTTTGCACTTGAACTTCGTAGGTTGTCCCAGCTTGTAAGCCATTAATACTTCTACTATTGGTGGTAAGATTATTAATGTATATCCAAGTTTGAGAACCTTGTACACGATAACGTAGATTATAACGAACACCTACATTATTGTTAACAGCATTCCAAGACACTAATGCGGAACCATTTAATACATTAGAAATTGTAACTCCAGAAGGTCCTCCATTACTTAAAACAGTTGCCGCAAAAATACCAACACAACTTTCTCCTACTACACGAGCTCTTACAGTATAGTTACCCGCAGGTACGTTCTCAAATACATTACTCAACTGCCAGTTGATACCGTCAATAGAATATTCAAATATCGGAATAGGTACACGTCCATTGATAACAGCAGAAGCCGTAATTGTTCCGTTATTTAATCCGCAGGAAGCATGATTCCAAATTGCTACAACATCCGGTCCCGGTGAATCCTGAATCGCAGTAACAGTTGCACTAATAACAGCGGTACAACCCGTTTGGTCACTGATTGTTACAATATATGTTCCCGGTAATACATTATATAAATCTTGTGTGATAGCTCCATTAGACCAAAGGTAAGTATATGCCGGCGTACCACCCGAAATAGATAAATCAACAGCACCGGTAGAACTATTACTACACGACGCTTGAGTGGTACTTACAATAGTTCCCGTTAGATTGTTGGGAGTATTTGTAATAACTATCGTTTGACCAATGAATACACAAGAGGGATTATTCAAATCACGCATTCTCGTGCTATATGTTCCAGTCAATAATCCACTAAACGTAGCCGTATTTTGCCAAGTCTGTCCACCATTTATCGAGTATTGATATTGACCAGAACCACCAGTGGGACTTGTAAAGCTGATTGTACCATTAGGATTACCATTACAAGAATTAACATTAGTAGACGAAATAGTTACGCTTAATCCTTGCGGTTGTGTAATAATAATCGGTGAACCGCCAATCACTCTAATACATGTTGGATAAATGGCATCGCGTACTCGAGTATCATAACTACCAGCAACTAAATTATTAAACGAGGAACTATTTGACCATGTTTGTCCACCATCAATCGAATACTGATACTGACCGGAACCACCCGATATGTTACTAAAACTAATTGAAGCATTAGCATTACCACCACACCCCGTAACGTTGGTATGAGAAACAGAACCATTAATCTGATTCGGTTGAGTAATAGTTACACTCGCTTGTATCACTCGATTACATGATGGATAAACAGCGTCACGAATCTGCGCATTATATGTACCAGCGGATAATCCTGTAAATTGCTGGCTTAATTGCCATGAGACACCACCGTTTATAGAAAACTCATATTGACCGGAACCACCCTGCGGATTAGTAAAATTAATTGAACCATTATTTCCGCCGAAGCAATCTGTTACGTTGAAAGCAATTAGGTTGGCTGTAAGCTGTCCGGGAGTGGTCATGTTAATATTACCATTCAGTACGCGAATACATAAGGGATTATTCAAATCTCGGATGTAAGCACTATAATTACCCGGCAATAAGTTAGGGTAGTTACCCTCATTTTGCCACGTACCTCCGCCATCAATCGAGTATTGATATTGACCAGAACCTCCAGTAGGATTGGCAATATTAATATAACCATCCGTTAATCCATAACAACTGATTCCCGATGCAGTTAAATTAGCATTAATTTGTGTCGGTTGCGTGATTTGAAGGTTCGCGTTAATCATGGTCGTACAAGCAAGCGATAACTGGTCGCCAATCCATAAGCTATAATTACCAGCGGGTAGGTTACTAAAGGTGGACGATCCTTGCCAGTTCTGACCACCATCAATCGAATAGCGATATAAACCTGAACCACCTTGCGGACTTAAAAATACTATTTGAGCATTCGTATTTCCATAGCAACCGGTAACATTAGTACTGTAGGACGAGGCCGACAGTTGATCGGGCTGGGTGATTTGAAGATTAGCATTAAGAATTCGTTGACAGAATGGATTATTCTCATCTCGAATCATTACGGTATAAGTACCGGCAGTTAGGTTAATGAAGTTACCATTTTGCACCCATGTAGTTCCCATGTCTATCGAATAACGATATAAACCGGAACCACCCGTTGGATTAGTGATAGAAATCGAGCCATTCAAATTACCATAGCAACCTGTTACAGGTGTTGAATTGATAACAGCATTTAACTGTTGCGGTTGTGAAACCAAATAACTGCCGTTAATGGTAGCCACACAAGTTCTGAAGTTTCGATCCCGTACGCGAACATTATAAACACCTGCTCTTACGTTGAAAGTATTTGATAAATACCAACTCGCTCCACCATCAATCGAGTATTCATATTCACCAGAACCACCCGTTGTATTAATAATTTGTAGGGTAGTAGAACCTCCATTGCACAAAATAGGCACATCTGTAATACTTGCTTGGATAGATTCCGGTCCAAATACTGTGTAAGTTCCTAAGATTCTTTCACAAGTAGGCATAGCCGCATCTCTAATTCTAACATTGTAAACACCAACAGACAAATTAGAAATAGTTGGTCCTATAAACCAATTTCCGCCATTTACGGAGAATTGATAGCTTCCTGATCCTCCACGTGTGTTACTAAATGTAATCTCTCCATTGGTTAATTGATCGCATCCTTGAACGTTTGTAACGTTTACGTTAGCATCCAACAGTTGAGGTTGTGTAACACTAATATTCGGATTGACAATAGTTACGCAGTTTGGATTTTGGAATTCACGAATACGAAGATTGTACATTCCTGCCGGTAATCCTGTGAAATTAGAATTAGTATTCCAATTCGTTCCCCCGTCAATAGAATACTCATAATTACCAGAGCCTCCTTGAGGGTTAGTAAATTGAATACGACCATTATTTTCATTGTAACAAGTTAGATCAAACTTTTGATAACCTGCAGTAATGGTAGCCGGCTGGGTTAAATTGAAGTTTGCATTCAATACTCGTTCACAATTAATTTGATTCCTGTCCCTGATCCTAAGATCATAAATGCCTGCCGACAATAAAGTACGAGTAGGATTTAGCGTCCAAGTGTTTCCACCATCGAAAGAATATTCATAAGCACCTGAACCACCAACAGGAGCATCAAACGAAATAGAACCATTTTGATTACCAAAACATCCTGTAATAGGTGTTGCATTTATAGTTGCATTTAATTGTCCCGGCTGACTTACCTGGTAAGCGTTATTAATAACTGCCGTACAATTTTGGTAATTCTGATCTTGAATTCGGAGATCATAAGTACCATTGGTTACAGAGAAGACATTGTTTGTAAACCAGCTAATACCACCGTCTATCGAGAAACGATAATGTCCTGAGCCTCCTTGAGGATTTACAAAAGTTAATGTTCCACCACCACCAAAACAAACAATAGGTGTTAATTGAACATTAGCAGTCAAATTTGCAGCAGGATAGATTGTGAATATCCCTAAAGTACGCACACAGGTAGGATATTGAGCATCACGAATTTGAACAGTATAATTTCCTGAGGCTAAACCGGTAACGGTTGGTCCAATAATCCATGATCCGTTGTTAACGGAGAATTCATAGCTTCCCGAACCTCCTTGATAATTAGAGAAGGTAAGACTACCATTATTGTTTAGATCACAGCCCTCAATTGGAGTCGCCGTTACATTAGCATTAAGTTGTGTTGGTTCATAAACAACAACAGTATTAGCAACGACTGTAACACAGTTAGGATTACCAAACTCACGAATACGTAAATTATATATTCCACCAGAAACAGAAGCAAATAGGGAATTATTCTGCCAAGTTCCTCCACCATCAATTGAGTATTCATAGTTACCCGAACCCCCTTGTTGGTTCGTAAATTGAATACGACCGTTTTGCGCACCAAAACAAATTAAATCCGTTTTAGTGTACTGAGCCGTAATTGAGGCAGGTTGTGTTATGGTTACATTAGCATTGAGTGTACGAACACAATTAATGTTTTGGGCATCTCTGATCTGAACGTTATATGAACCCGCAATTAAGTTTTGTTGAACATTGTTGCTCACCCACGTTAAACCTCCATTATTAGAGTATTCATAAGTACCTGAACCACCCGTTGCATTACTTATCGTAATCGAAGCATTAGATGCACCATTACAACCACTGACATGTTGTACGCTTATTGTAGCATTCAACTGTGAAGGTTGTGATACTACATAATTCGGGTTAATAATCTGTGTACAAGTTAAGTGGTTAAGGTCTTGTAACCATAACTGATAAGTACCAGCAGTAACAGTAAATGATGGTGAAGTGTACCAAGTAGCCCCAGCGTCAATCGAATAACGATATTGCCCAGAACCTCCTGTAGGATTAGTAAAGGTTAATATACCCGTACCATTAAAACATGTGATCTGTTGTAATGAGATCGTTGCATTTAATACTAACGGACCATTAACCGTAAACTGTCCGAGTAGACGCGTACAGCTACCGTTTTGTGCATCTCTGATACTAACTGTATATTGTCCTACTGTTAAATTACTGAAAGTAGGAGATGCCTGCCACGAACCACCATTCAACGAATACTGATATGATCCCGAACCACCTGTTACGTTAGTTAACAAGATTTGTCCATTAGATAAGTTGTTACATCCCTCAACATTAATGGTAGTTATACCAAATTCATTATTTATTCGGCTGAATTCAATCTTGAAAGACTATTGATTTTCAAGCAGTTGCCGAAATAGGAATTGTGTAAAGAATAAATGAATTTGGTATTACTACTGCATTTAATTGTGCAGGTTCATTTACAACCACATTGGTATTCACAATATAAGCACAGGAAGGATTATTAAACTCACGAATTCGTAAGTCATAAATCCCACCTGATAAATTACTGAAAATATTTTGAGCAACCCACGTTTGACCTCCATCAATGGAATACTCATAATTCCCTGAACCGCCTTGCGAATTTGTGAAAGTAATAGAACCGTTTTGAGCACCATTACAAACCAAATCGGACTTTATGTAAGTGGCAGTGATTTGTGCGGGTTGTGTGATTAATACATTATTGTTGAGAATAGACCTTTTGCAAAATTGGAATTAAGTTTTGTTGCTTAGTAATTCGAGATTTCGGATTCCTGCTGCGAGCAGGAATTGTTGTTGTAATCGGTTCGTATGGCTTCTATAAGTAGTGGAAAAGAGGCG